>Ga0210030_1000010_pt1 | contig 174950 bp, 154 predicted proteins | sample CryGeymeta201523_FD_183986 | JGI IMG/M metagenome (GOLD analysis project Ga0210030, IMG submission 183986) | Groundwater microbial communities from Crystal Geyser aquifers in Utah, USA - Crystal Geyser metaG 2015-23 (SPAdes) (version 2) | ecosystem: Environmental > Aquatic > Deep subsurface >...
CTTCCCGAATCCAATTCGGGACGCGATAACCGGGCTACGCTACACCCCGCGGCAAACAATTTTCACGGTTTGTTTTTTTCATAATTGATAAGAACCTGCGCCTTCCCGAATCCAATTCGGGACGCGATAACCGGGCTACGCTACACCCCGCGGCAAACAATTTTCACGGTTTGTTTTTTTCATAATTGATAAGAACCTGCGCCTTCCCGAATCCAATTCGGGACGCGACAACCGAGTTAAGCTTCACGCTGAGTGCAGCTTTATTGCGGAGAGTGTGGGATTCGAACCCACGCGACAGTTACCCGTCGACAGTTTAGCAAACTGCTCCATTAACCACTCTGGCAACTCTCCTAAATTTTTGAACGTACGCACCTAAAATTGCGGTTGCAAATGTAAGTTTTCATCAATTATAACACAACAAAAATACGGTTTTTTTATATTTATATTTTTATACATTCTAAAACTACTTTTTTTCCATTCCTAAGTGTAGTGAAAAACAAATAGTTATTACCTCCATCTGTAATATTCCATTTTTTTCTGAGGGTATCAACCGTCTCCGGAAAGTTTCTAATGGTTATGTTCGCCTTCCTATTAGAGAGGTTTTTCCTCAATTCATTTTTAGAATAAGGTATTATATTTTCTATTTGAAACCTTCTTCCGGGAAAATCAATCAAAGCATCGCTAGTGTATAAATGCGAATTATTTTCTAGTTTGTCTATTTTAAAAGAAAAAGAAACCGCATCAAAAGCGCCACTTTTCATAATGGCAGCATTGGGTTCATACAGATATTTTTTAGGAGAACCTATGGATGCAGTAGGCTTGTCAAAAATAGTCATACTAAATGTTTCCGTTTGAGTCTTTTTAATGTTAATGGTTTTGATGATGCCGTTTTTTTTGGTGTCTTTTTCTATAATCCAAAGTAGTTCTTTCACTTCGTTATTAACTGAAACAATGTGAATTTCACTTACATTTTTTAGTTCTCTTAAACCAATACTCAGATCCAGCATCGGTGAGGTTTTAACTAGTAGTTTATTAGTACTTTCCAACAGAAAATCTAGATGCTCCACGATATTTGGCTCACAATCTTTTAAATAAAAAACTTTTCCTTTCGCGGCATTTCTTCGGGATGGGTCTATATAAATAACATCATAATAGTTGTTTTTTATTGCGTTTAAGCCATTTGTATTTTCGCAAATAATATTGGTTTGTAATGCTTTACTGTTGATTGCAGCAATTTCAGAAAGGTTTTTGTCGATTTCAAAATGGTAAACTTGTTTTATCTTTTTGGAAAAGTAATAACTATCTACCCCAAAACCTCCTGTTATATCTGCAAGGGTGTTACCTGTAACCAATTGCGCTTTATAAGCAGCAGTAATTTCTGAAGAGGTTTGCTCTACATTAATTTTTGGCGGGAAGTAGATATTTTTTGTTTGAAACCAAGTCGGAAGTTTGTTTTCGGCTTTCTTTTTACTCTCAATTTGTTCTACTAATTCCTGAATAGTTATGTCATTAAAAGGACTACCTTTTAAAAGTAACTTTATCGTTTCTGATTTTAAATTATTTGTTATAAACTCTTGAACTATAGTATTTAAAATGGCTTTATTCAATGTAATACTATATATTTTTAGTAAGTTGTTTTACAATTTTATTTTCTGCAAGAAATTCTTTAGCAATTACTTTAATAACGGTGTAAGAAGGCACCGCGGCAATCATACCCACCACGCCAAAAAGAAGTCCTGCAATAACGATTACAAGAAATATTTCCAACGGATGCGATTTTACACTGGTAGAAAAAATAAGCGGCTGGCTTAAAAAATTATCAATAATTTGACCAATTAGAAAACCTATCATTACATAAATAGAAGTAGGAAGTATAACGGTACTAAAATCTTGTCCTAAATTGCTGGTCATGGAAAGAAATAGAATTAAAACTGCGCTTATCAATGGGCCTAAGTAGGGAATGATATTTATTAAAGCGCATAAAAAAGCAATAACAATGGCATTATCTATTCCAAAAAGGAGTAGCACGAAGGAATAAATCACAAATAAAATCACTATTTGAAGTACTAGACCAATAAAATATCTGGAAAGTAGATTTTTAATTTTGATTAAAGAAAGCTCAAATCTTGCGGTTTTATCATCAGGAACAAAGGTTAGGATGCCATTTTCAAGCAGTTTACTGTCTTTTAAGAGAAAAAATGAAATAAAAAGTACTGAAAACAAACCGATACTAAAACTTCCTAGAGCACTGATAAACCCATTTATAAAGTCGGGGATAAAATTAAAATTAATGGTACTAATGAAATTGGAATTATTCCATTCTTTTTCGATATCAATGTTTGAATTAGAAAAATACAGAATAATTTCTCTATATAAATTTTCAAGCGTATTTTTTAACGACTCAATATTTAATAGGGAAAGGTTTTGACTTTGTTGTTTTATAAGGGGTAAGAAAAGTAACAACAAACTAATGAATAATCCAAAAATAAGAATCATTGTTAGGATTACTGCCAGTAAATTTTTAAGCTTGAGCCTCTGTTTTAGAAACAAAATAATAGGTCTTCCGATGAGTGTAACCACAAAAGAAAGTGCCAAATACACCAACAAACTTTGAATTTGATATATAAACCACAAGAGAACTCCAATGCCTAGGAGTATAAATACAGCCTTGAGAATTCCATTAGTTATAGTTTTTGATTCCATAGTATAAAAATAGTAAAAAAACGATGACTAAAAAGTGCTAAAAACAGTGAGTTATAAAAATCTATCTATTTAATTTTCAAAAACATATTTAATAATATTAGCACCCATTTGTAGTGCTTTTAAACGGACTTCTTCCGGGTCGTTATGAATTTCTTTATTTTCCCATCCATTTCCTAAATCGCTTTCGTAGGTATATAGAAGGATTAGTCTTTCTCCTTCAAAAATACCAAATGCTTGTGGCGGTTTGTTGTCGTGCTCGTGAATTTTTGGCAAGCCATTTGGAAATTTATAATGGTAATTAAATATGGGGTGTGTTGCATTCAATTCTATTAATTCCTTTTCGGGGAATAGTTTATTTAATTCGGGACGTACATATTTATCCAGTCCGTAGTTATCGTCTATGTGCAAAAACCCACCACTTAGCAGGTAGTTTCTCAAATTTGTAACGTCTTCTGAAGTAAAAAAAACATTTCCGTGTCCCGTCATATGTACAAAGGGGTATTGAAAGAGTTCCACACTACTGGGCTCTACCGTTTGAGGGGTTTCTTTTATGGTAGTAGTAATGTTTTGGTTACAAAACTTAATTAGGTTAGGCAAGGAAGTGGGGTTGACATACCAATCGCCTCCGCCATTATATTTTAGTACGGCAATTTCTTGTGCTTGTAAAAAGCCACTACAAAGCAAAAGTGCAGAGGTTATCCAGCTATATATTCGGTTATTAATTTTCATCAACTATGATTAATAGGTTGTTGTTACATTAGCATCCACTACAATAATAAAGTCAGCTTTGCCAAGATGTTGTATTTCTAGAGTATCTAATTGACTTTGTGTAAGAGTAGAAAGGGTAGCATATTTTAAGGATTTGTTTTTATTTTTTAAATACCACAAAATACCTTCATAATTATCGCTGTGGTAGGCACCATTGAAATGTATAAAAGTATGCTTTTTTTCATAATTGCGTAAAATGAAATGCGCCATAGTTGCATCTTTTATTGCCTGTGCCATCACTAGTTCCGGAGTGCCGTGTTCTCCCATCATCGTTAAAATATTTTTGTAGGTGGCTAGGTTGGCATCAAAAACGATGGGCAATGGTGCAATCCAGCTTTTATCTTCTACAGAAAGGGAGTCTAAGGCTTTAAAGCCATTTTTAAAAACTAAATTGGCAAAGTTTCTGGGAATATTAGTAGCAATAAATGGTAATGTATCGTTCTTTGCCAAATCTATAAGAGGTTTGTAATCTGTTTTATAATTTTTCCAAAGCCTAGCCAATGTATCTAAGCCTTTTTGGTCAATTTCACCCACCAAATAGCGGTTTAATACTTTTTGGTTGTCGGCTTCAATCATTTCTGCACCAAGGATTAAACGGTTGGTTTTGCTTAGATCTTTGCTGATTTCATATTGGAGCCAATGCGAAATAGCACTATTATGTTGTTCGCCAAAGAGGATAATTTCTTTTTTTTGAAGACTGTCTATAACCGCATTATATCCTATTTGCACGCCGGTAGAAGTAAAAATAGTATATGCTTTTTTATGTTGTGCAGATGCTAGAATGGAACTGTTTAAAACAAGAAATAAAAATAATCTAGACATATACATAAGAGTTTTCTTTACTTGCGAATTTAAAAAATAAAAACCGACCTAAGCAAATAGGTCGGTTTTAAAATTTAGTTTTTTTAAGGATTAATCGATAGTACCTTCTTTTTTCTCAGAGCAAACGCAGGTGCATTTTTTTCCTTCAACAAGGATTTCTGTAGTAACGCGTGTTGGTGCACCACGTTGTACACCATCTATGGTTGGATTGCCTTCTTTTTTCATTTGATCCAATTGCGCTTTGTTTATTACATTTACGGTAGGATCTTCAATTTGAATATTCGTTTCCGTGCCTGATTTTATCACTTTTTCGGAAGAATCTTGATTGGTTTGGTTTGTGCCATCCACCTCAATGATGCTTTTTTTCTCAGAAACTTCTTGTGCTACGACAGTTTCCACTTCTGTTCCTTTTACAATTACTTTGGTTGTAGTGGTTTCTTTTTCAATATTTTTATTTTCTTGAGCATGTAGCGTGGTAAAAGAAGCCATTCCAAATGCTAGTGAAATAATGATTAAGTGTTTCATAATTTAGTTTATTTGTTTATGATACAAACTTAATCTATAAAGGTGTTAATTAATTATAATATACCTATAAAAAATTCACAATATTTTAAAAAAAATTATACTAAACAGTCATTATATTATTTTTATTTACTGTTTTTAACTGTTTATTGTATCATTTTTTAAATTTTAGGATTATTTATTAAAAATAATTTCATTTTTAAACACTATTCATTTTTATGGTTTGAGTCTGTTTCGTTACAATTTTTATTTTGATTGCATTGCTGTGCTGCATATAAATCATCTTGCTCTGGCAGACAGGCAAGACAAGATAGATTTTGTATGTACGAGTGATATTATTTTATTGTGGGAGCCTTAAAAAATAATTGTAGCTAGAGTACTTATGTTTGACAGATTACACCACTAGCAATCCATGTTGCTTTAATGCCATGATTGGTTTTGAAAACCAAAACAATTCAAAGTCCTCGAAATAAGTTTCAAAGTCGGCTTTTAATTGGGCGTATGAAACGGGTATTTCCTGATGTGGAGTTAGTTGCATCAGTTTCTGTGCCAACCAATCACCAGTTTTTTTTTCAAGGGTAATGTGGAAACTTTCCTTTATGTCGTGAAATTGCATGTGGAGTTGGTGTCTTGTAATACCTCTTTTGGTTTTTTTTTGTTCTACAACGATTGGAATTCCACCCAGCCACAAAATAGTTGCCGTTGGTTTTATATTGAAATTTGGAGGTTCATTAATAAAACTCTGAATTAACCCTGCAGCCACTTGTGTTTTCGGAATTTTAAAATCAAACCATTGCTGGAGTGGTGTGTCTAGCCCGATGCCATGCATAAAATTAAAGAGCGATTTATCTAATCCGTAGCTAAATTTGGAGTGATTTATTCCTGTTGCATCGGTAAATTGGATGTCGTTATTTGCAAAAGTAATGCTTTCAATATGTGGTGTTATGCCAAAATTCTTAGGATTTAAACCAATGGGACTATGCGCTGTAAGCGCAAACTGGTGCCAAAATCCCGATTGTAATACCCCTACATCAAAAAGTTGACGAACCATTTCTAGGCTGTCCACGGTTTCCTGAACCGTTTGCGATGGATATCCGTACATCAAATAGCAATGCACCATGATATTTGCTTGGGTTAAATTGCGAGTAACCTGTGCTACTTGTTCAACCGTAACGCCTTTTTCAATCAATTTAAGAAGTCTGTCCGAAGCTACTTCCAATCCGCCGGAAATCGCAATGCAGCCCGAAGCATTCAATAAAACACAAAGATCGCGAGTAAAACTTTTTTCAAAACGAATATTTGTCCACCAAGTTACAGTTAGTTTTCGTTTCAGTATTTCCAAAGCTACTGCTTTCATTAAGGCAGGAGGTGCTGCTTCATCTACAAAATGAAAGCCGTTTTCACCAGTTTGGGCAATAAGTTGCTCCATGCGGTCCACTAGTAATTTTGCAGCTACAGGTTGGTATAATTTTACATAATCTAGTGAAATATCGCAAAAAGTGCATTTGCCCCAATAACAACCATGCGCCATCGTGAGTTTATTCCAACGACCATCGCTCCAAAGGCTATGCATTGGGTTTGCAATTTCGATAACTGAAATATACTCTGTAAGAAACAAATCAGAATAATCAGGAGTGCCTACTTCTGCCTGTTTATAATCAGGTTTTGTGGAAGAGTTGTTGTAGATAATTGCGCCATTTTCTGCCAAAAAAGTTCGTTTCAACTTATTAAAATTCGGGTTTTCCAAGGAAGGATTTTGCACATTAGATAACAATAATTCTATAGGCAACTCCCCATCATCGAGGGTAATAAAATCAAAAAAATCAAAAACACGAAGGTCAGCTACAGAGCGCAGTTCGGTATTTGGAAATCCGCCACCCATGATTATTTTTATTTCTGGATAGTTAGTTTTTAAAAACTGTGCACAACGAAAAGCGCTATATAAGTTTCCTGGAAAAGGCACCGAAATCCCCACCATTTTAGGTAGCACCGATTGGATGCGATTTTCTAAAATAGTTAAGGAAATTTCATCGATGAATGTGAGTTTTTGTTGTAGGTGATTGTATAATTCGTCAAAGGAATTTGCACTTCTTCCTAAGCGTTCTGCATAACGACTAAAGCCAAAATTTTCGTCGATGCATTCCACAATAAAATCAGACAAATCCTCGAGGTATAAGGTGGCAATGTGTTTTGCTTTGTCCTGCATTCCCATGGAGCCAAAGGCCCAATCCATATCGTCCAATTGCTCAAAACGGGAAGCTCTTGGAAGAAAATTTTTAGTACAAATCTGCCTTGAAAAAGTGGAATTTTTTCCTTGTAAAAATCGAATTACTTCTTCTAAGGGTTGAAGATAACGCTCCTTTAGTGCAAAAATACGTTTGGCGTTTTCCGAAAGTATTGTATCGTTTTCTATTGCGATATCAAATAATTTTTGCAGATTTTTATTAGAAAAAATTTCTAGTATAACTTCCATTCCTAAATCCATTTGAAATGCAGAAATTCCTTTTGTATTTAAAAAACCCTTTAAATATGCCGTTGCAGGATAGGGCGTATTCATTTGTGTAAAAGGTGGAGTTAGGAGTAAAATGTCTTTCAAAATGGCAGCAAAAAATTAATGGATTATAAAGATAGTTTATTGTTCGTTGGTTAAAATTTCTTGAACCGCTTGTTTATAAGCCATGGCATTGGCAGCTTTTTTAATTTTTTTTAGGGTTTTTTGCGGATCAGCAAAGGAGGTGGAAAAATACCCCCAAAAGGTTTGCATTTTCATTTTTATGGGAGTTGGCCCGGATAAGGCTTCATCATACTGTTTATAAATGGTGTCGTGAAACTCTCGAAAAATTTCCCAGCGGTTATAGGGGTAAGTGTTAGAGCCCTTTTTTATCATACCCGGTAAAAATGGATTGGCAATAAGTCCTCTTCCAATCATCCAATGATTTATGGAGGGGAAACGTACCTGTAGTTTTTTAAAACCTGCTAAGGAAGTAATGTCGCCATTGTAATACAGGGTATGTTTTGTATGTTCTATGCACCGTTGAAAGGCATCAAGGTCTACACCTCCTTTATAAAGTTGTTTGCCAATGCGGGCGTGAATGGCAATATTTTTAAGTGGGTATTTATCTAAAATTGGGAAGGTGTCCAAAATTTCGCTGCTGTTTTCATAGCCCATCCTCATTTTCATAGACACTAGAATGTTTGTTTCAGAATGTGCCCTGTCAAGAATATAACCAATTTTCTTTGGGTTGCAAATCAATCCCGATCCCATGCCGCGCTTTGTAACCATAGGATATGGGCAACCTAGATTCCAGTTGAGTTCTTTGTATCCAAATTGCTGCACAAATTTTGCTACAAACAAAAATTCTTCGGCATCATTCGTAATAACTTGTGGGATTAACTCCGGCGTGGTATTGTTTTCAGGAAAAATATCTCGTTCATAGGATGCCTTAACTAGCATTTTTCCATCCAAACGGATGTAAGGCGAATAAAAAGTATCAATACCCCCAAAGTAATAGTGAAAGACATTACGAAACCGAAAATCGGTAAGACCCTGCAAAGGAGAAGAAAGAAGTTTAAAACTCATAGTGATTCACTTGTAGCAAAGATAGTTGAAAAGGGGACTTTAATTTATCGGATTTTGATTTGATTTTTTCACATTATACTTTTTAAAATAATTTTTAGTATACATCAAAAAATCTGTGAAGAGTACATCCTTAGACGAGAGGGATTTAATTAGCGGCATAATTGCTTAAAGCAAAGGCAGGAATACCTATAATGCAATTGACAAACAATGTTTTTATTTTTTTTTGTTTCTAAATACTGTTTAACTATTGCATTTTTGAACATAAAAAATATTTTTTATAGTGAACTAAAAAAATTTACCTAAATAAAATAAAAAAGAAGAAAATTTGAAAAAAAATACCATCTAAGTTTTGTGTATAAATTTAGATGTAACATGTATCTTTGCCGGCTCAAGAAAATAAAATAAAACAGAAATGAAAGCAGGTATCGTAGGACTTCCGAATGTTGGTAAATCCACACTTTTTAATTGTTTGTCCAATGCCAAGGCACAAAGTGCAAACTTTCCGTTTTGCACAATTGAGCCTAACATAGGGGTGGTGAATGTTCCGGATCCAAGATTGCAAAAGTTAGAAACCTTGGTAAAACCAGAGCGTGTTTTACCGGCTTCTGTAGAAATTGTAGATATTGCAGGCCTTGTAAAAGGAGCGAGCAAAGGAGAGGGTTTGGGCAATCAATTTTTAGGAAACATACGCGAAACCGATGCAATACTCCATGTGTTGCGTTGTTTTGATAACGACAATATTGTGCACGTAGATGGTTCTATAAACCCAATTCGTGACAAAGAAACCATCGACATGGAATTGCAGTTAAAAGATTTAGAAACTACCGATAAGAAATTAGAAAAGGTAAAACGCGCTGCCAAAACCGGAAACAAAGAAGCACAAAAAGAAGAAACCGCTTTGTTGAAAGTGAAAGCCGGATTAGAAGCAGGAATATCCATACGAGCCATCGACCTGACAGAAAGTGAAAGAGAAGAGTTTATCACTCCACTTCAATTTATTACCGACAAACCCGTACTTTATGTGTGTAATGTAGATGAAGAAGGAGCCGTAAACGGAAATGCGTATGTGGATAAAGTGAAAGAAGCCGTAAAAGATGAAAATGCCGAAGTCATTGTACTTGCTGTAGGCATAGAAGCAGACATCACCGAATTAGAAACGTTTGAAGAACGTCAATTATTTTTAGAAGACCTAGGATTGTCTGAGCCGGGGTCGGCTAAAATGATACGTTCTGCCTACAAATTGCTTAAGTTGCAAACCTATTTTACTGCAGGAGTAAAAGAAGTGCGCGCATGGACAATTCCAATAGGAGCATCAGCGCCTCAGGCAGCCGGAGTGATTCATACCGATTTTGAAAAAGGATTTATTCGCGCCGAAGTTATTGCGTATGAAGATTTTGTTTCTTTTGGAAGCGAAGCCAAAGTAAAAGAAGCCGGAAAAATGCGCGTAGAAGGGAAGGAATACATCGTTAAAGATGGTGATGTGATGCATTTTAGGTTTAATGTGTAAATTTTAAATGCATAAAAAAAACGCGCTTTAAAACAAAGCGAGTTTTTTTACACCAATAATTTCTTGCTCTAATGTTTGTTTAATACATAGTTATTCGCCAAATCACCGGTAATTTTTTTACCATTTAAATCCAGTTGGATGAGCCTGTTTTCTTCCACTTTGTACATAAAAGGACCGTTTTCTATACCTCCTAGAATTACCATTGCACCATCATCAGACCAAGTTATATTTCCGGTTTGTTCCAAATACGCATCGTCTTTGCCTACATATTTCGTTTTTAGTACATACACATCACTTTCTAATTTTAATTGGGTTTCTATCCCTTCACAATCTGCACAAGGAAGAATTCCAGAATACGTGCCTGCCCAATCTAAGGAGCTATGTGACGTATGGGTGTCCATATCCATAGTGTTCATTTCATGCATGTCCATATTAACCGCATCTTGATTGGTTTCTGTTTTTTTCTTGTTGTCACAGCTCCATAAGAAAGCTAGTGCGAGAGTAATTAAAAGTACTTTTTTCATAAGTTTTGGTTTTTAAAATTTGAATTAGTAATAAAGATACTCACAAAAAGAACGCACCTTGTTTTCAAAATAATAATGTTTTTATAATTATTTCATAAATAGATATTATTTTTAATCCAAAAGCATCGAAAAAAAAAATAAATGAGCTAAATACCCATAAATTTTCTTAACAAAAAGCGGTTTATTATTGTTAATTACTTTCCCATATTTTGGTTTTAATTTTTGTACTGTTATGCTATATTAGCACGGCTATCCAAAAACAGCAAATGACAAACGAAACCCAATATACCGAAGATAACATACGCTCTTTAGACTGGAAAGAACACATCCGTATGCGTCCAGGTATGTACATTGGAAAATTGGGTGACGGCTCATCTCCCGACGACGGTATTTACATACTTTTGAAAGAAGTTTTAGACAACTCCATTGACGAATATGTAATGGGAGCTGGCAAAACCATTGAAATACGTATCAAAGACAAAGAAGTGAAAGTACGTGATTTTGGACGCGGAATTCCTTTAGGAAAAGTTGTAGATGTGGTTTCAAAAATGAATACCGGCGGAAAATACGATTCGCGTGCCTTTAAAAAATCGGTTGGATTAAATGGGGTAGGAACAAAAGCTGTAAATGCACTTTCTTCCTTTTTTAAAGTGGAATCTATCCGCGATAACCAGTTGAAATATGCTGAGTTTAGCCAAGGAAATTTAACAGCCGACCCAACTCCAGAAGCCTCCACCAAACGGAAAGGAACCAAAGTAGTTTTTATACCAGACGAATTAATTTTTAAAAATTATCGTTACCGTACTGAGTATGTAGCCAAGATGTTGAAAAACTATGTCTATCTTAATACCGGACTTACCATAGATTTTAATGGTGAAAAGTTTATTTCTGAAAACGGATTAAAAGATTTATTGGAAGATAACATCCATAAAGATGATATTTTATATCCCATTATCCACCTAAAAGGCGAAGATATTGAAGTTGCCATTACCCATAGTAAAACACAATACAGTGAAGAATATCATTCCTTTGTAAACGGGCAAAACACTACACAAGGTGGCACCCATTTGATTGCTTTTAGAGAATCGCTTGTAAAAACCATACGCGAATATTATGGTAAAAATTACGAATCCAGTGACATCAGAAAATCTATTGTTGCCGCCATAAGCATTAAAGTGATGGAACCAGTATTTGAAAGCCAAACCAAAACGAAACTGGGTTCCACAGATATGGGAGGCGATTTGCCTACCGTACGGACCTTTATCAATGATTTTTTAAAAAAACATTTAGACAATTACTTGCATAAAAATCCGGAAACTGCTGAAAAATTGCAACGCAAAATAATGCAGGCAGAAAGAGAACGAAAAGAACTTTCCGGAATTCGAAAATTGGCAAAAGACCGTGCTAAAAAAGCAAATTTGCACAACAAAAAACTTCGCGATTGCCGGGTTCATTTTCAAGACAGTAAAAATGAAAAATCGTTAGAAAGTACTTTATTTATCACCGAGGGCGATTCTGCCAGCGGATCCATTACAAAAAGTAGAGATGTAAATACCCAAGCGGTTTTTAGTTTAAAAGGAAAACCACTAAATAGTTACGGTCTCTCTAAAAAGATAGTCTATGAAAATGAGGAATTTAACCTGCTCCAATCGGCATTAAATATAGAAGAAAGTCTAGAAGATTTACGGTACAACAACATTGTCATAGCAACCGATGCCGATGTAGATGGTATGCACATTCGGTTATTGTTAATTACCTTCTTTCTCCAATTTTTCCCGGAAGTTATAAAAGAAGGCCATTTGTATATTTTACAAACCCCCTTGTTTCGCGTTCGAAATAAAAAAGAAACTATATATTGTTATTCCGAAGAAGAACGTGCCGCAGCGGTAGAAAAACTAAAGCCTAAGCCCGAAATTACTCGATTTAAAGGGTTGGGTGAAATTTCGCCGGATGAATTTAAGCATTTCATAGGACCAGATATTCGTTTGGATCCGGTTATGCTCGATAAAGCCACATCTATTGAAGAAATGCTTTCCTTTTATATGGGAAAAAACACCCCGGACAGACAGGAATTTATTATTAATAATCTGAAAGTAGAATTAGATAAGGTAATAGAATAGTTGAAATTAGAGAGGTAAGAGGTTGTGCTTTGTAAAATTTAAAATAGAATAGATAAAAATAATTTACGGTAAATGATAGAAGAAGAAGCACCGTTAGATTCAAATACTTCAGAAAACAAACAAGACACCATAACCAAGGTAACCGGGATGTACAAAGACTGGTTTTTGGATTATGCTTCTTATGTCATCTTGGAGCGTGCAGTGCCGGCGATTGAGGATGGTTTTAAGCCGGTGCAACGTCGTATAATGCACTCTTTGAAGGATTTGGATGATGGTCGTTACAACAAAGTAGCAAATATTGTTGGGCATACCATGCAATACCATCCTCATGGCGATGCCAGTATAGCTGATGCCATGGTGCAAATAGGGCAAAAGGACCTGCTTATCGACACCCAAGGAAACTGGGGAAACATTTTAACCGGCGATAGAGCAGCGGCATCGAGATATATAGAAGCACGGCTTTCAAAATTCGCACTTGATGTAGTTTATAATGCAAAAATCACCCAATGGCAACAATCGTATGATGGCAGAAGAAAAGAGCCCATCAACCTACCGGTAAAATTTCCGTTGCTATTAGCACAAGGGGCAGAAGGCATTGCCGTGGGACTTTCCACAAAAATACTTCCCCATAATTTTAATGAGCTCATCGAGGCTTCCATCAAGCATTTACAGGGAAAAAAATTCACGATTTATCCTGATTTTCCCACAGGTGGTATAGCAGATATCACCAGTTATAATGACGGATTAAGAGGAGGTAAAGTGCGCAGTCGAGCCCGAATTCACCAAGAGGATAAAACCACACTTGTTATTACTGAAATCCCATTTGGAACAAACACCTCTTCTCTTATTGAATCGATTATCAAAGCCAATGAATCGGGTAAGATTAAAATAAAAAAGATAGAGGACAATACAGCCGCAGAAGTAGAAATTCAAATACATCTACCACCTGGAATATCGCCTGATAAGACGATCGATGCGCTGTATGCTTTTACTGCTTGTGAAACCTCTATTTCACCCTTAGGGTGCGTTATTGAAGACAATAAGCCCTATTTTGTAGGAGTAACTGAAATGTTGCGACGTTCTACAGACAGGACGGTGGAATTGCTTCGTGCAGAATTGCAAATACAATTAGACGAACTTGAAGAGCAATGGCATTTTGCATCCCTAGAACGAATTTTTATAGAAAAAAGAATTTATAGAGATATAGAGGAAGAAGAAACTTGGGAAGGCGTAATCACCGCTATAGATAAAGGATTAAAACCACATATAGCACATTTAAAACGAGCTATTACCACAGAAGATATCGAAAGATTGACAGAGATTAGAATTAAACGAATTTCAAAATTTGATATCGATAAGGCACAGCAAAAAATTGAAGCGTTAGAAGACCAGATAACCGTCATAAAAAATCATTTAGCAAACCTTATTGCTTATGCCATTGATTTTTTTAAACGATTGCGCAAAGACTATGGTGAAGGCAAAGAACGGAAAACAGAACTAAAAATATTTGACGATATAGAAGCAACAAAAGTGGTTATTAGAAACACCAAACTTTATGTAAACAGAGAAGAAGGTTTTGTAGGTACTTCCCTAAAAAAGGATGAATATGTGGCAGATTGCAGCGATATAGATGATATAATTGTTTTTACTGAAGACGGAAAAATGATGATTACCAAAGTAGATGCAAAAACATTTGTAGGAAAAAATATCATTCATGTGGCAGTTTTTAAGAAAAAAGACAAACGCACGATATATAATTTAATTTACAAAGATGGTTTAAAAGGGGCGTCCTATGTAAAACGCTTTGCAGTTATGGGGGTTACGCGAGATAAGGAATATGATTTAACACAAGACAACAAAGGCTCTAAAGTGCTCTATTTTACTGCAAATCCTAATGGGGAAGCAGAAATTGTACATATTTTATTACGCCAAAGTGGAAGCATTAAAAAACTAAAATTTGATTTAGATTTTGCAGATATTTTGGTAAAAAACAGAAATTCAAAAGGAAATATCGTTACCAAATACCCAATAAAACGCGTTGAATTAAAAGAAAAAGGGCTTTCCACCCTAAAACCACGTAAAATTTGGTTTGATGATTCCGTGCAACGACTCAATTTAGATAACCGAGGAGAATATCTAGGCGAATTTAAAAAAGAAGACCGATTGTTAATTATCAACCAATCGGGAAAGATAAAAACAGTACTACCTGACGTATCTCTTCACTTTGATGAAGATATGGTCGTGCTTGAAAAATGGAAACCTAAAAAACCAATTTCCGCTATTTATTGGGAAGGAGAAAAAGAACTATTTTATGTAAAACGGTTTCTTATAGAAAATGAAGATAAAGAAGAAGTTTTTATCACCGAACACGAAAAATCGTATCTAGAATTAGTTTCAACAGACTATAAACCGGTTGTGGAGCTAGTATATCAGAATCAAAAAGGAAAAGACCCTAAAGAAAATCAGATTCTGTATTTGGAAGATTTTATATCTATAAAAGGCATAGGTGCCCAAGGAAATCAGTTAACCAAAGGAAAAGTAAAACAAATTAACCTATTAGAGCCGCTTCCATATGAAGAACCGGAAGAAATAAAAACAGAAGATATGGAAGTATTAGATGAAATAGACGTTACTGAGCAAGGTGCTAATGATACATTAAATACCCAAGCTATTGAAACTAAAAAAGGAGATTCCGGCACTACAGACACAGGCGGTCAAATTACCTTAGAGTTAGAATAGTAGAGAAAAACCTAATTTATTTTTTTTGCTGTACCTCTTTCTTTTTTGTTTTGTCCAACGATATTGTATTCAAAAACGTAGCTATTCTTATCCGTTGTCAAAATTTTCATGTGAATGGCTTTTTGCTCTGCCATATTTTTTGGATTTAATTTTTTCACAATATATTCGCAATCGTTTATCCAACGAATAGAGGAGGTATCTGCTTTTCCTTTAAAATAATCAATTTCAATAGAATCCTTGCGGTTAAAGGTAGTTTTCAGTACTTCCGTGCCAATCAAAGCTTCAAACTCAAAACTCCCGGTTTTAAAATTGGTACAATTGCGTTCCGGAGAATAACAACTTGTGAAAAAGAAAAATAGGGTTGGAAGAATAAAAAAGCGCATGGATATGTAATTTTTACAAATTTCGGTAATAAAAATGAAAACTCATTAGTTTTCATATAGTTTAAACGTGCCGTTTTTATAGAAAATGATAATTTTTTCTATAAGCGCATTTTCAGAATTCTTGTGGTTTTGGAAGGATTCCATTTTTTGCATTTCCTTATCTGCAATTGGAAAGTTTTCCACCTCAAAACGAGAAGGAGAAGGCTCTTGGTTTGTTTTTAGCTTATTAGCATCCTCTTGAACTTCCAAAATGGAATCTGGAAATTTTCCGGTACCATTCATTAGCCAATACAATTTTACTTCCGGAAATTTTTGCAACACTTTCAATACAAATTCTAGGCTAGGTTTATTTCTTCCGGAGAGTAGGTGTGAAATACTTGAGCGGTTAAAATCTATAGCATCAGCAAAAGAAGAGGCCGTTAAACTGTAATATTCTATCACCTTTTGTAGTCGTTTAGCAAAATCATCACTGTTTACCATTGTAACCTTTTTAAGTTGGTGTAATGATTACAAATGTAATTTATTTTTGTAACCTATGCAAAAAATGTTTGTCTTTTACCTAATATTTATGCAAGTATAACTTTAATTAAAATAATATAAATAACTGATATTAAATAATATAAAACAGATATAATAAAATAAATTATTTTTATACAGCAGAAGATAGTCAACCAGAAGATGAGGACGCTTTAATCGTTTACAATTGTAAATAAAAGAACACCATTCATTAATTACATTTGTAAACAATAGGTTGTTTACTTTTGTAACATATACATTTCGCATGACATTAAAAGAAAAAACGGCTTTCCATTTTGAAGAAAGATTGCAAGGCAGATACATCACCTTAGCGCATATTCATCCGATACTCGAGGAATATAAAACTGTTTTTGATATCCGGGTTTTAGGTACCTCTGAAAAAGGAAAGGACATACCAATAGTTAGTATTGGCAAAGGGCGATTCAAAATATTCATTTGGTCGCAAATGCATGGGAACGAAACCACCACGACCAAAGCGTTATTTGATTTTCTGAAATTTATGCGTCTAAAAAGTGACCTTCAACAGCGCATTTTAGATTTTTGTACCATAAAAATCATTCCGATTCTCAATCCGGATGGCGCTGTAGCATATACTCGTGAAAATGCCAATGGCATCGACTTAAATAGAGATGCGATGCTACTTACCCAAGTAGAGAGTCGTCTTTTGCGAAAAGTTTTTGAGGATTTTCATCCTGATGTCTGTTTAAATATGCACGATCAAAGAACAATATATGGAGTAGAAAACACAAATATGCCTGCAACTGTTTCTTTTTTAGCCCCATCTGCCGACGAAGAAAAAAACATTACAAAAAGCAGAAAAGAAGCTATGTCACTTATCGTTGCGATGTACAACGAATTAAAAAAGCACATTCCTAATCAAATTGGGCGTTATGACGATAGTTTTAATGCCAATTGCGTAGGCGATTATTTTCAATCTAAAAATGTAGTTACCATTTTGTTTGAAGCAGGACACTTTCCAGGAGATTACCAAAGAGAAAGAACGCGAAACGGTATATTTATTTCCATAATCGCCTTATTAGAGAGGCTTTGTGATAAAAAAAATAGTAATAATGACTTTTCCGATTATTTTTTAATTCCTGAAAACACTTCAAATAGGAGAGATATTCACATTAAAAACGCCATAGTTGATACAACAGAGCATCCTCTTTCAGTTTTTGTACAATATCAAGAAAAACTTGTTAATAAAAAGATTCATTTTATTCCTATAATAAGCGCAATTAGAGAAGACCATAGCTTGATGGGGCATAGGGAAATAGATGCAAAACAACGTCGCGTTTATTTAAAAAACGGTAAAAGTTTGGCAGAAGGTCTGAAAATCAATAAATTATTTATAGCAGAAAAAAATGCAGATAATTTGTTAAATTTAGGGATTGATTAAGAAAATTTAATAAAACAAGCATTATCTTTGCAAAAAATAAAAAATAAAAATGGCAAAATTCAAATTAGATAACGTAGATCACCAAATACTTGATATGTTGATTGATAATTCAAGAACACCATTTACTGACATCGCAAAAAAACTAAATGTATCTGCGGGAACCATACATGTTAGAGTTAAAAAATTAGAAGATGCTGGTATTGTTACAGGTTCTTCTCTATCTATAGACTATAAAAAGTTAGGATACTCCTTTATAGCTTATGTAGGGGTTTTTCTTCAGAAAACGTCACAAACAAAATTTGTTTTAGAAAGAATCAATTCGATACCAAATGTAACGGTAGCGCATATTACTACCGGGAAATTTAATATTTTTTGTAAAATCAGAGCTAAAAACACCACACACGCAAAGGATATTATTTATGAAATAGATGATATTGAAGGTGTGTTGCGCACAGAAACCATGATTTCTTTAGAAGAAAGTATCAACGACAAGAAAAGGTTAATGCACTCTATTTTTGATAAAAAATAACGATGTTTACAAGTGACTTACTTGATAATGAATATGTTGCTTTTTATGGCAATTACATTCGTTTCGTTCCAAGAAATCTTTCCTTATTAGATTCCTTACAAACCAGTTTTTTGGAGGTACACTCTTTTTTTTTAGAAGTAACAGAGGAAAAATTGCACTATCGTTATGCTGAAGGCAAATGGACGTTAAAAGAAATGCTTTTGCATATCATAGATACCGAACGAATAATGAGTTATAGAGCACTTCGGTTTGGCAGAAAGGATACTACACCACTTGCCGGCTTTGAGCAGGATGATTATGTTCCCAATTCCTGTGCTAATGAAAGAAACATAGAAAATTTATTAGAAGAATATAGTACTGTAAGAATGGCTACCATTTCTTTGTTTGCCTCTTTTAATGAAGTAACCCTAAAACAAATAGGGATGTCTAATGGCAATTTTATGTCAGTCCGGGCTTTAGGGTTTATTATTTCAGGTCATGAAATGCATCATTTGCAAGTGGCAAAGGAGCGTTATCTTCCTTAAATCAGATTTTCATCTGGTGTTTCCTCATCTTCTATCTCTTCTATCGTTTTTTCAGGTAATTCGGCTATCGGTTCATAGTAATCAGCCTCATCATAATCGTCTAGGTCAAAGTTAGCCATACTATTTACCAATTTTGAGCTTACTTTTACTAGGTAAATATCCTCCTCGTTTCTAACTTCTATTGCTTCAATAATTTCGCCTTTCACATTTTTAAAAGTTATTATATCCTCTTCCTCATAGCCATAAGGATATTTTTCCACGAGAAGCGATAAAATATCTGGTGTGAGTTTTTTGAAGTCAACGATTACACGTTTCATACTAAAACTTTATTGGGGTTAAACAACTTGTATAAAACTACACTAATTTTTATTGTGAGAAAAATAAACAAGCTATTTTATATAGTAAACTCATCTTGACTTTTTCCAATTGGTTAAAAAATTGCTCTTTTTAGCCTGCTTTTTGTCATTTTCTTCTTCCGTAGCTCTGCTATGCAACTCAAAAATGCCTTCGATAAAACTCAAAATAGCTAATTTTCACTTCAATCAAAAAAGTCAAGATGAGTTCCGTTTAAAAGAATCTTGATAAAAACCAAAAGCTTCATAAATCAAATCATTAGAAACCATACAATTCATTTTTGGCACTCCAATTTCTAATAACAAAACAAATGGAGTGCGGTTATTCCTATTTTTTTTATCAAATTGAAGATACTCTATAATAGAAGCGATATCTTTATTATCAATGGAAACCTTTTGAAAATAATTTTTATATACAGAAATCATTTTTTTTAGGTCGTTATCCGGAAAGCCTAAAATTTCTCTAGACAAATACCCTGATAGTAGCATTCCAATGGCTATTGCTTCTCCATGTAAAAGAGGTTCCTTTTTAGTGGACGACAGAAAATAAGATTCTATGGCATGCCCTAAGGTATGTCCAAAATTCAATATTTTACGCAATCCTTTTTCATATGGATCTTGTTCTACAATTTCATTTTTTATTTTCACCGATTCCCAAATTAGGGCATCCAGATTGCTTTTGGGAATTATTTTTTTTGAAGTTAATTTTAGCCAGTATGTTTTTGAATGGATTAACCCATGTTTTAGCATTTCTGCAATGCCTGCATGTAATTCCCTCTCGGGAAGGGTTAGGAGAAACAAGGGGTCAATTAAAACCATTTTTGGGGTTTGTATAACTCCAATTTGGTTTTTTAGAACGCCAAGATCCACACCGGTTTTTCCACCTATAGAAGCATCAACCATTGACAGTAGTGTAGTAGGTATATGAATAAAGGGGACTCCTCTTAGGAAGGTTGATGCGACAAAACCTCCAAGATCGGTCACCACACCACCCCCTAGATTCAAGAAAACAGCACTTCTCTCTATTCTGTTTTCAGAAAGATATTGCCATAATTTTATACAAGTAGGTATATTTTTATTGGTTTCACCTGCCGGAATGCTGTAATGAAGTATAGAACAAGTGCATTCCAATTTTGAAAGAAATATAGGTAAACACTGTTTCTCGGTATTGTTATCAGTTAAAATGACAATTTTAGAAGGTGATTTATCTGAAATATAGGTGTTTATATGTTGATAAATTTCAGCATTAAAGAAAACAGAATACTCTTTTATAGGGATGGATTTCATTCTTAAAAATACCAATTTTATCTTGTGAAAATAAGTAGAAATCTTCAAAAATGGTAATAAATCTGAGTATATTTGTATGTAAATTATTAGATACAAATTATGCCTAAATCTTCACTCTTTGAAAATACCGAGGTGGCATTTTCATTAAAATCGGATTCTGAACTGGAACGTGCTTATTTCTTATTTAAAATGATAGCTAATGAGCCTTTAGTTAAGATAGGTACCGCTGCAACCAAGTTAGCTTTAAATCTACATTTACCTGTAGAAGGCCTAATTCGATCTACTGTTTTTGATCATTTTTGTGGTGGTGTTAATGAGGAAGATTGCCTTCCTGTGGTGGATAAACTATTTGCTAAACAGGTTTATTCCGTTTTAGATTATTCGGTAGAAGGCAAAGAACTAGAAATGTCATTTGATGTGGCAACAGATAAGGTATTGCGTTTAACCGAATTTGCTGAGAATAAAAAAGCCATGCATTTTTCGGTTTTTAAACCTACTGGTTTTGGGCGGATGGAAGTATGGCGAAAAATAACAGAAAATGAAGGTTTATCCAATGTGGAGCGTATTGAATGGGAAAAAATAAAAGAACGATATGATAAAGTTTGCAAAAAAGTGTCTGAAACAGGAATTTCTTTACTTATAGATGCCGAAGAAAGCTGGATGCAAGGAGCTGCTGATGATTTAGCGCTAGAAATGATGAAAAAATACAACAAAGAACGTGTTGTTGTATTTAGTACCCTGCAGTGCTACCGATGGGATAGATTGTCCTATTTGAAAGATATTCATAAACTTGCCAAAAAAGATGGTTTTAAATTGGGATTTAAAATAGTTCGCGGTGCCTATTTAGAAAAAGAAAATCAACGCGCAGAAGATAATAGGTATATAACACCCATTTGTGCCAGCAAAGAAGAAACGGATACCAATTTCAATACGATAATGGCCTATATTATAAATAATCTAGAAGATATTTCTCTTTTTGTAGGAACCCACAATGAGGAGAGTACGTTTCTTGCTATGGAGTTAATGGAGAAAAAAAACGTAGCAAAAAAGGAAGACAGAATTTGGTTTGGTCAACTTTATGGTATGAGCGATCATATCAGCTTCAATCTAGCAAAAGAAGGGTATAATGTAGCAAAATATTTGCCTTTTGGTCCCGTGAAAGACGTGATGCCTTATTTGATTAGAAGAGCAGAGGAAAACACTTCTGTGGCAGGACAAACCACACGAGAGCTTAGTTTGCTTAAAAAAGAAAAAAAAAGAAGAAATATTTAATTTTCTTCTGAAAAGGATAATATTTTGGCTTGTTCAGGACAATTTTCCACTTCGAGTCTGAGTTTTTTATCCTCTCTTTTTCCTGTGATTACATAAACATTACATACTTCCAGATTGGTATTACTTTCAGAAAAGTCCACGCTGCCATTGTAGAGTACATACGAAATGTTTGCGCTATCAATTTTCTTATCCTGTATTTGTTGGAGTACAGTTTCTGAAAAAATTCTTGGTTTTATTCGGATGTTTTTCTTAACACGAGCATTTGGACTATAATCGCAAGTGGCTTCTTTTCCGCTTAAAAAAAATGCTAAAAAAATAAGCCCTACGGAAAAACCCAATAGGTAATAGACAAGTCGGTGAATAAATTTCATGAATTTTTTAAAAAATAAACAAGTTGATATCGCTATAAGGCATATCAAACCAATCGGAAATGGATTTGTTTGTTAAAATGCCTCGGTAAAAGTACAACCCATTTTTTAAACCATTGTCAAAACGAATAGCATTTTCTATGCCACCAGATTCGGCTATGTCAATTAAATAAGGTGTAAAGATATTGCTTATAGAAATAGAAGCTGTTTTGGGGTACCGAGCAGGAATATTTGGCACGCCATAATGAATCACCCCATTTTTAATAAGTGTGGGGTCTTTGTGCGTTGTGGTTTCTGAAGTTTCAAAACAACCTCCCATATCAATACTTACGTCGATAATTACGGATCCTTTTTTCATGTGTTCCACCATCGTTCTGGAAACAACAATTGGCGATCGGTTTTTTCCGCGTATTGCACCGATGGCAACATCGCATCTTTTTAAGGCTTTCAATAAATTTTTAGGCTGTAAAGTTGACGTAAACAACGTTCTTCCTAAATTGGTTTGCAAACAGCGAAGTTTGGTGATGTTATTATCAAATATTTTTACGCTTGCTCCTAAACCTATGGCCGACCTGGCAGCAAATTCGCCCACGGTCCCGGCGCCTATAATAAGAACTTCCACAGGAGGAACACCGCTAATGTTTCCAAACATAAGGCCGTTTCCTTCCTTGGCATTTGCCATTAATTCGGCTGCAATTAATATGGAAGCGGTTCCAGCTATTTCGCTCAAGGCTCTTACTACAGGAAAAGCCCCGTTTTCATCGTTTAAAAATTCAAAGGCTAAGGCAGTTATTTTCTTTTTTGCAAGGGTTTCAAAATAACTTTTTTGTCTTGTTTTTATTTGTAAAGCAGAAATTAATACAGATTTTGCCTGCATCATTTCTAATTCATTCAGGGTTGGTGGTTCTACTTTTAAGACAATAGGGCAGGAGAATACTTTTTTTGTATCGTTGGTAAGTTGTGCTCCGGCTTCGGAATATTGTGCATCTAAAAAACTTGCCGCATTCCCGGCACCGTGTTCCATTAAAATTTTATGGCCTTGTGATACTAAGGCAGAAACCGCATCAGGGGTAAGACATATACGTCTTTCTTGAAATTCAATTTCTTTAGGAATGCCTATATATAGTTCTCCTTTAGTATGTTGAATTTCTAACATTTCTTCCTGAGGTAAGAGTTGTGCAGCGGTAAAAGGAGAGGAGGGTTTGGTCATGAAAAAGTAACGTTGTTTTCTATCTATCTAAAGTACAACATTAAACTTTATACTGCAATAGGGAAAATAAATTTATTGGAAAAGTTCTTTAAACTCCTGCCACAAGGTTCTTTTTCGTTTTAAATCTTCTTCAAAGTCTTTCATGTCGTCCACCCCACGCACCTTACTAAAAATTTTAGCGCGGATTAAATAGACCATAGGCACTAGGATTAGCATTACAGGAAGCATATAATATAATTCCACTTCATCGGCATTGTTGCCTTGATTAATAACACCCCATGTTTGAAAGATATACAGAAATATAGGTACAAGAATAATCCAATGCCACCAATGTTTGCAGGTAAAGAACCAGATTAATAATAAATAAAGTGGCATTATTTTACCTGTTAAAATCCAAGCAAAAGTGTACCAAGTATACACTTCTAATTTAGATTCAAAAAAAGAAGTTTTCCAAACATAATCGTTTGGAAAACTTTCATATACATAAAAAAGATAAGGAGAGATAGCTATTAAAAAAACTATAATGCCACCACCTATAGTAAAATTTTTTTTACCCTTGTCTTGGAACTTGTACTGTTGATAAGTCGATTTGTTGTTCATTAGAGTCTATACTTTCTGGAGTACAAGATACAAATAATCCTAATCCAAAAATAGCTACAATTAAAAGAGTTTTTGACATTTTCATAATATTAGTTTTTGTGAGGTTAATAGTACAAACCTATGCACAAAAAACTAAAGTATTTTAAAAAATATCGCCGTATCTTAGTAAGTTTATTTTTTACAATATAAATCCATCTCTTAAAGTAGTCTCGATTTGGGGTCTTATACTAAAAAACACAGGCGATAAGGTGTTTCATTATCGCAAAACTCAATATGTTAACGGTGAGCTATTTATCCATTAGCGTTTAAATTTAAGGTTCTTGTTCCGTTGTTATTAATTGTTATAAAAATTTCATTTTTAGCAGGAGGCACTAAATTAATTATTTTTTCCGGCCATTCAATAAAATTCCAATTATCGCTATCTAAGTATTCTTCTATTCCCATATCTAAAGCTTCCTCTTCTTTTTCTATTCTATAAAAATCAAAATGAAACATGGTCTCTTTTTCGCCTTGGTATTCATTTACTAAAGAGAAGGTAGGACTGGATACAAGTGCATTATAGCCTAATTTTTTTACTATTTCTTTTATTAGAGTTGTTTTACCAGATCCCATTTCTCCATAAAAGAGAATCGTCTTGCTAGTAAGTGTTGCAAGTACGGCATCAGCGGCTTGTGGCAAGCTTGATATAGAATAGGTATAATTCATAACTTGGGGGTTACAGCATCAAATATAGTAAAAAAAACATTACCTTGGTTGCAATACGGCAAAAGGTATAATCATTTCTTCTAGAGAGACACCCCCGTGCTGGTAACTATTTCTAAAATAGCTTACGTAATAGTTGTAATTATTGGGGTATGCAAAAAACATATCGCCTTTTGCAAAAATAAACGAACTACTCATGTTAATGCTTGGCAAACCTATTGTTTTTGGGTCTTTAGCGGCTAAAACATCTTTTTCTTCATAGGTTAAGCTTTTCCCTGTTTTGTAGCGTAAATTAAGGCTGGTATTTTTATCGCCAATTACTTTAGAGGGGTTTTTTACATTAATAGTACCGTGGTCTGTGGTAATAATTAGTTTAAAGCCCATTTGTGCTGCTTGTTGGATTATTTCTAATAAAGGGGAGTTTTTAAACCAACTTTGGGTTAAAGATCTGTAGGATTTATCATTAGAGGCCAGCTCTTTGATTACTTCCATTTCGGTTTTGGCGTGCGAAATCATATCTACAAAATTGTACACCAAAACAGTCAAATCCTTTTCTTTTTGAGCTCTAAAGTTTTCAGATAGTTGTTTTCCTTTTTTTAGACTGGTTATTTTAAAATAATCCCAGTTTATATTCATTCCCAAACGTTTTAATTGTGCTTCAAGAAATTCTTGTTCGTGCAAGTTTTTTCCACCTTCATCGGTGTCATTCAACCATAAATTTGGGTGTAATTTTTCCATATCGCTTGGCATTAAACCAGAAAAAATAGCATTTCTAGCATATTGTGTTGCGGTGGGAAGGATACTAAAAAAAGCAAGTTCCTTGGTTTTTTTATACACATTATTGATTATAGGCTCAAAGGTTTTCCATTGGTCAAATCTAAGGTTATCCACCACTACTAAAAGGGTTTGTTGTTGTTTGCTGATTTCTGGGGCTATTTTTTCTCTAAATAAAGTGTGAGACATTACAGGAGCATCGCCATCTTTTAGAAACCATTTTGGATAATTTTTATCTATAAATTTGCAGAATTGATTATTGGCCTCTGCTTTTTGAGACTCTAAAATTTCAAACATGCCTGAATCTTCAATATCTTCCAGACGCATTTCCCAATACATCAATTTTTGATAAAGCTCTGCCCACTCCTCATGAGAGTTGACCATGGATAAATCCATAGCAATTTTTCGAAATTCTTGTTGGTAATTGGACGTTGTTTTTTCAGAAACCAATCTGGAATGGTCTAAATTCTTTTTTAAACTCAGCAATATTTGGTTGGGATTTACCGGTTTAATTAAATAATCGGCAATTTTTGAACCAATAGCTTCCTCCATAATGTATTCTTCTTCACTTTTTGTAATCATTACTACCGGCAGGTTGGATTGGCGTTCTTTTATTTCGTGAAGGGTTTCTATGCCGGTTAAACCGGGCATGTTTTCATCAAGAAAAACAATGTCGAAATTTTCTTTTTCAATTTCTTCGAGTGCTTCTGAGCCACTCTTCGCCTTGGTTACTTTATAATTTTTTCCTTCTAAAAAAAGGATGTGTGGTTTTAATAATTCAATTTCGTCGTCAACCCAAAGTATTTTTATGTGGTTCATAGTTTTTAAAGTAAAGTTTTTGTAAGCTATATATCTTTATATTTGTAAAAAATTATTAAAACGCTTTCATAATCTAAGCAATTGTATTTACACAAAAAGCTCAAAATTTTAAACGACCCAATTTACGGTTTTATTACAATACCGGATACGATTCTATTTGAATTAGTAGAACACCCTTATTTTCAAAGGCTGCGGCGCATTTCTCAAATGGGTCTTTCCTATTTTGTGTATCCCGGAGCACACCACACACGTTTTCATCATGCTTTGGGATGTTTGTTTTTGATGCAAAAAGCAGTCCAAGTTTTGCGTTTTAAAGGGGTTATCATTTCAGAAGAAGAAGAAGAAGCTGTCTATATTGCTATCGTTTTGCACGATATTGGTCACGGCCCCTTCTCTCATGCTATGGAACATAGTATCGTTAAAGGGATTTCTCATGAAGAAATATCGATGCTTTTTATGGATCTTCTCAACAGTAATTTTAACGGAAGATTAACGCTAGCCATTAAGATATTTAAAGGAGAATATGACAGAAAATTTCTGTGTCAGTTGATTTCCGGACAATTGGATATGGATCGGTTAGATTATTTAAAAAGAGACAGTTTTTATGCAGGTACTCCGGAAGGGAATATAAATTCAGAACGCCTTATCACGATGTTAAACGTAGTGAAAGATACTTTGGTGGTTGAGGAAAAAGGGGTTTATTCCATAGAAAAATTTATTGTAGCCAGACGATTTATGTATTGGCAAGTATATTTACACAAAACAAGTATTGTTGCAGAGCAAATATTGGTTCGCATTTTAAGACGCGCTAAAGAACGGATTCTTATCGGCGAAAAATTTAATATAAGCGAGCCATTAAACTATTTTTTAACCTACGAAATAACCAAAAAAGAGTTTACATTTGATTTGTTAAAAATTTTTGCACAACTAGATGATTATGATATAATTGCAGCAATTAAAAATTGGGAAAATTCTGAAGATTTTGTACTAAGTAGGTTAAGTGGAATGTTTTTGAATAGAAAACTCTTAAAAATTAAACTAAAAAACGAACCATTTTCAAAGGAATTGCTAGCATATAAAATGGCACAATTTAATAAAGAGCATAAAGTTACCAATCAAGAAGCAAAGTATTTTATCTTTGAAGGAGAAATTTCTAATCAAGCCTATAACGATACAAAACAAAATATTAATCTAGTAACTAACAAAGGAAAAATTATTGATTTGATGCAAGTAAGTGATCCATTAATCACAAACACCTTATCTAAAATGGAAACAAAGTATTATCTATGTTATCCAAAGAGTAAAGATTAACACATTTTTCCTATTTTTGCAACAATGAAATTTACAGCAACACAAATAGCAGCAATATTAGAAGGTGAAGTGGATGGAAATCCGGATATTGAAGTTTCTAAACTTGCTAAAATTGAAGAGGGAGAAATAGGGAGTTTAACCTTTCTTTCCAATCCAAAATATACCCATTATATATATATTACAGAAGCTTCCATAACTATTGTAGATAAAACCTTTTTTCCGGATAAAGAGATAAAAACAACACTCATTCGGGTAGAAAACTCTTACAAGGCATTTTCAAAATTGTTAGAGTATTATAACATGGTAAAATTAAATAAAATAGGCATTGAAGAACCCGTTTTTAAATCAGAAACGGCAGTAATAGGTAGTGATGTCTATCTAGGAGCTTTTTCTTATATAGGGAACAATGTTGTTATTGGAAATAATGTAAAAATATTTTCAGGTGTTTATATTGGTGATAATGTAAATATAGGAAACAACGTTATCCTTTTTGCTGGTGCAAAAATTTATTCAGAAACAGTAATAGGAAACAATTGCATAATAAATAGCAATGTAGTGATAGGAGCCGATGGTTTTGGTTTTACCCCAAACGAAAATGGCGAGTACAATAAAGTGCCACAAATAGGGAATGTAATCATTGAAGATTTTGTAGATATAGGCGCCGCTACAACCATTGACAGAGCCACCCTAGGCGCTACAATTATTAGAAAAGGCGTAAAATTAGACAATCAAATTCAAATAGCTCACAATGTGGAAATTGGTGAAAATACGGTAATTGCAGCCCAATCAGGAATTGCTGGTTCTACTAAAATTGGTAAAAATTGTATTATCGGAGGGCAAGTGGGCATAGCCGGGCATTTAACCATAGGAAATGGCGTTAGAATTCAAGCTCAAAGCGGCATTGGAAGAAATGTAAAAGACAATGAAGCACTGCAAGGATCTCCTGCTCTAAATTACGGAGATTTTAATAAGAGTTATGTCCATTTCAAAAACTTACCAAAAATTATCAACTCATTAAGCAATCTTGAAAAAAAAATTAATAATGACTGAATGTACTGAAAAACAACATACATTAAGTAAAGAAGTCAGTCTTACAGGCGTTGGACTTCACACCGGCAAAGAAGTAACACTTACTTTCAAACCGGCACCCATAAACTATGGGTTTGCTTTTGTGCGCATTGATTTAGAGGGAAGTCCAATTATTGAAGCCGACGCAAATTATGTAACCAACACCCAACGAGGAACCAATTTAGAAAAAAGAGGGGTTAAAATTCAAACATCGGAACATGTACTCGCAGCACTGGTGGGAATGAATATAGATAATTGCATTTTAGAACTTAATGCTTCCGAACCGCCCATTATGGATGGTTCTTCAAAGTATTTTGTAGAAGCTATTGAAAAAGCCGGTATTGTAGAACAAGAAGCCTATAGAGAAGAATACATTGTTAAAGATGTTATATCGTATCTAGATGAAGAAACTGGAAGTGAAATTATAATAATGCCTTCTGAGGAGTATCAAATAACCACCATGGTAGATTTTGGCACTAAGGTTTTAGGAACTCAAAATGCCAATTTAAAAACATTATTAGATTTTAAAAAAGAAATTTCAAATGCACGAACCTTCAGTTTTCTTCATGAAATAGAAATGCTTTTAGAAAACAACCTAATAAAAGGAGGCGATTTAAACAATGCTATTGTCTATGTAGATAAAGAATTATCCGAAGAAAGCATGAAAAAATTAAAAGTTGCCTTCGGTAAGGACAGTATTTCGGTAAAACCAAATGGCATTCTAGACAATTTAACCTTACACCATCCCAACGAAGCCGCCAGACATAAACTGCTTGACGTAATGGGCGACTTGGCTTTAGTAGGAACACGTATTCGAGGAAAGGTTATTGCAAACAAACCGGGGCATCATGTGAATACACAATTTGCAAAAAAACTCTCAAAAATTATAAAAATAGAAAAACGCAATAAAATACCAAAATATGATTTGACTCAAACCCCTTTGATGGACGTAAATCAAATTATGAACATGTTGCCACACCGTGCACCATTTTTACTTGTTGATAAAATATTTGAACTATCAGACACCCATGTGGTTGGGCTCAAAAACGTAACCATGAATGAGCCGTTTTTTGTTGGACATTTCCCTGGAGCTCCGGTAATGCCTGGGGTTCTTATTGTTGAAGCTATGGCTCAGACAGGAGGTATTTTAGCATTAAGCACCGTGCCGGATCCTGAAAATTATTTAACATTTTTTATAAAAATAAACAATGTTAAATTCAAACATCAAGTGATACCTGGTGACACTCTTATATTTAAACTGCACTTAATCACTCCAATTAGAAGAGGAATAGTTCACATGCAAGGAAACGCGTATGCCAATGACCGATTAGTTACAGAAGCTGAATTAATGGCGCAAATTGTAAAAACAAAATAAATTTTTAAAATGAACCAACCATTAGCGTATGTGCATCCCGGTGCAAAAATTGCAAAAAATGTGGTTATTGAGCCATTTACAACCATTCATAATAACGTAGTTATAGGAGACGGTACTTGGATAGGTTCCAACGTAACCATAATGGAAGGTGCCAGAATTGGAAAAAACTGTAATATTTTTCCGGGTGCTGTAATTTCTGCAATACCACAAGACTTGAAATTTCAAGATGAAGAAACCACCGTCGAAATTGGTGACGGCACCACCCTTAGGGAGTTTGTTACCATTAATAGAGGCACATTAGATAGAATGAAAACCGTAATCGGTAAAAATTGTTGGATTATGGCATATTGTCATATAGCACACGATTGTATTGTGGGCGATAACTGTGTATTTTCAAATAATAGTACCCTTGCAGGGCATATTACCGTGGGCGATTATGTGGTTTTAGCAGGAATGGCTGCTATCCAACAATTTTGTATGATAGGCAGTCACGCTTTTGTGACCGGTGGCTCTTTAGTTCGTAAAGATGTACCTCCATTTGTAAAAGCCGGAAGAGAACCTCTTTCGTATGTAGGAATTAATTCTATTGGGCTTAGAAGAAGAGGGTTTAGTACAGATAAAATAAGAGAAATTCAAAACATTTACCGCATCCTTTACCAAAAAAATTATAACAATACGCAAGCCTCTGAAATTATTGAAGCGGAAATGGAAGCAACACCGGAGCGTGATGAAATCCTTCAATTTATAAAAAATTCGCAAAGGGGAATTATGAAAGGTTATATAAGTTCAATCTAAAAAATAAAAAAATAAAAAAAATACTATGGCAACTACAGCAGATATACGTAATGGATTGTGTATTAAATACAACTTTGACATCTTTAAAGTTATTGAATTTCAACATGTTAAACCAGGAAAAGGGCCCGCTTTTGTTAGAACAAAATTAAAAAGCGTAACCTCAGGCAAAGTAATTGATAATACCTTTTCGGCAGGGCATAAAATTGATGAGGTGAAAGTGGTTACCAGTAAATTTCAATTTTTATATAACGATGGTGATTATTACCATTTTATGGATGTGGAAGATTTTACGCAAATTCAATTAAAAGAAAGTGCCTTAGACAATCCAGGACTTTTAAAGGAAGGTGAATTTGTAATGATAATGATTAACACAGAAGACAATATGCCTCTTTCGGTTGAAATGCCGGCAAGTGTAATTTTAGAAGTGGTATCTACCGAACCCGGAATAAAAGGAAACACTGCTACCAATGCCACCAAACCGGCAAAATTAGAAACCGGAGCCGAAATTAATGTGCCTCTCTTTATCAATGAAGGTGATAAAATAAGAGTAGAAACAGATAAAGGAACCTATAAAGAACGTGTGAAAGAATAATTTTTCAACATCTGTTAAAACTCAGTCAGCTATGAAATTCCCCAACCCCCAAACGTTAGAAGATATTGCTAAAATTTTAAATTGTGATTATGTGGGACATGCTGAATTTCCTGTTTTAGGAATGAACGAAATTCATGTAGTAGAAGCCGGAGATATGGTATTTGTTGACCACCCAAAATATTATGAAAAAGCCTTAAATAGTGCGGCTACAACCATTTTAATCAACAAACAAGTAGATTGTCCGGAAGGAAAAGCATTGTTGATTTCAGACGATCCTTTTCGCGATTTTAACACACTAACAAATCATTTTAATCCTTTTGTAGCCGGCAATAAATCCATTGCATCATCTGCTGAAATAGGAAAAAACACCATTATTCAACCGAATGTTTTTATTGGAAATAACGTAAAAATAGGAGACAATTGTCTTATTCACGCCAATGTTTCTATTTATGATAATACTCTAATAGGTAATAACGTTACTATACATTCCGGTACCGTTCTTGGTGGCGACGCCTTTTATTATAAAAACCGTCAAGAAGGTTTTGATAAACTCCTTAGTGGAGGAAGGGTAGTAATTCAAGATAGTGTAGATTTAGGAGCATTATGTACTATTGATAAAGGCGTATCTGGCGATACAATCATAGGCGAAGGAACAAAAATAGACAATCAGGTACATGTTGGTCATGATACCGTTATAGGTAAAAAATGTTTAATTGCTTCCCAAACAGGAATAGCAGGTTGCGTAGTTATTGAAGATGAAGTCACCCTTTGGGGACAAGTGGGAGTAACCAGTGGAATTATCATTGGCAAGAAAGCAATAATTTCAGCACAATCCGGTGTAAGTAAGTCTTTAGAAGGAGGAAAAAGTTATTTTGGAACTCCTGCAGAAGATTTTAGAAAAAAATACAAAGAATTGGCGTCTATACGCTTAATTCCATCTATTATAGAACAATTGAAAAAAGGAAAAAATTTCTAAAAAAATAAAATAAAATAAAAATGACTACTTCTGCTAAAGAGATTGTAAAGAGTTTTTACAACTCCGATTTATTGAAAGATGATACTATTATTGAAAAACACTTCCATCCTGAATTAACATTAATATGGAATAGTGCCGATGGCATGTCAATAATGAATTATGATGATATTTACTTATTTTTTGAGGAAATCAGAAAATCGTATGCAGACATGCGCGTAGAAATCAGCCATATTTTAGAAGACGATACTTTTATTACCATTCGCTATAAATACTACATAAGAACTTTAGAAAACCCTGATGAAGAATTAGGCATTGCCCATTTTATAGCAATTTGGGAGATCAAAGACGATAAATTATACAAAGGATACCAAGTGAGCCAACCGGTAACAAAAAAAGATGAAACAGAAAAATCATATCACAGAGTGAAAGTATAATTTTTATAGTCGTTTTAATAGTTTAATTTTGCAAATAAATTCATAAAAAAAATATTTCATGAGCGTTTTAGTAAACAAGGATTCCAAAATTATTGTACAAGGATTTACCGGAAGTGAAGGGTCTTTTCACGCCGAACAAATGATAGAATACGGAACAAACGTTGTAGGCGGCGTTACACCAGGAAAAGGAGGTCAAACTCATTTAGACAAGCCGGTTTTTAATACCGTTACAGAAGCAGTTGCTATGACTGGTGCTGATACAACAATAATTTTTGTTCCACCGGCATTTGCAGCAGATGCCATTATGGAGGCCGCAGACTCTGGAATTAAAGTAATCATTACCATTACCGAAGGAATTCCTGTTGCAGATATGATAAAAGTAAGTAATTACATTAAAAATAGAGATTGCACGTTAATTGGTCCCAATTGCCCAGGAGTAATTACTCCCGGCGAAGCAAAAGTGGGTATCATGCCGGGTTTTGTTTTCAAAAAAGGAAATGTTGGTTTAATTTCAAAATCAGGAACACTAACCTATGAAGCCGCCGACCAAGTAGTAAAACAAGGGCTAGGTATAACAACTGCCATAGGTATAGGTGGTGACCCTATTATTGGAACTACTACAAAACAAGCTTTACAACTTTTAATTAATGATGATGAAACCAAATGCGTGGTGATGATAGGTGAAATAGGAGGTCAACTAGAAGTGGATGCCGCAAAATGGTATAAAGAAAGCGGAAGTAAAAAACCAATCGTTGGTTTTATAGCCGGTGAAACAGCTCCTGTAGGCAGAACCATGGGACATGCCGGTGCCATTGTTGGTGGGAGTGAAGACACTGCAGCAGCAAAGAAAAAAATAATGAGAGAACACGGGATTCACGTGGTAGATTCTCCTGCAGAAATAGGAAAAAAAGTTGCTGAAGTAATGGCTTAATCTTTACTAAAAAGTACAAATAACAAACCTTTCGTTTTTCGAAAGGTTTTTTTGTTTGTTCCTATTGCAAATGCTTATATTTGAACACAACATTAAATATAAATAACTATGAAACTACTTGAAGGAAAAACTGCCATAATAACCGGTGGAAGTAGGGGTATTGGAAAAGGAATTGTAGAGGTATTTGCAAAACAAGGAGCCAATGTGGCGTTTACATACAGCTCCTCTGCAGAAGCAGCCATAGAACTAGAAAATCAACTAGGTAAAAAAGACATTAAAGCCAAATCCTATAAAAGTGATGCCTCTAACTATATGGAAGCTCAAACCCTTGCAGAAGAAGTTCTCAAAGATTTCGGAAGCATCGATATATTAATAAACAATGCGGGAATTACTAAAGATAATTTACTAATGCGAATGTCTGAACAAGATTTTGATAAAGTGATAGAAGTTAATTTAAAGTCGGTATTTAATATGACCAAAGCTGTACAACGCACTATGCTAAAACAACGAAAAGGTTCTATAATCAACATGAGCTCCATTGTTGGTGTAAAAGGAAATGCCGGACAAACCAATTATGCAGCTTCAAAAGCAGGAATTATAGGATTTACAAAATCTGTAGCTCTAGAATTAGGTTCTCGTAATATTCGTTGTAACGCCATTGCACCAGGTTTTATTGAAACAGAAATGACTGGTAAACTGGATGCCGCTACTGTACAAAGTTGGCGAGAGGCCATTCCACTAAAACGTGGTGGTACAACAGAAGACATTGCAAATGTTTGTGTGTTTTTAGCGAGTGATCTTTCCGCTTATGTTACCGGTCAAGTAATTCATGTGGATGGTGGCATGTTAACCTAAAAGGGAGCAACCTTTTATTTTTTTAATCTATAAAGTCTATTTATACTACAATGCATGTTTGAAAACCCACTACTCTTCATAATTTTAATTGCAGTTATTGCTGTGGTTGTGGCTTTTTATATGTATGGGTATAAGACAAGATACAATCCAAAACTCAGATGGACCTTTGGGATACTTCGATTTTTAAGTATTTTTCTTTTATTGCTTCTTTTTATCAACCCTACTTTTACAAATACTAGCTATAAAATTAGTAAACCTACACTTGCAATAGTAGTAGATAATACACAATCAATTAATTATTTAAATAAAAATAAAGAGGTAATAGAAATAGTTGAACTATTAAAAAACAATTCCGATATAAATTCCCGGTTTGATGTACAATTCTATACGTTCGGTGATGCTTTAAATCGATTAGATTCCCTTACTTTTTCCGAAAAGCAAACTAATATTTCAAAGGTATTGGTTTCATTAAATGAAATTCATAAAAATGAAGTTGCACCAACACTACTTATTACCGATGGAAACCAGACCGTAGGATCTGATTATGAGTTTACTGCAAATATGTATAAACAACCCATTTTTACATTAGTTGTTGGCGATACAATTCGATATTCAGATTTACGTATTTCACAGTTAAATGTCAATAGATATGCGTATTTAAAAAATGAATTTCCAATTGAAATATTTATCGATTACACAGGTAATGCCACTGGTACTACCACTTTTATTCTCCAAGAAGGAAATACGATTGTGCACCAACAACCCGTTTCTTTCAGTCCTGAAAATAACGCAATCCTTTTAAACGTAACTTTACCAGCAAACCAAGTAGGTGTTAGAAAATATACTGCGGAAATCAAACCGATAGAAACTGAAAAAAATAAAGAAAATAACAAAAAACAATTTGCCGTTGAAGTGATTGACCAAGCTACAAATGTGCTCATTGTAAGCGATATTGTGCATCCGGATATTGGAGGTCTGGTCAAGTCTATCAGTAGCAATGAACAAAGAAAAGTGATTGTTAAAAAACCTACAGAAGCGATAACAATCCTTGATGATTTTCAATTAATTATCTTGTATCAGCCAAATGCCAATTTTAAATTAGTAATGGATAAGATTGCAGCTTTAAAATTAAATACTTGGATCATAACAGGAGTACATACCAATTGGAATTTTTTAAATTCCTATCAAAAAAGCTTTGTAAAAAAGAGTTTTCAACAAGAAGATGTACAAGGCGTCCTTAATTCTAATTATGGTGCATTTGCGTCAGAAGACATTGGTTTTTCTAACTTTCCACCATTGAAAAGTTTTTTGGGAGATTTGCAAATTACTGTTTCACACGAAGTATTATTACAACAGCGCATAATGGGTTTAACTACAGAAAATCCCTTACTTGCTACATATGAAGAAGGTACTATTAGAAGTGCTATTTTAGACGGAGAAGGCATTTGGAAGTGGCGTGCCAGCACTTACCTTAAAGAAAGTAGTTTTCAATCTTTTGATAATTTTATGGGAAGTTTAATGCAATATTTAGCGTCCAAAAAGAGAAAAAACAGATTGGAGGTACATTCAGAATCCTTTTATTATCAAAGTGCTAACGTAGCTATAAAGGCTCAATTTTTTGATAAGAATTACATTTTTGATGACAGAGCAGCCCTAAATATTCAAATAAAAAACACCACTACTGAAATAAAAAAGACACTTCCCTTGTTGTTGAAAAATAATTATTATGAAGTTAATTTAAACAATTTAGACGCCGGAAATTATTCCTACACTATTTCAGTGGAAGGAGAAGCTATTTCTGCTTCAGGAAGTTTTAGTATAATCGATTTTAATGTAGAAAATCAATTTATAAATGCTGATGTAGCAAAATTAGAACGTGTATCAGCAGCATCTGAGGGAGATAGGTTTTATTTGAACAATGTGAATAATCTAATTTCAAATTTAACCAAAGACAGCAGATTTGCTTCCTTACAAAAAAGTGAACAAAAAATTGTACCTTTGCTGGAATGGAAATTTATTCTATTCCTTCTAATAGCATTACTAGCAATAGAATGGTTTATCAGAAAATATAACGGTCTTATATAATTAATTATCAAATTTTAAAAAAAACTATGGAAAAATTACCAAAAATTGGTTTGCCTATAATCATCGGTATTATCGTGCTTATTATCTTGCTTTCAAAATCAGTTGTCACCATCGGTGCCGGCTCTGCAGGAGTTCTTTATAAACCATTTGACAATGGTGTAGTAACTGATAAAGAAGCACTTGGTGAAGGATTTCACATTGTTGCTCCTTGGAATAGCGTTGTTGTATATGAAGTAAGACAACAAGAATTGTCTGAAAAAATTCAGGCTCTATCCTCCAATGGTTTAGATATTCGTATTGATGCTTCTATTTGGTACCAACCTCTAATGTCAAATTTGGGAGATTTGCACCAACAAAAAGGAGAAATGTATGTACAAAGAGTATTACAACCTGCCATTCGTTCAGCGGCAAGAAGCGTTGTAGGGCGTTATACACCGGAACAATTATATTCTAGTAAGCGAGATGCTATTCAAACGGAAATTTATGCGGAAACAAATAAATTATTAGAAGGTCAATTTGTACAATTAAATGAGGTTTTGGTTCGTGATGTTTCCTTGCCTGAAACCATTAAGGCTGCAATTGAAAGAAAATTAGGGCAAGAGCAAGAATCTTTAGAATATGAGTTTCGACTTACTAAAGCAGTTCAAGAAGCAGAGAGACAACGTATTGATGCAGAAGGTAAAGCAATTGCCAATCAAATTTTAAGTGCATCACTCACGGATAAAGTGTTAAAAGAAAAAGGAATTCAAGCAACCCTCGAGCTGTCAAAATCTCCTAATACGAAAGTAGTTGTTATTGGAGGAAGTGACGGAATGCCACTTATATTAGGAAACAACTAAAAATAATTAATTGTTTTATAAAAAAGGCTGTTCTATAAAGGGCAGTCTTTTTTTATGAACTCATCTTGACTTTTTTGATTGAAGTGAAAATTAGTTATTTTGAGTCTGATCGAAGGCATTTTTGAGTTGCATAGCAGAACTACGGAAGGAGAAAATGACAAAAAGCAGACTCAAAAGAGCAATTTTTTAACCAATTGGAAAAAGTCAAGATAAGTTCTATCTTAAATTTTTGGCTTGGCCCACCCAATCATCTCTTTCCATTCTTTCAGGGAAAAAATCTATAAGTTTTGTTACCGTTTTTATATCTTCATTGGTAAATCGACTTATTTGGTCAAAGGTATAAATGCCAATAGCATTGAGTTTTTCTTCCACAAAAGGGCCAACACCGGTTATTAAAGTCAAATCATCTTTATCACTTTCTTCGGCACGTCCAATGCTTTCAAAATTTAAAAAAGATTCATTTTTTGGAGGTAAATTTTCATTATCAATGTGAGTGCTCGACTTTTTGTGATTTTCTATAATTTTAATAATTTCAGGACGAATTTCCGTGAAAATCGTTTCAATATCATTTATCTCTGGAGGTCTTTTTTTAGTGGGTATTGTTTTTTTTCTTTTGTTTCCAAAACCAAATCCAATAAGAAATGCCACAAACATCATCACAAAAATTTCGAGGATAGTTTTTAAATTTGCTGTGTCCATTAAATTTGTCTAAAATTTATTCAATTAAAAATTCAATACGTCTGTTTTTATTTCTTCCTTCGGCAGTTGTATTCACGTCAATAGGATTTTCTTGTCCCATAGAACTGGCTTTAAGCCTGTCTTTATCTAATTTTTCAGTATTAATTAAATACCTTCTTACCTGTTTTGCATATTTTAAACCCATTTCATAATTATCAATACTACTACCAATATTATCTGTATGCCCAATAATTTGTACTTTTTTTTCCGGATAGTCTTCCATTATAGCTCGGAGTTCGATGGCAAAATCTTTCAATTCTTTATTTGCATAAATGGTTGAAAAAGTAAAAATTGGATAAATGGTCCTGCTAATGGTTCTACTTTTTTCTAATGCTTCAAGTTTCTCTTTTGATAGGGTTTCTATTTGAAAAGTAATGCCTCCATAATATTCATTTCTTTCATTAAATGTTAGTTCTTTAATAACACTTTTTATAGAAATAAATTTTCTGTTAACTCCTGCTTCAAGGAGTTTGTTCTGAATAAATTGACCTCGTTTTTGTCCCAAATTTGGGGTTGTAAAATCCTCACCGGCACTATATTCAGAATGAATACTTAAAGATTTGTTTTTATTGGTCTTTAAATATTTTGCTATTTCCTGAATATAATCTTTATCCAGAAACTTATAAAAAACAGAATCCTTATTTTTTTTCAAATAAATGGTATCAAAAATAAATAACACCTCATTTTTTTCATTAAATGCATACAAACGGGCGGTGTTAATTTCCAGATTTTTTTCTCTTGAAATAGAGTCGAAAACAGCTAATTTTATGTCAGCTATAGAATCTTGCCTTTTTTTAATGGCAAGAGAATCGATTTGCATACCTATTTCTTTTTCCTCTGCTTTAAAAAAGGAGGCAATCGCAGAGGTAGCATCAGAAGTGAAATACCAAATGGCAAAAACACTCCAAGCTAAAAAAACGATGAAGGCAAGAAAAAAATGACGCATGGATTAAAAATAACGAATTGGTTACTATTCTGATTTCAAATCTACTAAAAAGAAACTGTATTAAAATAATAATAAAAAATGTTTATTAACTTGTTTTACACAAAAAAAATTGTTTAAGTTTGTACCCATAAATGAAAACAAATCAATTACATCATCATCATTTTCATACTCTGCTCTCAAGCGAGATGTTAGTGATGTAAAATAGTTTCTACACCTAATAAAAATCCCGTTTGAGTACATCAAACGGGATTTTTATTTTTATTCCATTTGGTTTACTCAAACATAAAACAATTTAAAAAATGAGTAAATTAAAAATTGCAATTCAAAAATCAGGAAGGCTTCACGAAGACTCCCTCCAAATATTAAAAGACGCTGGTATTTATATTGATAATGGTAGAGACCAGCTCAAAGCCGAAGCCCAAAACTTTCCACTCGAAGTATTTTATCTCAGAAATGGTGACATCCCACAATATCTTAATGATGGGGTTGTAGATATAGCTATAATTGGTGAAAATGTTTTGATTGAAGATGGTCGCAACCTTAAAATAATTGAGCGTCTTGGTTTTTCTAATTGCCGGGTTTCTCTGGCAATTCCAAAAGAGGAAAATTATGAATCCATTTCTTACTTTCAAGGAAAACGAATTGCCACCTCTTATCCAAACACAGTTTCTACTTTTTTAAAGTCTAAAAATATCAAAGCAGAGTTGCATACCATTAGTGGATCGGTTGAAATTGCTCCAAATATTGGTCTTGCAGATGCTATATGCGATATTGTTTCCAGCGGAAGTACCTTGTTTAAAAACAATTTAAAAGAGGTAGAATGCCTTCTAAAATCGGAAGCAGTGTTGACCGTTTCTCCAAAAATAAATGCCACAGCCAATACGATTTTTGATAAATTACAATTTAGAATTCAATCGGTTTTAAAAGGAAGGCGGTCCCGATATATTTTGCTCAATGCCCCGAACAGTAGATTACAAGAAATTTTCACCATTCTTCCCGGAATAAAAAGTCCCACGGTTCTTCCCTTAGCAGAAAAAGAATGGAGTAGTGTACACTCTGTTATTGAAAAAAATGAATTTTGGGAAATTATAGAAGCTCTAAAAAATGCAGGAGCAGAAGGCATTTTGGTATGCCCTATAGAAAAAATGGTTAACTAAAATAATACTTTCATGCAAACATTTAATAATCCAAAAAAAGAAATTTGGTCTCAAATATTAAAAAGACCAACCCAATCAGTTCATGAGATTGAAACCACTGTCAAAGAAATTTTTTCTGAAGTTATTGCAAAAGGAGATTTAGCAGTTGCAAGATTCACTTCTCTTTTTGATGGTGTACATCTTGAAAATACACTAGTGACCAATGAAGAAGTTAACAATGCAATAAAGTTAGTGCCCCATAAACTCAAAAGGGCCATCTTGCTTGCAAAAAAAAATATTGAAGTTTTTCACAGCGCGCAAAAAACAGATAAAATAGAAGTGGAAACCTTACAAGGGGTTTATTGTTGGCAGGAAAAAAGACCAATTCAAAAAATTGGACTTTATATTCCCGGTGGAACTGCCCCTTTATTTTCAACGGTACTCATGCTTGCTATTCCTGCTCAAATTGCTGGTAGTAGTGAAATTGTTTTGTGTTCTCCACCTGATAAAAGCGGTAAAATTAATCCTGCAATACTATATGCAGCCAAATTGTGTGGCGTTACAAAAATTTTTAAAATTGGAGGTATTCAAGCAATCGCAGCAATGACTTTCGGCACAGAAACGATTCCTAAAGTCTTTAAAATTTTTGGTCCCGGTAACCAATTTGTAACGGTAGCAAAACAGTTGGCTACAAACTATGGTGTGGCTATCGATATGCCTGCTGGGCCTAGCGAATTGTTAGTAGTAGCTGACGACACTGCAAATGCGGCTTTTGTTGCCTCAGATTTGTTAAGCCAGGCAGAACATGGAGCGGATAGCCAGGTTATTTTACTTTCATTTTCAAAAAAAATTATTTTGGAAGTAGAACAGGAGATAAAGAAACAAATAATGGTTTTACCCAGAAAAAACATTGCTGAAAAAGCACTAAAAAGCAGCAAATTTATTTTTATGAAATCCAAGAAAGCAGCTCTAGAACTCATAAATGAATATGCTCCTGAACACTTAATAATATGCTCTAAAAATGACAATTTTTTTATTCAAAGTATTCAAAATGCAGGGTCAGTCTTTATCGGCAATTATACGCCGGAAAGTGCTGGAGATTATGCTTCTGGCACTAACCACACCCTACCAACTAATGGTTTTGCAAAACAATATAGCGGAGTGAATCTGGATAGTTTTATGAAAATTATGACCTTTCAGAAAATTACAAAAAAAGGCCTTCAGCTCATTGGAAACGCAATAGAGATAATGGCAGAGGCCGAAGGTCTTCAAGCACACAAGAATGCAGTAACCATAAGACTAAATTTTTTAAAATAAGAACGCTTATGAAACAAATATCAAAAATGATGGGCTGGTGTTTAGAAAACCTGGTGCGTGATACTATAAAAAATATGCAGCCCTATGCTTCCGCAAGAGATGAATTTAAAGAATTTGCAAATCCTTTGATTTATTTAGATGCCAATGAAAATCCATTTCAAAACGGCATTAATCGCTATCCAGATCCGAAGCAAATGGAATTAAAAAGGGTATTAGCATTACAAAAAAAAGTTACTACAAAAAATATACTTATAGGAAATGGCAGCGATGAAGTACTTGATTTGCTCCTTCGTGTATTTTGTGAACCTAATACAGACAATGTAATAACCTTGCCCCCCACGTATGGAATGTATGAAGTTTTAGCAAACATAAATAGTATTGAAAACCGCCAAGTACTTTTACAATTTGATTTTCAACCCAATGTGACTTCCATATTAAACTCGGTTAATGAGAAAACTAAAATTATTTTCTTGTGTTCTCCTAACAACCCCACAGGAAACCTATTCAAAAAAGAAAGTGTTCAGAAAATACTTGAAAATTTCCTTGGTTTGGTCGTAATAGACGAAGCCTATATTGACTTTTCAGAAGGAGAAAGCTGGTTAAATGATTTAAATGATTTCCCTAACTTGGTAATTACACAAACTCTTTCAAAAGCGTATGCTTCAGCAGGAATTAGAGTGGGTATCTGTTATGCTTCTGAAGAGATTATTTCCGTATTACATAAAATCAAACCTCCTTATAACAGCAATTTACTTTCTCAAAAAAGAGCTATAAAAGTATTAAAGGATGAAGAAGCTATTAAAAGCCAAGTAGCGATTATTAAGCACGAAAGAACAACTTTAACTGAAGCATTACTTCCTATAAAATTTGTATCCAAAATTTATAAAAGCGATGCAAATTTTATGTTGATAAAAGTAGATGATGCTACCAAAAGGTACAAACAGTTACTCGAAAAAGGATTTGTGGTTCGCAATCGAAGTACCCAGCCACTTTGCAAAAACACCTTGAGAATTACCCTTGGTACCCCTGAAGAAAACAAAAAATTAATAGAAGTTTTACAACAAATTAAATAACAGTATTATGCAAAAAGTTTTATTTATTGATAGAGATGGTACATTAGTTTATGAACCACAAGACGAACAAATAGATAGCTTTGAAAAATTAAAATTTTATCCGAAAGTATTATTTTATATGGCTAAAATAGCCCGTGAACTTGATTATGAACTTGTTATGGTTACTAATCAGGATGGTTTGGGAACAGAACAGTATCCCGAAGAAAAATTTTGGGCTATCCAATATTTTATTGTAAAGACTTTTGAAAATGAAGGAGTCGTTTTTAAAGAAGTCTTAATTGACCAATCCTTTGCTAGAGATAATTCGCCAAATAGAAAACCAAACACAGGTTTATTAACTTCTTATTTTTCAGATAAATATGATTTAAAAAACTCGTTTGTCATAGGCGACAGAATGACAGATGTAGAGCTGGCAAAAAACCTAAATGCAAACGCCATATTTATCAATAATCAAACCCATTTTGGCATTTCTGAAATCACTACAAATCTTAAAGATCTGCAAGAATATATAGCTTTAGAAACCGTTGATTGGCAACAAATTTATGAATTTTTGAAAATGGAAAATCGAGTAACACAGATAACAAGAAAAACCAACGAAACAACGGTTAATATACATCTTAATCTCGACGGCACCGGAAAAAGTAACATTCACACAGGAATTGCATTTTTTGATCATATGCTCGACCAGATTTCGCGTCATGGGCAAATAGATTTAGATATCCAAGTAAAAGGCGATTTAGAGGTTGATGAACACCATACCATAGAAGACACAGCCATTGCACTAGGTGAAGTTTTTGCAGATGCCTTAGGAAATAAGTTGGGCATGGAGCGATATGGTTTTTGTTTGCCAATGGATGATTGTTTAGCACAAGTGGCTATTGATTTTGGAGGAAGAAATTGGCTGGTTTGGGAAGCAGATTTTAATCGGGAAATGGTTGGTAAAATGCCCACAGAGATGTTTTTTCATTTTTTTAAGTCCTTCAGTGACGGCGCAAAAGCTAACATAAATATAAAAGCAGAAGGAACTAATGAACACCATAAAATTGAAGCTATTTTTAAAGCCTTCGCAAAAGCGATAAAAATGGCCATAAAACGGGATACTGAAAAAATGATTTTACCATCAACAAAAGGCACTTTATAATGAAAATAGTAATAATAGATTATGGATCTGGCAACATACAAAGTATCCTTTTTGCATTGCAACGTTTGGGGCATAAAGCAACGGTTACAAACAATAGCATCATAATAAAAAACGCCGACAAAGTAATTTTTCCCGGAGTGGGTCAAGCAAGTAGCGCCATGCTAAAACTACAAGAATTTGGTGTAGACCAGTTAATTCCTAAATTGCGACAGCCTGTTTTGGGCATTTGCCTAGGTATGCAGTTATTATGCAATCACACAGAAGAAGGCAATACAAAAGGTCTTGGTATTTTTGATTTGAATGTGGTCCGGTTTTCCGGACAGTTAAAAATTCCACAAATTGGCTGGAATACAATTTATAATTTAAAATCTCCTTTGTTTGAAGGAATTCATGAAAAGGAATATGTGTATTTGGTGCATAGCTATTATGTGCCTTTTTGTGAAGAAGCTATTGCATTAACAGATTATGGAAGGATATATGCATCGGCTTTGCAAAAAGATAATTTTTATGGCGTTCAATTTCATCCAGAAAAAAGCAGTACTGCCGGCGATAAAATACTCACTAATTTTTTAAAACTATAATATGCGAATTATACCTGCAATTGATATCCTTAACGGTACCTGCGTACGTCTTTCCAAAGGCGATTACAGCACTTCAAAAATATATAACAAAAATCCTTTAGAAGTCGCAAAAAGCTTTGAAGATAGCGGAATTAAATTCCTGCACTTGGTAGATTTAGATGGTGCAAAAAGCAGTCACATTGTAAACCATAAAGTTTTAGAACAAATTGCCTCAAAAACCAATTTAATTATTGACTTTGGCGGCGGTTTAAAAACTAATAAAGACGCTGAGATTGCTTTTGAATGTGGTGCATCTCAAATTACCGGAGGAAGTATTGCCATTCATCAACCAGCTATTTTTAAACATTGGATAATTACTTATGGTCCTAAAAAAGTTATCCTTGGTGCAGATATCCACTCTGGAAAGGATGGCAAAAAAATTGCCATTTCAGGTTGGATAGAAAAAACAATGGTTGATTTAATTCCATTTATTATAGAGTACCAGACTTTCAATATTGCCTATGTTATTTGCACGGATATCAGTAAAGATGGGATGTTAAAAGGACCGGCAACGTGTTTATATAAAAACATTTTAAAAGAAACAGAAAAATTAAAACTTATTGCTTCTGGAGGCATTTCTAGCATTGACGATTTGCTTGCTTTAAAAGAAGCAGGCTGCGAGGGAGCAATTATAGGGAAAGCTATTTATGAAAATAAAATCTCTTTAAAAGAATTAGAAAAATTTATAAGTAACAACTAATATGACTTTAGCAAAAAGAATTATTCCGTGCTTAGATATTAAAGATGGTCGTACCGTAAAAGGTATTAACTTTAAAGAATTGCGTGATGCCGGAGACCCGGTAGCACTAGCAGAATTGTATTCTAAGGAAGGTGCAGACGAATTAGTGTTTTTAGATATTTCGGCAACAGAAGAAAATCGAAAAACATTAATTAATTTAGTGAGCAGTGTTGCAGAAAAAATTAATATTCCATTTACTGTTGGCGGTGGCATTTCTTCAGTACAAGATGTGGATGCATTATTGCAAAATGGAGCAGATAAAGTGTCCATTAACTCCGCGGTTTTTAAAAATCCGCATTTAATAAATGATTTAGCGGCTAAATTTGGTTCGCAATGTGTTGTAGTTGCCATCGATGCTAAATGCATTAATGGGGAATGGTTGGTTTATCTTGTGGGTGGAAAAGTGCCTACAAAAATAAACTTATTTACCTGGGCAAAAGAAGTAGAGCAACGTGGGGCAGGGGAAATACTTTTTACTTCTATGGACAATGATGGCACTAAAAATGGTTTTGCTAACGACGCATTGGCTAGTCTTTCGTCTACACTTAAAATTCCTATTATCGCTTCGGGAGGTGCAGGAAACATATCTCATTTTGTAGATGTTTTTCAAAAAGGAAAAGCAGATGCTGCAATTGCTGCTAGTGTATTTCACTTTAAAGAAATCGAAATAAAAACCTTAAAAACCGAATTAAAAAATAACAACATAGCCACACGATTATGAACATAGATTTTACAAAAAATGAAAACGGACTAGTACCGGCAATCATTCAAGATTATAATACCAAGCAAGTTTTAATGCTTGGTTATATGAACGAAGATGCCTTTATAAGGACCCAAGAAACACAATTAGTTACTTTTTTTAGTCGTAGTAAAAAACGCCTATGGACCAAAGGCGAACAAAGCGGTAATTTTTTAAAATTAGTTGATATAAAAGTAGATTGTGATAGGGATACCTTATTAATACATGTAAATCCTACCGGACCAACTTGCCACAAGGGCACGGCAACTTGTTGGGGAGAAGATAATACAAATAATTTTGGATTTTTATTGGATCTAGAAAAAATAATTACTAACCGAAAAAAAAGTAAATCAAAAGGAAGTTATGTAGCGACCTTATTCGACAGTGGCATCAATAAAATCGCACAAAAAGTAGGCGAGGAGGCAATTGAGGTTGTAATTGAAGCAAAAGATGATAACGAGTTATTGTTTCTTAATGAAAGTGCAGACTTATTGTTTCATTATTTGATTTTATTACAGGCAAAAGAGTTTGTATTAGAAGATGTTGTAAAAATATTAGAAAAAAGGCACACAAAATAGCTTTAGTAACTTATTGCTACCCCATTATAAATAATATTTTCAAAAGGGGTCTTATTTGTCTTTCTATCAAAGAATCTTTTTTATGATAAATTTATCTGAACGTATAGAATTTATTCAATATCCTGATTAGCATCTTTTCGTTAAAAAATATAGTCTTTATTCAGACCTCTCATTTTTTATAAAATTTGTCTTATTTTTAAGGAGAATTATAGCGGCTTCAATGTTAAAACAGATTACTTAAATGGCAAGAAAAAGAAACAAACGAAAATCAAAATCAGGATTAGCTCCGGGGACTTTACTCTTTACTGGTGTACAAAAAATGACTCAAGTAGATATTAATTTGATTCATTATTTTGAAGACTACTATGAAGAAAAAAAATTAAAAAGCATTGCAGAAGTCATACAAATGAAAGAGTCCTTTTCCGGAATAAGCTGGGTGAATATCGATGGATTACACGATGAAAACACTATTGAGGAAGTGTGTAGCTATTTGGGAATTCACAAACTTACAATGGAAGATATTTTAAGTATAGGACAGCGCCCTAAAATTGAAGAGCACACAGAATACCTTCATGTGGTTTTAAAAATGTTTATGTTAGATTCTGTTGACGATACCATAGATGATGAGCAATTGAGTTTTATTTTAAAAGGAAATACACTCATTACCTTTCAGGAGCGCACTGGCGATGTTTTTGACAGCGTAAGAAAACGAATCAAAGAAGGTAAAGGATTTATTAGAAAAAGAGGCGCCGATTATTTATTATATGCCCTTTTAGATTCTGTTGTGGATAATTATTTTATTATTTTGGAAACTTTTGGAGAAAAACTAGAAGATGTTGAGATAGCACTTTTAGAAAATCCCGATAAAAACACGTTAAACAAATTACATTTACTGCGCAGAGAAACCTTAAATTTAAGGCGTTCTGTTTATCCGTTACGGGAAGTGGTTAGTAGGTTTGAAAAAATAGAGGAACCTTTTATTAATCCTGATATTAAGGTGTTTATACGTGATTTATATGACCACACCATACAAGTAATTGAAACCATTGAAGTGTTTCGTGACATGGCATCCGGCTTGTTGGATTTATATATGAACAGCGTTTCTAACAAAATGAATGAAATTATGAAAGTGCTAACTATTATGGCTTCCATTTTTATTCCGCTTACTTTTATAGCCGGTGTTTACGGTATGAATTTTGAAAATATGCCGGAGCTCACTTATAAATATGGCTATTATGTGGTTTGGATTGTGATGATTTTGCTTATTATTGGTATGTTATTTTATTTTAAAAAGAAAAAATGGCTTTAACTACATGTTTATGAAAGTATCTGACACTCTTTTTCCACTTTTGGAGGAATTAAAATTAAATAATAATCGCGATTGGTTTTCCGAAAACAAATCCAAATTTCAACAAGAAGACAAGACCCTTAAATTATTTTTCAACGAAATAACCAATGGCTTAAATACCTTTGATGAAATAGAAACGTTGAAAATTTTTCGCATTTATCGCGATGTACGTTTTAGTAAAAATAAAGTGCCGTATAAAACAAATCGGAGCGCCAACTGGATACGTGCTGGAGTTCACAGAAGAGGTAGTTATTATTTACAGTTAGAACCTGGAAATTCCTTTATTGGCTGTGGGTTTTTTGAGCCTAATCCTGCTGATTTATTGCGTATTCGTAAAGAATTTGAAACAGATGATACAGAAATAAGAGATATTCTTAAACAGCCGGAATTTAAAAAAGTATTTGATGGATTAGATACCACAGACCAAGTGAAAACAGCCCCAAAAGGCTTTGACAAAAATCATAAAGCTATTGATTTAATAAAAAATAAAAACTTCTTTGTTGCTCATTACTATGCAGACAAAGAAGTGCTTTCTACAGATTTTATTAAAACTATTTTATATCATTTTCAGCTAGTACAACCTTATTTTAAGTTGATGAGTGATGTGCTTACCACTGATTTAAATGGGGCTTCCCTGTACAAACATTAACTTAATATACTTGAATTATTTTATAGTCAAGGTTATTAAATTTAAAATTATCTCCTGCTTCTTTTCCTTTTAAATGCGTGTAAATAGGTGCATCTGTTGAAATGGAATAATAATTTTTGGAATCCCCCACATCTATTTTTCCTAATGCCACCGTTATAAAAAAGAAATTATTTTCAGTTTCCACTAAACTTCCATTGGTAACCACCTCATGCTCTTGCGTGATATCAATTCGCTTTAATTGATTTTTTAAATTTTCTGTGTTTTCCATGTATTTGGAATATTTTTCAATTTCTGTTAACATGTCACTTTTTCCCCCATCATCATCTTCTGATTTTGAGCTTTCATTTTCTAAAGCCTCCCTAACTGTTTGAATTTCTTTTTTGTATTTTTCCATCTGAAGATTTAGCATCTCCATACATTTTACAAAAAGTTGTCTTTTTATCATAAGTGAAATTTTAAGTTTGCAAAAATAGTTTCATTTACCTTCATATTCGTCATGTTTTTGATAAATAATGTATTTTCACTAATATTATAAGTCTAAAAGCTTATAATATCTATTTATAAGGCATAAGGCTTATAATTTGCTTTTATAAGTCAAATGACTTATATTTGATCAAACTAAACTCGCACTATGGTAGCCGTTTTAACAGCCGATTTAATAAATTCAACAGCCTACGACAAGAAAACCTTTCAAAAGGTATTGGCTCATTTAAAAGATGAATTTGAAGAAATAGCTTCACAAAAAGAAGCGATGTTTACGATATTTAGAGGGGATAGTTTTCAAGGAATAGTAAAACAACCAAAGTATGCATTACAAATTGCATTACAACTGAAGGCATCGGTGCTAAAAGTGCAAAGCACAAATTTTAAAAAAACAACCAATCCTACAGCCGATGTGCGCATCGCCATTGGAATAGGGGTGGCAGAGTATAATGAAAATGCTATTGCAGAGTCTAATGGAGAAGCTTTTCATTTTTCAGGAAAAACATTGGATAATATGAAATTTGAAAATAAAAAACTAAGCCTAAAAACCTCAAATGAAGAAATTAATGGCGAATTTTTAGTAAGTTTAAAATTTTTAGATATGCTTACTGATAAATGGTCAACCGCATCGGCAGAGGTGGTATATTATTTATTAAAAGGGCTAAAGGAACAACAAATAGCAGACATAGTATCTCGAAGTCAAGCGGCAATCAACCTCCGAAAAAAAGCTGCAGGCTGGGAAGAAATACAATTGCTTTTACAGCGTTTTGACCATGTAATGACTAAAAATTATAACCGATGAATGAAAGTATACTTATAGCACTACAACTTCTTTTGGCACATTTGCTGACTGATTTTGCGCTTCAACCTGTTAAATACATTCAACAAAAAAGAGAAAAAAAGGCAAGAGCTCCATTTTTATATATTCATGCAGGTATTGCCGGATTTTTAACCTATTTGTTTTTACAACAATGGAGTCAGATTTTTATACCCATACTCATTATAATCACGCACTTTTTTATTGATTTGTGGAAATTAAATAAAAAAGAAGATAACTTAAAGTATTTTCTTTTAGATCAACTTTTTCATTTGCTAGTTTTGCTTTTAGCTTGGTTATATCTAACTGCAAATTTTCAACAAATTATGCCATTTATAGATAATTTTTTACATTCAAAAAACACGATGGTTCTATTTATTGGTTATTTACTTGCAATTTCACCCATTGGTTTTATCATTGGCAAGGCCACCAAACACTGGCAAGTGGAAATAGCAAAAGATGGCGAGCTCGACAGTTTACAAAAAGCCGGACGATATATAGGAATTTTTGAACGAATTTTAGTACTCACTTTTGTACTAACCTATAACATAGCCGCTATTGGATTTTTAATTGCAGCAAAATCGATACTGCGATTTAATGATAAAGGAAAAAGCAGTGGGAGAAAACAAACCGAATATGTACTTATAGGAACACTAATGAGTTTTTCAGTCACTATAATTATCGGCTTTTTAATGCTCCAAATTTTAGGTGTTTCTTAACTTCTTATTTTTTAGGGTAACAATACCAAGGGTATTAATGGCTATATTCGTATTCCAGTAACTGAATGTTGTTTTTAATTCGCTCTATAACTAAATGCATCATTCTTTTGTTTAACGCTGACGAATTTTGAATATAGAGTTCAAATTCTTCCAATGTAAACTGCCCAATAACCATTCCTTTTAATGCGTTTCTAAATTTTATGTCTTTTTGAACGGCATTTTCAATAAAATCCAATCGCTTTTCAATGGCTAAAGTGTAAAAACCATTTTTGTATTTACTGATATAATTTCGAAAAGAAGCAAGCAGCAAATCATTTTGTAATTTAATTATCGGTCGAAGGGTTTTGTTTTGAAACTTTTCATCAAAACTCATTTCAGCACGAACAATAGCAGAAGAAATTTCGGGTCTTAGAGCAAGGAGCTCTATATCTCGAGTTATCATAATAGAAGTTTTATTAAAAGTAGGTAATATTCTTACGTATAAAAATAGCAAGTTCTTGTATTTATAAACTATGTTATTAACAAGTATTTCGTTAAAATTAAGTCAAACAAAAGGGTGTTATAGCAACAATATAGTATCTTTAATTATAAAAAAAAATAATCCAATAATGGCAATTGTTACATCGATAAATCCGTATTCAGGAAAAGATTTAAAAACCTATACCACACACACAAACAAGGAAGTTACCACTATTTTAAAAAGTGCAAACAAACAGTTTCTTTTGTGGAAAAACTCTCCAATTGCTCAGCGTGGCGTGATGCTGAAAAATGCGGGCAAAGAATTACTTAAAAACAAGCAAGAATATGCAAAAATGATTTCAAACGAAATGGGAAAACCAATTTCACAAGCCATTTCAGAAGTCGAAAAGTGTGCTTTAGTTTGTGATTTTTATGCAGATAATGCCGAAAAACAATTGGCAACCGAATACATAAAAACAGATGCTTTTAAAAGTTATATAACTTATGAACCATTAGGGGTTGTTTTAGCTATAATGCCGTGGAATTATCCTTTTTGGCAGGTATTTCGTTTTGCAGCTCCTGCATTGATGGCCGGAAATGTTGCTGTATTAAAACACGCATCAAACGTTTTTGGCTCTGCATTAATGATACAGAAAGTCTTTGAGCGCGCCGGTTTTCCGGAGGCTTGTTTTACAACATTACTTGTAGAAAGCGATGCCATAGAGGCAATAATTAAAAACCCTATTATAAAAGCAGTAACCTTAACAGGAAGTGAATCTGCAGGGGCATCGGTAGCGTCAATAGCCGGCCAATATATCAAAAAAACGGTTTTAGAACTTGGTGGCAGCAATGCTCTAATCATTTTTAAGGATGCAAATATCGACAAAGCGATAGCTACATGCGTGCAAGCACGATTTCAAAATACCGGGCAAAGTTGTATTGCAGGTAAACGATTACTTATTGATGCATCCATAGCAGAAAATTTTATTGCAAAACTTGTTTTTAAAGTACGCAAATTAAAAAGTGGAAACCCGATAGATGCATCTACTTATATTGGTGTAATGGCAAGAGAAGATCTTGCTATAGAATTAGAAAAACAGGTTGAAAAATCCGTTAAACAAGGAGCAAAAATAGTACTAGGAGGAAAGCGGCAAGGCACTTATTTTGAACCGACAATTCTTGTAAATGTGAACGAAAATGCATCTGTCTTTCAAGAAGAAACTTTTGGACCTGTTCTTTCTGTAACTACTTTCAAAACAGAGGAAGAAGCAATTTTACTTTCTAATACATCCAAGTTTGGTTTAGGTGTTTCATTATTTTCTGAAAATTTAGAAAAAATGGAACAAATTCTTTCAAAATTTGAGGATGGTGCTGTGTTTATTAATGAATTGGTTAAAAGTGATCCCAGATTACCTTTTGGAGGAATTAAAGCCTCCGGATATGGCAGAGAATTAAGTAAAGAAGGAATTCGGGAATTTGTGAATGTAAAAACTGTATATATTAAAAAATAAAGGAGAAATAATAAATTCATTTCTCCTTTTATCCAATGGTATTCCTTTTTTATTTTAAAAACTCCTCAAAACTTTTAAATTCTAAAGGGGTTTTGTTCTGTTTCTTTAAATAATCTTCCAGTTTAGACACTTGTTTTTTATGAATTGCTTTATAGCTTGTCAATGCGCTGTCATATTTTTCTTTTATAGCTTCATAATTAGCCATTTGAGCACCCGTAGGTCTGTCGTAATTATTGGTGACACTGCTATATAAATCAGCTAGTTTTTCACGTAATTCCGGCTCTGCACTGGCTACATAGTTATCGCCTGTGGTAACTACCATTGTTTTTAACAAGGTATTTAAATCGTTTATAACAGGCTGTGCCACTTTCTTGGCATTAGCATCTTCAAGTAACAAATCCTCGGCTCTTTTAATGGAGATATTCATTTTATATACCGTGTAAGCAAGATTTTCATTCATATCAAAAAGAATTTTTACCATGTTGTTTCTTTCCTTTCTACCTTCATCAGTAACTAAACTATTAGGGTCATAAATTAGTTCGATAGGTTGTATAAAAGTATCTTTTCCTTTTGTCATTACTACATTGTATTTTCCAGCAGGCACTCTTGGTGCTGTAAAACCACCAAAACTAATGGTCTTTGCTTCCGCTATTTTTGGTCCTCTGGAAGTAAATGTCCAATCCACAATATTTAATCCTTTGGATTTGCCCGGGTTTAATTTTGCAATGGTATTGCCTTGTAAATCTTGCACTTCCATTTCCATTTTTCCAAAGGTATGTCGTTTGTTTAAATAGTAAACAATTCGAGCGTTTGTAGAAGGGTTTTGACCAACAAATTGCGTTTCAGTACCAAAGTATTCAGAAAACCCACCTTCCTCAGGCATTACCATAGGTTTTGAAGAAAAGAAATGCACTTCTTTATTCATTATTTCGTTGGTCACTTCACGAAGTGGGGATATATCATCAATAATAATAATACCTCTTCCGTGCGTGGCTAACACCAAATCATTGGTTTTTTCTTGTAAAGCTATATACATCACCGCAGCAGCAGGCATATTGTTTGTAAATTGGGACCAATTTATTCCACCATCAACGGTAATATACAAACCAAATTCTGTTCCTAAAAATAATAGATTTTCATTTTTATAGTCTTCGAGTATGCTTCTTGCAAAACCTTTAACATCTTCTGTAATAATACTTTTCCAGGTTCTTCCGAAATCTGTGGTTTTATACGCATATGGCGTCATATTGCCTGTGGCATGTCCTTCAAAAACGGCATAAGCAGCACCTTTATTAAAATTACTTGCATAAACTTTATAGCACCACGTGTTTTTAGGTAAATTTGGAACATTGGCTATTGTATTTGTCCAAGTTTTTCCTGCATCTTGGGTTACTTGTACATTGCCATCATCCGTACCTACCCAAATTATATTTTCATCCAAAGGAGATTCAGCTATAGTAAAAATAGTAGTGTGTGTTTCGGCACCGGAATTATCAATGGATAGACCACCTGATTGAGATTGGTCTTGTTTTTTTAAATCATTTGTGGTTAAATCCGGCGAAATTTTCACCCAAGTATCACCCATATCTTCTGATTTGTGTAAAAACTGACTTCCCATATAAAAACGATCTGGATGAAATTTGCTTAATGCCATAGGAGTATTCCAGTTGAAACGCAATTTAGGATCTCCTTTTTCGGCCATTGGTTGAATGGTTTTTGTTTGCACTCTATCCACGTCATAGCGCCAAACATTAGCTGCGCCTTGCATTTCAGAATAAATAATATTTTTAGTGGGATGTTTTAACACTCTAAAACCATCACCAATGCCAACGCTATTCCAATGTTTTGCTTTTACGCCACCGGGAGCAGAAGATGGGCCATACCAAGAGCCATTGTCTTGTAAGCCCCCGTAAACATTATAAGGTTCTGCATTGTCCACACTTACATGATAATATTGAGAGACAGGAATATTTTCTACAATTTCCAATGTACTTCCTCCATTCCAAGAACGATATACGCCACCATCAGTGCCAACAAACATAATATCTGAATTGTTGATGTGAAAAGCAATATCGTGTATGTCAGGATGCATTGTGCCAAGTGGTTTGAATGTTTTACCACCATCGCGACTTATCGCACCGTTTAGTCCACCTTTCACTAAAATATCCGGATTTTTAGGGTCTATGGTAATTCTAGAAAAATAGAAGGGTCTTACTACTAATTCAAAGTTGTTATTTAGGTGATTCCAAGAATTTCCTCCATCATCTGATCGGTATAATCCATTACTTTTTGCTTCTTCGGTTTCTAAAACGATATATACCGTTTGTGGTTGTGATGGTGCAATGGCCAAACCAATTCTGCCTAATTTCCCTTTAGGAAAACCGCTGTGTATTTTATTCCAAGTTTTTCCTCCATCCGTGGTTTTAAAAAGGCCGCTATTTTCACCACCCGAACTAAAACTCCAAGGAGAACGTCTAAACTGCCACATAGAAGCATAAAGAATATTAGGATTGTTTGGATCCATTGCAAGGTCAGCAACGCCTGTCTTTTCATCAATATAAAGAATGTTTTCCCAAGTTACACCACCATCCGAAGTTTTGTAAACACCGCGGTCTTTACTATCCCCCCAAAGAGCACCCATTACTCCTACAAACACTTCATTGTTGTTGTTTGGGTTTATTTTTATACCGGAAATTCGTTCCGATTTTTCTAATCCCATTTTTTTCCAGTTGGTGCCTCCATCGGTAGTTTTATAAATTCCGTCTCCTATCGAAACACTATTTCGCACCCAGGTTTCTCCTGTTCCAACCCATACTGTATTATCAGGGTCGGTAGGGTCAATAGCAATACTTCCAATAGATTGTGCATGTTCGTCAAAAATAGGGGTGAAGAAGGTGCCTCCATCAATTGATTTCCATACACCACCTCCAGCAGCTCCAGCATAGATAATATTAGCATTGCTGGGATGAAGTTCGATGTCAGAAATTCTCCCACTCATTACTGCGGGACCTATATGTCGGGCTTTTAAATTTCCAAACAGTTCTTTACCTTTTATTGGAATTTCTTGTGAAAAAACTGTAGGTAATGAAAGAAAGAAAACTAAAACATATAATATACTATTTTTCATAAGCTGTTGATATTAAAAAAACCCCCTTTTTTTGAAGGGGATTTTAAATGAATTACTAAAATTATTCACCAGGAAAAGCAAATACCGATTTTTCCACTTTCGGGTTTAGTTCTATTGATTTAATGGAAATACCCTGTCCAGACATGCTCATATCAAAAGGAAAAAATAATCCATCCACTTCTTGATATCCGCTCATTGTAGAGGTCATTGTTTGCCCTTGCATTGGACCTTCTTTGATTTGTGTTTCCGAAACAATTAATGCAAAATTTTCGGTATCAAAATAATGAAAACTAACATTTGGCTCTTCAACGCCATTTACTAAAATGGGATCTTGTGTAAGTTTTAGTTTAAATGTTTCAGTACCTTCTTTGGTTTCTTTGCCTATAAATTCTACAGAATAGCCTTTTTCTTTGTAATTTAAAAAAGGTGAAGGAAAGTCTTTTGCTGCTTTTTTCATATTTGCAGTGGCTTCACTATCACTTTTTTCAGGTTGCATAGTCATAAAATTTGTAGACCACATTTGTTCGCCATCAAAAGCAAATTGTGTGATTGTCTGCCCCTGAAAATTAATAATTACCGCTTGGCTTCCATCTTTTAGTTGAATGATGTCCACAGGAATTTCCATTCCTTGTGTATTGGCAACGCCACTCATTTTTAATCCTTCTAAAGCATTCCATTTTTCCAATCCACCGGTATTTTCAAAATAGTTAAGTAATACGTCATCAGCTGTTTGTGCTTGAAGCGTAAGAATAAAAAGAAACAAAAAGGGGGTTAAAAAAGTTTGTATTTTTTTCATAATATTTTTTTAATTAATTTGCACAATAAGTATCGAAAGTGGTTGAAAAGTTACAAATAATTTAGACACCTTTTTAAAAATGAGAAAACAAAATATTTTTGTAACTGTTGACGCTGTAGTTTTTCAAAAAAATAAAAATAAGCACCTAATTTTATTGATACAACGAAAAAATTCACCATTTCAAAATCAATGGGCATTGCCCGGTGGTTTTGTTGAAGATGAAGAAAATTTAAATACAGCCGTGGTGCGAGAGTTATTTGAAGAAACCGGAATAGTGTATTCCAATTTTAAGCAATTAAAAACTTTCGGAAAATTGGGAAGAGACCCAAGAGGAAGAACGATTTCAGTTGCTTTTGTGGGGTTTTCAGAAGCAAATGCCATTCCGAAAGGAGCTGATGATGCTAAAGATGCAAAGTGGTTTGCTATAGATAAACTCCCAAAATTAGCTTTTGACCATGATGAAATTATAGGGTTTGCGATTTCCCATTTTCTTTTAAGCCCTCCCGGATAGTATCTTTTGTCTCTATTTTGTCTTCCTTTGAGGCCTTTTCTGGAGAGTTGTTTTGTTCGGTATGGCTATTATGACACAACTCCGCAAATATAGGAAAGTGGTCAGAACCAATGGATTTTAATCTTTTTAATTCAAGAAGTTGAAAATCATTGGACACAAACAAATGGTCTAAAGGCCAACGAAATAATGGATATTTTGTATGAAACGTGTTGAAAAATCCGCGACCAATTCTAGGGTCTAAAAGACGGCTTATTCGTTGAAACATTCTTGTAGTATGCGACCATGCCACATCATTTAAATCGCCAAGAACAATAACCGGATATTCCTGACTGGAGATGTTTTTGGCAACCAGTAGCAATTCCGTATCCCTGTCTAAAGAGGATTCATTTTCAGATGGGCTTGGGGGCATTGGATGCAAACAGTATAATTTTATCCAAGTAAGATTTGGGAGTTGTACACTAGCATGAATAGAAGGAATATTATTGTTTACTAAAAATTTAACTTCTGTATTTTTTAAGGGAAGTTTACTAAGTAAAATGATGCCATAATAATTGTCTAATGGATATTCTACAGTATGCAAATAATCCGCTTTTAAAGGTTGTATTTTCTCTTTCCACCATCTGTCTGTTTCTAAAAGAACTGCAATATCAGGGTTGGCATTTCTGAATACTTTTAAAAAAGATGAAAAATCGGAATTATCTTGAAAAACATTTGCCGAAAAAACTCTTATGGAATTCTCTTTTTTATGGTTTTTTGTGGTTGCTACTTGTTTTTTTGAAAGTGGGGTATAAGGCAAGATCAATCGCAATTGATAGAGGCTTGTTAATCCTAACAACAAAAAAACTATAAACTCTAATATGTTATTAAAATTAAATACTTTTAAAGAAATCACTAGAACAACAAGACTTAAAATGGTTAATTGCAAATGTGGAAAATCAAAAACTCTTATCCACCATTTCTTTGTTGCTATAAAGGGCATAATAGTAGCAAGAATACAAAATAATCCAAAACCAATTAAAGTTATCTTCATATCCTTTTATAAAGAAGCATTTGGCGGGTGTGAAGTTGTAATTACTTCTGTTTGATTTAAATTTAATAAAGCTTTTATATCATTTCCAGTAGGATCTTCAAAGACTTCTAAATCAAAATAGGGTACGGAAGCGATTACGTGATCAAAAATATCTGCCATAATAGCTTCATAGCTTTGCCATCTTTTATCGTTGCTAAAGCAGAATATTTCTAATGGAATTCCTTTAGAGGTTGGATGAAGTTGACGCACCATTAAAAACATTTCCTTATTAATAGCTGAATTTTCATTAATAGAAGCATCAACAAATTTTCTAAAAACACCAAAATTGGTTTGGTTTCTACCATTAATTAAAACCGATTTATCAACATTTATTTTTTCATTGTGTTTTGTAATTTCTCTTTGTCGATGTTCTATGTATGGCTTAACCAATTCAATTTTTTTATATTTTTCAATCATTTCAGGAGTTAAAAACCGAATAGAAGATTGTTTTATGTAAATAGCTCTTTTAATTCTTCTTCCTGCTGATTCCTGCATACCACGCCAATTTTGAAAAGAATCTGAAATCAAACTATAGGTAGGAATAGTGGTGTAGGTATTGTCCCAATTTTGCACACGTACGGTTGCTAGGTTTATATCGGTTACATAGCCATCAGCACCATATTTACTAAAAGTTATCCAATCGCCTATACGAACAATATCATTTACAGAAACCTGAATGGAAGCTACGAAACCTAAAATGGTGTCTTTAAATATTAAAAGTATAACTGCTGATGCAGCACCTAAAGTGGCAAAACTTAAGATGTCTTTACCGGTAATTTCGTACACGATAAAAAATAAGGCAATTCCCCATAAAAAAATCATCATTACCTGCATATAGCTATCTAGGGGCTTGTCGCTATAATTTTCCAACGTACGTAAATATTTTTTTGAAGAGCGAAAAATACTTCTAATTATTTTTACTATTAAAATAATGCCATAAATGGTAGTTATGGTTATTAATGCGTTTAGAATGTGTGGAAAACCATCAAAAACTACAGGAAAAATATTTTTTATTAGGAGTAGGGGAATAATATGAGCAACGTATCTTGGAAAGTTACTTTCTACTAAAAAATCATCAAACGTTGTTTTTGTTTTTAAAGAAAAGGCTTTGAAAGACTCCACAACAACTTTTCTTAAAACTCTATCCAAGAAGTAGGCAATAGTTATTATTGCTAAAAAATTGACTATCAAATTTATGCTACTAGCCCAAAAAGGGAGCATTCCTTGCTTTAAAAGGTAACTTTCAAGCAAACAACTGAATTCTTTTAAATCAAAATCTATAAACATACTTTATACGGTTAAGTATTTTTTTTCTACATAAAAAGTTCCAAAAGGAATTATTGATGCAAGCATAACAATAGCAAGGGTTTTCATTACCCATTTTAATTCGGAATATACCATTATAGCAAACACAACATACATCAAAAAAAGGACACCATGAGCCATTCCTACAGTGCTAACCATTTGTGGTGCATCCCATATATATTTTAAAGGCATTGCAATTAAAAGTAATACTAAAAGAGAGATTCCTTCTAAAAGGGCAATAATTCTAAACGTTTTTATCATCTTAATTTATAGTAAAATTTTTGCAAAGGTAGATATAATGTGATTTAGTTACGGTACCTAACACTGTTGTTTTTTTCTTAATGTTTTTTTAAAATTCAAAAAGCTTGATTACAGGGTAAAGGACTATTTAAAACAGGTGAACCATTTTTCTTCACAAAATTAAAATGCCACCATTCCGATTGAATTGTTACAAACCCAAAACTTTTCATTCCATCCTGAAGTATTTTTCTGTTTACGACGACCTCATTAGGAAGGTTTAAGTTATCAATATGGGCGGCTCTTCCAAAAAAATCATATTCTGTGCCCATATCTATATTTTTCCCATTTATTGTTTTTAATGTCAAATCTACAGCTGCACCACGATTATGTACAGAACCAATTGCAGGATTAGCTACATAAATTGGGTTTGGTACTTTTGTCCACATTTTTTTTTGTACGGAAAGCGGTCGATAACAATCAAATAAGGTAAGGACAAACCCCCGATCACAAAAATAATAATTGGCATTATTTAATGCTTCAGCAACTTCAGGGAGTAGTAAACAAACACTACAATCGTATAGTTTTTCACCTAAAAAATTATTGCTTGTGGCATATCTAATATCCAAATAAAAAGAGGAGGAAAGGGAGTTTATAGAAACTAAATGCTCAGATTTTTTTGTAAACGAAGCAAAAGAAAAAAGAAAGAGTGAATAAAAAAGAATATTTTTAAAATCAAGCATAGATATTTTTTTTGATAAAGTTAAAGAATAAAAAAGAAACACTAATTTAAAGGAAATTTCTTTTAAAAGTGTCCCCTTTTTATTAGTTTAGAGTTTTCAATAAAAACAAATAAATAAATATGCAATTTTTAGAAAACAAAGTAGCTTTAATTACCGGAGGTTCAAAAGGAATAGGTTTTGGAATAGCAGAGGCACTCATGTGGCAAGGTATTCACGTAGCAATAACTAGCAGAACTAAAGAATCTGTAAATGAGGCAGTAAATAAACTAAAGGAATTATGCAAAGGGAAAGCGCAAGTCATAGGAATTAAAGCAGATGTAAAAAATTATAAAAGTCAGGAAAATGCTGTGAAAGAGGTAGTTGAAAAATTTGGAAAGTTAGATATTTTGGTTGCCAATGCCGGTTTAGGATATTTTGCGCCAATAGATGAATTGACTTTAGACCAATGGAATGAAACGATAGATACCAATTTAACGGGCGTATTTTATAGCATAAAAGCAAGCGTTGAAGAATTAAAAAAAACAAAAGGATATGTAATCACTATTTCCAGTCTTGCCGGGGCTAATTTTTTTGCAGGTGGTGCGGCTTATAATGCCAGTAAATTTGGTGTAACCGGTTTTTCACAGGCAGTTATGCTGGATTTGCGAAAGTATGAAATAAAAGTCACCACCATTATGCCTGGCTCTGTGGCTACACATTTTAATAATCATGTGCCGAATGGAAACGATGATTGGAAAATTCAAAAAGAAGATATTGGATCTATGGTAGTAGATTTGTTGCGAATGAACCCAAGAACATTGCCAAGTAAAATAGAAGTTCGCCCATCAATTCCTCCTTCTAATTAAATAAAGAAAACCCCGATACAAATTTGCACCGGGGTTTAAGATTTTTAAAGGCTAATTCAAAATCTTATTTTTGCTTGTTACTTTTGGCTAGGATTAATAACCAAATCTTCTTCGTCCATTCCAGATATCTCTTTTGTTGCTGATATCTAAAAGGATCCGTTTGTTTAATTGATGGGTGTCTCTAGCTTCACTAACGGTTTCGAAAATTCTTTTCATTGTTGTCATCGCTTTTTGATTTATGATTGATATACTTAATAGACGACATAGAATTAAAATTGTTACAGTACTATGTTTAACAAAGTACTATTTAACGAATATTTAACAAAACGAGATATAATTATAATTTTAGATAAAGAATTTTTTTAGGAAACTATATTGAAAATGGCAAGTGCATAAATATAGAAACGCAATAAGCGTAAAGTTCCAAAAAATAACAAACTTTTTAATGGATAATTTATAATACCTGCAGTCATTGTGGTTAGCGAGTAGGGTATGGGTAAAAGGGCGCCTACAATGATAAGAAAACCTCCCCATTTTCTAGTGTTTCTTATATGCTTTGCCATTTTCACCTCAAGATACTCAGTTACAGATGGTATTTTAGTGATGGCTTTCCCTATAAAATAAGATACCACTCCTCCGGCATAAGATAATAGAGCCAATAGCGATAAATGAAATATAGGGGTTGCAGATTTACTGGACCAAGCAATAAAAATTTCCGGGGGAATTAGCCCTAATATAGATTCTGATATGAAGAAAACCGATAATATACCAAATGCAGGAAAAGTTTCTGTCATTTTGCTTAAAAGAACATTCACATCTATGACATAAAAATGAATGGCAAGCAATCCTCCTATAAAAAGCACAATTAGGGGAATTGCTTTTAGTAAACTACTTCCTAAGAATCCATAAAATCCTGTGTAGCTATAATATTGATGCAGTAATTGTAGGCGTGATTTTTTTTTCATTGTGGCATTTCTAATCGAAATAAACTCTATGCAAAAGTAAGGCTAGTTTTGTAAAATGCAAGAGAAGCAAGTGTTATAATATCCTTAAAGAATTGTGAATGCTACTAGATTTGTTAAAAAGAAATCCTATAATTTTATGAGATAACCTTTTAAAGGTATTATTTTTGCAACAAAGGAATTAAAGACAATAAATTTTGAATTTAGAGGAAAATGTAATAAATATTGAAAGGGAATTGTATACCTATCAAAAGGAAGCAATTGAAACCATTTTTGAACGCTTCAAAAGCTTTCCCGAAAGTTATAACATACTTTACCAGTTGCCTACCGGAGGAGGAAAAACAATTATTTTTTCTGAAATAGCAAAGAGATACATTAAAGAAACTGGGAAAAAGGTTTTGATTTTAACCCACCGCATCGAATTAAGCAAACAAACATCAACCACCCTATCAGAAATTAAAGTTAAAAATAAAGTAATCAACAGCACGGTTAAAGAAATTCCTAACCAAGAAGACTATATGTGCTATGTGGCGATGGTAGAAACGTTAAATAACCGATTGAAAGAGAAACAATTAGATATGAAAAATATCGGGTTGGTAATTGTAGATGAAGCACATTACAATTCTTTTCGAAAATTATTTAAATATTTTAATAAGTGTGATATCCTTGGAGTAACTGCAACCCCACTCAGTTCAAACATTCATTTACCAATGAAAAATACCTACAATGAACTAATTGTTGGGCACTCCATTTCTGAATTGATAGAAAATGGATTTCTTTCAAAAGCCACAACCTATTCCTATGATGTAGGTTTAGGTGCTTTGCGCATTGGAATAAATGGGGATTACACCGTAAAATCTTCTGAAGTAGTTTATATTGATTATGCGATGCAAGAAAAACTGATTTATGCTTATGAAGAACGTGCTAAAAATAAAAAAACACTAATTTTTAATAATGGTATCAATACTTCCAAATTTGTATTTGAATCTTTTAAAAGAGCGGGTTATCCCATCAAACATTTAGACAACAAACATACCGATTCAGAGCGTAAAGAAATTATTGATTGGTTTAGAGAAACGCCGGATGCCATTATAACTTCGGTAGGAATTCTTACCACAGGGTTTGATGTGCCGGACATTGAAGCCATCATTTTAAACCGAGCCACAAGATCGCTCACTCTGTATCATCAAATGATTGGAAGAGGCTCTAGAGTTTTAGAGAATAAAAAGACTTTTACTGTAGTGGACATGGGAAATAATGTTGCGCGTTTTGGACTTTGGGAAGATGCAGTAGATTGGCAAAGTATATTTAAAAATCCGGATTATTACTTTGATAATTTAATTTCTGATGAAAACATTGAACGGTATTTTACTTATGAAATGCCTAAAGAACTAAGAAAGAAATTTAAAAAATCAAAAGACCTCGATTTTGATGTAGAAGCTGTTTTTAAGGAAAATAAAAATAAAGGGCTAAAACCCAAGTCAGCTTTAGATATGGCTATAGAACAACATGCTAAAATTTGTTTAGATAATAGTGAAGATGCTTATGACGCATTAGAACTGGTAAAGCTTTTAAATGAGTCTATTGCATTTAGAGTACAACAATATGCTTATTGCATAAGTAAATCAACTACAAACTATCAAGAATGGTTGGAAGAAGATTATAAAAGAAGTCTGCGCGCACTAATTAGAAAAAATATTTAATTTTTATCTTTCTTTTTAAAAATGGAAAAAAAAGCTCCTTTTTTATCTTTTTTGCCTTGTTTGTTTTTATCAGGATTGGAAAATAATCGTTTTAAAAAACCATCTCTTTTGGTGGGCTCACAATTTAATTTTTCTTTTATGTTGTTTGGCACCAATTCAAATCTTGCTTTTGTATAGACATCAAATCTAGTGTCTTTATTTAATAATTGGTAGAATGCAGCAAAAACAGGCAATGCAGAATTTGCTCCTTGCCCCATTGAAGTATTTTTAAATCCGATGGCATAGTTATCATGGCCCACCCAAGTTATGGTGGTTAATTTTGGGGTAATGCCAACAAACCAACCATCTTTATTGTTTTGAGTCGTTCCGGTTTTTCCCGCAATATCATTTCTTAAACCATAGGCACTCCTTAATCTGCTTGCCGTTCCTTCGTTTACTGTGGCTTTAAGCATATCTAACATATAATGCCTTGTTTCTTCAGAATAGGCAGCTTTTTTATTTTGACTGGGTTTAAATTCTGCCAGAATATTTCCATTTCTATCTTCTATTTTTGTTATAAAATAGGGAGTAGAAGGAATACCTTTGTTGGTGAAGGTAGTGTAAGCCTTTACAAATTCTAAAATCGATATTTCAGCAGTACCAAGCGCTAAGGAAGTAACTTCAGGCAATTCTGAAGTAATCCCCATTTTTTGTGCTTGTGAAATTACATTGCCTATACCGGTTTCCATCAATACTTTCACAGCAATCGTATTCACGGAATTACTCAATGCATATTTCAGTGAATAATTCAAATATGGGTCATTATCATCAGGTGTTGAAGCATTTGAAGGCGTATAATCTTCACCATAAGTAACTTCCTGAATTGGAAAATAGGAACAATATTCCATACCATTTTCAAGAGCTGCAGCATATACAATTGGTTTAAATATTGAGCCTACTTGTCGCTTACTTTGTGATACATGATCAAATTGAAAACTGCTAAAATCAACGCCTCCAATCCATGTTTTTACGGCTCCTGTGGCAGGCTCTACAGTAAGCATACCTATGTTTAAAAATTTTAAGTAATGCTTAATACTATCTATCACACTTGCTTGTAAATCAATTGTTTCATCATAATTAAAAAACTGTCTATTGGTGGGAACATTCAAAGAATCTAAAATAGCTTTTTCCGAATATTTTTGTTTTTTTAAGGATTTGTATAGTGCCGTTTTTTCCAATTCCCTTTGGATTAATTTTTTATCCATTAACCAAGGGGCTTTGTTTCCATACGATTTTTCAAAATCTTTTTGAAGTGCTGCCATGTGTTGCAACATTGCTGTTTCGGCATATTGTTGCATTTCAAAATCAATTGTTGTGTAGATTTTAATACCATCTTGATACAAATTATAATGTCCTCCATTTTTCTTTTTCAGGGTATCTAGTATTTGTGTAATTTCTTTTCGCAAATGTTCTCTAAAATAAGTTGCAATACCTTGATTGTGACTATAGTATTGGTAGTTTAAGTACAAAGAATCCTTTTTAGCGGTTTCAGCAACAGTAGGTTGAAGATATTTGTATTTTTCCATCTGCGACAAAACAATATTACGACGTTGAATACTTCTTTCAGGATGTATTCGTGGGTTATAATAATTAGAGGCTTTAAGGGTTCCAATAAGTGTTGCCGCCTCAGCAATACTTAACTCTGCAGTATGTTTATTAAAAAATTTCATTGCGGCACTTTCTATACCAAAGGTGTTATCACTAAAGGGAACTGTATTAAAATATAAGGTAAGGATTTCATCTTTTGTATAAAGAGTTTCCATGCGTCTAGCAATTATGGATTCTCTAATTTTTGTAACCACAATTCCAACATTACTTCTGTCATTTCTTCCGTAAAGATTTTTTGCCAATTGCAAAGTAATAGTGCTACCACCGCCTGCAGAAGTTTTTTGCAACAATATGGTTTTAAAAAATACTCGAAATAAGCTTTGTCCATCAATGCCGTTGTGTTCAAAAAAACGTGCATCTTCTGTTGCTACAAGGGCGTCAATTAGGTGTTTTGGTAAATCATTATATGTTATGGACTGTCTGTCAAAAAGAAAGTATTTCCCCATTAATTCACCGTCATTGGCAAATACTTCTGAAGCTTCACTTTGCTTGATTTCGGACAGTTGTTTTGTTGTAGGCACAGGACCCCAAAGACCAATATAGATGCTTACATAGAAACTGAAAAAGGCAACAAAAAGTACCAAAATACTTCCAATGAACCATTTAAAATACTTGTTTTTAACTATGTTACGAAAAGTTTGTTTCACGATGTAAAGTAAATGAAGGTATCTAAAAAATATCCTTATTTATAACTAATTTAATGGAATAGAAAGTTTTCCTCTATGGATAACAGGGAGCGAGTAACTATATTGCTTGCGCCAGAAATTGTTTGTTAAAATAATTAATGAAAAGTTGAATCAAATTTCCTTGCTGATAGGTAACATTAACTAACTTTTCGCCAAATTTTTATTAAAATAAGTACGCAAATTACTGTGGTTACCGATAAAATACTGCCCAATAAAGTATTGCCATAAATAAAATAACCGGTTGCAAACAAAAAACAGTAAATGCCTATTGTTCCTAAAAACAGGGATAAAAATTTATAGCTAAAGTTTTTAAATTTCCCTTCTTTTTCAAATACAAGTGCCTCAAAGGTTTCTATAGTAGATAATTTAGATGGTTTTGTAATGAGTGTGACAAATACCCAACAAAAGGTAGTGAAAATTACGCCAATGACTAATTGCCAATGCGATGCCAAAGTAAATAATGGTGTTTCCATTTTTCCATTAATAAAGAAAAATCCGGCGATGAGGAAGGAAACTCCCATAGCCGTGATTTCACTATATGGATTGATTCTTCTCCAAAACCAGCGCAGTATAAACAATAAACCTGTTCCGGCTCCGATTTGCAATAATAAATTAAATGCTTCTCTAGCTTCTTCTAAAACTAAGGCTAAAAATGCAGCACAAATAATCATAAGAAAAGTGGAAAGCCTGCCCACTAAAACCTTTTCTTTTTCAGAAGCCGATTTTTTAATAAAACGAGCATAAAAATCATTCACAACATAGGAAGATCCCCAGTTTAAATGGGTTGAAATGGTACTCATAAAGGCTGCAACCAAAGAAGTAATAACTAAACCTAATAATCCTGAAGGCAGTAATCTAAGCATTGCTGGATACGATAAATCATTTTTCACATAATCTGGATTAAAGTCAGGAAAAGCGGTTTGCAAACTAGCCAAATCAGGATATACAATTAAAGAGGCCAAACCAATTATTATCCAAGGCCAAGGGCGTAAAGCATAATGTGCAAAATTAAAGAATAAGGTAGCCCAAGTAGCGTGTTTTTCGTCTTTAGCTGCAAGCATTCTTTGGGCTATATAACCACCACCACCCGGCTCTGCTCCTGGATACCATACGCTCCACCACTGCACGGCAAGAGGTATAATAAACATAGGCACTAAAATTTCCCAATTGCTAAAATCAGGAAACATGGATAGTTTGTCTTGCAGTTGTGGTGCAGCCAGCATTTTACTTAACCCACCCACAGCTTCATGGTTTACAATATATATTGCCGCCCAAATACTTCCTGTCATCGCAATAATAAACTGAATAAAATCGGTTATTAAAACGCCGCGCAAACCGCCAAGCATAGAATAAAAAACGGTTACAGTACAAGCTACAAAAAGACTTTGAAATTCGGTAAAACCAAACATTACATGACCAATTTTTATTGCGGCTAAGCAAACATTTGCCATGATAATAATATTGAAAAACACACCTAGATATATGGCGCGAAAGCCCCTTAAAAATGCAGCACTTCTACCGCTGTAGCGAAGTTCATAAAATTCTAAATCGGTTGTAACACCGCTTTTTCTCCATAATTTTGCGTAAAAGAAAACAGTAACCATGCCCGTAAGCAGAAAACTCCACCAAATCCAATTTCCGGAAACACCATCTTCCCTAATAACTCCGGCTACAAAGTTGGGAGTATCTGCAGCAAAGGTGGTAGCAACCATAGAAAAACCTAATAACCACCATGGCATATTTCTGCCGGAAAGAAAATAGGATTCGGTGTTTTTACCGCTTTGTTTTGCAACAAGTATTCCGATAGCAAGGGAAACGATAAAAAAACTAATTAAAATGACGTAATCAATGGTAGAGAGAATCATAGGTCTTTATTCATTAGTTGCTTAAATTTGTTTAGAAGGAAAAAAACACTACTTTTTAATCTGTTATTTCACTGCAATCAAGGAAATTTCTACGTTGACAAATTTTGGTAAATTAGCCACCTCCACAGTTTCTCGAGCGGGAGCAGTTGCTTCTTTAAAATAGGTTGCATACACTTCATTTATCTTAGCGAAGTTTTGCATATCACTTATAAAAATAGAGGTTTTCACTACATTTTCAAAAGTCATTTCTGCTTCTGTTAAAATGGCTTTTAAATTTTCCATTACTAACTTGGTTTCCGTCTGAATATCTTCTAAAACCAATACTCCTGTGGCAGGATTTATAGCAATTTGTCCGGAAGTATAAAGCATATTTCCAACTAAAATCGCCTGATTATAAGGACCAATAGGAGCAGGGGCAAGAGCTGTATTAATTATTTTTTTCGCCATGATTTATGTGATTTAGATGGTAAACTTAAAAAAATATTCTGTTATAATTGTTGATCACGTTCCCGTCTTTTATCGTATTTAATATCGCTTAGCACGGAAGATTTTATGCCAACAAAGAAATACCATGAACTTTGAGCACTAAAAGGTACCCAGTTAAAACTCATTTGCCAACTTTCTAAATCTCTTTGAAATCTAAATTGGGTGAAAGTGAATCCTTTTAGTTTAAAATCGTATCCGGAGGATGCCCCAACCGACCATCTGGGTGACAAATCCATATTTCCACTAAACATTAACGATTGCGAAGATATTTCGTTTTCTCTTCTAAGGTTTGAATAGGTAATGGTGTAAGCCAATCTAAAATCCCAAGGAATATTATAATTATATCTTCCGATATTTACATCCTTTTCCTCCTCATCCTCTAAAGTATTGTTTCCGAAGGCATCATTTGAAAAATCATTGGAATTGCCAAACAAATCATCCGGACGCCCCCCGTTTCTGAAAGTTTCATTATCTTCTTTTCCTTTGTTTTTTTCTTTTTTATCAAAATCTTTGCTGGAAAAGGAATAGTTAAAACTCATATTGGCACTGGTAAGTCGAAACAAACTTCCGCCATTATTAATATTGAACGTATTTATTTTTTGGTTGTTATTATCTAATGCATACGGGTCTAAAATTCCTCCAAAATTTATATCCAATTTTGGAATAATAGGAATGCTTCCTGTGATATTTAATGGGCTCCATTTTAAACTATCATTAGTGATGCTGTAACTTGTGTTAAAGTTTAAATTATTCAATATTGAAATACGTTTTAACTCCGTTGCAGTACTGTCTTTATCTCTAATTTTGGCTTCTAAGGTATTACTTAAACCAAAACTAACGCTGCTTGAATTATTTTGGTTAGGAGCACCGTACAAGGTGTTTTGAAATCGGGAATACTTTAAAATTTGTTCTTCCGATAGCCCGCCAGCCACATTAGGTCTGTATTTTAATTCTTCATAGTATTGATTGAAACCAGGATTTAATGAGTATCCTACTGATGGTCTCATCACGTGCCGTACGGATTGAATTTTCATCTCCTTACCAAAGTTAAACATCCCATAAACCGTTGTTCCTAAGCTAGTGGAAAAGTTGTAGGTTCTGTAGCTATCAAATCCGTTAACGGTATCAATGACTACTTGATTCAATTCAGCATCAAAGCTTCTTTCTGTGGTTTTTAAAACCCAAATTTCTTGATAACTTGTCCCGGCTGATGCGCTTAAATATTTAAACATTTTAAAATTAGTAGAAAGAGGTATTGTATGTCGTGCTCCAATTTGTGCCTCGTTAAACATTTCGGGTTTAAAAAATAAAGAATCTGTAGTACGGATTCTATTTTCTGCAGCTACATCATATTGAAAATTAATATTGTGAATGGCTCCTTTTTTAACGCCAATTTTAGGAGCAAAAGGAAATATTCTAGAAACGCTTGCCGTAAGATTTGGTAAAGAAAGATTTATTTCTTGGGTATTGGTGTTTTGAGAATGGGTACCTGCTATGTTTAAATTTACCTGAGGTTCCCCTTCAAAAGTTTTAGAATAAGAAACGGAGGAACTCAGTGTGTTGTTTAAAAAATTAGCGGTATTTAATTGATTTATAGACTGTTGGTAATACGTGCTGCTTCCTAAATTTACAGATGCAGAAAAGCGGGAGGAAGGATTCGCCTTTGCGTCCTGCGTATGCGACCAACGGATATTATACACCGAGGATTCACTAAAATCTGGAAAACCACGCTCGCTATTTAATAAATTTTCAAAACGTAAACTTAAATTTCCTCTAAAACGATACCGCAAGGCGTAATTTGATTCAAATCGTAAGCCATAACTTCCATTGGTATAATAATCTCCTAATACGGTTAAATCGGCATAATCGCTTAGTGCAAAATAATAACCCCCATTTTGAAAAAAGAACCCCCGGTTATTATTTTCACCAATTGTTGGAATAATAAATCCTGAGGCACGGTCTTCTTCTAATGGGAAATATCCGAAAGGCAAGCCTATGGGAGTTGGTACATTTGCAATATACATATTAGTTAATCCTGTGATAATTTTCTTTTTTGGAACAAATTTTACTTTTCTCGAAAAAAAGTAATATTCCGGATTGTCAATGTCTTTTGCCGTGGTAAATTTAACGTTGTAAATAAAAATAACAGAATCGTTTTCTTTTTTTGAAATTTCACCAATAACTTTAAATCCACTTTGTTCCGTTCTGGAATTATATACTAAAGCACGCTGCGAATCAAAGTTAAATCGAATGGAGTCGGGCTCTACTTTATTATTTCCTTGAACAAAAATGGGTTTTTGGGTATAATTTCCTAAAGAATCTTTAATTCCTTTGGCATAAACCTCATTTTTATTATAGTCAAGAATAATTAATCCGGCATCAATACGCATATCTTCATAGATAATATATGCTTTATTGTACATATACACCTTATTTTCTTTTTTATGCATTAATACATAATCTTCACCATAATAATCTACCACACCGGTTAGCGTTTCTTTTTGTGGTTTTATAGTATCTGTTTTAATAGTATCTGTAACGATTTCAGAAACAGAAGGAAAAATTTCATTTACAGGAATTTTAACAGAATCTTTCACCGCCGGAATAGATGCAGAAGGATTAATTTTTGGTTCCTGAGCATGAAGAATAGTCAAACCCATCAGCGAGAAACAAAGCAATAAAAGAAGGCGAAGTTTATTTGTTTGCAATGGTTTAAATCCTATTTTTGTAAAGTTATGGCTTAGTTATTGAAGTGTCAAAATTAAACATATTTTTTTGGGTAAATTTTTAAACCCCAATAAATTTTAAAATAATCCTAACTATAATTCGTCAGGTCTTTATGAAAACGCACTATTTTTCTATTTTCGTATTCCTTCTATTTTCTTTTTCTTCCGGTTATACCAGTAATTCTTTCGCACAAAACAAACCTTTTATTGTTGTTTTAGATGCTGGTCATGGTGGAAAAGATCCCGGCAATAGAGGAAATGGGTACTTTGAAAAAGATATTGCACTTAACATAGTCTTAGCCGTAGGCAAGGAATTAGAAAAAAACAAAAACATTAAAGTTATTTATACCCGAAAAACCGATGTATTTATAGAGTTACGGGAACGCTCAGCCATAGCAAACAAAGCAAAAGCCGATTTATTTGTCTCTATTCACTGCAATGCGCACCATTCTGCAGCAAGTGGCACTGAAACTTTTGTATTAGGATTGCATAAAAGTCAGGCAAATTTTGAAATTGCAAAAAAGGAAAATCAAGTTATCTATTTGGAAGATAATTATCAGGAAACCTATGGAGGTTTTGATCCAAACTCTCCAGAATCGGTTATAGGCTTAATTTTAATGCAGGAAGAATATCTCGATCAAAGTATTGAAGTGGCAAGTTACATACAAGATAATTTTACCCACCAACTGCACCGAAACGACAGAAGTGTAAAACAAGCTGGATTTTTAGTGTTAATGAGTAGTTATATGCCAAGTGTGCTAATTGAAACCGGGTTTTTAACTAATAAGGAAGAAGGAGCGTACTTAAATTCAAAAAATGGGCAACAGGAAATGGCAATTGCTATTTCTAAGGCAATTCATGATTATCATAAAAGTATTTCTTTAGGAAATATGGAAACTTTCTCCTTTCCAGATAATACGATAAAAGAGGAAGTTATCATTAAAGAAGATATATATAAAGATGTGTTGTTTAAAGTGCAAATAGCGGCAAGCTCAAAAAAACTAGATCCAAAACCTCAAAATTTTAAAGGACTTAAAGAAATAAGCAGAGCCAAAGAAGATGGGCTTTTTAAATATTATTATGGGGCAACATCCAATTATAATAAAATTAAAAACATGCAGCAGGTAGCGAAACAAAAAGGATATACTTCTGCATTTATTGTTGCATTTAAAAAGGAAAAAAAAGTGCCTGTGTCTGATATTTTAAAATCAAATACTAATTAGTATCCAGTATTTGCATTTAATTTCTAAATTTGTTGTCAACTAAAAAATAACTGTGTGAAGTTTTCTAAAGAAGTTAAAACCGGATTATTAGCAGTATTTGCAATTGCTACCTTTATTTTTGGATACAACTATTTAAAAGGTAGCAACATACTTAATAAAGAAAGAATTTATTATGTAGTTTATAAAAATGTAGAAGGGTTGGATTTATCCTCAGTCGTTACTGTAAATGGTTTAAAAATTGGCAAAGTAAAACAAATTTCTATATCCAGTAAAACAGGCGATTTAGTAGTCGAGTTTAATGTGGTAGGAGACTTTCAGTTTTCAAAAACAAGTATAGCAAAAATTTATGGAGGAGGACTTATAGGCGGAAAATCGCTTTCTATTATCCCAGATTTTACAACTTCAGATATTGCCATAAGTGGCGACACCCTTGTCGGGCAAAGAGAAGAAGGTATTATGGAATTTATGAATGAACGATTAAGCCCATTACAAGATAAAATAGAAAACACGGTAGTTAGCACCGATAGTGTCTTGACTGCTGTAGCAGATGTTTTAGACAAAGATGTTAGAGAAAGTTTAAAAAAAACTTTAAAAGATTTGGGTGAAGTAGCCGTCTCTTTCAAAGAATCTTCTAAAACTTTAGAATCTCTTTTAAAAACAAATCAGGAAAAATTTAACTCTACTTTTAGTAATTTAGACAAAACCTCACAAAATTTTGCTATTTTATCTGACTCTTTATCACAGCTAGAAGTAGGAAAATTAGTTACTAATATAGAAAACACCATAGCCGATTTTAATGCCATTACCAAAAAATTAAATAATGGAGAAGGCAGCCTAGGAAAATTACTAAATGACGAATTGCTTTACAAAAATCTAGAAGGTTCCACCAAACAATTAGAACAATTACTTGAGGATATGAAATTAAACCCAAAACGTTATGTACATTTTTCCTTGTTTGGTAAAAAACCAGGGCCCTATGAAGAGCCAGATCAAAAAGAAGAATAAAAATGGTTTATCTATAATTTACACTTCTAAAGAGTTTCTCTTTTTAAAATTTTTAAAATGAATTACTTACTAAACATACTTTTTTTACTTGCACTCTTTGTAGGTATCGGTTATTTTATTAATAACATAAAAAAAATTAGAAGAAACATCCTTATTGGTAAAAACATAAATCGATTTGACCATCCAAAAGAGCGATTTAAAAATCTCTTATTCATTGCTTTTGGACAATCAAAATTAGTAAAAAGACCTGTATCCGGATTCCTACATCTTGTAGTCTATTTGGGATTTATCATCATCAACATTGAAGTTTTAGAAATAATTTACGACGGACTCGTAGGCACTCACAGAGCTTTTTCTATTTTTGGAGGCTTTTATGATTTTTTGATTGGTGCTTTTGAAATTCTCGCACTACTCGTATTAGTGAGTGTTATACTTTTTTGGGTTAGAAGAAATCTTAAAAAAGTAAAACGTTTTTGGAATCCGGAAATGAAAGGATGGCCAAAAAACGATGCCAATATAATTTTATATATTGAAGTAGTTTTAATGACTCTTTTTTTAACGATGAACGCAGCCGATTATCATTTACAGCAGCTCGGAGTTACCCATTATGCACAAGTTGGATCATTTCCCATAAGCCAGTTTATAGCACCACTTTTTAATTCCATGACAGATAGCAGTGTCATTTTATTGGAACGTTTCGCTTGGTGGTTACATATACTGGGAATCTTATTTTTCTTGAATTATTTATATTTTTCCAAACACTTACACATTCTTCTCGCATTTCCTAACACCTATTTTGGTAAACTAACCACTTACGGAAAGTTTCCCAACAACCCAACGGTAAGCAGTGAAGTAAAATTAATGATGGATCCAAATGTCGATCCCTTTGCAACTCCTGTAGAAACAGATGCTAATGCAACTCCAGAAAAATTTGGTGCAAGCGATGTAATGGATTTAAACTGGGTTCAACTACTTAATGCATACACTTGCACAGAATGTGGACGATGCACAAGTGTATGTCCTGCTAATATTACAGGGAAAAAATTATCTCCGCGTAAAATTATGATGGACACTAGAGACCGTCTGGAAGAAGTAGGAAAAAATATCGATAAAAACGGAGAATTTGTCCCCGATGGTAAACAACTTTTAGATGATTATATTTTAAGAGAAGAGCTTTGGGCGTGCACCACTTGCAATGCGTGTGTAGAAGCCTGCCCAGTTAGTATTGATCCACTCTCTATTATTATGGATATGCGCCAATATCTTGTGATGGAACAATCTGCTGCACCTGTATTGTTAAATGGCGCGATGACCAATATCGAAAATAACGGAGCCCCTTGGCCTTACAATCAAATGGATCGATTGGATTGGAAAGACGAATAGATTTAGTGTTAAATTTTAAAAAGGAAAGTATAGAAAATGAAGAAAGCAGACGTAGAAAAATTATTAAGCGAAAAAGTGGAAAATGGACAACATATAAGTCCGATACTGCCAGAAAATATTAAAAATTATTTAATTGATATTGATGGGACCATCTGCGAAGATATACCGAATGAAGAACCAGAAAGGATGTTAACCGCAAAAGTATATCCAGACGCACTAAAAACACTTAATAAATGGTTTGAACAAGGGCATATTATTTGTTTTTTCACTTCCCGTACAGAAGCACATAGAGCAAATACCGAAATATGGCTAAACAAAAACGGATTTAAATATCATGCCTTGTTAATGGGAAAACCACGAGGTGGAAATTACCATTGGATAGACAACCATTTAGTGAAAGCAACACGATATAAAGGAAAATTTACAGATTTGGTAAATAAAGATGTAACTATTCAGGTTTTTAAAGAGTAGAAAGATGTAGCTACTCAAAATAATAAACCGTTAACTTAGAAATTTCAAAAGTATGAGCGAAGCACTAAAAGTACCCACAATGGCACAATATACCGCAGAAGGCAAACAGCCGGAAGTCTTATTTTGGGTGGGTTGTGCCGGAAGTTTTGATGATAGGGCAAAAAAAATAACCAAAGCTTTTGTGCGAATTCTCAACAAAGCTAAAATAGAATTTGCCGTTTTAGGTACAGAAGAAAGTTGTACCGGTGATCCTGCAAAACGTGCAGGAAATGAATTTCTATTCCAAATGCAAGCAATGGGCAATATAGAAGTCCTTAATGGTTACCAAGTTAAAAAAATTGTAACTGCCTGTCCGCATTGTTTTAACACTATAAAAAATGAATATCCTGAGTTAGGTGGAAATTATGAAGTGCTACACCACACGCAGTTTTTAAATTTACTCCTAAAAGAAGGCCGACTAAAAGTAGAAGGAGGTAAGTTTAAAGGAAAACGCATCACTTTTCACGACCCTTGCTATTTAGGTCGTGCCAATGGGGAATATGAAGCTCCTCGCAAACTTTTAGAAAAACTGGAAGTGGAGTTAATTGAAATGAAACGTTGCAAATCTAATGGACTTTGTTGTGGTGCAGGTGGTGCTCAAATGTTTAAAGAACCTGAAGCAGGTAAAAAAGATATCAATATAGAACGAACAGAAGAAGCGATAAAAACCCAACCTAGTATTATTGCTGCTGCTTGTCCTTTTTGTAACACCATGATGACTGACGGTGTAAAAGGAAAAAACAAAGAAGGAGACATTCAAGTGATGGATATCGCCGAAATGATAGCAAATGCAGAAGATCTTTAATGGATTTTTCCAATTCAAAAAAAATATAAAATATAAAATCTCACATCTAATATTATGTTGGTTCCCTTTGAAAATTTACCCGAGAATTCCAGAATTTGGATTTACCCATCAAACAGAAAATTAAGTGATACAGAAGTTACTGAAATAGAAGGCAAACTTCATGAATTTCTTACCCAATGGACAGCTCACGGCGCTGCTTTAGAAGCAGGTTTTGAAATTAAACACAATCGGTTTATTATTATTGGGCTCAATCAAGAAAATGCTTCCGCTTCCGGCTGTTCTATAGATGCCTCGGTGCATTTTATACAGCAGTTAGAAAAAAAATATGAAATAGATTTGTTGGACAAAATGAACGTCACTTTTTACACGGGACAATTCATAACGCACAAGCCATTAACAGAATTTAAAGCGATGGCAAAAGCAAAATCCATTTCTAAAAACACCATAGTTTTTAACAACCTAATCAACACCAAAGCTGAATATGTAGAAAACTGGGAAGTCCCTGCAGATGAAAGCTGGCATAGCAGGTTTTTTTAGAAAATAAGCCTGAACAACTTTCTTTTGAAAGAGGATTTATTTCTTTTGCTACGTTCTAAAATTAAATCCTCTCCGAAAAGCTGCTAATACTAAAAATCAGTTTTTCACCATCCCGAAATGGAGTCTTATTTTCAACAACTCCCCCTTTTAGAGCTAGTCCCGTACTTGCTATAGGAGTTGGGGTAAAAAGTTGTTGTAAATTGAAGGGGGTTAGGTGATGCGTTTGATTTTGAATTTTGAATTTTGAATTTTGAATTAAATTAATGGAGTGGTTTCAATTTTCTATTTCCTACAAAGCAAAAAATCTAAAATCTAAAATCTCACATCTTATATTGTGTTGTTCCCCTTTAATTTTGGTATTTTTACCAAAATATATCGATTTTTCTTAGCACAGTTTTTGTACACTTACTTTTTATGAATAAAAAATTTTTTACACTTCTTTTTATTTCTTTCGGAGGTACTGTTTTCGGACAGCAATTGCATCCACTTCATAAAATTAATGACTTTGAAAACCAGCAAAAATGGGTAGATAGTATTTATTCCGGAATGACCCTAAAAGAAAAAGTTGGGCAACTATTTATGGTCGATTTATTTTCATCCGACCCAAAAGCAAAAGTAGATCGCGTTAAACGCCTCATTTCAGAGCAACACATCGGAGGAATTATCTTTTCAAAAGGTGGCCCTGGAAGGCAAGCTAAAATTACAAACGATTTTCAAAAAATAGCAAAAATACCTTTAATGATTGCTATGGATGCTGAATGGGGTCTTGCCATGCGTTTAGACTCTACTTACGCTTTTCCATGGAACATGACCTTAGGAGCTATTGAAGATATTTCACTTATCTATAAAGTAGGTAAACGTATCGGTGAACACAACAAACGATTGGGAGTGCATATGAATTTTGCGCCTGTTTTAGATATAAATACAAACCCGGAAAATCCCATTATTGGCAACCGATCTTTTGGTGAAGATAAAGATAATGTTACTAAAAAGGCAGCGGCATTTATGCAAGGCATGCAAAGTGTTGGCGTGCTTGCTAGCGGAAAACATTTTCCAGGCCACGGTGATACCGATTCCGATTCGCATAAAACATTGCCAACGGTTTCCTTTTCAGAAAAAAGAATTGACAGTATAGAACTCTATCCTTATAAATATTTATTCACCAAAGGATTGGCAAGTGTTATGATTGCCCATTTAAATGTACCTAGTTTAGAACCCAGACAGAATTTTCCTTCATCACTATCTAGTGCAATAGTTACTGATTTGCTTAAAAACACACTCGGCTTTCAAGGTTTAATTTTTACAGATGCCTTAAACATGAAAGGTGTTTCGGCATTCAACAATCCTGGCGAAGTAGATTTAGCGGCATTTCAAGCAGGAAATGATGTATTGCTTATTTCGGAAGATATTCCAAAAGCTCACCAACTGATTGTGGATGCATATAAAGAGGGAAGTATAAGTGAAGAACGATTAGCACATTCGGTCAAAAAAATATTATATGCAAAATATAAAGTAGGGTTGAACAAGTACAAACCTATTAACACTACATTTCTTTATGAGGAATTAAATAGCGTGCTAAATGATGAATTGTATGAAGAGCTTATGGATAATGCTATAACCGTTATTAAAAACAAGGATGGAATTTTGCCCATAAGAGAATTACAAAACAAGAAATTTGCTTATGTAAACTTTGGCGATGCTAGCGGCTCCGATTTTTTAAAACAATTACAAAAATATGCCCCGGTAGATTGGGTAAAAGCAACTACTTTAGATGAATTAATCTTAAAATTAAAAGCGTATGATTGTGTGATTGTTGGTTTTCATAAGTCCAATGAAAACCCTTGGAAAGGATATAAAATGACCCAAAAAGAGCAAGTTTGGATCTATGAAATTGCAAGAACAAACCAAGTCATTTTAAACATTTTTACAAGACCTTATGCATTACTGGATTTAAAAGCTACCGGGAATTTTGAAAGTGTAGTAATTTCTTATCAAAATAGTAAAATAGCACAAGAAGTTTCAGCACAATTAATTTTTGGTGCAAGAGAAGCAAAAGGAAAACTCCCCGTAACGGCAGGAGAAAACTTTCCGGTGAATTCAAAATTAGAAACAAAATCCTTAAATCGATTAAGTTATGGAAGTCCCGAAAGCGTTGGTTTTAATTCTGAAAAATTAAAAAAAGTAGATTCTCTAGCTCAGTTAGTTGTTACTCAAAGCATGGCTCCAGGTGTACAAGTATTAATTGCAAAACAAGGAAAAGTAGTTTTTCAAAAAAATTATGGGTACCACACCCAAGAAAAAAAAGAAAAAGTAGCAGATGAAGATATTTATGATGTAGCTTCATTGACTAAAATTTTAGCGACTGTTCCCATTTTAATAAAACTAGCAGACCAAGGCGTTATTGATTTAGAATTTACTTTAAGTGATTTACTTCCGGAATATCGGCTTACTAACAAGGCACATATCACCTTAAAAGAACTTTTATCTCATTTTGCAGGATTAAAAGCTTGGATTCCATTTTATAGAAGTACTCTGGATAAAGAAACAAAAAAACCCTCTTCTACATATTATAAAACAACACCGGAACCCGGATTTACTAATAAAGTAACAGAAAAACTATACGCAAGAAATGATTTAGAAGATTCCATCCACAAAATTATTTTAGAAAGTGATGTTGCCCAACAAGTAAAATATCTTTATAGTGATTTGCCTTATTATATGTTAAAAAAATATATAGAAAAACACTATGGAAAACCTTTAGAAAGGGTTATTCAAGAAGAATATTATGAACCCCTTGGTACATATACTATGGGTTATTTACCAACGGAGAGGATGCCTTTAGAAAATATTGTACCCACAGAAATAGACACCGATTTTAGAATGCAAAAAATTCATGGCTATGTACACGACCAAGGCGCTGCAATGATGGATGGGGTAAGCGGTCATGCAGGTGTTTTTGCAAATGCAAATGACGTTGCTAAAATCATGCAAATGTATGTATGGAGAGGTTTCTATGGTGGAAAACGATATTTTAATGCGGAATCTTTAGACCTTTTTAATACCTGTTATTATTGTGATAAACAAGTGCGAAGAGGTATTGGGTTTGACAAACCACAACTTGGAGTGGAAGGACCTACTTGTGGATGCGTTTCTATGACTAGTTTCGGTCATTCAGGATTTACAGGTACTTATACCTGGGCAGATCCTGAAAACGAAGTGGTTTATGTCTTTCTTTCCAATAGAACCTACCCTGATGTGAACAATAGAAAATTAATTAGTTCTAACATCCGTACAAAAATCCAACAAGCAATTTATGATGCAATAGATTTTTAAAATTTTCTATTTAAGTTAATTGTTAATCGTATTTTTGAAATAAATTTCCAAAATTCTTAGAACTTTTTAATATTTATGAAAATAGCTATCGTTTGTTATCCAACCTTTGGAGGAAGTGGTGTTGTAGCCACAGAATTAGGAACAGAACTTGCTAAAAGAGGTCATGAAATACATTTTATCACCTACAAACAACCGGTTCGTTTAGAATTGCTTGCCAATAAAATTCATTTCCATGAGGTAAATGTCCCGGAGTATCCGCTTTTTAAATACCAACCCTATGAACTTGCATTATCCAGCAAACTAGTAGATATGGTAAAATTGTATGGCATTGAGCTACTACACGTACATTATGCAATCCCTCATGCGTATGCCGGTTATATGGCAAAAAAAATGCTAGAAGAGGAAGGAATTTTTTTACCAATGGTAACCACACTTCACGGAACGGATATCACCCTAGTTGGAAACCACCCATTTTATAAACCTGCAGTAACCTTTAGTATTAATAAAAGTGATGTGGTAACCTCTGTTTCCCAAAGCTTAAAAGACGACACCCTTCGTCTTTTTGATGTCAAAATACCCATAGATGTTGTTCCTAATTTTATTGACTTGCAAAAGCACCAAAAAAATGCTTATACAGATTGCCAAAGAGATATGATGGCTGATAAGGACGAGATTATTGTAACACATGTAAGTAATTTCAGAAAAGTGAAGAGAATAATGGATGTTATTCACATATTCAATAAGATCCAAAAAAAAATGCCATCTAAATTAATGATGGTAGGAGAGGGTCCCGAAAAAGAACCCGCAGAAAAGTTGTGTCAAGAATTGGGAATAGAAGATAAAGTTGTCTTTCTTGGCAATAGTGATGAAGTTGACAAAATTTTATGTTTTTCGGATTTGTTTTTACTTCCTTCCGAAAAAGAAAGCTTTGGTTTAGCAGCTTTGGAAGCCATGTCCTGTGGCGTTCCAGTTATTTCAAGCAATACCGGCGGTCTTTCGGAAGTCAATATCGATGGAGTAAGTGGCTATTTGAGCAATGTGGGGGATATTGAAGATATGACAAAAAAAGCTCTTTATATTTTGAAAGATAAAAACACATTAAATCAATTTAAAAGTAACGCTAAAGCTGCAGCTGTAAAATTTGATTTGCATAATATTGTTCCTGTTTATGAAAAATTGTACTTTCAAGCTCTTGAAAATTCACTAACTAAAAACCTAACTAAATAATGATGAAATTTCTTATCCCTTTAAGTGTCGTTAGCATTTTATTTTTTTCGTGTAACACTAATAAAAATACTCCTAATTATGCAGATGCATCTTTTGATGTTGTTATAGAAAGTTCTTATGGAGGAAAAGATGAAAAATCTTATGAAGTAATAAAATCTAATTCCGAATTAGAAAAAGCAATCCAAAATATGGTTTTTGATGAGGTTATCCCTTCAAAATTAGCATCCATAGATTTTAATAAAAAAATGGTTGTTTCTTTACATTCCGGATTAAAAAATACAGGTGGATATGGTATTCAAGTTAAAAGTGTACAAGTAAAAGGAGATACAACAGTTGTTACCGTATTGGAAACTAGTCCGGGTGCCGATGCTATGGTTACTATGGCACTGACAAATCCATACACTATCGTTATTATGGATAAAAATAAAAAGGTACTATTTAAATAAAAATATTAAACAAAAAAATCTTCTTTCAGAATATTCTGAAAGAAGATTTTTACATAACATAAGTGCCTACTAAAATTGGTATCTAATTCCTAAAGCAATATCCGGTGAAAAGGAGTTTAATGGATATTCATCACCATAAAAACCTATTTCAGGTCTAAAATCTAAAGATATTAAAAGTGGAATATCAAAATTGTATTCAATCCCAATATCTCCAGCAGCAAATACAAATGCCCCATCGTTATTTCTTTCAAATCTATTGTCTGAAATACTTCCTACACCACCACCAACACCGGCATACCAGTTAAATCCACCTTCAATATTCCAAACCCATTGGTAAAGTGCTGCAAGTTTATAAGAGTCAAAATCATCATCATTTCTCCATCCAAGATCTAATTCTAATCTATTGTTATCGCCAAGTGCGTGTTGGTAAGAAACCTCTGCTCCATAGCCGTTACCTCCACCAAATCTTAACCCAATGGCATGTTTGGAAATAGTTTGTGCTTGACTTGCAAAAGTCACTCCAACAAGTAATATTGCTGTAAAAAATACTTTTTTCATTTTATATTTGGTTTTACTGTTAATTTGAAGCGAAATTAAAACAAATACAAATATTTAAACTTTAAGTCAACCCAATCTTATGTTAATAATATATAAAATGTGTTAACATAAAATCTAAAGAAGTCGTACTTTTAATGCAATGAAAACAACTAACAGCAAAGCCTTAAATGATTTAGTAGCATCTTTTGAAGGTGAAATATGTTTTGACGAATTAACAAAAGCTATATATGCTACAGATGCTTCTGTGTACCGAATTCTTCCTGAAGCCGTTGCATTGCCAAAATCAGTGGCAGACATACAAAAACTGATTGCATTTGCAACAAATTATAATACTAGTTTAATTGCCAGAACTGCAGGTACATCCCTTGCCGGACAATGCGTTGGAAAAGGTATTGTTGTAGATATTTCAAAATATTTTACAAAAATTTTACAAATAAATGAAAAAGAAAAAACCGCAGTACTTGAACCGGGAGTTATCAGAGATGTCCTTAATATACAATTAAAAGACTTGGGTCTTTTTTTTGGACCCAATACTTCCACCTCAAACCGATGTATGCTTGGCGGTATGGTAGGAAATAACTCAAGCGGAACTACCTCAATAAAATACGGTGTTACTAGAGATAAAGTGCTAGAAATGGAAACCATTCTCTCAGATGGTTCTTTAGTTACATTTAAAGAGATTACAAAAGATGAATTTTTAAAAAAGACCAAAGAAAACACCTTAGAAGGCAAAATATACAAAACAATATATACCCAACTAAAGGACAAAATTGTTCAGAAAAGAATACGTGATACTTTTCCAAATCCAAAAATACACAGAAGAAATACCGGTTATGCCATCGATGAACTAATTAAATCGGAAGTGTTTACTGAGAATGGTAACCCATTTAATATGTGTAAATTACTTACAGGAAGCGAAGGCACCCTAGCGTTTACTACTAAAATTAAATTACAATTAGATGTCCTTCCTCCTTCTGAAACGATAATGATAGCAGCTCATTATCATTCTATTGAAAATTGTTTAAAAAGCGTGGTTCCTGCTATGTCGCATTCCCTTTTTACTTGTGAAATGATGGATAAAGTGGTTTTAGATTGCACAAAAGAAAGCTTGAAATACAAAGAAAGCCGATTTTTTATTGAAGGTGATCCGGAGGCCATTTTATTATTGGAATTAAAAGCAACAACACAGGCGGAAGTATTACAATTGTCTAAAAATCTTATTGCACATTTAAAAGAAACAAAACTTGCATACGCTTTACCAGTATTAGTAGGTGAAGATATTGAAAAAGCCTTAGAACTTCGCAAAGCCGGACTTGGTTTACTAGGCAACATCATAGGCGATAAAAAAGCGGTGGCTTGTATAGAAGATACTGCGGTTGCTTTAGATGACCTTTCTGATTATATTTCAGAATTTACAAAATTGATGCAATCTTTTAATCAAAAAGCAGTGTATTACGCGCATGCCGGAGCTGGTGAGCTGCATTTACGACCCATTTTAAATCTTAAAACACAAGAAGATGTCGTACTTTTTAAACAAATTACAACAGCTGTTGCAAACTTAATAAAAAAATACAATGGATCCTTGAGCGGTGAGCATGGTGATGGTATTGTGCGTTCTTCATACATTCCATTAATGATAGGTGAAGCTAATTATCATATTATTAAAGAAATAAAATGGGCATTTGACCCAAACGGTATTTTTAATCCCGGAAAAATTGTTGCCCCATTGGCAATAGATAAAAATCTACGTTTTGAAATTCGTCAAAAAGAACCAATAATAGAAACCTTATTAGATTTTTCAGATTCTTTAGGTATTCTTAGAAGTACTGAAAAGTGCAACGGTAGCGGCGATTGTAGAAAGCCCGAAAGTGCAGGAGGAACCATGTGTCCAAGTTATCGAGTTACTAAAAATGAAAAAGATACAACCCGCGGAAGGGCTAATGCATTACGCGAATTTTTAACCAATAGCGAAAAAATAAATAAATTTAATCATATAGAACTAAAAGAAGTATTTGACCTTTGCATTAGTTGTAAAGGTTGTAAAAGTGAATGTCCTTCCAATGTTGATATGGCAGCACTTAAAGCCGAATTCGAATACCAGTATAAAAAAGTAAACGGCTGTAATTTTCGCACAAAACTTTTTGCAAACATCCATTATTATAACAAACTGGGAAGCAAAACAAAGACTTTGACAAATTTTGTTTTTTCAAATACATTTACCTCATCTGTTTTAAAAAAAATAGGAGGTATAGCCCCAAAAAGAAGTTTACCATTACTTTCAACTCTTAATTTATATAAGGAATTTCAAATCCTTAAAAAACAGAAGAATACATTTAAATCAAAAGTGTATTTTTTTGTTGATGAATTCACAGAATACCTGGATACTGAAATAGGAATGGATGCCTTGCATTTGTTATTTCAATTAGGATACGATGTGCAATTAGTAAGACATTTACAAAGCGGAAGAGCGTTTATATCGAAAGGTTTTTTAGAAGAAGCAAGAGTTGTGGTTGATGCAAACATTTCTATATTTAAAGAATTAATTTCTGTTGAAATTCCACTTATTGGACTAGAACCTTCGGCAATACTAACATTTAGAGATGAATATTTAAGACTGGCAACAGATATAGATGCTGCAAAAAAATTGGCTAAAAACACCTTTACTGTGGAAGAATTTTTAGCGAACGAAATTGAAAAAGGAGCAATTACACCAGAGTACTTTACAAATCAAGAAAAAGCAGTCAAACTTCATCTACATTGTCATCAAAAGGCTTTATCGTCCGTTTCTGCAACTTTCAAGATATTAAATCTTCCCAAGCATTATAAAGTAACTGTAATACCATCCGGTTGTTGTGGTATGGCAGGTTCTTTTGGCTATGAAAAAGAACATTATGATATTAGTATGCAAATGGGCGAATTAACACTTTTCCCGGCAATAAGAAAAACACCTTTAGATACAATTTTAGCAGCAACAGGTACAAGTTGCAGGCATCAAATTAAGGATGGAACAGATAGAATAGCATTACATCCCGTTACTATTTTAAGAAAAGCATTGAAGGTTTCTTAAATTTTTTTATGTATCAACATAGCGGAAAGTAAATCGGTAATAACACCATTATCCTCTATTGTTTCCTCTATGGGTATTGTTTTATTGCCATTTTGATTGTACGTATATAAATTCCATCGCTCATTATTATACTCTAATGCCGTTAAATTTTCCACCCAATCACCACTATTTAAGTACAAACAAGATCCTTTTACACTACATTTTTTCTCTATTTGTGGGTGGTGAATATGTCCACAAACCACATAATCAAACTCATTTTCAATTGCTAAATCAGTAGCTGTTTTTTCAAAGTTGTTAATAAATTTTACGGCTTGTTTTACACTTGCTTTTATTTTTTTAGAAAGCGAATATTTTTCACGTCCCATTTTCAATAAAACCCAATTAATCAGCTGGTTAAATAAAATAAGAAAATCATATCCCCAACCCCCTAATTTAGCTATAAACTTAGCATGTTGCACAGAGGCATCAAAAACATCACCATGAAAAAACCATGCTTTTTTACCGTCAAGATTTAATACTAACTTATCTAAAATTTGAATATTACCCATTTTAGTGTTGCTAAATTTGCGAAGTTTTTCATCGTGGTTGCCTGTAATGTAGTAGACTTTGGTGCCTTTTGTAGCAAAGGCTATTATTTTTTTGATGACTTGCAAATGTGCTTTAGGGAAATAACTTTTTCTAAATTGCCAGATATCAATTATATCCCCATTTAAAATTAATTTTTTTGGACGAATGCTGTTCAAATACTGGAGCAACTCCTTTGAATGGCAACCATAAGTGCCTAAATGCACATCAGATATTACCACTATTTCCACTTTACGTTTTAACATGGATTAGGTTTTTACAAAGGACTAAATTTTATGGTCCTTTATCAACAAATACAGATTATTACTTACTTAAGCCAATGTTATTTTTACATTATCGCAAATAAACCTGTTTTAATTCTATATTAAGCAAAACAATATTTTTAAATCTCTATTATAAAAATTACATTTGTTGAAAACCTATGTAATGGCGGGTAATTCCTTTGGAAATATTTTTAAACTAACCACTTTTGGCGAATCACATGGCGAGGCAATAGGAGGCATTATAGATGGCTGTCCTGCAGGGCTTTCTATTAATTTTGAATCTATTGCATTAGAGATGCAACGCAGAAAACCCGGGCAATCTCCTATTGTAACCCAACGTAAAGAAGATGACGAAGTAGTATTTTTAAGTGGCATTTTTAAAGGAAAAACTACTGGAACTCCCATTGGTTTTACCATTAAAAATACCAATCAGAAATCTAACGATTATTCCCATAACAAAACAATTTATCGGCCATCACATGCCGATTTTACCTATGACAAAAAATATGGTATTCGTGATTATAGAGGTGGTGGAAGGTCTTCTGCCAGAGAAACTGCTTGTCGGGTTGTAGCAGGAGCTATTGCAAAACAACTTCTTCCAACTATAAAAATTAATGCTTTTGTTTCTTCAGTAGGAGAAATATTTTTGGATAAACCCTACCAAAGTTTAGACTTCTCCAAAACAGAAACAACTGCAGTGCGTTGTCCGGATTTGGCGACAGCTAAAAAAATGGAAAGCCTAATTAAAAAAATCAGAAAAGAAGGAGATACAGTAGGAGGTACTATTACATGTGTATTACAAAACGTACCTATTGGTTTAGGCGAACCTGTATTTGATAAACTTCACGCCGAACTTGGAAAAGCAATGCTTTCTATCAATGCCGTGAAAGGATTTGAATTTGGCAGTGGATTTTGTGGCGCAAAAATGCGTGGTAGCGAGCACAATGATATTTTTCAGGAAGACGGAACCACTAAAACCAATTTAAGTGGGGGTATCCAAGGTGGAATAAGTAATGGCATGGACATTTACTTTCGGGTAGCTTTTAAACCGGTTGCCACGATTATGCAAAAACAAGATACTATTGATACAAAAGGAAACAAAGCCGAAATTCAGGGCAAAGGCAGGCACGACCCATGTGTTGTTCCAAGAGCAGTACCAATTGTAGAAGCAATGGCGGCACTTGTTTTAGTAGATTATTATTTGTTACAAAAGGTTTCAAAGTATTAAAAAAATGAATTATCTAATTATTTTTGGATCGCTTACTTTAAAAAAATATAAATGAAAAAACTAGCACTGCATTGGAAAATAATTATTGGAATGGTTTTAGGAATCCTTTGGGCTCTTTTATCGAGTACTATGGGTTGGAGTGCTTTTACCATCAATTGGATTGACCCTTTTGGAACCATATTTATCAATCTTTTAAAATTAATTGCGGTGCCGTTGGTTTTATTTTCCATTATTAGTGGTGTAGCAAATATTGGCGATCCTGCAAGTTTAGGAAGAATGGGAGGGAAGACTCTTTTAATTTATTTAATTACGACAGTAGCAGCTATTTCTTTGGGTTTGGTTTTAGTCAACACATTTAAACCTGGAAAACTTATAGAGGAACAAAGTCGAATTGATAATAGAATTAGTTATGAAATATGGGCATCCTCACAAGGATATGAATTGAAAGATGGCATAAACTATCTGCAAGATCCCATGTTTATGGAACGCGCACAAAAAATATCTGATTTAACGAAAACGGAGCTCAAAGAAGTTTCCCTTTCCGATAGACTGGAAGTAGCAAAAAAAAGAAAGGAAGTAACCCCTTTACAACCTCTTGTTGACATCGTTCCCGATAATTTTTTCTATTCGTTATCTAATAACGGTCTGATGTTGCAAATCATCTTTTTTGCTATATTTTTTGGTGTTTGTTTGTTGTTTATTCCAAATAATAAGGCAAAACCGGTTTTAAAACTTGTGGATAGCATTATGGAGGTTTTTTTGAAAATGGTAGATTTAGTGATGCAAGCTGCTCCCTTCTTTGTTTTTGCACTTTTAGCAGGTGTAGTAAGTAAAATGGCAGGAGATGATATTGGCAAAGTTATGGAAATTTTTAAAGGGTTGAGCTGGTATTCTTTAACCGTATTGTTCGGATTATTGCTAATGATTTTTATTATCTATCCTTTAATTTTAAAAATATTTGTAAAAAAAATACCTTACAAAGGTTTTTTTAAAGCAATGAGCCCTGCTCAAACACTAGCATTCTCTACATCAAGTAGTGCCGCCACATTGCCCGTAACCATGGAATGTGTTGAAAATAATTTAGGTGTAGATAAAAAAATTGCTGGTTTTGTTCTTCCTATTGGGGCAACAGTAAATATGGATGGTACCAGTATGTATCAAGCTATTGCAGTTGTTTTTTTAGCCCAAATGCACATGATTGATCTAACATTAGGTCAGCAAATGATTGTTGTTGCAACAGCCACTTTAGCCTCTATTGGTTCGGCTGCAGTCCCAAGTGCTGGTTTAGTGATGTTGATTATTGTTTTGGATTCTGTAGGTTTAAATCCGGCTTGGATAGCAATTATTTTTCCTGTAGATCGCATTTTAGATATGTTTAGAACCGTGGTAAATGTTACTGGAGATGCAACAGTATCTACTATTATTGCAGAAGGGGAAGGGATGTTACAATATCCGGAAGAGAAAAACCCATCAAAAACTTTTGGAGTAGATTCTAAATAAAAACCTGTTTATGGTTTATTTCAAAATTTGAAATTAGGATTGTTTCTATTTAAAAAGTTTGCGGGATAGTGTCTCCAATTCGGTCAACGTTATTTAGGCATCGGCATCTTAATACTTTGCACTCAATACTCAATACTTTTTTCTCACTTTTCTCTACTCTTTACTCTTTATACTTTCCTTAAAACAAAAAAAGGCTGCCTTAAAAAGACAGCCTTTAAAATTATTAAGTTTAAAATAAATTATTTTACAACAATTCTTTTTACACTTCCATTTTTTCTATTACCAATTCTAACAAGGTAAACACCGGCTGAAGCATAGGACATATCTAAATCATATTCATATCCTGTGCCATTTTCATTCTCTAACACTTTATTGAGTAATTTTTGACCTAACATATTATGCACGGTAAAGGTAAGTTTATCTTGCATGGAGGTAGTTGGCAATAAAATTTTGAACATTTTATTTCCTTTGTCTAAAATCATCAACTCGCTATTGTCAGCAAAGTTTTCACCTATATTAAGGGTTGGGTCGCCACAAATTTGTAGGGTCCAATTTAATAAAGTTCCACCATCTCCACCTGCATTGTCAGTTATACGAAGTGTCCAGTTTCCGGCAGAGCTCAACCCATCAAAATCAGATAAGTTGCCTTCTGGTTGAAAGACGCCAGTATAAGGAGGGGTACCACTTGCTATTGGGGTGGTAGCTTCGTCATCAAAAGTCGTATTGGTTAAATTATCACCACTACCACCACTTCTATCAAAAAGTATCACTTGACTGTTATCAGGTGCTATTAATTTAATATCAATATCACCAACCCAAGTATGCGTGGCGTTAATTGTTACATTTACATCGTTTACAATAAAATCTTCTGTAAAATTAATTATAGAATTGGTAACCACCCCGGCACCCGGACCGATAGGCAAGTTGGGAGCTACAGTTTCAGAAGTACAAGACAAATTCACTACGGTTTTAGTAGCGGTATCGTTGGTTGCATCTGAATCACCTGCTAGAAGTGTACTTGCAGAAAATTGATAGGTTCCGGGAGCAGATAAATCTGCTAAAGCAGTAAAGGAATAGTTGATCGTATTTCCAGGAGTAACAGGACCTGCAACATTTTCTACTACAGGAGTTCCTCCATCAATAGAATAAGAAACGTTAAAGTTAGAAGCAGGGGAAGTTCCGAAATTTTCAATAACTACAGTCACAGTTTCATTACCTAAACCTTCTCCACTAACAGGACTTGAAATAGAGGTAACTCCTAAATCATTAGAAAATATGTGGGTAACATTCTTAGTAACACTATTATTTGTATTGTCTTCATCACCTGCTAAGTTTGTAGCTGCAACAATTTCATAGGTTTGTCCTTGAGTAGACATATTAACTGTAGCAGCAAAAGTATACGAAACAGAAGAAGCAGAAGTTATAGGTCCAGGAACTATTTCATTGGCTATTGTTACACCATCAACAACCAAACTAATAGGAATATTAGTTTGTGTGTCTAAACCATAATTGAATACGGTTACAACCACTTGTTCAGCAGCGGTAAGAATACCATCGTTGGGTTGATCAATACTAATTACACCCATATCATTATTAAAATCGGGTGCTATTTTAAAAACACCAACAACGCCCTTACGACCACTATTCATATATTCATTGATAAACCAAAAGGTTTTATCATCAGAAGGGTCAATGTCAATTTTGTCATAATCACCATATCTAAGACCAGGCATGTTTGCATTACCTGCGTTAATTAATTCTTCAGCTATAGTCATTGTATTTAAAGGATCTCCCGCAAAACGACCAGTATAATAAGAACTAACTCTAAAATTTGTAGGATTTGGAGTGGTTGGTCCTGCCATAGAGGTATATCCCATTCCAATATTACCGGAGGCATCCATCATTAAACTTCCGTGCCAAGCGTGTTTGCCATCTTGTGCAGTATAAGTTCCCTCTTGAAAAATAGTCCAAGGTTGTCCATCTGCAGTTTGGCGTAATTCAAACCAACGTATTCCGGCTAATTCCCCTGCTGATGCATCTGTATCCACAACAAAATTAAAAACGGCAGAGTTGTGTGTTCCAAATTTTCTGAACTGTGCTTGATTCATTATGGTAGCTTGAAGTGCATCAATGGCAACACCACCTCCAGGTTGTGTTAAATTTGAAAAACTTCCTCCATCAAAAACAGAGATAAAAGGAGTTGTAGGTAATTGGGTGGCAGCTGACATTACAGAACTTCCTGGAGTAACCCAATTTACATTTAAATTCCATAATTTAAGATGGTCATTTGCTACGCCACCCCAAGCATCATCTTGTAGATAAATAAACGTTGCGCCACCTGCTGCAGGCATATTGCTGTTTGTTACATTTAAAGCTTGTGGGCTATAAAAACCACTAGTAACAATACCCGGTAAATTAAATCCTAATATTTGAGCAGTTTGACCTAATAACATTTTATCTCTTTCTAAAGCCCACACTCTATTGGTAGAGTTGGTGTTGTCTGTCATATAGTAACCATCACTCCAAACAGACAATTTTTGATAATCATTGATTTGAGGAATATTATAGTTAAACCATCCATCATTAATAGGGTCTGGTCCATCAGAAACTGCTATTTGTGCTCCACTTCCTAAAAAAGTTACTACCCATCTATCAGCAGCACTGTCATAAGAAACCGTTTGGTCACAACACCCACCATTTGGGAAAATGGTTGGGTTAGGTGAAATTTGACCGGTTAAAGCAACTCCATTTTTGTCATAAATTTTAAAACCGGTATTGAAAGTAACCATCACGTGGTTTGGACCTACAGCCATATCAGGATCCGTTGGTTGTGAACCAGAAGCATAACCATCAAAAACTAGTAATGGCGCTTTTCCTTTTATGGTTTGGGCTAGTTTGTTAGCATTTCTTACAAAATAGTCGTCTTCTACTTGTGGATCTTTTCCTATAATAACTTTGTTACCATAGGATCTTCCGTCTTCTACATCACCAATAATTTTTTCTCTAGAAGGTAACAATTCTGTTTGAGAAGCAATAGAAGGTACATGTTGCATCGTTATGGTTCCTACATAATTTGGACCCAATGGATTGTTTTCTTGAGCAGTAATGCCAAATGCCATTAGCAAAGAAACTGCTAAAAAGTAAAAATTTAATTTCATTTTTTTTAAGTTTAAGTTTAATTAATATTTAATTGGCTAAATTTACAAACTATTTTAAACTAAGTACTTTTTTTTTAAAATTTTTTTTTATTCAGTAAATTATTTGTAAACAATATGCCAAAAAAAAAAATTATATTGCACCACCCAATTTTACTCCTTCTTTATGCATAATTTTAAATTTATCATAAATGAAAGTTTTAATTATTGTATCCGTTTTTCTTTTATTCAAGCCTACTTTTTCTCAAGTTGGAATAAATACCACAACACCGAGTCCTGCATCGGTTTTAGACATCAGCAGTTCTAATAATGGGAGTAGTTATGGGGGGGTGATGCCACCGAGAGTTACTATTTCACAACGTGATTTAATTCCGGTAACCTCTAGTGATGATGGCCTTTTGGTTTATGTTATGGATGGTACTAGCAGATTTCTGCAAATATATGATGGTGTGGAAGGAGTCTGGCAAACTATTTATCCGCTAAATATATCACTTTCTGCTCAATTAGTTGGTTGGGATGTTGCTCCATTAACAAACTCAGGTCCTAGTCCCTTTGAAGCAACATTTATACATCCATCAATAACCGCGGGAGGTTTAACTCGGGGCGCAGGAATGAATAATGCTTCCGGAAATAATGCTTGGGGAGGAAGTGGTTTTAACATAGCTAGCCAATCGGAAGCCATTACCGCTAATAAATTTGCCACCTTTACAATAACGCCTTCTTTTGGTTTAAACATTTCTCTTACTGCCATTGAACCATACTATATTCGCCGTTCTGCTACGGGACCCATTCTTGGAATTTGGCAGTATAGTAATAATGGAGTAGATTTTATTGATCTTGGCAGTGAAATAAGTTGGGGTGATATTTTAGGTTCTCCCGGAAATCCTCATGCTGCGATTGATTTAAGTGGCATTAGTGCTTTACAAAACTTAACATCAGCTACAACAGTAACTTTTAGAATTGTAATTTGGGGTGCAACCGGTTCTACAGGAACATGGTATATTGAAAATTCTGCTTCAGGAAATGATTTAATCCTCCGAGGAAATATAAAATAAACTTATTTTGGATTACTCCAAAAACTTTGCTTTTAATTCAGGTGTTGGAATCATGCAACTTTCTTTTTTTCCAAACCATTTGTAACGGTTTTTTGCAATAATGTCATAAAAAAAATTACGCACAATAGGAGGGAAGATTATAAAAACATAAAACAAGGAATACCAACCTTTTAAATATTTTGCTATGCGCAAAGCAGCTGTTGATTTGTAGGTGTAATATTTTCCTTCAATTAATAATATGGAATCTAGTTTTGAAGTGTCAATGTGGTATTTTTGTATCAAGTGTCTCCCAATTTCAGATTGCAAAGCAGCAAACCTAAAAATATCCTTTTTATCTTTTTTAATAATTAAAGTAACGGAGTAGTTGCATAAATTGCATACTCCATCAAATAAAACTATTTTTTTTGTACCTGTCATACTGCTATTTTTTCTTTCTCTCTAAAAATTCTAAGGCATCTACTTTAACATTTGTTGTAAAAATACCATAATTAACAATGGCTTTGTCTTTTTCTAAAGAGTCAATTGTGCCGGTAGCTTTACCATCAATCATCCTCACTTTGTCACCAATTTTTAATTGTACTTTAGGCTTGTTTTCGGCTTCATTTTTTTGTGTTTCTTTTCCTTCCCTTTTCTTTTCACGTATCACAGATACTTTTTGTTCTACCTCTTTTTCTATGCTAATCTTTTTGGCTTTTATTGCTTTTTTTTCCTTTAACGGTTGTATTGTTTTTTTTGAATTTTCAATAGTCACTATTTTCAAAAACTCATCTAATAACAGTTTTTTTCGTTTGTTATTAAAATACGATTCTGCTAATACGTCTATTTTTTTCCCTAAATGAATCAAACGCTGGTTGCTGTCGTATAACTCTTGATAACTTTCTAGTTTATGCTGAATTTTTAAGTTAATTTCTTCTAATAGTTTGCTTTCTGCTTTAGCTTTTTGTTCTTCGGTTTTTAAAGTTTCGGATGTTTTTTGAAGTTTAGAGCGTTCTTTTTGTAGGTCGGAAATACTTTTATCAAAACGCAATTTGCTGCGTTCAATTTTCTTTTTTGATCGGTTAATCAAACGATAGGGTATGCCGTTTTTTTGTGCTACTTCAAACGTGAACGAGCTTCCGGCTTCACCTAAATGCAATTTATACAACGGCTCTAGGGTGTTTTGATTAAACATCATATTGGCATTAATAGCATGAGGTAGCTCATTGGCAAGCATTTTTAAATTGGTGTAATGTGTCGTTATAATACCAAAGGCTTCTCGTTCATAAAATACTTCTAAAAAGGTTTCCGCTAAAGCACCTCCAAGTTCCGGGTCGCTTCCTGTGCCAAATTCGTCAATTAAAAAGAGGGTTTTCTTATTGCACTTTTTGAGAAAATAATTCATCATTTTTAAGCGATAACTGTAGGTGCTTAAATGGTTTTCTATAGATTGGTTATCACCAATATCGGTCAATATTCTATCAAAAAAACAAACCTCACTTTGTGGTTTTACCGGTATAAGCATTCCACTTTGTATCATTAACTGAAGCAAGCCCACTGTTTTTAGTGTGATACTTTTTCCTCCTGCATTTGGTCCTGAAATAACGATAATACGTTTTTCAGGAATCAACGCAATGGTTTGCGGATAGGTTTTCTCTTTATTTTTTAGATTGCTTAGATACAAAATTGGGTGGTATGCATCTATTATATGTAAAGTTCTGTTTTTTGTAAGTATGGGTAAAACTGCGTTTAATTGATTTGCAAATTTGGCTTTTGCTGCTATAATATCTATGGCAATAAGAAATTCCTGATAGGTAGTTAATTCTTCTTTATAGGGTCGCATAAAGTTAGTTAACTCCTTGAGTATTTTTACAATTTCCTCATTTTCTTCAAAAAGCAGGTTATTGAGTTCGCGCGTATAGTTTAGGGTGGCTTCGGGTTCAATAAAAACGATACTTCCGGTTTTTGAGGTTCCCATTAAGGCACCTTTCACTTTTTTACGATACATGGCTTTAACAGCAAGCACTCTTCGGTTGTCTATAAAGGATTCTCGTATTTCATCCAAATAATCTAGCCCGTTGTATTGCGATAGAGCTGACATAAAAGAGGCGTTTATTTTTCCCTTCATCCCATGCATAGCTCTTCTTATGTTTGCTAATCCAGGGGTAGCATTGTCTTTAATTTCGCCATATTTATCAATAATACTTTTTATTTCATTTCCTATAGCATTGGTGAAAGGCACTTCCAATGATTTTGCATAAAGTGAAACATAAAACTCTTTAAATTTTGTAAAGAAATTTAAGATGGCATACGTGGTTTCAGTTACCCCTAAAATTTTTCGAAAAGAAGCTATTTCTAGCATGCTATTTTCCACTTGAAATAACTTTAATTCTCTAAAAATAGCATCAAAACCATGGTTGGGAATTCGGTTATCACCATTTAAAGAAGCTTGATATTCTTGAACTTCGAGCAAAGCAATTTTAGCTTCTTCAAAAGTAGAAAATGGTATTATTTCCAGTGCTCTTTCACTTGCAGTTTCGGTTACACATAAAGTGGCAAGATGTTTTCTTACGGTGTTAAATTCTAAATCTTGAAGAGACTTTGGTGTGATTTTAATCATTTAAGATATTCTGCTTATTTTTACCGTAAAAGTACGCAATATGCACGAAAAAATAGAAGAAAGTTGGCGGGAGAAACTTTCAGCGGAGTTTGAAAAAAATTATTTTAAATCGTTGTCAATGTTTTTAGAGGAAGAATATAGAAATCATTTGTGTTTTCCACCACTGGAAGAGGTGTTTTCTGCTTTTACCCAAACGCCTTTCTCTAAAGTAAAAGTGGTTATTATAGGCCAAGACCCTTATCACGGATTAGGTCAAGCAAATGGTTTGTGTTTTTCTGTTCACGATACTATTCCAAAACCTCCGTCTCTTAAAAATATTTTTTTAGAAATTAAGAACGATCTTCACGTTGAAATTCCACATAGTGGTAATTTAGAACCATGGGCAAAACAAGGTGTTTTACTTTTAAATACTACTTTAACAGTTAGAGCACATCAGCCGGCTTCACATCAAAAAAAGGGCTGGGAGGTTTTTACGGATAGGGTTATTAATACAGTTTCTGAAAACAAAAATGGGGTAGTTTTTTTACTTTGGGGAGAGTTTGCTAAAAAAAAGATACAACTTATTGATCAGACAAAACATCTTGTTCTTACCTCGGGGCATCCATCGCCGTTGTGTGCTAATAGAGGCTATTGGTTTGGCAACAAACATTTTAGTACAACAAATAAGTACTTAAAAGAAAGAGGGGGGGAGCAAATTAATTGGTAATGGAGGAAAACAAGGTAATGAAAAATAAAAAGGTGCTTTATTGTTTTTATTCTTCGTCTGGGGTATGTGTTTCAGAAGCATCATTACAGCTAAAATGCAAAAGCAAAAAATTACATGCTATAAGTGCCCCAATGATAACTAGAAATGTGGTCATAACGTTGGTTTGTTTTCTCTTAGATGTAGAAAACAAAAAAAGGTTGCGTATTTGTTAACATATTTTTTAGATTTTATATAAAATAGTTTCCATTGGGATTATTTTATCAATCAAATTAATTGATAATAATTGACTTTGAATTTTAAGCACAATGGTCTCGTTAAGTTGATCTTGGCTCCATTCGGTTAAGGATAACCACTCTCTTACATCTTCAGTTTTTTGGTTATATCGGTTAGAAAGGATGTTTTCGATGTTTGGAAGTTTTTTAAATTGCTTGGTTTCTTGATTAATAATTTCTAAAATTGTTTTTATGCTTTTTGGATCCTTTTCTAAAACTTCGTTTCTTACTGCAATAACAAAACAAGGCCAAGGGGTTGGGCAGTTTCCTAATCTTCTAAAAACACCATTATCAACATACGGTTTTGTTGTAAATTTTTCCCACATAAAATAATCGCCTATGCCTATAGGTAGTCCTTTTAAAGCACCTTCTAAATCACTTATTTCTCTAAATTTTAGGTCTTTAGTAGTATCCCATCCCTGATTTTTTGCATGAATATATGCCATTAAATGCGAGCCGGAGCCAAAACGACTTATCGCGGCTTGTTTTCCTTTTAAATCAGAAAGACTTTGGAAGGAAGAATTAGACGCTACATGAATTCCCCAAATCAATGGTGATTTTACAAAAACTTGTACTATTTTTGAGGGGTTCCCTAGAATGATATCTCTTAGAATACCTTCGGTAAGTATCACGGCAATGTCAATTTCTTTCTCTCGAAGTCCTTTATTCATTGCACCTGTTCCTCCAAAATAATTTTTCCAACGCAGATTAATTCCTTCTTTTTGAAAAGATTTTTCTTTAAGAGTAAGATACCAAGCTAGATTAAAATGTTCGGGTACACCACCAATGCGTATTTCTTTCATGCCTTTATTTTATAATACGATCTAAAGCAAACAAGATTAACTCTTCTACAAGTTTAGCAGGTTTTTTGGTGAATTGACCAGTCACGCGATTTGCAATAATAGCATTTAACGAAACCGCTTTATGTCCTAATAATTTGGAAAGTCCATAAATTCCTGCTGTTTCCATTTCCATATTGGTAATAAATAAATCTTTATAGGTAAAAGTGGCTAATTTTGTGTTAATATCCGGGTCTTGAAGTGGAAGGCGAAGCACGCGGCCTTGAGGGCCATAAAAACCTACATTGGTAGCGGTAATTCCAAATTTAGTTTTTTCAGATTTAAATTTGTTTGAAAGTGCATCATCAGCAGTAACAACAATAGGAGCCGATTTTTTAGCAAACCAATTCGTGTGTTTTATAAAAGCTTCTGTTGCATCTTTTTCTTGAATGGATTCATTTTTATAAAAATGTAACACACTGTCAAAACCAATAGCCATTTTGCTGACAACTAAAGAGTTTAAAGGTATATTTTCTTGAATAGAACCTGAAGTTCCTACTCGTATAATATCTAGTGAAGTCAACGTTTTTTTAACTTGTCGTTTTTCTAAATCAATATTTACTACGGCATCCAGTTCATTTAATACAATATCAATATTATCTGTTCCAATTCCTGTGGATATAACGGTGATACGTTTCCCTTTATAAAAGCCGGTTTGTGTTTTAAATTCACGATTTTGTATGGTAAATTCCACTTTTTCAAAATACTTCGTTATTTCTTCAACGCGGTCAGAATCGCCTACGGTAATTACGGTATTGGCAACTTGCCCGGCTTTTAAATGTAAGTGATACACGCTGCCGTCAGGATTTAATATTAGTTCTGACTCTGCTATTTTCATTGTTTTTTTTTTAGATTTGAGATATTAGATTTGAGAAAATTATTTCATTTTCCATATCTCATAATGCTTAATTTATAATTCAAAAATTTATTACCCCCCAACGCGTTTCACTTTAAACCCTCGGTCTTTTAAAAGATCCATAATTTCATTTCGGTAATCGCCTTGCAGGATGATTTGATTTTTTTTAAAACTTCCACCAACGCCTAATGTAGTTTTTAACTCTTTTGCTAAAATTTTAAAGTCTTCAGCAGTACCAGTATAGCCTTCAATGATTGTTGTTGGGCTTCCTTTGCGCCTTTCATATTTACAGAGCAAAGGTTCTTTTTGCATCCAAGGTTGTTTTTCTTCGTATTCGGCATTTTCTTCCGCTTCTGAAAGCTCGTGGTCTGGAAATAATTGTTTGAGTTGGTCTTTTAAGTCCATGTTATGTAACGATTAAAAATCGATAAATTATATTTTTTGAGATACTATTTTCCACAAGGTTATTCCTTTTTAATTAATCCTATTTCCACCAATCGTTGATAGAGAAAATCACCTGCTGTTATATCTTCAAAAGCTTTAGGATGATTTTCATCGATACAAACGTCTAAGCAGTTCAATTTCATATCGCTTCGTGGATGCATAAAAAACGGAATGGAATATCTTGGCTTGTTCCATTCTTTTTTTGGAGGATTAATAACTCGGTGAATGGTAGATTTTAATTTATTATTAGTATGGCGTTCTAACATATCTCCAACATTAATAACCAATTCATCCTCTTGTGGGATAGCATCTATCCATTGCCCGTCTTTCCGAAGCACTTGCAATCCTCCAGAAGAAGCCCCCATTAACAAGGTAATTAAATTGATATCGCCATGAGCACCGGCACGAACGGCACCTTTTGGTTCTTCTGTTATAGGGGGGTAGTGAATAGGGCGTAAAATGCTGTTTCCGTTTTTTGCCCAATAATCAAAATAAAATTCATCCAATCCTAAATACAAAGCCAATGCACGAAGTACATAAATACCTGTTTTTTCTAACATTCGGTACGCTTCCATTCCTGTGGCATTAAAGTTAGGAAGTTCTTCTACATATATATTATCTGGATAAACGTCTATTAATTTTGCATCAGCATCCGGTTCTTGACCAAAATGCCAAAACTCTTTTAAGTCGCCTTCTTTTTTACCTTTTGCATGTTCTTTTCCAAAAGATACATACCCACGTTGTCCGCTAAGTTCTTCTCGTTCGTATTTCTTTTTAATCGCTGCAGGAAGTGCAAAAAATGATTTTACTTCTTTATATAGAGCCTCTACTAAAACATCACTTAAAAAATGATTCTTTAAAGATACGAATCCAATTTCTTCGTATGCTTTTCCTATTTCCTCTACAAATTTTTGTTTTTGCAAAGGATTTTCACTTAAAAAATCGGCCAGATTAACGCTTGGTATCGTATTCATAGTTCCATTTTATAGGTTTAACCGCTTCAAAGATACCAAAAATTTAAAGGGTATTGAAATGAAAAACTTCATTCATTTTTTGTTCTCTTAAATTAATACGACACAACATTTTTTTCTACTTTTACAAGCGGAATATATACCTAACTATGCATACTGAAATTTCTGAAAAAACGGCCATTACATATAAAAAACATGAGGTAACAAACGAGCAACTGTTACACCTTTATAAAACGATGCTTAAGCCTCGATTAATAGAAGAAAAAATGCTCATTTTGCTTCGTCAAGGAAAAATTTCTAAATGGTTTAGTGGCATTGGGCAAGAAGCTATCGCTGTAGGCGTTACTGCTGCTTTAACACCCGAAGAATATATTCTTCCGATGCATAGAAATTTAGGAGTGTTTACTGCACGTGAAATTCCTTTATATCGCTTATTCGCTCAATGGCAAGGCAAAGCTAGTGGTTTTACCAAAGGAAGAGATCGGTCTTTTCATTTTGGTACCCAAGAATATAAAATTGTTGGAATGATATCCCATCTTGGTCCACAATTAGGAGTAGCCGATGGTATTGCTTTAGCCAATCTTCTTAAAAAAAACAAACAAGTTACCGCTGTATTTACCGGAGAAGGCGGAACTAGCGAAGGCGATTTTCACGAAGCATTAAATGTTGCCTCTGTGTGGAATTTGCCTGTTCTTTTTTGCATAGAAAATAATGGGTACGGACTTTCCACACCAACTAACGAACAGTACCACTGCAAACAAATGGTGGATAAAGGCATTGGTTATGGTATGGAAGCGCACCAAATAGATGGTAACAATATCCTAGAAGTTTTTACTAAAGTTTCGGCTTTAGCAGAAAGTATGCGTGAAAAGCCAAGACCCGTTTTGCTGGAGTTTATTACTTTTAGAATGCGCGGCCATGAAGAGGCGAGCGGTACTAAATACGTTCCAAAAGAATTGATGGAGGCATGGGCATTAAAAGACCCTGTGTCAAATTTTGAAAATTATTTGTTTGAAAATAACATTCTTTCTGATGAAATAAAAGCAGCCTATAAAAAAGAAATTAACATAGAAATCAATCACAGCTTAGACCTTGCATACGCTGAAAACGCTATCGAATCTGATGAAAGTAACGAGTTAAAAGATGTGTATAAAGATATTGTATTTCAGGAGGTTAAGCCTTCTGAAGAAGTAAAAAACATACGACTAATTGATGCTATTTCTGATGGACTTAGACAAAGTATGCAACGGCATAATAATTTAGTTATTATGGGACAAGATGTTGCAGAATATGGAGGTGTTTTTAAAATTACAGAAGGTTATTTAGAGGAATTTGGAAAGGAAAGGGTACGTAATACCCCTATATGTGAATCCGCCATTATTTCTGCCGCTATGGGATTGTCTATAAACGGGTATAAAGCCGTTGTAGAAATGCAGTTTGCAGATTTTGTCAGCTCTGGGTTCAATCCTGTAGTTAATTATTTAGCAAAATCGCATTACCGATGGGAAGAAAATGCGGATGTGGTGGTGCGAATGCCTTGTGGCGCAGGGGTAGGTGCAGGACCTTTTCATAGCCAAACAAACGAAGCTTGGTTTACGCACACACCGGGACTTAAAGTGGTATATCCGGCATTTCCTTATGATGCAAAAGGATTGTTAGCCACAAGTATTGAAGACCCAAACCCAGTCTTGTTTTTTGAACATAAAGCATTATACAGAAGTGTACATCAAGATGTGCCAACCAGCTATTATACGTTGCCTTTAGGAAAAGCTTCTCTTTTAAAAGAAGGAAAAGATATTACCATTATAACTTACGGTGCAGGTGTGCATTGGGCATTAGAAACTTTAGAAAAACATCCGGAAATTAACGCAGACCTCATTGATTTAAGAACATTACAACCATTAGATGATGAAGCCATTTTTACCTCGGTAAAGAAAACAGGTAAAGCAATTATTCTTCAAGAGGATGCTGTTTTTGGAGGTATTGCATCTGACATTTCTGCTATGATTACTGAAAATTGTTTTGAATACTTGGATGCTCCTGTAAAACGTGTTGGTAGCTTAAACACTCCCATTCCGTTTGCTTCCTCATTAGAAAAACAATACCTTCCAAAAGAGCGTTTTGAAAAAGAACTATTAACCCTTTTAATTTATTAATCTTTTAACAAAAAAGGTTAAATGATTACCAACAGTTTTATATGCTCGTGTAATTTACCATACCTTTATAGTATCAATGTTTAAAATACTTTAAAATATGATACGCTGGATTGTAATTCTATTAATCATTGCTTTAGTTGCTGCCGTTTTTGGCTTTGGTGGTATTGCTTCTGGTGCCGCAGAAATCGCTAAAGTTATATTTTTCATTTTTATTATTCTTTTTATTATTTCTTTAGTATTTAGGCTGTTTAAAAAATAAATTTTGTATTAAAAAAACTTTTATTAATTTAACTAAATTAACTAAATTAACATCTATTAAACTATTTACCTATGAAAAAACTTATTGTATTATTTACTGTTGCAGCTATGTTATTAGCTTGTGGAACACCAAAAGAAGTTAAAGACTCAAAAAAAATAATAAAAGGAGAGTGGACAATTAATTCCATTACCTACAGTGAAAGTGGAAGCTATAGCGTTACTATTTTTAACGACGTTTCTAAAGATTGTTTTGAAAATAGTACTTGGCGCTTTATACCAAATAACAATACCGGAAAATATACTATCAATTCCGCTGGTGGTTGTTCTATGGGAGAAAGAAATTTTATTTTTACCATAGACCAAGTAGATGCTTCTACCGGATTATATGATTTTCTTCTTAAACCAACCGATGAGCGTGGACGCTCTGAAACAAATCAAGGATTTAGAGTACGTTTGGCACAACTTAATGACACCAACATGGTTTGGGAGCAAAACTTAACTGTAGACGGAAAACCATTTACCATTTTTATGAATTTTAATAAATTAAACTAACACAACGATGAAAAAATTATTTAAAACCACATGTATACTTGCTATTTCTATAGCACTAATATCTTTATCAACAAGCTGTGAAGCAACAAAAAATGCAAATAATGCTCAAAAAGGTGGCGTAATTGGTGCTGCCGGAGGTGCCGTTATAGGAGCAATCCTTGGAAACAATATTGGTAAAGGTGGCAACAGCGAGATTGGTGCCGTAATAGGTGGTGTTGTAGGTGGTACTGCCGGAGTCCTTATTGGAAACCGTATGGACAAACAAGCACAAAAAATTGAGGAAGAAATTCCTGGGGCTCAAGTAGAACGTATTGATGATGCTATTGTTATTACTTTTGATGAGGGTAGTGGTGTTTATTTTGCTACTAATAAAAGTGATCTTAATGCACAATCTCAAGAAAACTTAAATAAGTTATCCAATGTGATGAAGGAATATGCAGATACTAACATCTTGGTAGTTGGACATACCGATAGTACTGGCCCTTACGAATATAATATGACTTTATCTAGAGATCGAGCAATGTCTGTTACCGCATTTTTAACCGGTAAAGGTATTAGCAGCGGTCGTTTTACCACAAAATGGTTTGGACCTGATCAACCAACACATGACAATAGCACTGCTGAAGGACGTGCTAAAAACCGCCGTGTAAACGTTGCCATCGTTCCAAATCAAAAAATGATTGACGACGCTAAAAAAGAAGCAGGAGAAAATTAAAAATTTAATTTAACCTACTATAAGAGACTAAATGCTAAGTGATATACTTAACTGTTTAGTCTCTTTTTTTGTTTAAAAAAGCAACTATTTTTATTCTATTTGTTTACTTTAACCCCTATGAATGCAAATTACAATATCATTATTGTTGGTGGCGGTCTTGCTGGTTTAACCAGTGCTTTGCACTTGTCAAAAAACAACCTTTCTGTATTGGTAATTGAAAAAAATGCATATCCAAATCACAAAGTATGTGGTGAATATGTGTCTAATGAAGTTTTACCTTATTTAGCTTCTTTAAACATTTATCCCCTAAAACACCAAGCAAAACAAATCGATAAACTTATTTTATCCTCTAAAACCGGTGCGTATTTACAACAACAACTTCCACTAGGTGGATTTGGTATTAGCAGGTATTGTTTGGATCATTTGCTCGCAAAAAAAGTAAAAGAAACTTCAACAATTATAGAAGAAACCGTGGTAAAGATTAATTTTGAAGAAAATCTATTTACAGTAATTACTTCAGATGGAGCCTCTTTTTCCTCGCAATATGTAATAGGAGCTTTTGGAAAACGATCGAATATGGATAAAACTTTAGACAGGGATTTTGCATCCAAAAAATCACCATGGTTGGCAGTAAAAGCTCATTATAAAGCTGCTTTTCCTGATGATGTTGTTGCGCTTCACCATTTTAATGGAGGTTATTGTGGTTTGTCAAAAGTGGAAAATAACCTTGTAAATATGTGTTATTTAGCCAACTACAATGTCTTTAAAACGCATAAAAGCATTCCGGAATTTGAACAAAAGGAATTATCTAAAAACCCTTTTTTAAAGGAATTCTTACATCAAGCTATTCCGGTTTTTGAAAGACCTCTTACCATAAGCCAGATTTCTTTTGAAACCAAAAAACCGGTAGAAAACCATATTTTAATGGCAGGTGATAGTGCAGGACTTATTCATCCTTTATGTGGCAATGGAATGGCAATGGCCATACACAGTGCTAAAATTCTTTCGGAAATTATCATTACTTTTTATAATTCAAAATCAATCGCTAGAGAAAGTCTGGAAAAGGAATATACTCAAAAATGGAACGCTACCTTTAAAAGCCGATTAAAAACAGCATCGGTGTTACAAAAAATGTTTATCCGACCCGGGTTTTTGTATGTTGGAATACAAACAGCCATTCGTTTTCCGGGGATTGTACCTAAAATTATTCAAAAAACCCACGGGAAAACCATTCACGATTTAAATCCATGATTATCCATACCCAAAATAGAAGCAATCAAAAGGAAATAATGGACAATTTCGAACTTCAAGGGGAAGAATTGAAAATGGTGCTCCAAGATTTAAAATTAGTAAACAAATATCTTGGCGGAAACGCAATTACGATAAACGGTATAAAAAAATTGATTGCCAATATACCAATAGAAAAAGAAATTGTAATTATGGACATAGGCTGTGGCGATGGTCACATGCTCTTAAAATGTGCTGAATATGCCCAAAAAAACAATCGAAATTTTCGATTAATAGGACTAGACGCTAACAAGCACACCATTATAAATGCAAAAGAAAAATCCAAATTGGTACCGAATATTTCTTTCGTATCTTTAGATGTCTTTTCAGAGGTTTTTAAAAAATGCCATGCAGATATTTTTCTTTGCACCCTTACTTTGCACCATTTTAAGGAAATTGAAATTAGACAATTTTTAAAAACATTAATTCCCTTAGCAAATGTGGGGGTAGTAATAAACGACTTGCATAGAAACGTATTAGCATATCAACTTTTTAAGGTCTTTAGCACTATTTTCTTTAAAAGTAAAATAGCAAAAAACGATGGATTAATTTCCATCTTAAGAGGATTTAAACGTGCAGATTTAGAAGAATTTGCACGCCCATTACCAATAAAATCACAAACCATACATTGGAAATGGGCTTTTCGTTACCAATGGATATTACAAAAATAATGAGTGTAAAAATAATTACCGTAGCAAAACAACTTCCTAAATATGTGAAGAAGACTAGCGAAATTCTTCCCTTTTTAAACCTTTGGTTAGAAGGTCAAGATTCTCGTTTTCAACGTAAAGTAAAAAAAATATTTGAAAATGCAGCAGTAAACAAACGATACTCCATTATGGAACCAAGCGAAGTATTTACTGCAACATCGTTTGAAGAAAAGAATGCTATTTATGCTAGGGAAGTCATACAACTTGGAGAAAAAGTACTCCAAAAAGCCATGGATAAAGCAAGTTGGAAACCAAAAGATATTGATTTTTTAATTACCGTAAGTTGTACAGGTATTATGATTCCCTCCTTAGATGCCTATCTTATCAATCGATTGCAAATGCGTCAAGATGTGGTTCGGCTTCCTGTAACTGAAATGGGTTGCGCTGCAGGTATTTCAGGAATTCTTTATGCGAAACAGTTTTTAAAAGCAAATCCAGGAAAACGTGCCGCTGTGATTTCGGTGGAAAGTCCAACAGCAACTTTTCAATTAAACGATTATTCCATGGCAAACATCGTTAGTGCCGCAATTTTTGGTGATGGTGCTGCTTGTGTTTTACTTTCTTCTGAAAATACCGCTATTGGCCCTAAAATAATTGCTTCTGAAATGTATCACTTTTATGATGCCGAAACCATGATGGGTTTTCAATTGACAAATTCCGGACTGAAAATGATATTAGACAAACAAGTACCCGAAAAAATAGCAGCACATTTTCCGGCAATAATTCATCCTTTTTTAATAAAAAACAAATTGAAAATTGAAGACATAAACCATCTTATTTTTCATCCAGGAGGACGAAAAATAGTGGAAACGGTAGAAGAACTTTTTGGTGCTATGGGGAAAAATATCGACGATACTAAAGAAGTCCTTCGTTTGTATGGCAATATGAGTAGTGCTACTGTTTTGTATGTTTTAGAAAGATTTATGGATAAAAACCTGCCCAATGGAGATTATGGTTTGCTATTAAGTTTTGGCCCCGGATTTACCGCTCAACGGGTTTTGTTACAATGGTAAAAAAACAGGGAAGAATATGCACATAGAAATCTTGAGAAACTAGTAATTAAAGATACATATGAATTTTAAAAATAAAAATTATTGGGCAGTAATCCTTGGCGGTAGTAGTGGATTAGGATTTGGAACTGCAAAAAAATTGGCGCAACAAGGAATGAATCTTTGCATCGTTCATCGCGATAGAAAAGAAAATATTCCACACATTAAAAATGAGTTTGATTTGCTTCGTGAGCATGATATTCATGTTATTTCTTTTAATGCAGATGCACTAATTGCAGACACAAGAAATCACATTTTAAGTACGTTGAAAGAATGGATGGGCAAAAGTGGACGAGTACGTGTTTTAGTGCATAGCATTGCCAAAGGAAACCTAAAACCCATGGTCACCATTGATGACTCTAGCTTGCAAAACAACGATTTTCATATTACAATTGATGCAATGGCAATTAGTCTGTACGATTGGACAAAAGCTATAATAGAACAAAAATTGTTTAGCGATTCTGCCAGAGTAATCTCTTTTACCAGCGAGGGAAACACAAAGGCTTGGCCCTATTATGCAGCGGTTTCAGCAGCAAAAGCAACATTGGAAGCAATTACCAGAAATATGGCGGTTGAACTAGCTAGTTTAGGAATAACCTCAAATTGTATTCAAGCAGGAGCGGTGGACACGCCTTCTTTTAGGGCAATACCCGGCAATGAAAAATTTGCAGCGTTGGCACTAAAAAAAAATCCATTTAAGCGTCTTACCACGCCAGAAGATATTGGGAATATAGTGTATTTACTTTGCAAAGACGAAGCAGCTTGGATTAACGGAACGGTAATTAAAGCGGATGGAGGCGAAAGCCTACAATAAAACTGCCCTATGAATAAAGAGGATATTATCGCGCAATTACCATACAGCAAACCTTTTTTGTTTGTAGATTTGTTAGAAAAAGTTTCTGAAAATGGAGTAATTGGTAGTTATACTTTTAGAAATGATGAGATGTTTTATAGTGGTCATTTTAAGGACTTTCCCATAACACCCGGAGTTATCTTGACCGAGTGTATGGCACAAATTGGATTGGTGTGTTTGGGTATTTTTTTGCAAAATAATTTGATTTCTAATACTGAAAATTCACCTTCTTTTCATTTTGCTTTAGCTTCCTCAGAAGTAGAATTTTTTAAACCGGTATATCCGAAAGAAAAAGTACTAGTGACTTCTGAACTAGTATATTTTCGATTTCAAAAATTAAAATGTAACGTAAAAATGGAAAATAGCAAAGGGCAACTGGTTTGTAAAGGTGTATTGAGTGGGATGATTTTAAAAGAATAAAAATTAGAGAGTAGAGAAAAGAGTATTAAGTACAAAGTATTAAGATTTTTGCTTGTAGTTTACTGCTTTCTTTTCGACTTTGCGGCTTTGCGTGAGGACGAAGGTTTATTTACGTTTTACTAAAAAATATAATAATAGGAATTTGAGTAAAAATAATTCAAACATCAGAGTAGTGGTTACCGGTCTTGGTGTTGTCGCACCTAATGGGGTGGGTCTGCCAGCCTTTTCAAATGCATTAAAAAAGGGGATTTCCGGAATTCGGTTTTTTCCGCAATTAAAAACATTACATTTTTCCTGCCAAATAGGAGGGATGCCACAGATAGCAGAAGCTTTAAAAAAAAACTACTTTACCGAACTTCAACTAAAAAATTTTAATAGTAGCGGTATCTTATATGGTGTTATGGCTGGTTTAGATGCATGGAAACACGCCGGATTGGGTATAAACAAGGGGGATGTTGATTTTGATTCGGGTACTGTCTTTGGTGTAGGCACTTTGGGCGTGGATAAATTTCGTGAAAGTATCCATTTTATCGATGCCGGAAAAACCCGTCGTTTGGGTAGTACCACTGTGCAACAAACCATGAGCAGCGGAGTAAGTGCTTATTTAGGTGGAATTCTTGGTTTAGGTAATATAGTTACATCCAATTCCTCTGCCTGTTCTACCGGCACGGAAGCCATAATAATGGCTTATGAACGTATAAAATCAGGAAAAGCCAAACGCATTCTGGCCGGAAGCACAAGCGATGGTGGTCCTTATGTTTGGGCTGGTTTTGATGCTTTGCGAATTCTTCCATATAAATATAATGAAAACCCAACCTGTGCTTCGCAGCCCATGAGTGTAAATGCCTGCGGATTTGTACCGGGTTGCGGTGCAGGAGCACTTGTTTTAGAGACTTTAGAAAGTGCACAAAAACGGGATGCAACCATATATGCCGAAATTATTGGAACTGCAGTGAATAGCGGAGGCCAACGAAATGGTGGAAGTATGACGGCTCCAAATGCAATAGCCGTGCAACAATGTATTAGAGAAGCGTTGCTTGATGCCGAAATTCAAGGTACTGCTATTGATGCCATCAACGGACACCTAACTGCAACCTCAAAAGATGTTGAAGAAATTGCCAGTTGGAGTAAGGCTTTAAAGCGGAAAGGAAGAGGTTTCCCATTTATTAATTCTCTTAAAGGAATGGTAGGCCATTGTTTAAGTGCCAGTGGCAGTATTGAAGCTGTAGCAACCGTTCTTCAATTACACAAACAGTTTTTGTTTCCAAACATCAATTGCGAAAAAATACATCCGGAAATTTTAAAAATTATTGATTCTGAATGTATTCCAAAACAGCAAAAAAATGTTCCTTTAAATATTATTGCAAAAGCAAGTTTTGGTTTTGGAGATGTAAATGCTTGTATTATCTTTAAGAAAAAAAATTGATGACCGAAAAAGAAATTTACGACAAACTGGAAACTATTATTAATACTTACTTGCCTGAAGATGTGTCTAAAAACGCAATACAGGCGGATAGTGATTTAACCAAAGAATTAAACATCAATTCCTCCCATTTGGTTGATATTGTTTTAGATGTAGAAGATACTTTTAATATAGCCCTTACTAACGAGGATATGGAAAAATTGCATACCGTAAAAGACGCAATATTTATAATTCAAAGCAAATTAATTTAAGCGTAACTAATAAACATAAACAGGCACCAAGTTTAAGTTTAAAAAAATGGTTGTTCCATTATTCTTCAAGAGCATTTTCCAAATCAGATTTTGTGAGTTTTAAAATATCTGTCATCATTTTTGCATAAATAGCTTTGTCTCCTCTAACTGCTATTGGATAAATAAGGACTTCCGGGTGGTTTTGTAAAATTTTAATTGCATCTTCTTGGCTCACACGAGAATCTTTTCCATACAATTCAGCATATACGGGATGTTCTGTTTCTAATAAATCGGTTACGTTTTTACCTAATTTTTCTGCCAACTCCACCCATTGCGTACCGGTAATTTTGGTTTTTTCAATATTTATGGCATTTAAAATCGCATCTGAGGATGCTGCATAAGCAAGACAATCTTTAGCAAGTTTGTGCCCCGGATAGTAGTAAAAATTAATTTGACGTTCACTTTTTGATGTGACTCCCATGGTATATGATTGTTATTTTTTGACTTTAGGATACTTTAATTTTCAATAAAAGTACTCTATTCCATTATTTCTTCAAGAGGTGTTAACATCACTTTATGCTTAGTTTTTGAAACAAAGTGTTTTTTAATAGAATATATTTTTGGTATTGAAAAATTTCATTGACACACCAAAACCAAAAAATAAGGATAAGCCTTTTTCATTTAATTCTTGTTATTTTTGTATACAAAAATCGAAATAGTATAAGAATTGCATTTTTAAATTGAAATTTAAAATAGATTTTTGAAACTAAACTTTCTAAATTTTCGTTTTCAACAAAGCAGAAGACTTATCCTATGATGAAATACCTCTTTTTTTTCTTTTTTCTTGCTATTTTTTTATTTTCCAGTTGTTCCTCGTCAAAGAAGTTAACCCCATTAAAACCTCCCAGAACATTTGATGCCCCGGAGTTGGTCTTAGATAACTCGTTTTCCTTTATCAACATACCTGTAACGATTCAACTCAAAGACATCGAAACCTTTACAAACAATGCTTTACATGGATTAGTTTATGAAGATAATGATTTGGATGAGGACAATATGAAAATGAAAGTATGGAAAGAAGCTCCCATAAAAATTAGCTTCGAAAAGGGTAAAATAAAATCGATTTTTGCCTTAAAAGCACAGATTTTTTACCGTATTGGCACCAATAAATTGGGTTTTGACTGGTTTGATACGAGAGAATTTAATATGAGTGGTACCGTTACTTTGCTTAGTGATGTTGGGTTGAGCAATTGGAATATGAATACAAAAACCACGATGCAATCATTGGTTTGGAAAGAACATCCTACCATGAAAATTGCAGGTCAAGACATTCGAATTACCCATTTAATTACTCCTGCCGTTGGTTTGTTTCAAAAAGGAATAGCAGCGAGTATAGACAAAGCAATAGGGGAGTCCTTAAACTTTAAACCCAATGTGTTAGATGCTTTAGAAACCATTTGCAAGCCAATTCAAATGAGTGAAATCTATGAAAGTTGGTTGCGAATTGTACCGGTAGAATTATATACTACCGATGCACTTTTAAATAATGAAGAAGTTCGTTTTACAATGGGTATGAAATGCATTTTAGAAACTATTGTTGGTGAACAACCAATTCCTAAATTTAATCGCGATCAAATTATTTTAAAACCGGTAACTAATATTCCTAATCAAGTATCTACCAGAATTATTGCAATATCAAGTTATGAGGATGCATCCAGATGGATGACTCGCAATTTAGAAAATGTGGAATTTGGCTCTGGAAATAAAAAAGTTACCATACATAAAGTAGAAATTTGGCAAAATAATAAAAAATTGGTTTTAGGTTTAGAATTGGCCGGAAGTGTAAAAGGAACCATATATTTATCAGGATATCCACAATACAATAACACCACACAAGAAGTATATTTTGACCAACTGGAGTATGCTTTGAACACCAAAAGTATCTTAGCAAAAACAGCCAATTGGTTAGCATCCAAAACAATTTTATTGCAATTACAGGAAAGCTGCAGGTATTCCATAAAACCTAACCTTGATGAAGGTATGGAAAATATCAAAAAATATTTAAATAATTATGCTCCAATACCCGGTGTGTTTGTCAATGGCTCCTTAAACATCATGGAATTTCAAAACATTCAACTAACCAATACCGCAATTGTGGCATTTATAAAAATAAATGGGACTTTAGCTATTGAAATAAATGGATTAGAAAAAAAGTAGTCCTTAAAAATTCTTTTTTTACCAAAATAAAAACCCGATTGAAACGAAAACATTTCAAACGGGTAAAATAGATTAAAAAAAACAAGAATTTCTTGTTATTTTTTAGGACCAATATCTAAACCTGGTTTAGATTTTCCGGTTTTGCTTGTTGCTTTTCCTTTTGCAGATGCCGCTTTGGTGTCTTTCTTTTTTGGTGTGTTTTTACTAGTTGCCATAGAGTTGTGGTATTGGTTAATAAAAAAGTAATTAAAAATACAAAAAAAAAAGCGTTTCTGAAATAATAATTTTTAATTATTTATGCTTTTCTTTAGATATTTGTATAACTTGTATCCAAACTAACCAAAAATAATGAATTTAAAAGCCTTTTTTAACCAATGCCATAAAAAAGATGTCTTTAAAATGCTTTCCATTTATGTGGTATCTTCATGGGTTTTATTACAGGTTTTAGCAGTTACTTGGCATCCACTAGGGTTACCAGATAAATCGGTTACCTATCTTATTATTGTTTTACTACTCTGTTTCCCTATCTATATTTTTTATATTTGGAAAGCAAATATCGTTTCTTCAGCAAAGGAAGAAGTTCTTCTTGATGCCATTGAAATGAAGAAAAAATCAGATTTTAAAAAGGCTTATTTTTCCTCTTTAACGGTTATTTCAACATTATGTCTAGCTGCCGTTTTACTTATCGTCAATAATAATTTTTCTAAAACAAAATCCTTACAAAATGTAGTGAAACAAAGTGGTAAAATTGCCGTATTGCATTTTGGCAACAATACCGGAAATCCGGAATATGATATTATTAGTAAGATAGCAGCCGATTGGATTATGCACGGCATTACAGAAAATAAAGCCGGACAAGTAATTACGCAAGAGGTTGTCAACCAATATGCTAATGTTTTAAAAATAAAAAATAATAAAGAAGAAGTTAATTCCACAGTAAAAGAATATCTATTGCCAAGTAAAATTATATCCGGAAACTTTTATTTAAAAAATAACAAGTTGCTATTTCAATGTATTATAAAAGATGGCGTTAAAGATGAAACCCTAATCGCATTTCAATCGAAAGAATGTGATTTAAATAATGGAATAGACTGTATTGATGATTTAAAAGAATCTATTTTGGGTTTTTTAATGACCGAGGATCTTAAAAAAGAAATGCTACAGGAAATCCCTCCAAAGTATGAAGCTTATAGGTATTTAATGGAAGCAAATAACACATCAGAATCGCAAGAATACATTAGCCTTTTGAATAAAGCTATTGAAGCAGATTCAACTTATTTTGAGCCTAAAGTTTTTCGAGTAGCTTATTATTATAATCGTGGTGATTTTGTAAAGGCAGATTCTTTATTAAAAAACATTAAACCTAACTTAATCAACAACAAAAGACAACATAATTTATTAAATACCTATAACGCATTATTAACTGGAAATAATAAGAAAGTTTATACAACCACTTTGAATGAATATGAAATAGCACCATTTGATCTTAAATCAAATAGAAGTACTATGGTGGTAGCATTGCAAATGGTGAACCGCCCGCAAGATGTAACAGCCATTTTTAATGAAATAAAAATGGATAGTATGGACAAGCAAAACTGCCCCGAATGTCTTATACGAATATACGTCAAAGCTTTAGCAGATATAGAATTGAAAAAATATGAAAACGCCTTTCAACTTCTAGAACCTATAGCAGAAGAATCTAAAAAAATATTTTTAAACAAAGCATTGATAACTTCCTATGTACGCTCCGGAAAGAATGATAAATTGGACAACTTTTTAAACAAATTAGAACTTGTCAACAACCCGGAAACCTATTATGATTTTTATTTATTCACTGCAAAAGAATATTTATTGTTAGGAAATTCAAAAGTTGCAAATCTGCATCTAACCAAAATCCTTAGTGCGGCAAAAAAAATCACCAATAAAAAATTGCTTGCCGAAACATTGTACTTTAAAAACGAGTTTAAGGAGGCAGAAAAACTACTAGAAGAACTATACAAAATAGACCCAACAGATACGGATGTTTTAATAAAACTAGCCATATGCAATCTTAAATTGGGGGATAAAAAAGAGGAGAAATTATACCTCACAAAACTTGAAGAAAGTAGAAAAATTTATCAATTTGGAAGTATTGATTATGCTTTTGCTCAATTTTTTGCCATTGCTGAAAATAAAATGAAAATGGAAAAACATCTAACGAAAGCTGTGGCTGAAGGACATTTATTCACTTCCCAGACGTTCCAAAACGACCCCCATTTTGTGAAATTTAAGGATTCCCCATCCTTTAGAACTATTTTAAATTACTGGCATTAACCAAACATCCATTATTTATATGACTCTAGAAACTTCCTTCCAGACAAATTTTGAACTCATTATCAAATTAATTGAAGTTATTATTTGGCCCGTAACCTTATTTTTAATCTTGTTTTTATTTAGAAAAAGTTTTGTAGGTGCTTTTCACCGCCTCGGAACCTTAAAAGTAGATAGTTCAGGAATAGCATTTTCTTTTGAAAAAGAACTCGAAAAAGCAAAAGCCACCTTTGAAATAGTGAAACCCGAGGAAATGAGTAAAGGAAAATCCGGTTTGGAAATTGAAACCTCAGAAAAGGAAACACCATTTCAACAACTTATGACCATAAAAGAAAGTATGGAAAACGCAGTAATAGACCTTGCTAAAGAAGAGGGAATTTCTGTTACCAATAAGAACGCTCTTTTTCTTTGTGATGCTTTAGAGGCGAAAGGAATTATTACAAAACAAAAAAGTGAACTTACAAAATCCCTACTAAAAGTTGTAAACCTAGCCAGTAAAAACATTACCGCGGCACAAATCCAAGAAATAAAAACCATGTATAATGCACTATAAAGCATGGCAACAAATAAAAAAATGAAATCCTTAAAAAACTCTTACGCTATTATCATTGGGGTTGGGCACGATTTACCAGAAAGTGTTCAAGATGCAAAAGCAGTGTATGATATCCTATCTAACCCAAAGATTGCAGGCTATAAAAAAGAAAATATTACCCTTTTAACCGAAAAACTTGCCGTTAGAAAAAATATTATAGGCGCTTTTCAGCATTTAATAAAAAACACAAACGAAGACGCTTCTGTTTTTTTATTTTATTCCGGACATGGAGGTACTTTTACTGATAATGATCTTATCGCAAGACAAAATAAAGGGGAAGCATTAAAACCTGAAGCAGAAAATAATAGGCATTATTTCTTACAACCAAATGATTGTACCATCGAAAATTTTGAAAAAACCTGGGTACGTGCAGAAGAATTAAAAGAATTAATAAACGCATTAAAATCAAAACGTATTGTCTTGTTTTTAGATTGTTGCCACGCTGAAGGAATGACCAAAGCAGCTACGGAAATTAATCCTACAGAATTAAAACAACGCTTACGAAATCCGGAGGGTTTAGCACAAAAAATAGAAGACGGCAAAGGCACCTCCATCCTTACTTCTTGCAGAGCTGATGAAAAATCGTATATCCTTCCAGGCGATACACTAAGCTTGTTTACTACCTGCTTAGTAGAAGTCCTTAAAGGCGAACATAAAACCTTTTTTGACGAGCCATACATTCGAATGACCGATGTTATTAATTATTTAATGAAAAAAGTACCGGAAAGAAAACCCACACAACGTCCGTTTGTAAACCTACAATTGTATGATGATTTCATTTTAAGCAGACTTCCAAAAGAAAAACAAACAAAAGAAGTTCTGGATTCAACCAAAACAATAATAGAGCCATCAAAACAGATTGAAAAAGAAGTAGTTAGTGTTTTTAGAAAACAAGAAGCCTCTGCAAATGCAATCGTTTTTGTACACGGATTTTCAGGGGAAGCTTCCAATACTTTTGATGCCATGCAGCAGCTAGTTCAAGAAGATTCCGAGATGAAAGGTTGGGATATGTTTCCGTTTGGATATTCAGAAAATGTGAAACCCCAAATGGGAAAAGGCATCTGGGCTTCTGTTGAAGATATCAATAGGGTTGCTGATTATCTTTCAGCATCTATAAAACACAAATATGGCAGTTATAAACGCATTGCTATTGTTGCACATAGTATAGGAGGTTTGGCTGTTCAGAAGGCTTTATTAGAAATGGATGCAATGGATTTCAATCGAATAAGCCATGTATTGCTTTTTGGAACTCCAAGCAATGGCATAGAGGTAGAACCTTCTAAATTAATAGACAATCGTTGGTCAGAACTTTATATTGAAGCCCCATTGATAAAAACGTTACGCAGCGAATGGAATAAAACTTTTTCAAAAAGCTATCCTTTCGCCTTTAAAGTCGTTGCAGGCACCGAGGATAAAGAAGTGCCTTTGCATACTGTTTTTGATCCTTTTGAGGAGAAATATCGTGTAACTGTTGGAGGAAATCATTTTTCAATGGTTCAACCCGCTAATCAAGAAAATGATAGTTATCGGCTGCTTTTAGATACGTTAAATAACAACCAATTTTATAATCTTTACACCAATCAAGAAGAAATAAACAACCTTTTAGGCAATTATGATGCTGTTGTAAAAAAATTACTGCCCACTAAAGAAACTTTAAATGCAAAGGGGTTAAAACAACTTCTTTTTGCTTTGGAGGGATTGGATAGGCATGAGGAGGTAATGGACCTATTACTAAACCATTCTCTTTCAAAAGAAAACACAGATTTAATAGGGGTTTTGGGAGGCAGACATAAAAGAAGATACCTGCAAACTTTTTCAGATACCGATGGGAGTAAAGCTATGGAATATTATGGAAAGGGACTAGAAATGGCATCCCAAAAACAGGATAACGAACAGATATATTACCATGCTATTAATCTAGCTTTTTTAAGTTTAGTGTATGAGGATGATAAAAACACCATGCGTACGTATGCCCAACAAGCTTTAGCAGCAACGGAAAAAGACCCTTTTAGCAGCTTGTGGAAAAATGCTACCATAGCAGAAGCAGCAATGTATTGTGGCGATTTTGAAAAAGCAAGGACTTATTATACCCTTGCCGCAGATGCAGCAGGAATTCGTGAAAAAATATCCATACACACGAATGCTTTTGTGGCATATACCAGTTTGATGAATACTCAAGACGATGCTTTTACTACATTTTTAAAAGTGAAATTTTTAACTTAATGGATTTATACCTTTAAACAAATGCTACTATTTACACAAAAACAACTGCCGGATTTAGCGTTTAAAACCGCTGTAAAAAAACCAATTCCTATACAATGTGCTCAAATTATGGAACCCTTTGAAGTGGAAACCATCGAAGGAACGATGAAAGGCAAAGCAGGCGATTGGCTTATGGTGGGTGTAACAGGAGAATTATATGTTTGTGATAATGCTATTTTTAATAAATCCTACGAACTTAAAAACCAAGAAAGCTTGCTAGGAAAGGGAAGAAGCAATGATAAATGACCCTCATAGGATTGTAGTCTTCTTTTTTTCTATTTTACATAATATTAATTATAAAGCAAATTATCATTTAATTAAATTCAATTAATTATATAAATAATTATTTATTCGTGTTACTTGTATATTTTTTTAATTTTTAAAAAAAATATAATCAATAATGGTGTAGTTTATCAAACCTTCATCTAAGATTTTATATACTTAAAAAGTACTTTAAATTATGTAAAAAAAAATTGTTTTAATTCCTATTTTTTTCTTTTTTAAGAAACTTCTTTTTCAAAATTAATGTAATGCATCCATGACAATTCCAATTTTCCTTCTACTTTTAACACTTTAAAACTGCTAATTAGGAATTTATCTCATTTAGTTGTTTTAAAATAAAAATTAATTTTTTAGCATCTTATAGCAATGAAAACAGCCACTGTCAACCAACTTAAAAAAGAACTAAACTACCGTTCGGAAGACGAGCTTCTGGAACTTTGCCTTCGACTGTCAAAATTTAAAAAAGAAAATAAAGAACTCCTCACTTACCTGCTTTTCGAAGCCGATAATGAAGAACAATATATTGAAAAGGTAAAACAAGAAACTGCCAATCAATTTGAGGAAATAAATACCGGAAATTATTATTGGATTCGGAAAAGTGTTCGTAAAATTCTAAAAAATATCAAAAAACACATCCGCTATTCCTTAAAACCGGAAACCGAAATAGAGCTCCTAGTCTACTTTTGTATCCAATTAAAGGATTTTACTCCCTCTATTAGTAAAGATAAATCTCTTAAAAACATACAAGACAGACAATTGGCATTTATTAAAAACAAATTAAATGCCTTGCACGAAGACTTGCAATATGATTTTCGTATGCTGATGGAAAATGAGGGTTTTTCGATCCTATAAAAAAATTAATTAAAAATAACGATAAATGTCGTTTTATATTTGACAAATGTGTATATTTGTGTTACCTAATTAAAAAAATGACCGCTTTAGATACATCTAAGTTTAATAAAGGAGGCTTAACACATTATATCCTTTTTGATACTTCTTTACCCCTTGATGACACTTTGCATCGTGTTGCTGAAGTTGCTCCTGCTTATGCCACTTCCCCTTCCTTTTTATCTATTGAGGGTGTACAATCTCCTTTTCAATTAATAAAGGTTATTCGTTTAGGATTGTCTTACACTCGTTTTATTAAGGCGCAAGCATTGCTGCCTTTTTCACAACAAGAATGGGCTTTAATGCTACAAGTCTCTACCAGAACCTTAGAGCGCATCAAAAAAGAAAAGCTCACACTCACACCTTCTCAATCTGAAAAGCTTGTAGAGGTTACTTTATTGTTTGATTATGGTTTGCAGGTTTTTGGTTCTTTTGATACCTTCAGCACGTGGTTAGGTCGCCCTAATACTGCTTTGGGTGGTATTGTTCCAAAATCATTGTTCGATACTTCTCAAGGCATGAAAGCTGTTGAAGCCACTCTTGCTAGAATTTCTTATGGTGTTTTTGCATAATGAAACTTTACCGGATTTCTAATAAAAAATATGCTGAGAATCTTTTGGGTACGGGTGCGTGGCTTTATGGTGGTCGCTGGAATTCAAAAGGGATTGCCGTGGTTTATACTTCAGGCTCTATTGCTTTAGCAGTCTTGGAAAATTTAGTTTATTTTGATATGGATTTGATGCCAAAAGACTTAGTATTGACTACTCTTGAAATTCCAGAGTCTATATCTATCCAAAAAATTGCTGCAAATCAACTCCAAAAGGATTGGAATTGTTATCCTCATACCGAAGGAACACAACAATTGGGAAACCGTTTTGTAAAGGATGCTAAACACCTTTTGCTGCGAGTGCCTTCGGCTATCGTTTCACAAGAATTTAATTATATCCTAAATCCTTCTCATCCCGACTTTAAAAAAATTAAAATTTGCAAGAACGAAGTGTTTTCATTAAACGAAAGGCTTTTTAAAAATATGTAGTAAGTCATATTACTTACTAATCGTGTAAAATTACCTTTTAAACTTTTGTTTCAATTGCTCTAAAATTCCTTTTTTCTCCACACCATAGGCATACCCATATTTATTACCATAGCCAAAGTTTGCCATTTTTACATGGTTAAGTACAAATGCAACTCCTTGTAATTTTTTATTGGCAACGGCATCAACCGGAAACTCTAAAAGTTTGCGTTCGGTATAATCGGCGCGGATGACATATAAAGTTACATCGGCAAAACTACTAATCAAAAAGGTATCGGTTACTAACATTGCGGGTGCGGTATCTACTATAATGTAATCGTAGTTTTCTTTTAAGGATGCAAACATTATGGCAGCCCGATCATTCAACCATAATTCGGCCGGATTTGGTGGTATGGTTCCAGAAAATAAAAAGTCAAGATGTGGATTAAAATCTGATTTTTGAATTAAATCAGAAATGTTTAACGTTTTTGAAACTAAAAAATCGGTTACACCTTTTGTTTTTTTGGAGTGAGGCACATATCGATGCAATTGTGGATTTCGAATATCTGCGCCTACAACAACTACTTTTTTGTTTGAATTTGCTAAAGTCAGTGCTAAATTAACTGTGGCAAAGGTTTTTCCTTCTCCTTTTACAGTAGAGGTTACAAAAATTGTTTTTCCACTTTCTAGATCTTTTTTGTTAACAAAAAGGTATTGTAAATTGGTTCGCAATATGCGGAACGATTCGGCAAGTATAGATCGGTCATTTTGTTTAATAAGTACTTCTTCTTTTGCGTCTAATTTTGGTATTTCCCCAACAATAGGTATGGATCCTACTTCGCGTTCTACATCTTTTCGATTGCGCACTTTGTCATAAAGCAGTTGGTTTACATAAATTATTGAAAAAGGAATTAATAGTCCAATAAGAAATGCCGCTAATAAAATAATATTCGATTTTGGGGATACCGGACCTTCTGACGAATAGGCAGCATCCACAATTTTTGCCTTTGGAGCAGTAACAGCAAGTGATATGGAGGTTTCTTCTCTTTTTTGCAATAAAAATAAATAAAGGGCTTCTTTAATACCTTGTTGTCGTTCAATGCCCCGAAATACTTTTTCTTTTCCGGGTACTTGTGCTATTTTTGAGCCAAAAACTGCTTCTTGCGACCGGATGTCTCGCAAAGAAACTTGAAGAGAGTTTCGCACGTTATTCAAACTCGTTATTACGTTACTTCGCAACTGGTTTATTTGGTTTGTCAAATTTACTACCACGGGATTTTGTTCTGTGGAGCTTCGCAACAATCGGTTGCGCTCTATTACTAATTGGTTGTAATTGGTTATTAAACCATCTATTCCACCTTCTGAAATACCTAAATTGGCGGGTAGCAAGCTTGTTTTGTCTTCTTTATTTAAGTAGGATACCACTGAATTTACTACCTCTAATTGGGTGGCAAGGTTTACTTGTTTTTTGTTTAAATCGCTGGAGTTTTCAAGAAACAATTGGGCTTCGGCTTGGATATCGGTTAAGCGGTTTTCTTGTTTAAAATCTACTTTATTCGTTTCCACCGAGTCTAATTCCTGCGTAATAATTTGCAGCCGTTCGTCTATAAAGGCTGCGGTATTCAAAGAAACCAAGTTTCGATCCTCGGTTGCATCTTTATTATATTGGGAAACTAGTTCATCTAAAATGCGTTGTGCTTTTTCTTTTACAGGGTCGTTTAGTGTTAACTTTATGACACTTCCTCCTTTTACTACAGGACTTACTTGTATGGCATTTTGGTAATAGGTAACGATGTTATTTAAATTAGCAAATTGTACAAGAAAGGTATTGTCTTCTTTGGCATCAAAATTCTTTTGTAAGACAGCACTTGGCAAGATTGTAATATCGGCAAAAGGAAAAGAGACGCGATTGCCAAAATTTACTTCTTGTTTGGTGTTGGTTTCCGAATCTGTTATTTCTAAAGTAGTTGGCGATGTGATTTTAAAATATAGCGGATATGTTGGGTAAGGCACATCCTCTTTTTCGTTTACTATTTTTATGGAAAATGCTTTGTTTGCAAAAAATTCTGTCACTTTTATTTTACCTTCTTTGAAATACCGAATGTGCAAATCTAATTCTTTTGCCACGTTGGTCATGAGGCGTTTCGATTTTAAAATTTCGATTTCATTTTCAATACTATTAGAATTCATACCACTAATCAAGCCTATGTCTTCAAAAGCAGCTAATTCAGAGGCTGCCCCTCTTCCTTTGCTGTCTTTTATGATAATGCTTGTGCTGGTTTGATAAAAAGTGGTGGTATATCGCAAATACAAATAAGCAATTATTAAACTAATTAGAACAGTAAGGACAAACCAAGGCCAATGCCTCAAATAGGTACCTATCTGCTCTCTTAACGTGGGCTCGTTGTTTGCTACTGTTGTGGTCTTAGAGGTAAGATTTTCCATGAAATTGTTATCTGGATATAAGTACGATTATAGAAATTAAAACCGAGGCTATAGAAATATAAACACCTGAATTCCTATTATATGCTGCTGAATTTACTTGGGCATTGTTTGGCTGTACATATACCACATCATTTTGTTGCAAATAATAATAGGGAGAGTCTAAGAATTCGCTTTTGGTGAGGTCTATTTTGCTGTACGTTTTTATGCCGTTTTGTTCGCGTAAAATTAAAATATTTTCGCGTTTTCCAAAAATGGTCAAATCGCCTGCTTTTCCTAAGGCTTCCAATAAAGTTATTCGTTCGTCATCAATATAATAGGCTCCCGGTCTGGCTACTTCTCCTAAAACGGTTACTTTATAATTGGTAATGCGCACATTTAGTATTGGGTCTTTTACATAAACCGATATTCTTGTTTTTAAATCTTCTACAAGCTCTTGGCGGGTCATCCCTCCTACTTGCAGCGTTCCTAAAACAGGAAACTCAATACTGCCATCGTTATTTACTAAATAACCTTGTGCTTGTACACTTTGGTTGGTATTTTGCTCTTGGATATTTTTAGCCGGTGCCATTAAATTAAATGGTGCAGAGGCTTCCATATCATAAGAAGAAACTTGAATGGATAGTATATCATTAGGCCGTATTACAGGATTGTTTTGCAATGCATCGGTTGCTGTATGAATCCTCTCTATATCTTGTAGATATAAAATTTCCTTTTTAGACACACATGAGGTTACAAACAGAAAGATAAACAATACCGCAACAAATGGATAAATTGGGGATAAAGTAGCTCGTATTTGTGGGAATAGCATAGGTTGTTTTTTAGTAATTATGCAAAAATAATGTGATTTAACCAATATACCTTCTCTTTTATGCATATTTTATGGTTATTAGTAATTGGTGTCTTAAATTTTTTTTATAAAATTTACATCATTCAATTCTATAAGAATGAAAATTTAATGTTTTGATTATTTTAGGTTGGAAGGGATATTAGCTTACTTCAGACTTTAAGTATCGCCATAGGCAAGAATAAGGCTTTCCATGGACGTATGACCTAATAAAATTTATGTACTTCCATTACAGAAATTAGCCAATTTTCCTTTTTAGTCATACGTCATAAGTCCTGTAATCTTATGTCTTTTACCCAATTTTAGATCCAAATAGTTATATATTATTTTACATCCAATTCACAAAACTCTGAATTTTCACTTTTATACTCCACCACAATTTCTTTTAAAATGCGCACCACATCCATCTCTTGTTTTTTAAGGGCAGATTTTACAACCATTTCAAAGAGTTTTTTTAAATCATTAAAAGGCACTGGAACATCTTTAGCTACCATAATCTTGTTGTGATGGGTGGGTAAATGATTGGTTTCATCGGCAAGAAGTTCTTCGTAAAGTTTCTCCCCGGGACGCAAGCCGGTTACTTTTATCTGTATGTCTTTTTCTGGTATAAGCCCGGAAAGACGAATCATTCGTGTTGCTAAATCCATAATTCTAACGGGTTTTCCCATATCAAAAACAAAGATTTCCCCTCCTTTTCCCATAGTGCCTGCTTGCAATACCAATTGGCAGGCTTCGGGAATGGTCATAAAATAACGAATAATATCCGGATGGGTTACCGTTACCGGACCTCCTTTTGCTATTTGTCGTTTAAAATGGGGAATTACGGAACCATTAGAGCCTAACACATTGCCAAAACGGGTGGTAATAAAGAGGGTGTTTACTCCTTTTTCTTTTTGAATGGATTGTACATACATTTCAGCAGCACGTTTTGAGGCACCCATAACATTAGTAGGATTCACTGCTTTATCGGTTGAAATCATTACAAATTTGGATACATTATTAGCAATAGCTAATTTCACTAAATTCATAGTCCCCAATATATTTACATAAATTGCTTCATGGGGATTGCGTTCAATAATAGGAACATGTTTGTAGGCGGCTGCATGGTAAATCATATCAAATTGATGTTGTTCAAAAAGCATGACTAACCGATACATATTACTGATGTTTGCTAACTCAGTTACAAAATTTAATTCCGGGAAATTCTCATTAAGTTCAAGTTCTAAATTGTACAACGGGGTTTCTGCTTGGTCTAAAATAACTAATTTTCCGGGATTGAATTTTGCAATTTGCCGCACCATTTCACTTCCTATAGAACCAGCACCTCCTGTTATTAATATCACTTTGTTGTTTAAATCTTCTTCTATCAAACGATTGTCCAGAGCAATAACTTCTCTATTTAAAAGATCTTCAATTTGAATGACTTTTATTTGTTGGGTTAATTCGGTATCCGAATTCCATTGCTCCACCACCGGGACGTTAAAAATCAATAGCCCATTTTCCAAACAATTATCCACCAAGTCATTTTTTTCATCTTTGGATAAAGTATCTCCTAAAATTAAAATTCCTTGTACATTGTATTTGCTCAGATTTTCACATACCCTTTTCTTGAATAGAATCACTGGTTTTCCTAAGATTCTAATATTTTTGTATGTGGGGTTTTTCGAAAGAAATCCAACGAGCTCAAAGGGTCGTATCGAATCGGTAGCCAACGCCTCGGCAACCGAAATTGCGTGATCATCTGTACCTAAAATTACCACACGCTTTTTTACTACATCTATTTTGTTTTCTTTAAATAGATGATAGACTTGTTTTATAACCACTCTAAATAATAATAAAAACGAAAAAGAAATGATTAAATAAATGAGGAGACCCGGTAAAATATAAATCTTAGAGCCTGTTGCAAAATAAAAGATATAGTTTAATACTATCAGTACAAAACCGGTAGCAAAACTGGATAAAAGCAATTTTACTATATCGGTAAATGTAGAATGGCGAATCAAACCCGCATAGGTTTTAAAAACCATAAAAAAGAAGACGTTGATTACTAATATAGCACCATAGCGCTCCACCCAAGTAAAGGTTGGGTAAAAAGAAATTTGCAAACTTTGCAAGATTAGATTAGCAGCTATAATGGACAAGACTAAAAGAGAGGTGTCTATACAGATAACTATCCATCTTGGCAAATAACGAATACTGGTTATTCCTAACTTATTATCACCTTTGAGAAGTATTCTTCTAAACTTATTTAGTAAACTTTCATACATAGCACTGTTTTTTACTTTCTAAAAGTGGTTTAATAATACCAACTTTCCGATTCTGATTTTTTTTGGGGAGAATTATTTTATTTTAAAAAAAACAATCAATTATTAAAACAATGCCTAATCGTTTTTTCTATTCGGTGCAAATCAGCAGAGGTGAGGTTAGATGCTGACGGCAAACACAATCCATTATGAAATAAATTTTCTGCTACCCTACTCCCATAATAAGGAGCATCCTTAAAAATAGGCTGCAAGTGCATGGGTTTCCATAAGGGTCTACTTTCAATATTTTCTTTTTCTAATGCCAAACGTACTTCTGTTGGTCCTATACCATTAGACATTTTTTTATCTATTACAATACAACTTAGCCAATGGTTAGAAACATAGGTCTTGTTTGGTTCCATAAATATACGCACACTATTTATATTTTTAAACAATTGGGTATAAAAAAAATTATTTTTTCTTCGTAATGCTACGTGGGCATCCAGCACTTGCATTTGTCCTCTTCCTATTCCTGCACATACATTGCTCATACGGTAGTTATACCCAATTTCACTATGCTCATAATGTGGTGCTTGGTCTCTTGCCTGTGTCGCTAAAAAAACAGCTTTGTCTTTTTGTGCCTTGGTTTTAGTAATCAAGGCACCTCCGCCTGAAGTGGTGATGATTTTATTGCCGTTAAACGAAAGGATGGACAAATCACCAAAAGTGCCACATTTTTGTCCATTGTAGGTACTTCCAAGTGCTTCGGCACTGTCTTCAACTAGTGCAATTTCATATTTTTTTGCAATGGCCACAATCTTTTCTACTTGGAAGGGCATACCATATAAATGTACACCAATGATGGCTTTTGGCTTTTTGCCTTTGGCTATTCTATCTACTATGGCAGCTTCCAAATGTATCGGACACATATTCCAGGTTTCTTCTTCACTGTCAATAAAAACAGGCGTCGCACCTACATATACTATTGGATTTGCCGATGCCGAAAAGGTCAAGCTTTGACAAATCACTTCATCACCGGGTTGTACATCTAGTAATATCAATGCCAAATGTAAAGCGGCAGTACCAGAGCTTAATGCTGCTACTTCTATTTCTTGTTGTGGTGCATTGAAATCGGTGTTTTTTTGGAGGTACTTTTTTATATCTTCTTCAAACCCGGTTACATTTGGACCTAAAGGGGCTATCCAATTGGTAGCAAATGCTTCATTTACAAACTCCTGCTCGCTTCCACCCATATGTGGAGAAGATAAATAAATTTTAGAGGTACTCATAGTGATAAAAAGGGCTTTATAAAGCATAGATAAAGCTTTCACAAAATTACAAAAGTTATTATTGGCAAGGGTCTCTATTGGGAAAATTTTTGTTTAATTTTTCCTAAAAAAGGGTAATTAAAATATTTCTTGGGTGGACGAGCCTACCGGACAGACAGGCTCACCCACCCAATCACAAACTCAATAAACCCTCCTCCTCCAAAAACAATTCAAAATCCAAAATTTAAAATTCAAACCGTCATTGCGAATTTATCTACCGTAGGTAGGCGTTTTTGCCAAAGGCAAAAAAGCGAAGCAATCCTGCCTACCGGACAGGCAAGCTCATCCAACCAAGAACAAGCAAAATTAACCCTCGCCCTACCATCGATTTATTGTATAAAAACTTTGTATTCGTATCTCGGTTAAAATTATTCTTCCAATAAAGGCATGGCTGCGTAAATTTTAAATAAGGCAATGGTTTCAAGTCGCAATTTTGTTTTTACAAATTTTTTTAGATCCTCATCCAACATTTCACCAAGACCTTGAAGTATATTTTTATTGGACATTTTTTCCAGATAGCCAATACAATCCTGTAAATAATCTGCTAAAGGTCTTTTCATCCGTTCTTCCACAATTTGCTTATTTATTGGCGTTTGCTTCTCCATAAAAAACCAACAGTCGAACAAATCTCGATTGGTAAAAGTGGCCCGATCTAAAAGTGCACAAACTTTATGGGCAAACATATCTGGCATGGTCATCACCTTCATGCTGATTCCCAATAAATTTTTTATTTCATAATGATTGTCAAACTGTCGGGTTGAAATCTCTACTTTCAATTTTCGTTCTCCAGAACCATAATCCAGCACAATAACAAGTCCGTAATGTTTAATCGCTTCATCATCTATTTTACCATACTTTAATACAATGGAACGGATTTTTTCAAAAACCAAAACCCGTTTGTCTGGTTTAATGAGATGAAAATCTAAATCAACAGAAAATCGTGGCAATTGCTCAAAAAACAGCAATGCCGTTCCTCCCTTAAAACCAAGTAGGTTACCAAGTTCTACATCGCTATAAATATCTTTTAAAATCCGTATCAAATAGGATTTATGTTTGGTGATGTTCATATTTTCAATATTTTTTTTACGCGTTTTTCAAGGACGTTAGACGCATACATAGGAAGCAAGTTTAGCACCTTATTTTTATTTAATGTATTTATTGCATCAAAGTACATGTTCCCGTTGAGATAAAGCATATCTAAAAAAGCCCTTTCTTTGGTTGCTATATGGATGCCATTCTCATTGGAAATAATTCCGTTTGTATTTAACAAAACCGCATCCTTGATCTTTCTGTACTTTATTTGCCAGCCTTCAATTTCCAAAGCGCGACTCAAATAACTGACTGCTGTAATGGCACTGTCATATTGAAAAATAATTCCTTCCTTTTGAAGTACATAATCTAATGATACATAAGTGGGTGTATATAAGGTGCAGGCCAGAGCTGCAGGGTCGTAGTTTGGTTTTGCATACAATCCTTTGCGCGGATTTTTTAAATTCCCCTTGCCTATCTGGTAATGCAATTTCTTAGTTAAAGAAATAGGGTTTGACTCACCGGTAAGCAATGCAATATCCGCCAAGCCAAATACAGAACGAGGGCTTTGATAAACCTGTAGTAACCAGTCTCTATTTTGATTAGATGAACCCATTATACGAATATATAGTATATTTAGTTCACAAAGATATAAAAAGTTTTGTAGAAAACATAAAATGGAAATGGTATTACAGAACCGAAAGTGAGGAGGAAATAAATTAACGATTGCTTACCTAGTAAATTTGCTTAGAGATAGTTTGCTTGCATCCGCCTGCGGCGAAGAAGGTTAGGGCTTTTTTGTTAGGAATTTTAATTAAAATATTTCTTGGGTGGACGAGCCTACCGGACAGGCAGGCTCACCCCCCCAAGAAAAAGCCTGACAAACTATCCTTTTACTTTTTCCTCTTCAATTTCTTAATGCCATACCACGCTCCAGCTACCAAACCCAAACCTATAAAGCCATCAATCGGTGCGGTTGGTATTTCATCATCGGTGTCATCCGGGAAGTCTATCTGTGCTTGTGCGGTTTCTATGCCTAGTGCTAATAAACAAAAAAGCAATAGCATTCGTACTTTTTTTAGGGACGTTATTTTATATATTTTCATAGCGAAGTCTATTTATTTTTTAATCCATTTGGTGGTGAAACGTGCGCCTTCTTCATTGGTAAGGGTTACTACATATATGCCTTTGCTTAATGCCGGTGGCGCAATACTTACCTGCCCATTCCCTCCTACTTCATAGGTTTTTTGAAACACTTCTTGTCCTAAAACATTGCTTATTTGCACCGTTACTTCTTGCCCATTTAAGTTTTTAGTACCAATAGCAAATTGTATGGCACTCGGATTGGGATACAACACAAATCCAGCTCCAAACCCTTGGTCGTTAGTGCCTAAAACAACTTCTTCAAAAACGACTTCAAAGCGGTCGGGGGCGATGCTGTTTGCATCATTCTGATCAATAGTAAAACTGTAAAGCGTAGTATCATTGTTTGTCAATTCGGTATTCTCGCCGGTAAACACATCCCGAAGGTATGCCGTTACGCCTTGCAATTCTTCTAGGTGCATTTCCAAAACATACTCGGTGTGGCGGTATTGGTTGGTAAACAACGGCAACACCTCTCCTACTTGTGGTAAGGCTCTGCTTTCTATGCTTAACTTTTTGCCATCGTTCTGTATGGCTAAATTTTCATCTTGGTTAAAAAACTTAGCAGCATCTAGTGCGGTAATGGCATTGTCGCCGGTTTCTGCAAACTGCAATCGCAACCCGTCTGAGGCGGTATTACCGGTGGCAAAGGCGGTGGCTTCATACAAACGGATATCTAATTGTGCATCGGTAATAAATACTGCGGTTAGCGGTTGGTTTACGGCTTTTTGTGTTTCCTGAAAAGTAATCGATGCCGCACCATTTGCCAAGGTGGTTACAAATGCCGCTTGGCCGGGTTGTAGGTATTGGTTGGCTGCTGAACTGCTTGCGTTTGTTCCGGCAGGTAATGCCACTGTTACATAGGCTCCTCGTCCTCCGGGGGTTCCGGGATCTGGTACTCCTCCTAAAGTGGGATCCCAAACATAATAAAAATTGGGGTTGATGTTTGTAGAAGCTCCTACTACGGCATTCATATCTACCGCAGCGGGATACGGATTTCCAAAGAAATTAAACTCGCCTGCCACCGTGCTAAAATTGGTATCGGTTTTTGTGCCGGTAAATAGCGTGCCTGTTGCTTGCAGTGTTGTGTTTGTAGGTGCCGAGCTATTACTGTTTACATTAATACTTCGGTCACCGCGCACTAAAATGCGGTAGGGCGTTCCTGCGGTGAGGGTGTTCACATCGGTATTGGCTATTGCTTGCCAAGCTTGCGCTGTATTGTTTAAGGTAAACATCGATGGGTTGCCGCTAGGTGTAGCATCAAATCCATTGGCTCCTGTGGTGGAGCCGGTTATGTGCGTGCCAAAACCGGGATTGGGATTGTCTGCTGCGTTTATCGCACCTTCTTGCCAGTTGGCATGTATGCTGCCACTAGTAGTTACCGAAGAAGATAAAAACCGAAAGGCACGACGGGCGGGAATGTAGCGTTGGATGGTGACAGGACCGGTAAGAACAGAGGTGGGTGCGACTGCATCTAGCTGCCCTGTGCGTGTGGCATCACTACTAAAAACAAAGGCTCCTTGATTGTTGACATCTCCAAATAATTTTACAACATAGCCCGTACTTAAATTAGCACCGGGATTTATAGCAATGTCGTAAACGTTAATATTTCCATTTAATATTGCTGTACCATTAATAACTGTCAAATCATGGTTTGAAGTGATAACACCTACTGGATTTTGAGGAGTCCAAGATCCGTTTTCATAAATAAATTCTGGGCGTTTTACTACCACCGTATAATCTTCCACCTCACCAAAAGGAAAGTTTTCACAAGAGGTGGGTATTCCAGTATTACTCATAGAAACCCGCATACGAGTGGTTACCTCATTTATGCCCATAGGAACAGTAAATTGTCCGGTGGCTACTATACCTGCTGTACTATCTAAAGTAAAAACTTGCTCTCCGGGATCGTTAAAACTTTCATTGACATTATAATCTATCCACACTGAGTGTCTTGCAAAAAATGAAGGGTTAGTGTTTCCTACAGTTATAGTAATTTGGTAGGTTTGTCCCTGCTCCAAGGTGGTGCTTATTCCTGTGTAATCAGTGTAAGCACTAAAAGAAGAAATATTGTTAATGGTGTTTAGCGACACATTGCTTATATACAAATCGATTGAGGGATTTTGTGAGGACGAATTACAATAGGTTAAGCCAATTGTTGTAAAATTGACCGATGCCGAAAATACCGAAGGTGAACCTGCCGGACATTTGCTGCGCACTTGTAGTTCATAATTGGTGGTTGGGCTTAAGCCTGTCATAAGATAATTAGGGTTCGTTAGGTTTTCTACTAAAATCCAACTGGGTGCGCCTATCTCTCTGTACTGTATATCATACGAAGCTCCTGCAACCGTTTGCCAAGATACTCCTGCTGTGGTACCGGTAATGCCGTTTACCATGATGTTTTGTGGTACTGTAGCCGCGGAACATACCACTAAAAGACCGCTAACTAACAAACTAAAATTCTGACTTCCCCCTGTTAACGAACCTTTGTGGGTAACAGTAATGGTGTACGATCCGGAAGCTCCGGCTATATCTACGCGCTCAAAAGGATCTACATTATTATCTCCTCCATTACTATTGGTGGTTAATCCGGTTAATCGCCATGGATAAAAAGTTGTTGCGCCTTGCGTAACCCGTATGTCTAAATCATTGACTAAGGCGGGTGTGGATGAATTTGTACCTGTATTTATGGTGCCGGCAGGGTCGGTCCAAGAAATGCTTGCCAATAAATCATTAATACCATCGGCATCTACATTGATGGTATAGGTTTGCCCCGGAAAAAGAGTTAACTCTTGCATTAGTGTGGAAGTACCGTTATTTGTAATCGCCTCTGCGGCACGCTTGGCATTGAGCAATCCCCAACCCCATACGGCATCGGGTCCTGTTGGTCCGGCATCGTCGGCGGTGTGCAAGGCTAAACCTTTTAAGGTAGCGGCTCGCATAAAATTGCCATTTACTTGGTTTGCATGTTGTTGCAATAACAGCAAGGAGCCGGTTACATTGGGTGAAGACATGGAGGTACCGGAGATAGTGCCATAAGCGGAATTTGAGCTATCATAACTAGAGGTTAATCCTACCCCATTTCCGGTAATATCGGGTTTTATTCTAAAATCATCGGTTGGACCTTGGCTGCTAAAACTGGCGATGGATACCGAAACTAAATTGCCATTTGCATCAATGTTTGCGTCATTTGCCGCAGCTATTACTAAATTGTTTTTGGCGGTAGAAATACCATTCAATTTATCATAATTCGGGTTTCCTAAAAGAGGGAAAGCGTTAGAAGTATTGTCTGTTCCGTCATTTCCGGCTGAATTTACCATCAAATAAAACGGGGCATTATACATAATGACATCCCAGTTTCTGGCATCCGTTTGGTAAGCTCCAAACCATTGATCAAGAATATCAACTGCATTAAACCCATAAGAATGGTTAGAAAGTAGCATGCCATTGGCTGCTGCGGTGGTAGCTTCAGATTCATCATTATTCCACATATACCCACGCACTTTTGCTTGAGGTGCCATTCCCTTAGCTGCCGGAAGAAAACCGGAGGCAGCGATGGTCCCCGTAACGTGTGCTGCATGAAAATTAAGTTGTGTTCCTCCTTCTGCGGCTACATCTTGTATCGTTACTCTATTGTTTCCTCCCGGTCCGTCATATTCTTGATGGGTAACACGCGGATGGCCACCATCCCACACGTAGGCTATCATATTCTGACCATCTAAATTGAAACCTGTAGTGCCACCTATATTAATATGATTTACCCGAGTAGATTTTGCCGCGTTTACATTATTGGTTTGATAGTAAATAAGGGTGCCGTCGGGCAATACGCGCTGCAATTCGGCAAAACTTCCATTTTCCAAAGTTTTGGTTATCGGAAGGTTATAGGCTTTTGCATACGCCACTGCACTTGCCTTTTCGCTTTGCGACCTCTCTAAAAAGTCTGCCGACAGTTGGTTTAAATAATTAATGTTGTAATGGGAAGTAATTTTACTGACTTGTTCCGGAGTTTGTGCAAGAAGCAGAAAAGGACAGGTTACAGCAAATAGGATTGCTATTGCAATTGGTTTTATTGAAAAACTCATAATTAGATTAGGGATTAATTAGAATTTAAAAAATTGATTTATTACTTTTTTTTCTATAGTTTTTATTTTGGATAAAAGTATATTTATTAATTGAATAAAACCATCTTTTTTATATATAATATATGGAAAACCGTATGTTAAAAAAACCCGTTAATTACCATGCAGCTCTGCTTATTAATTTCCCACAAACTTCACGCTAAAACTTACTATATTAGCAGTTAACAAATCACTACGGGTGTACCTATTATAACGCAAATCGATATTTTTTAAACCAAATGATCCTATTTTAAATGTGGTAAACAGATCGGTATAGGAAATGCTACCTCCTATTTGACTGCTATGGAATGCCGACAAATCATAATCGGAAGTATAGTAGATTTCTGTAGAAACATGCTGGTTGTAAGGCGCAAAATAGGTGGCTTGGGTTTGGGTGTAAAAACGATACATCGGTGCAATGGTAAAACTTCGGTTTAGTTTTACAGGCAATTCAAAATTTACGGTTTGTGAGGTTATCCCCCAATCGTCTGAATAATAGCGATAAAAAGTCCTAAGCGTAAAGGATGCATTCATATAATAGTTTAGTCGCACTCCCACCGGTATTTTAAATCGGGTATTGGGTAGTCGCTCTACATCATCGGCTAAACGGAATACATCTTTGTTTTGCGGACTGGCATAATTGGCTATCGAACTAGCGTTACCTATAAAATATTGCGGTTTATCGGCAAAGTAAATTCGGTGGTATGGCGTGGAAAGCAATCCATTTTGTGTTAAAATATCGGCAGATAATGCTATTTGCAGTTTTTTTAATACTATTTGCGAAAACCCTAAGGTCAAGGCATAGGAATTTCTATTTACTTGTTGGTAGCTACTAAATTGAGTTGGTAAATAAGCACCGCTTGCATTACCGCTTTGATCTAAAACCGTTACACCACTAAAGAACCCTTGATTCAAAAAATTGCTACCATAGCTTTCAAATTCGTGCAATTCGGTAGGATATATAGGTCGCCATGTATCGAGATAGGCACTAGCAGAAAGCGATATTTCTGTATTTTTTTTATTAAATAGTTTGGAGATACCTGCTCCTAAACCCAAAGAGGTATAATCATATTCGTTTGAAACTGCCGCATGCGCATTCCAAATAAAATTTCTGCTTTTTGAACTGTGGCTGTAAGAACCGTTTATATAAATAAGTTCGTCGGTTTTTGATGCTCCTGATGACGCTTGCCAAGGGGTTCCGGTAGGTGGAGTGGCTTTACCGCCGTGTCCTTCATCTCCTCTGTCATCATCATCATCCTCCTCCTCACCACCTCCCTGTGATGCTCCGGTACTACTAAATGGATTGGTATTGCTGGAAGATGCCGAAGAGTAAGCTGAAATGCCCACATCCATAGTAAGAACCGCATCATCACCTAAAGGAGTAGAAAGAATAATAGAAGCAGTTTCATCATTTAATTTTTCTGTTCCTATACCTCCTCCAATTACGGAATGAGTGCCATCTTGCGTATAATAACTGCTAAGAAACTCCATTTCAGAGCTTTCTAAAACCTTTTTCTTATAATCAGAATTTTCATTTTGGGCAAGTAAGGTTAGCGAAAAGCAAAACAATACCAACGATAGTTTATTACGCATAAAAAAGGATTTAGAAAAAAGATTGTTAATTACAGCCACAGCCACCTCCAGTTTTGCCTCCGTTGCCTCCTACCGCTGCTTCGCGATACACTTGAAAAGCATTCTCAAAGCGCTCACTAGATCTGGCGGTAAGAACCATATCCGGATCATTGACATACACTTTTTCATATTCCTCTACCACGGCACAGGATTGTAAACTAGATAAAACAAGGATGCTTCCTAAAACAATTTTTTTCATTGGTCGGTTTTTAATTTGTGTAATGCTTGGATATAAAGAGAGATAGTTAAACCTACTTAAACTTAAAAAATATACTTTTGTCCTACTTCTTACCTGTTGTTTTACTTGAAAAAAGGATATTTTCTTTTTTAAAATCAAAGTAAGCCACAAAAAATAAAGAAATAGAATTAGCATAATGTAGGTGTATTTTTAATGTAAAACATGAACTACTTTAAATACCCTACTTTGCGTAGTGCTTTTTTTTCATTTTAATTAAAATATTTCTTGGGGGCATGAGCCTGCCTGTCCGGTAGGCACGCTCATGCCCCCAAGAAAAAGCCTGACAAACTATCCTTTTACTTTTTCCTCTTCAATTTCTTAATGCCATACCACGCTCCAGCTACCAAACCCAAACCTATAAAGCCATCAATCGGTGCGGTTGGTATTTCATCATCGGTGTCATCCGGGAAGTCTATCTGTGCTTGTGCGGTTTCTATGCCTAGTGCTAATAAACAAAAAAGCAATAGCATTCGTACTTTTTTTAGGGACGTTATTTTATATATTTTCATAGCGAAGTCTATTTATTTTTTAATCCATTTGGTGGTGAAACGTGCGCCTTCTTCATTGGTAAGGGTTACTACATATATGCCTTTGCTTAATGCCGGTGGCGCAATACTTACCTGCCCATTCCCTCCTACTTCATAGGTTTTTTGAAACACTTCTTGTCCTAAAACATTGCTTATTTGCACCGTTACTTCTTGCCCATTTAAGTTTTTAGTACCAATAGCAAATTGTATGGCACTCGGATTGGGATACAACACAAATCCAGCTCCAAACCCTTGGTCGTTAGTGCCTAAAACAACTTCTTCAAAAACGACTTCAAAGCGGTCGGGGGCGATGCTGTTTGCATCATTCTGATCAATAGTAAAACTGTAAAGCGTAGTATCATTGTTTGTCAATTCGGTATTCTCGCCGGTAAACACATCCCGAAGGTATGCCGTTACGCCTTGCAATTCTTCTAGGTGCATTTCCAAAACATACTCGGTGTGGCGGTATTGGTTGGTAAACAACGGCAACACCTCTCCTACTTGTGGTAAGGCTCTGCTTTCTATGCTTAACTTTTTGCCATCGTTCTGTATGGCTAAATTTTCATCTTGGTTAAAAAACTTAGCAGCATCTAGTGCGGTAATGGCATTGTCGCCGGTTTCTGCAAACTGCAATCGCAACCCGTCTGAGGCGGTATTACCGGTGGCAAAGGCGGTGGCTTCATACAAACGGATATCTAATTGTGCATCGGTAATAAATACTGCGGTTAGCGGTTGGTTTACGGCTTTTTGTGTTTCCTGAAAAGTAATCGATGCCGCACCATTTGCCAAGGTGGTTACAAATGCCGCTTGGCCGGGTTGTAGGTATTGGTTGGCTGCTGAACTGCTTGCGTTTGTTCCGGCAGGTAATGCCACTGTTACATAGGCTCCTCGTCCTCCGGGGGTTCCGGGATCTGGTACTCCTCCTAAAGTGGGATCCCAAACATAATAAAAATTGGGGTTGATGTTTGTAGAAGCTCCTACTACGGCATTCATATCTACCGCAGCGGGATACGGATTTCCAAAGAAATTAAACTCGCCTGCCACCGTGCTAAAATTGGTATCGGTTTTTGTGCCGGTAAATAGCGTGCCTGTTGCTTGCAGTGTTGTGTTTGTAGGTGCCGAGCTATTACTGTTTACATTAATACTTCGGTCACCGCGCACTAAAATGCGGTAGGGCGTTCCTGCGGTGAGGGTGTTCACATCGGTATTGGCTATTGCTTGCCAAGCTTGCGCTGTATTGTTTAAGGTAAACATCGATGGGTTGCCGCTAGGTGTAGCATCAAATCCATTGGCTCCTGTGGTGGAGCCGGTTATGTGCGTGCCAAAACCGGGATTGGGATTGTCTGCTGCGTTTATCGCACCTTCTTGCCAGTTGACATGTATGCTGCCACTAGTAGTTACCGAAGAAGATAAAAACCGAAAGGCACGACGGGCGGGAATGTAGCGTTGGATGGTGACATTTCCTAATAGTTTTGAGTTTGCAGGCACGACATCCAGTTGGGCTGTATTGGTAGTAGTACTTTTAAAAATTAGGCTACCATTGTTTACCACATCACCACTTAAAGTTAAGTTGTTAGTAAAATCAACTTCAGCACCGGGATTGATGGTAATATTTCCTAATGCCACATTACCAAAATTAAAATCTATAGAACCATTTAATGCTAATAAATCGTCTCCTGCTTGCAAAGTTCCGTTGAGATGGTAAAGAGGAAAAACCAATGATCCATTTTCTGAAAAAACTAAATCATCAGGGTTTGCTGTCAATTGAATATCGTCAATGGCAAATTCATCACGGCTACCGCTACCGCCATTGTCATCGCTATCCCAACGCAAATAGTAAAAATCGTTATTTGCCAAGGCTTCCATTCCAACTATAACGGTATAGGTATGCGCTACCCATTGAGGAGAACCATCGGCAGCAATCGGCGAAATAATTTCCAATAAAGGTTGTTGTGTAAACGAAATATTGTCAGCAGAATAACTGAAATTAACGTTATTAGATCGTCCTTGGTCATTCCTTACATATACGGTATAGGACAAACGCAGGGTTTCAATAGTTGTTCCTGTTTGGTTTTGCAAACGAAGCGTTACGCTTCCGGGTGTAAAGTCGGAACTCCCTGGTTGAAAACCAAAAGCTCGATTTCCTAGGGACACTTCAAAAGCATAAAAGCCTCCTGTAATTACATTTCCGAATGAAGTACTCCTTGCAAAATCGCCTATTAAATTGGTGCCTCCAAAAACAGAAGACCCATCACTCATTCCGGTTGTAGCAAAGGCATTGCTATTCAGTTGGCCTGCTGTAGGATTCGGGGTAAAACCGGTTCCGGCATATTGGCCTTCGTTTACTCCACTTACTGTAGCATCAAAGTTTATAAGGTAAGGCGTGTTGGCAGCTACTATTTGAAGTTGTCCCCACATGATTGTGTTGACTAAAAAGAAAAACAGTGTAACTAAAAAAGCAAAAAAACGGATTTTTATTGGTAAATTCATATTTATAGTATATTTATTCGTTTTTAGGTTACAAAGCAAGGTAAAATAAGGATTGTTTCTATTACCTAAAAGTTATTAAAAGGAAAACTGTGGAGTTTTCGATAAAATTCCGTTTTACTGGATAAGATGCACTTTTTTCATTTCAAGAGGGATACTTCATGTGGGTGCATGAGTTTGATGGGTTGATGCGATTGCTACGCTTAAAAATGCGGAAACGCATTTCAATTAAAATATTTCTTGGGGGCATGAGCCTGCCTGTCCGGTAGGCTCTTCCACCCACGAACAAGCATGATTAACCTTCCCCTTACCCCTCAACCTGCCCAAAATCCAAAAACAAATTCCGCCACTCTGGATTCATTTCAACTATAAGCGCAATTTTCTTAGCGCGGCTGCCTGCTTTAAGCTTTTTCTCATAAGCTATAGCTTCGAGCATCGTAGGAAAAAAGCGATAAAAAACCAACTTATTACAGTTATACTGTGCCGAAAATGATTTTTTATAATGTTTCTTTTTGTGTCTGACCGTTCGGTTTTCAATTTCTGAAGTCACACCTGTGTAGAGAACTTTGTTGTACGTGTTTGTTACAATATAGGTGCAAGGCTTTTTCATAGGGGTAAGTTAAGAAAATTTATTTATTGGAGGCATGAGATTGCTTCGCAAAAAATGCGCTTGCGCTTTTTTTTGCTCGCAATGACCCCCATTTTGAATACAAATTTGGCTTGGCCAGGACCCGTTAAAGACAGAACCTTCTATACTTTGGGGTCATTGCGAGCGTTTTTGCCAAAGGCAAAAAAAGCGAAGCAATCTCGTCCACCCAATAACAAGCATGATTAACCTTCCCCCTCCAAAAACTCCATAAAAAGGAAGCAACCCTGCCTACCGGACAGGCAGGCTCATCCCCCCAAGCAAAATTAAAATAAGCAATCGATTACTACTCCTCGTGGTATTTTATGATTTTGGCAGGATTGCCCACCACAACGGCAAAATCAGGAACATCTTTAATGATAATGGCTCCCGCGCCAACAGTTGCCCATTTGCCAATGGTGATGCCCGGAATTACACAGGCACCAATGCCAATATGCGTGCCTTCACCAATTTTTACGCCACCGGCAATAGCGGCATTTGGGGAAATATGCACAAAATCTTCCAAGATGCAGTCATGTTCAATAATAGCCCCGGAATTGATAATTACGTGAGCACCTATCACTGTACCTACATTGATTACGGCATTGGGAAAAACAACGGTTCCTTTGTTTATTTTTATATTTTCACAAAGCACCGCCGAAGGATGAATGACACTAAAAAAATCAGCTTTAAAAGTTTCTGCTATTTGTTTTCGCGTTCTATTGTCGCCAATGCCTATGATGGTTTTTTCTATTGCGATGTTTTTGATTTTAGATGTAGGATATACAGGTAATCCCATAAGTTCAAAAGCTTTTGGGTTGTCATCGATAAAACCTTTCAAATCTCTTTTTTTTGCCAGCAAAATACTTGCAATTACTTTTCCGTGGCCACTCGCTCCAAATATATACATCTTATTCTCCTTTAAATTTTTCCATAGTAGCGGTAGTTTCCGAATTTATTCCTTCACTGCCCAGCACTTTTTTTATGGTTAAAAACAGTATGTTCATATCTACCAAAAAACGGACATTGTTTACATACCACACATCATACTTAAATTTATCTTCCCAACTGATGGCATTGCGGCCATTTACCTGCGCCCAACCGGTGATTCCGGGTTTAACTTCGTGGCGGCGGTTTTGTTCTTCACTGTATAAGGGCAGATATTCCGGCAATAAAGGTCTTGGTCCTACCAGACTCATTTCCCCTTTTAGTACATTGAACAGTTGCGGTAACTCATCCAGCGAGGTTTTGCGCACAAAACTGCCTATTTTCGTCAATCGTTTTGCATCGGGCAATACATTGCCTTCGTGGTCTTTTTTGTCGTTCATGGTTTTGAACTTCACAATCTTGAATATTTTACCATTTTTACCCGGTCGCAACTGAAAAAAGAAGGGTTTGCCATTGTTGGAAACAAACAATCCCAAAGTTACTAACAGGAATATCGGACTTAAAAGCAATATTCCTGTTAAAGCTGCCGTAAAATCGAGTAAGGGTTTGAGGAGGGTTTTGTACATACCGTAATTAATAGTTGTTGTTTAATTTACTTAATTGTGCATCAAAACCGGCACACAAATCAAAATGTTTAGTTGGATTCTGATTTTTAAGTTTTTGTATGTTCTGTAACTTCCATTTTACTGCAGGAAAATCACCAAAATCATAGGATTCCCAATTAGGCGTTCCTTTTTCTACACTTAATAAAAACTGTTTATCTGATGCTGTTATTAGTTTGTGTACATAATCCCGTAATTGGATTCTCGTATTTTCATAATCTTGATAGGTAAACCCTTCTTCTGTCATCCCTTGGAATTGTTTTTCAAAGGTGCTTTTTTGATCTGTATATAGGGGGAACAGCATTTCCTTTAAAGGGCGATTGGAACTTATCAGATAAAAAAAGAATCCCTTTTTTAGATCTGTATGTGCATTGTTTGATTTGAAAAAACGATACATATCAAATAAATCTCTTGGGTGTTGCCTATCTAAGGCCGCACATATCTTTCCTCCAAATAAATGTGCATCATCTACTACCGGTATTTCACAAAACGAATCAAATTCCTCTTGTGCTTTATCGTATAAAATTCTTTTTGTGGGTAGATTGAAACAACCGCGTTTAATTAAATTAACTTCCACTTTTATGCTTGCTTCCTTGTTGCTTATAAACAATTTTGCTTCTTTCGTATAAAATAAAACTTGCGTATTGGCAATACTCCTTTCTATTTGTTTTTTGCAATGATTAAGTGCCTCTTGAATTCCTTGCATAGATGATTCCCGGTCTTGAATTGGAAGATACGTTAAATCGATATCTACCGATAATCTGGGCATATTGCTGCGAAATAAATTAATGGCAGTGCCTCCGTGTAAAGCAAAACAAGTCTCTTTGCCTATAATAGGCAATATGTCCACTAATAATTTGACTTGTTTTTTATAGTTCCGGTAATTCATTTTGCACTAATGCTCTAGGTACAGTCATTTTATATTTATTGATATATACGCCACTTTTTGCAAAACTTCTTTTGCCACCACCTAATGCTATTTGGTTTAATTGCAGGTGTGAAAACCAACCGTGATTTGCTTTTTCCGCCAAATAGAGAAATAGTCTGTTTACCTTTACAGAACTGCAATGTTCCAATAAGGCCTGTGTGGTTTTGGGAGTTATATTGGTTAAGCCTTTCATCAGTTCATAACATTCCACTAAATCCTGATTGTCTGGCGTAAGATATAAACATTCCATCAAGGCTCGTGCAGGTGAAGCTATTTGTATGGAAAAATTTTTATGTTCATAATTCATCATTCCCAAATTTTTTGGTAAAAAAGAAGAACTTTTATACTGTATCTCCACTCCCCAATCTTTCTTTTTAAACCAAGCTGGCAACTGCTCATTATCTCCGCCAAAAAGATATACTTTTGTTGCATTGAATTCCATAAAATGTGCTTTACCCGCCAAAAGCAATGCTGTTTTTCCGGCCGGATGCACACTCAAATGCAACTGATTTTGAATGGCATAAAGGGCTCCCAGATAATCTATAGGGTCATTATATCGAGCCATAGCGCCACTGCCTATCGCTGTTAACCACTTACCGGAACGATATTTTTGCAGCAGTTCATTGCTATACCCCCGCCGGTTTAACCAGCTACTGGTAAATACTGTACCAGATGGCTGAAGCTGCAACAGTTTGTTTATTTTAGATGAAAATTCCATACCAACGGTATATATATTACTGCAAATATAAACTATTCATCCTAACTTGGTTTAAAAAAAACCTAATTTCAATACTCTGGGTATGCCAATTTAATAAAATATAAACCATACATCTCGCAAAATATAATTTGCTTTTTAATATTCCTTTGAATCTTCCTTTTTTGTCGTTCATCGTTTTGAACTTCACCATCTTGAAAATTTTACCATCCTTACCCGGACGCAGCTGAAAAAAAAAGGGTTTGCCATTGTTGGCAATTGCTAAGGCAAGTGTCACAAACAGCAACAACGGACTCAACACCAGCAAGGCAATGCCTGCGCAAAGATGGTCGAGGATGGGTTTGGTTAGGCTTTTGTACATAGCGGGGTAAAGGTATGAATTTTTCATAAAACTGGGTTACTGGGGGCATGAGATTGCCACGCTTAAAAATGCGAAAGCGCATTTTTAAGCTCGCAATGACCCCATTTGGAATGAGGTTTTGGCTGGGGTCATTGCGAGTTTATCTACCTTAGGCAGGCCTTTTTGCCGAAGGCAAAAATGCGAAGCAACCCTGCCTACCGGACAGGCAGGCTCGTCCACCCTATTACAAATTCGAAAACCATCAAACCATCATACCATCATACCATCAAACCATCATACCATCAAACCATCAAACCATCATACCATCAAACCATCAAACCATCATACCATCAAACCATCAAACCATCAAATCATCAAACCATTAAACCATCAAAGACCTATACTCCGCCAAAATCGCTTCCCAAACCAAATGTTGCTCGTAACGGGAAACAATCATTGGGCGGGCGTTTTGCTGCAGCTGTGTTCGATAATTTTCATTAACTACCATTTTTGTCATAGCCCTATATAGTGCTTCGGTGTCTTTTACCGGAATGATGGTGCCGTTTTGTCCTTCCACAATGATTTCATTGCAACCGTTGATGTTGGTTACTATGCTTGGCAAGCCCATTGCCCCTGCCTGCATGACCACATTGGGAAAACCTTCGCGGTAACTGGGGAAGGCTAAACAATTACTGATTGCTAGATAAGGACGCACGTCTTTTTGAAAACCAATCGAAATAATATTCGGATTGGTTTCTATTTCCACTAAGGTAACCGGTAATAATGGATCAAGATCTGTTTCTAAAGGGCCTACTAAAAGTAATTTTGAATTTTGAATTTTGAATTTTGAATGAGCACTATTAAGCAATAAGTTCTCATCTTGGCTTTCAACTTTCGACTTTTGACTTTGAACTTTTTTAAATGCGGCTACCAATTCATTGATGCCTTTGTCGCCTACCAAACGGCCCATAAAAATAAAAACAAAGTCATTGGGTTGTATGTCCAAACTGCTTTTTAAGGTTTGGTTTTGTTGCGCTGAAAAATTTTCAGGGTTAAAATAGGTGGTGTCTATGCCGTTAGAACTTCCATTACCCAATACTTTTAATTTATTGGGGTTGCAGAAATTTTCCTTAATAATGATTTCTTGTAAGCCGAAAGAGTTGGGGTATATTTTAGTGGCACAAGCATACGTTGCTTTTTCTACTGCATTGAGTAAAGTTCGTTTTAAACCATTGGCTTCCAATAAGGGCAAACCGGCAATGGTGTGTAACCTGTGCGGCACGTCTGCCAATTTAGCCGCCAACATACCTACGGTACCCGCTTTAGGTGTATGCGTATGCACAATAAGAGGTTTTTCTTTTTTGAAATACCTGTACAGCTGCCATACTGCCTTCAAATCTTGCAAAGGTGTAATTTTACGGGTCATTTCCACGTGAAAGGTTGGTACTTCCTGTAATTTTCCCACACGCTCTAAATTAACCTTATCAGAGGAAATGGCTATAACGGCATAGTACTGCTTCATAAAACGCAGTTGATACTCCAGCAACTTTTCTAAAGAAATTGGAACGGTGGTGATGCGGATGAGTTTATTTTTTTTAATCATCCTTTTTAAATAAATTACTTACAAATACAGCAAACTCTTTTTCATAAAAATCAAAATGAAACTCTTTGAAAGAATAGCATTCTCGTTTCATTTCAATCAATTCTTTTTTGCCGAGATTGATTGCATTAATAAGAGAAATATCTATATTATCATTATCAATATTATTTATCAAATATCCTATTTTCCCATCTTTTAAAAATTGAGATATGTTGCTTGAAGGGTTAGTTAAAACAGGTGTTCCGCAAGTAATAGATTCAACAAATTTAGTCGGAAATCCTGCCGTATTTGTTAAGCTATTATCTCTTAAAAAAATTGAAAAATCTGCCCTTTTTATTTTTTCAATTGAATCTTTATGTGATTTTTTACCTTCGAAAAAAACATTATCAATCACATTTTCAGGAATTGAGTGACGTCCAAAAATTGTGAAGTATTCAGATTTAGTGAGCCCAACTATTGTGAACTTAAAATCTCTAACGCTATTTTTAATTTTAGATAATGACAGAATAATTACGTCAATTCGATCTTTAAATCCATTTCCAGGTGATCCTACATAGATTAAATCTGAAAAATCTTTCGGTTTGCAATCAACTTTACTCCATTTCGCTGAATTTTTATCTACTAACGGAGGTAACAGCAACGTATTAGTATCTTTATAAAAATCATTTAAATATTTACTTATTGCTAAAACTCCATCGGCTTTTCTATGCAGAATATTCATTCGTATATAGGTGTCTATTCCCTTAATTATTTTAAAAAACAAATTACCATTAGGTTCGTACCATTCAGTAACATCTACAATAAGTTTAATATTATGCTTTTTACAATAATTTATTAATCTCATTAAGGATACTGATGGATAATTATATGCTATGATTATGTCAACATTTCCTTCCAAATCATTCTTTATAGTATCCTTAACAAACGAAATACTTGTAATAAAGGTTAACCAATCTTTTTTAGTTGCAGGGTATTTTTGAGGTTTTGAATTATAATTAAATCCATCAATAGTCTCCTTTTTCATTAAAGGTTTATAAAAATAATGATCCTTATCAACACCAATAAAAGTAACTTTATATCCTAGTTTAGAAAATAATTTACCATTAGCTATAACACGTTGCGCAGCAGCATTCTTATCTGGTAATTCAAAACCTCCAACATATAACACATTTTTATTAATCTCCATAAAACAAAACTATTTTAACCAAACCACTCTATTGATATAGTCTGTGTAAGAAATAATAATTCTCACCACTTTATCCGAAACATTTGGCATGGAATAATCGGCTACCGGCCGCAACGTTCTTTGGTCTCCCCTTTTTTGATTTTTTAGTATCTCCAACGCCTGCATAATGCGTTCGGGATTTAATCCCACCATCATTACCGAAGCCTCTTCCATCGCTTCAGGACGTTCGTGGGCATCACGAATATTTAATGCCGGAAAATTCATAATAGATGATTCTTCTGAGATGGTACCACTATCAGACAGCACCACCTTTGCATTTTTTTGCAAATGGTTGTAGTCGTGAAAACCCAAAGGTTTCATTAATTGAATCAGCTCATTAAATTTAACGCCTGTTTCATTGATTTTATTTCTGGTTCGCGGATGTGTTGAAACAATAATTGGCAACTTATACGTTTCCGCAATGGCATTCAAACTTTCGACCAGCTTTATAAAATTATTGGAATTGATGTTTTCTTCCCGATGCGCAGATACCACAAAATAGTTTTCTTTTTGTAATCCCAATGTCGCCAATACCTTTGAATCGTCGATTTGTTTGCTGTATGCAGCCACCACTTCAAAAATGGGAGAGCCTGTTTTTATGATCCTGTCCGCCGGCAAGCCTTCACGCAATAAATATTCCCTGGCAATATCACTGTAGGTCATATTAATATCACTGATGTGGTCCACTATTTTTCTGTTGGTTTCTTCAGGTACCCGCTGGTCAAAACAACGGTTTCCTGCTTCCATATGAAAAATAGGAATTTTTCTTTTCTTGGCCGCGATGGCACACAAACAAGAATTGGTGTCGCCCAATACCAAAAAGGCATCGGGATTTACGGATTCCAAAACGGGATCAATATTAATTAATATCTGACCTGCAGTGGTGGTGGCATTGCCTCCGGCGGCATTCAAAAAATAGTCCGGTTTTCTCAGGCCTAAATCTTTGAAGAATACTTCGTTTAATTCGTAGTCGTAATTTTGACCTGTATGCACTAAAATGTGTTCTATACTTTCGGTTGCGTCTAATTTTAAAATCACTCTGGAAAGCCGGATGATTTCCGGGCGGGTTCCAACTACGGTCAGGACTTTTAGTTTTTTGATTGGTAATTGGTGATTAGTGACTAGTGACTGGTTATTTCTTGTTGATTTTTTCATAGGTAATTAGTGGCTGGTGATTAGTTACTGGTAATTAGCTAATATTTAATGATTTTATTAAACCTTGAAGCATTCTGGAAACCGCATTTAGCTCTTCCATTAATAATTTGCTATCATTGACTTCTAAAATATTTAAATTTGTTGCTATCAATAATTGGGTTTCTAACTCTGCTGCGCTCCCTAAAGAAATATATAAAAATTGTCTAAATTCAACCTTACTTTTTCTTGCTCCCCCTTCAGCAATATTTGAAGGAATTGAAACTGCGCACTTTCTAATTTGTGAGGTTAGCCCATAAATATCTTCCTTTGGAAATGATTTTGTAATTTCATAAATTGATGTGACAAATATAACTGAACGTTTCCAAACATCTAAATCTTTATGTGTCATATTGGTGATTAGTCATTAGTGATTAGTGATTAGTGATTGGTGATTAGTGATTGGTGATTAGTGATTGGTGATTAGTGATTGGTGATTAGTGATTGGTGATTAGTGATTGGTGATTAGTGATTGGTGATTAGTGATTGGTGATTAGTGATTGGTGATTAGTGATTGGTGATTAGTGATTGGTGATTAGTGATTGGTGATTAGTGATTGGTGATTAATTATTGGTGATTAGTTATTGGTGTTAAGTTATTGGTGATTCATTAATTGTGATTTTAATTTGTTAGCTTAAAGATATTTAAAGTATATTCGACTCTAGTCACTAGTCACTAGTTATACTTCCTCAAAATACGTATCCGCATCTTCAGGATTGTAAGGCTCATTTATCCAAAAATTGGTATATAACACTTCATCGCCTATATTTTTAATGTTGTGGGTGTACCAAATTGGCATATCCACATAAGCCGGTTCATTGCCGTCCAAATAGAAATTCAATACTTCCTTGGATCCTATGCGTCGCAATTGAATTAACGCTTTCCCTTTGATAACGGCAAAGCGTTCAATTTTTCGAGTGTGGTAATGGTTCCCTCTGGTAATTCCCGGAACCGTTGTAGAAAAAGACACTTGTCCGCCAACCCCCAATCGAATCACCTCCACAAAGGAACCTCTTGGGTCGGTATGCTGTGTGAATTTTACCGGAAAATGATTGGCAATGTCCATATAACAACGGAACGTATTGAACAAATTTAATTCGAACGTGTTGTTAATGGCAGGAATTTCGCCTTTGTCCTGGTATTGTGTTTTATAGTTTTCCAGCAAGGAAAGCATGGCTGATACTTTCGAAACCGAAGTATGCGGCACCAAAACCTCCTCTTTGCTTTCAGCGCATCTGATTTCATTGATAATTTCACCCACAAGTTCACCCACATAAATCAACTTTACCTCGCCGTCAACCTCAATTTTAGGGGTTTCATTGTGAGATAATTTATAGCAGAAAGTAGCGACCACGGAATTGTAATTGGGATGTCCGAATGGCCCAAATACATTTGGAATAATCATTCCCGTAAATTTTCCTCCTGATTTTTTTGCCCAATCAACCATCAATTCCCGACCTTCTTTTTTGGATTTCCCATACAGATTGTCTTTTTCTTCCTGTGTAGAGGATGAAAAAAGTACGTGGGCTTTGCTTTTTGTTTTTGTTAAAGCATTGATTAATTTTTGTACCAATACGATGTTCGTATCATAAATCACTTGTGGTTCATTATGCCGGTTCATCGCTGCCAAGTGCACAATCACATCGCATTGCGACACAAATTCATTTAATTTGTTTTCATCCTCAAAAAAACTTCTTTGAAAATCAATACGCTCGAATTCTTCGGGATGCAAGCCCAACGTATTGTATAAATGGGTGCCGACAAAACCGGCCTGGCCTGTTATTCCTATTTTTAACATGGTGATTGGTAATTGGTTACTTGTAATTGGTTGTTTATCATTGTGAGTTGCAATTAGTGTCTAGTCATTGGTAAATGGTAAATGGTGAAAGTTCCTTGATAATTTATAAGAAGCAAAAGTGTCAAAATTCACTAATTACTAATCACAAATTACTTATTACTAATAAAATAATCAACATCAAATCTATATTCATCCTTTATTTCACCCAATAAATAATCTGCCATTACCAATAATTTAGAACCTTCTTCCAGTGATTGAATATTGCTCACATAGCCTTGGGGCACATGAAGCACCTCCAAGGTATCTGCATTGATTGTAAAAGTAAGCATTTCTAAATTTTTAGCAGGATTTTCCCAATTGTCAATTTTAATCAATCCTATTTTAAAGGACCCATTTATTGCGGAAAACCAACGCTGCTCTATCTTATGTCCCTGCCAACCGCGAATAATCTCAGTAGTTGCATTTTCAATTACATACATTCTTTTAACAGCCGAAGCGTCAAAATCATTGTTATAAAACAATGTCCCTCTTGCATCGGTATGGCTGTTTCCTGTTGTTATTTTTGGAATCATCTTTTTTTGTGATTGGTGATTGGTGACTAGTGATTGGTGACTGGTGATTGGTGACTGGTGACTTGTGATTGATTACAAATTACTACCATCTACTAGTCACTAGTCACTAGTTACTAGTTACTAATGACTTGATTAAACCTTGTAACATTTTTGATATTGTATTTAATTCATCAAGTAACTCAGTTTGTTTTTCTATGTTGAGATATTTTAAATTTCCTGAAATTATTAATTGAGTTTCAATTTCAGAACCACTTGCTAAAGCAATATATAAAAAATGCTTAAATTCTGTTTTACCTTTTCGCGTTGCTCCTTCGGCAATGTTTGAAGGAATTGATACAGAAGCCCTTCTAATTTGGGACACCAATCCAAAAAGTTCTTCTTTGGGATATCCTTTAGTGACTTCATAAATATGAGTTACAAAATCAATGCTTTTTTTCCAAACATCAAGGTCTTTATGTGTTTTCATAGATTTTTTGGTTATTAGTGACTGGTAATTGGTAATTGGTGATTGGTGATTAGTGACTGGTAACTGGTGATTTTCTAAAGAAAGATATTTAGTTTTTATTTTAATAACAACAACTAATTACTAATCACAAATCACTAGTAACTAACCTGGCATTTGAGCCACATCTTCCCCGAAAACTTCTTTTCGAATCAATGGTAATTTAACCAATAATGCTTTGGTGCCTTCCACTCCCAAACGTTCTGTATTGTGGGAATGGTAATCTTCTATGACAGAAACATCCTCAATCCCTTCCGAAAAATAACGTGCATAATTTAAATCCCGATTGTCGGCCGGCACCCGATAAAATTCCCCCATATCTTCCGCTTTCGCCATTTCTTCGCGGGTACATAAGGTTTCATATAATTTTTCTCCGTGACGTGTCCCTATGATTTTTACTTCATTATCGGCATTGCAAATTTCTTTTAAAGCTTGTGCCAAATCACCAATAGTGCCAGCCGGGGCTTTGTTCACAAACAAATCACCCGGATTTCCGTGTTCAAAAGCAAACAACACCAATTCTACCGCTTCTTCCAACGACATTAAGAATCGGGTCATATTTGGATCGGTAATGGTAATGGGGTTACCTTCTTGAATTTGTTTTAAAAACAACGGAATCACAGAGCCCCGAGAGCCCATCACGTTTCCGTAACGCGTTAAACAAACGGTGGTGTCCACAGTATTTCTTGAAGCCGCAATGGCCACTTTTTCCATCAATGCTTTGGAAATTCCCATCGCGTTGATTGGATAAGCCGCTTTATCGGTGCTTAAACAAATGACTTTTTTCACTTTGTTGGCTGATGCCGCATCAATGACGTTTTGGGTTCCAAACACATTGGTTTTAGCGGCTTCCAGGGGAAAAAACTCACATGAAGGCACTTGTTTTAATGCAGCGGCATGAAATACATAATCTACGCCTCGCATGGCTTTTTCTACACTCGTATAATCGCGCACATCACCAATATAAAATTTGAGTTTGTCATTTTTTAACTGGTTGCGCATATCATCCTGTTTTTTCTCATCTCTTGAGAAAATGCGAATTTCTTTGAAATGATCTGAATTTAGAAAACGGTTTAATACGGCGTTTCCGAAAGAACCTGTGCCTCCTGTTATGAGTAGTGTTTTATTTTTTAGCATAATGCCTAAATTTTAATTATTTAAGTTTTTTTCTATTATAAAGATTTATGAAAGTTGCCTTTTCTAAGGCTGTTAAGTATAAAAAGCCCATTGTAATTACATAAACAATACTAGTAATCCCTACTGCCAAAATCAACTTAAACCAACTATCAACTTGAATAAATAAGGATGTTACATACCAAACAAAAGCTGTAATGATAATGGGCATTAAAGATTTGAGCCAAACTTCTTTAAAGAATTTTTTAATATCAATTCCAACTTTTTTCCATAATATGTAATTGGTAATCCCATAACCTAAAAATAAGCCGAGGCAAGTTGAGGCTGCTGCGCCTATTACACCAAATTTTTTTACTAAAATTATCGTCAATACTACATTTAATAACGATACAAAAAGAATAACAATGGCTCTTTGCCAATAATAACCATACACTTGTAAAAATGTATTTCTAAGATTCCCTATTATTTCTAATGAAAAAGGAATCATAATCAATAAGAGAACATAATAAGAAATAATATATTCTTCTCCTATCCATATTATTAAAAAAGATTTACCCCAGAATATTAAATTTAAAATAATTAATAATACAACTATTAACTGTATTCGAGAAGTCTTAATATAGTTATTGGTTAATGAATTAATTGAATTATTTAAATCAATACTTTTTATAAGATCTGGAGTCATTATTCTAGAAATTGCTGTTGCAAAACTTAAAATATATTTTTGAAACACGATTCCCATTGCGTAATAGGTTACCATTGTTGCACCTATAGTGGCACCTATTATAATGTTATCTAATTTCCAATAAATTTGTTCTATAATTACTACTATGAAAATTGGACCGGCATATAAAACTATTTCTTTTAAATAAATTTTTGAAGGTTTATAAGTAGGATACCTTATTTTATATTTACTTATGACATACGAATATTTAAATATTATACTACCGATGTTAAAAATAGCGGAAATTAATACCATCTCAACAACTCCATACCCTGTATTTAAGAAAAAAACGATTGTAATAGTTGTTGCTATAAAAACTAAGATATCCGTTACCTTTAAAACAATGAATTTTTCATACGCATTTAGTATTGCTCCAACAGGATTAAAAAAAACTGTAAAAAAAATACTGACAGCAGAAATTACATACATTTTTTTAAACAAAATCAGTTCTTGAATTGAAAATGTATTTGAAAAAAGTAATTCAATACAGAAATAGACAATCACACTAGCTATCACAACTAATATCCCAATTATAGAGTAAATTGAACTAACACTGCCTAAAATATTTATTTTTATTTTTTCTGAACTTTCTTTCCTATATTTTACAAAATATCGTAATGTACTGTCATTAATACCAAAATCTAAAATGGCTATATAAGCAATAACAGAACTGACTATGGCAAATAAACCGTAACTATCCTTTCCAATCTTATCTAATACAAAAGGAATATATAAAAAGGTAATTCCTATTTTTAAAAAAATTATTATAAAGGATAAAATTGCACCTATTTTTTTTTCACTCATGTTTATTTTAAAAAAGAGAAGTTAGTTTTTTAGTTTTATATTCATCATTAGTAATTGCTTCGGGCATTTCATTCACCGCTATATTCGATAAGTATTCAGGATTCTCAATTAAATACTCAATCCCTTTAATAATACTTTCAAAATTATTTTGAACCACTAAGCCATTCACATCGTTTGTAATTTGTTCTCTTATTCCTGAAAATTCAGTTGCTATAATTGGACATTCTAGAATTTTAGCTTCATTTACCACACCGCATAAACCTTCAAAATAGGACAATACAGCTATGAGATTGGCCATTTTAAAATAGGGATAAGGATTTGATTTACTACCAAGCAAAATCATGTGCTCTGCTAAATTATTATCAAAAATATAATTCTTAAAACTATTATAATCAATACCATCCCCAATAATATACCACCTAACTTTATGTCCCTTTTTCAATAATTCTATTAAGACATTTGCCATTCTATATATGCCTTTTGATTTATCTTGAAGACGACAAACTGTTAAGATATTAAAGTATTCACTTGACCAAGCCTTTTCATTGATAAATTGGATTGATTTTTCTTGTATTATATCCGCTTCTAAAAAATTATATATTTTTTTCCCTTTTTGTTTTAATTCAGGAAAAAAGAATCCAAAAGAATCCAAAGCCGTTTGGGAAACACATACATAAAAATCAACTTTATGGCCATACTTTTTAATTAGATCTCGTGCTTTGTTATCTTGATCACAATTTTTTAAATCATTTCTAATAAATTGAATATAGGAATCAGCTTTAATGTTTTTTAAACAATAATTTGGTGATAACCCATGCAAACCAATGATAACTGATTTGTAAGACTTAAATTTATATTTAAATGATTTAATGAAACTTTCAATTCTTGTAAGTAAATACAATATTAAATACAACAATTTTTGTAGTCCTTTCTCCTGTTTATAACTAGAACCAAAATCTCCTGATCTCAGCCAACTTACTTTTGCTCTTGAATCTATTTGATTTTGAAATTTACCACCATTCGTAATTAATAATAATTCTACATCATAACCTTCATCTAATAACTTTGTTATTAATTTTGATGTAGACCTTTCTGCGCCTCCCAAATTAAATATGGAATAATAAATAAGTATTTTATCTATTTTTTTCATTTATGAAACGAAGTTTTTTAGAAATATAACCATATCCTTAACCTTCAATATTAAACTTGCTCCAAAAAGATTTTGTTGAAGTTTTAACAACTCATTATTTATTTTTACTTCATTTGCTAAATTAAGTGGATATAACGAAACACGAATTTGATCATTAAATTTATCAATGTTTTTATCTGAATGGACAAATGAATGGGTCCCAGTTCCATCCCACCCAATATGTATTATTTTAGAATCTTTGGCATAAGCCGTATATTTATTTTTTATGAAATTATCAAAGCCAAAAATAATTGACCATGATTTTGCATCTTTCCTCATTTGCCTGTCTAACCTTTTCGCACGATCAAAACCGGCTGAATTAAATATTATTCTTTGCTTATAATTTAATTTAAATTTGTGGTATGCTTCAGCTTTCCAATCAACGTTATCCCACACTCTTTTCCATGTACCCCAACCCAAAGAGTTGGTTCTTATTGAAAAATAATTATCGAAATCATAGTCCTTGGGCATTTCTCTCAATGGATTATACCCTGTAATACATCCAACATTATTATTTAAATCGTATTTGTCCAAAGAAAGATTCATGAACTTAAGAAAATCTTGTGATGTTAAAAGATCATCCTCTAAAACTATTACGCGATCATATTCTAAAAAAACCTGGGACACTCCATTAATTACAGACTTGGCTAATCCTTTGTTTAACTCGCTTTCAAAAATATGTACACTTGAAAAATTATTGAATTTCTCAAACTCTTTTAGGTAATCTCTAACTCGTTTTACGTTTTCAAAATCATTAACACCTCTCGCACCATCGGAAAATATGTATAAATCTGTTTGATTTACCAAATCATTGGCTGCTAATGCTTCTAAAGTTTTTTTTGTATGTTCTGGTCTGTTAAACGTAAATAAAATAACGGGAGCTAATTTCATAAGTAAAATTTAAGATAAAATGGCATGATAACAGTTCAATAAGTTTTCCAAATTTTTGTCAGAATCGTGGGTTATATTTGCTTTCTTCATCGCATTTTGGCTAAGAAAAATTGCCAGTTCTTTGTCGTCAAAAATTCTTTTTATTTGGTATGCCAACATTCTTGGGTCATTTGCTCTATAATGCAATGCTTCCTTTTCATCAACTGCCATATCACCAACACCCCCATTATATGAAGTGACGCAAGGCACACCCATAATCATTGCTTCACCTAAGGTATTTGGACTATTTTCAATTATTGAACTCATAACATATACCTGCATTTTTGAGAGTTTCTCAGCCATTTCCTCTTCTTGAAGTACTCCTAAAAACTCAATATTTTCCTCGATGTTTAGCTTTTTAATTTTTCGTTGTAAAAAAGCACGGTAGCCAAAGTATGTTTTCCAATCTTTAATATTATTATCAAATCTCTGCCCCGCTATATAAAGTTTTATATCTGGATATTCATTTTTCAATAATTCAATAGCCTTTACCACAAAATGTGCTCCTTTTCTAAGTTGGGCAGAATTTCCAATAAAAACCGAATGCGTGTTAATATTATTTTCAACTTGTTTAATTTTATAAAATGAGGGTCTTAAAATTCTTGAACAATGGTAGTAGGTTGCATTGGGATTATAAAAATAGGAATTTGCCCTATCCCAGTTTGTTCTTCCAAGTATGTTTTTAGCCCGTTGAAGGGTGTCTCTTTCGATTAGGAGCCGCTTATTAAAAATGAATTTTTTATTAAGAAGCATTAAAAACGAAAAAACTGCATCTTTAAAATTAAAACTAAACAAATATTTAAATAAGTCTAAGCCACCATTTTCATAGGGTTCATAGCCATTTAGCACTCCTTGTAAGCTAACTACATTGTGCCCTTTCCATAATTTTAGAAAAGTATTGGTGTATTTTGCTTCTGTCCCTTCCGCATGAACCAAATCAGGCATAAAATGATTTAAAACTTTTTTACAATCACTATCATATACATCAAAATGATTTTTTTTATGTTGGGGCAAGTAATAGTATGTAATGCCATCCTTTTTCTTAATTATCAATGATTTAACATCGGCCTTCATCGCTACCCCTATTTCATAGGTTTTTTCTTTTGATAAGCGATCAATCATTTGAGATACCCAACCGCCAAATGGAACTTTAGCGCCTCCAATTAATTCACTTGCTTGTGGAATTATAATTCCTGTTAACCATAAAACTTTCATTGAATAATATTTTTAAAAAAATGTTCTGTATTTCGTTTATAATATTTGGCTAAAAAAGGATTGTTTTCTCTGCAGTTATTTATAATAGTTTCAAGTGCTTCAATTTCAGAAGACAAGATTGTGCCAATACAATTTTGAAATTCTTTTACATCTGCTTTTTCAAGCATAAATCCATTACTTGAATTTACATGTAATTCAATATCAGAAGTTTTGTTGGTAATGACGGGCAATCCATATTTAAAAGCTTCAAAAACCTTCGTAGGATACCCCGCGCAGGTAACCCTATTTATATCTCTTGCAAATACAACAAAATTTGATTGCTTAATAATACTTACACAAAGCTCATTATCTACTCTTCCATAACAAATCAAATTATCTGCTAATTTTATAACATCCTCCTTTATAATTGTTTCTTTTAACAAATCACTTAGGGTTAATCCAACAATTTTTAAAGTGAAATTATTTTGATTTGTTTTTACTCTAGCGAAGGCTTTAATAATAATATCCAACCTATCCTTACTGAAATTTTTCCCAGGTGAACCCGCATATACAAAATTTACATTTTTCCTGTCGAGTATATTTGGTTGTACTTTTTTTAATTCGTCAATTGTCACAAAAGGAAGTAATAGGGAATTCGAATTTTTGTATTTATTATTTAGATAGGAAGATGCTAAAATAAAATTATTACATTTTTTATTTAAAACGAACATTCTCCATTCATTTAAAATAAGACGCATACCTTTCATTACAGTAAATTTACCATCAATGCCATACCATTCAGTTAGGTCAGGAATTAGAACAATGTTTTTAGAGGAACAATATTTTAGCAACTTAAAAAACGCAATAGGTGGATAATTATATGCTATAATATAGTCAATTTTTTTTAAAGAACTTTCTACTTTTGACTTTATAGGGCTTATATCCGATGCGAAATCAAATTTAGAAGTTTCAATATCAAAAACTTCAATATTTTTAATCAATAAAGAATTTGCCTCATTTTTTAAAGTTATTTTACCTAAAATTTTTACATTGTAATTCAAAGTTTGAAAAAAACGTGCGTTTTCGATCACTCTAATTGATGAAGCATAATTTTTATCAAAGTTGAAACCACCTACATATAAAATTTCTCCTTTTGAGTTATTTACCATATTTTTTTATTTTGTAATTTTATTAGTTGGAAAGGAACAGGCCGCAACAATAAATGCTATCCCTAATGTTAATCCATAATTATTGAATAAACCGACTAAAATTATACTAATGATAAAAACTATTATATATTTTTTCTCATTTTTTTTAATTGATTTTAAAAGTAATTTTGGAAAAATTAGGTTTAAATTAATATATAATAATCCAATTACAATTCCAAATTGAGCGAATTGATCTAAAATACTAGAGTGTTTTCCAACATCATCAAAACTCAGCTTGCCTATAAGTGGACTCTCAACAAACAACTTTAAACTTCTCGCATAACGTTCACTTCTTCCCTCAATAGTATTATATTCTGTAGACCTAGATTGTAGCATGTTAAAAACATCAGCATGCTTATAACGTAAATTTGTGTTTTCTACCAGTGGATAAGTAAATTTATCAATGATATCTAAATAATTATAGGAAATTAGCATTACAATAAATAGAGATAATAAACCTATGATAATTTTTGAAAAGCTGTTTCTTATTATTAAAAATATTAGCAATTGTAGCAGCAATATTAGTATTGCAATAAAAAAGTTTGCTAGAAAAATTAATAAAATTACCCCAATTATATTTGAATAAACTAAAATTCTCTCGTATTTATCTTGAACCTTTTTTCGAACATAAAGCAAAATAGGGAATAAAAGCACGTTCAAATAAACCAAGCCATACCCTCCAACACCTTCTTCTGAAAGCAAAATTGCTTCTTCACTACTTTTTGCCAAAATTCTTGAAGCACTACTATTAATTAACAAACCTAATATAGTTCCTATAATTGCTATTATGTTTAAAAAAAGTATAATATTAAAAATACCCTTTTTTCTATTTTCAGGAAAAGTATAAATTACAAATGATAAAAATATAAAAAGTAAAAATATATGAAGTTGAAGGTGTCTAAGTAAAAAAGAGGGGTTTGATGCTAATCCATTTATTAAAAATGTATAGCCTATAAAGAATAAAAATAAAAAAAATATTTTAGCGTTTTTTTTATTTAAATTTTTTAATATAATTATCGCAAAAGAAATTAATGCGCCAAATCTGGCAATTTGACTATATGCAAAAAAAGGTAATAAAGCCCAAATAAATACAATGGACAGAAGTAAATTTTCTTTAAAATAAATTATAAAATTTTTAATCATCCTTTATAATTAATTATTATTTCTTTGATAGTATTTTAGATACCACTTCACAAATTTATTTACCCCATCATTTATATTTGTAACAGGTTTATATCCATAGTCTATTTCCAAATCTGAAGTATCTGCCCAAGTACGTTCCACATCGCCAGCTTGCATCGGCAGCATTATTTTTTCTGCTTTTTTTGCTGTACAAATTTCAATCTGTTTAATAAATTCAAATAGTTCTACAGGTTTCCCATTTCCAATATTGTATAGTGCAGATTTTTTATCGTCCAATTGTGGTTTTGTTAGGGTTAAATAAACACCCTCTATAATATCATCAATAAAGGTGAAATCCCGTGACAAATTGCCCTCATTAAAAACTTTGATAGGTTTGCCATTTAAAATAGCATCTGTAAACAAAAACATTGCCATATCAGGTCTTCCCCACGGACCATATACCGTAAAAAACCGCAATCCAATTGTTTCAATATTAAATAAATGGCTGTAGGTGTGTGCCATCAATTCATTGCCTTTTTTCGTAGCTGCATATATGCTAATTGGATTATCAACTTTATCTTCTGTTGAAAACGGAATCCTTTCATTTAAACCATAAACACTAGAACTACTGGCATAAACCAATTTATTTACGTTAAAATTGCGACAAGTTTCTAATATATTTAAAAAACCCAAAATATTACTTTCAATATAGGCAAAAGGGTTTTCCAGAGAATAACGAACACCGGCCTGTGCAGCTAAATTGCATACAATATCAATAGCATGTGTTTTGAACAACTCCGGTAAATTTTCTCTATCTTCAATATTTAGTTTAACAAATTGTAATTTGTTGCCATATTTTGTGCTTGTAATAATTGTATTGTATACTATGTCTTCTCTGTTTATGCCCAGATTTTGAAGTCTGGCATATTTTAAGTTTACATCATAATAATCATTAATATTGTCTAAGCCCAAAACAATAAATCCTTCTTTTACTAATCGTTCGCAAAGATGGTATCCTATAAAACCTGCTGCTCCGGTAACTAAAATTGTTTTATTTATTTTATTTTTCATCTTTGAATTACAATATGGGATCTATTTATTACCAGTATATTCATAAAATTTATTTTCCAATTTGATAATACTCAAATCCTTTTTCTTCCAAGTTAAAAATATTGTATTGGTTGCGGCCGTCGAAAATGACAGGGGTTTTCAATAGTGCATTTATTTCTTCAAAATCGGGGGAACGGAATTCTTTCCATTCGGTTAATAATATCATGGCATCCGCATTTTTAAGCGCTTCATATTTTGAAGATACATATGTTACATTTTCCAAATCTTTTAGATAGAATTCTTTTGCTTCTTCCATCGCTTTTGGGTCGTGAGCCTGAATTTTAGCACCACGTTTTACCAATTCTTTGATTACATAAATGGCTGGAGCTTCACGCATATCATCAGTTCCCGGCTTGAAGGCCAATCCCCATACGCCAAATGTTTTTCCGGATAAGTCTTCCCCGAATCGTTTTATAATTTTATGGGCAATCACCAATTTTTGGGCATCATTTACTTCTTCCACCGAGGTGATTAATTTTGGATGGTACTTGTGTTCTTCTGCAATTTTCATTAACGCCTTTACATCTTTTGGGAAACAAGAGCCTCCGTAACCACAGCCAGGATAAATGAAACCATAACCTATGCGACTGTCGGATCCAATGCCAATGCGCACGTGGTTGGCGTCTGCGCCCACTTTCTCACAAATATTCGCAATTTCATTCATAAAGGAGATCTTGGTCGCCAGCATCGCATTCGCGGCATATTTGGTCATTTCGGCAGAACGGACGTCCATCACAATAAAACGTTCATGCAACATAGAAAATGGCGCGTACAACTGTTTCATTTTTTCTATGGCATAGTCACTGTCGGATCCTATTACTACCCTCTCGGGTTTCATAAAATCTATAATTGCAGCGCCTTCTTTTAAAAATTCAGGGTTTGAAACCACCTCAAATTCTATGTTGACCCCTCTTTTGTCCAATGCTTTTTGGATGGTTGCTTTCACTTTATCAGCAGTTCCTATGGGAACTGTAGACTTGTCTACCACCACCAATCGTTTTTGCATGCTTTCCCCGATAGATTTGGCCACTGCCAATACATATTGAAGATCGGCAGAGCCATCATCACCCATTGGGGTTCCAACCGCTATAAACACAATTTCGGCATTTTTAATAGTCGTAGCTATATCTATAGTAAAAAACAGATTACCATCCGTCACATTTTTTAACACCAGCGGTTCTAAGCCAGGTTCATAAATAGGAATAATTCCTTTATTCAGGTTGTTTATTTTTGTGTTGTCTATGTCAACGCAGGTTACTTTATTTCCCATTTCTGAAAAACAAGTCCCTGAAACCAATCCTACATATCCTGTGCCTATTACTGCTATGTTCATGTTTTTATTCCTTTAAATTAAATGATTATAATTTTCCGTCTACTTCAGATCCCAAAATCCCTTTCACCTCATACACCCCACTTTTTTCCTTACCTAAAGCTTCCAAATCTAAATCTAAAAATTCCTTATGAGCCACACCCAGTAGCACAGCATCAAACTGTTGCTTTGTCAAAACAGTTAATGTTTCCGGTTTAAACGGAAGGCTACTTATTATGGGTTATGTAAAAAATAAAAAAACACACATTATTTATGAATTGTAAAAGTATATAATAGTTACAAAAAAAAACATCCCCAATCCTTCCATCCAAGCACCATTTATACTAGGTGCTTGCAAACGGTGTGAGGCTATCGGGGAAAAATAAATTACTACAAAGGTAAAACAAAGTAGCAGTACCACCGAAGGCTTTGGGTGTTTTTTAGGGTTTATTGAAAAAATATATTTTAAATTTTAAATTTTGGATTTTAGATTTTAGAAAAAAAACATCGACAAATCCTAAATCGTTAATCGTTAATCCTTTTCGTATCTTCGTTATACAAATAATAGCGTATGTGTTTTCATATTAGCCAAACCAAAACCGGCAAGGAACTAGAAGCGCGGTATGCAGCAGAGCTTAGCGTTCCGTTTAATGAGGAAAGGGAATTGCCTTTTTTTTATCATGCCAATGGCTTTGCACATCCGGTACTAACGCTGCTTACACAAGAAGCACCCAGGATGTTGACAACCGCTTTATGGGGTATAGTGCCTTCGGGAGAAGATGCCTCTTCGTTACATGCCTATTACAAAAAAGCAGCCGCTTTTGGTGGTGGGCTCAATGCGCAGGCAGAGAAATTGTTTACCCACTTTTTATACCAACGAGCCGCTTTTACACAAAAATGCCTTATTCCTGTAACCGGTTTCTTTGAACCCCACGAAGCTACGGGCAAAAAAATACCCTATTACATCACCCGCAAGGACAAGGAAGCATTTTCGCTGGCAGGCATTTATAGTAAGGTAGGTTCCTTAATAACCTGTAGCATCCTCACCAAAGAAGCATCCCCCTTTTTTGCCCAAGTGCATAATATAAAAAAACGCCAACCGGTATTGGTACATCAAAGTCTGGAGCAAGAATGGCTGCAAGGGCAGTTGCAAGAAAAAGAAATCCTGCAGGTACTTGAAACTCCCTATCCTGAGGAGGAGCTACATTATTATCTAGTTTTTAAAAGCATCTTTCATCCTTCACAAAACAGCAATATCCCCGAAGCGATAGATCCTTTGGTGTAGTTGCAAAACAAAACAGGCCGCCCCGATGGGGCTTATCTCCCTTCTTTTTTATCTTTTTCTGCAAACAGGTAGCACCTATAGAGCTGCTTTTAACCTAGCGAAAGAAAGTGTTATTAAAAAGCATACCCACAAAACAAACCACAGCAAAATTGTGATATTTCTCCCCTTCACCTATCCTCTGGAGAGGTCGGAACTGCCTTTTCCGGCAGTTCCGGGTGCGGACCTCGGGTGAGGAAAAACTAGTACCAAGTACCTATTTCTCAAAATACAACATTGAAAAATTGTTAATAAAAAAATAACTATCTAAATATTAATAACTTAAAATTAAATATTACCATTTCCATTGTGAATAAGTAGTATATAATTTGGCAAAAAAATATAACAAAATAATTAACAATTACTATATTTACATCGTGCAAGTCTTAAAAATAGTTAGGGTCTTCACATGTAAAATTACAGCTCAGAAAAAAAAGCAAGTGTCTAGCCGCCTATTTTTTGAGCTTTTTTTATGCTTTTTTTATAGCCATTTTCCAATAATTTTCTACCTACCAAGCGGTTGTTTTATAGTTTTTTTGATGTTTTTTAGCACAAAAACCACCTTGTTTTAACCTAAAATGGGACTTTCATTTACGGAAAACCGCCTTTATAATCCCCTTTTTTATTAAAAATAGACACATTTTAGTAAAATATACCGGAAATAAAATTTGTCCGTTGGACAAATCAAAACCTCTTATATGTTTAGAAAAAAGAACCGCATGTTTTTGGAGAAAGAAACGCTTGTTTTGAAAGAAAGAAGCGGTTAAAAGGAGGCATTTTTAGGCAATAAAAAACCCGAGTGCTTTCGCGGCTCGGGTCAAAACATGAATAATTAAATTCAAAAAAATAGCAAGTGTCTAGCCTTGTACCAATTTGTAATTTAATGTTTTTAACATGTTGCGCAATCGTTTTCCAGGACGGAAATTAATGTGCGCACTTTTTACAACAGAGGTACTCACCTCATTGGCCAATTCTTTCCCTTCGGAACGAATACCAATCTGAAAATTACCGAGTACCCCCAGTTGTACAACCCTGCCCTGCATGAGTTCGTCCATCATGTTGTGTTGCAATGCACTAAGCACAGCCAAACAATCAGCCTCACGAACGGTGGATTGGTTAGAAATTAAAAATGCCAACCTGTCTAGGTCAGTCGTCCCTGCGGAAACCGCTTGGGCATAAAATTTGGTGGGAGCCTCCACATCCTGTGGATTTAATCTCCCAATGGTCTTGATATGGACCATAAGTCAAAAATGTATTAATTACACCCTTTTTCTCAGGTGGCCAAAACACTATTGTTTAGGCATAGTAAATTTGAGAATAAAAAAATATATTCTGCAAGGAATAATTAATTAGCTATTAACAAAGTTTTCAACAATATTTAATAGTTTTCCTATTTATTTTGTTAAAATTTATGTAGTACATCGTATATTTATGCTTTTTATCGATGATGTAAGCGTTATTATTATTTTTTTTCTCTAATCATTATTAAAAACGAGAAAATCAAATCTAAATGATAAATTTTTTTTCATTTTGTCACTACTTTAAGAAGGCTAAAAACTTCTGTTTTTGGCTCCAGAAGCCTCAGGAATGAAGTGAAAATCGAGTTAGAAAATCAGATGGAAAAATGGGTTAAAAAAAAAGGTTGTCTCCCGATTTTATCGGGACTGGCTCTATGGCACTTTACCCCCCTACTTTTTTACATTATTTTACAAACAGCTGGCTTCCCGACCTAAAGAACATTAATCAAGTTCGATTTTTTGTTTTGCCCCGCTCTAAAGCACCATTAATTTTAAAGCTTTCGTCTTTATAAACTATTTTATCTATGGCATCCATTCGTTTCATTCGGATTAATTCGGATTAATTTGTAGATCAATCCATTTAAAAAATATCGATGGCAATATTGGTTAGAAAATCTTTGATTTCTTTATCTGGCACAGGTTGAACAAGGAATTCCACAGGTTCGGAATAGTCCATGTCTTTATAAAATGCTAACTGTTGCCGAAATAATTTCTCAGAAAATTGTTGACCAAAAATTTCTTCAGCTTCTGTACAAATTTCTTTTAAACTATGATAATTACGGATGATAAAATACAAATCTACATAGTCTTTCCATTTTGCCATTCGCCCTAATGCAAAAGCTTTCATTGCGGCCAAAGATAACAAAGTTGGCATATTCATGTTTTCACCATCCTTTATGGGATGTTTTATCGGAAAAGGAAAGCTAAAAAATGTAATTTTCACCTCATTGATTAAAAGATGAAGCTGGTCAACGTCCTCAAAAATTGGTATTTTATTAAAAGGAATTTCTCTTAATTTCCCTTTGATCCTAATTTTATTAAGTGGTTTATAGGTAAACAAATCAAAATCGATGGAACGCCTATGCCCAATATGAAGTGCTATTGCAGTGCCTCTTACCATATAAAAGGATTGTTTAAAGCCTTTTATATATGGTAACAATTCAACTTGCTTGTCATTAAATATTTCCGTGTGCATATTTTCTAAAAACCAGCTTAAAATAGTGAATTGTAAGTTCTTGATAGTTGCCCTTTCTTCGGTCACTGATGGTTATGGAATTAAAAAATATTTTTGCAACTTCTTTAATTCCTAATAAATGAAATAATTGCAATATTGCATTCATATCTCCATAGTTCAAAATTGTTTCAACCAGTAATTCCGGGCTGATATCTTCTTTTTTATGCTCTGGAATATACCAAAAAAGATGGCTGTTTTTATGGATAAACTCTTTAATTTCAGGGCTGTTCATCATTTTTTCTTTTATCAAAGAGACAAAAAAATCAAGCTGAAATACCTTGTAAATGGCTTAAATTTACTGGCTGCTCTCTTATACTTCATTAGGGTAAAGATTGTAATTCCTGGTTATTAAAAATAAATTTTATAAACTTTTAACTTCAGATCCGCTCGGTTGCCTACCTTAAATTTTAATCGTGCGCAATCCCGCTAGGTTCTTTGTTCTTTGTTCTATTCATTATTATTTTCCCAACGGAGCCTATGATTGTGCAAAATTAAGGGATTTTGTTGTGCAAAAATTAGAAAATTTTTACTTAGGAGATGGAATTGATTGAACTTGAACTTTTTAACTTTTAACCTTTCCACTTTAACATGACTTCGCCCAGACAGTCACATTTTAAAAGGCGACAAAAGTATTTTTTTATGTGTTTTAGTATAAAAAAAGCATTCCCACTAAACAACCCAAAGCCCAAAATGGTATTGATTTTCCCCTTTACCTCTCCTGCTCCGTCGCTAAAGCTTTGGAGCACGCAGTTGCTCCGTCGCATGCTGTCGCAGAAGTTTTAGCGGCTATGGTTCTAAAAGCCTCAAATGGATTTAAGATGCCCCCTTACCTCTCTTCTAGAGAGGTCGAAACTGCCTTTTCCAGCAGTTTCGGGTGAGGAATCCGGATGAGTAAAACAGAAATAATTTTAACAAACATACTTCTTAAAAGTGTTTTTAAACTCTATTTTTTACACTTTATCGTGTTTTTTTACATAAAAACACAAAATAATCACCATTTTATTAGGTAATTAAAATAATTTGTTTCAACTTTGTGTAACACCAAGAGTCCCAAACTCTTCTAAAAGCTTTAACCGAAAAACGTAAGATACTATGAAACCACCTCAAACCGAATAGAAAACGCGACCCGCTGTGAACGTTTTTCTTAGAACCCCTTTTTACCCAGCCTCTTTTATTTCTCCCTTATAGGTTATAAAGCAGACAGATTTCCGAAAGGAATGGATAAGTTGCCCCCTTTACCCACTGTTTACTAAACATACACCCATGAAAAGAACACTACCCTACTTCCTATTTATTTTTGCTGCTACTACAGCCTTTTCGCAAACCAAAGCCGATATGGAAGCCATCCTGTCTCTATGTCTTAACCAAACCGAAATGCTGGTAGCACACCATACCAATGCACAAGGAGTTACGGTGGTACCTATAGTTGCTAATGGTAACATACCCAACACCTTAACCGTTTCTTATTTTGAAACACCTATCGTTTTTCTTTCCGAACAAGAAATTAACGCTATGCAGCTTTCTTACCTAAAATTTGAAAGTTTTGCCTTCCACTCCCCTACGGAAGCACATGCCACATTTGTGTACTATTGCTCCGGCGATTGCAACAACAGCAAGTATGTATTAGCATTTAAAAAATACACCGATACCTGGTCTATTTCCAACAACAAAACCAGCATAACGGAATACAAGTAGAACCTAAGAAGTTTCGCCATAGGGCTATGAATTTCAATCTAATTCATTAAAAAAATGAAACACTACTACCCCACTTCGATACATAAAAAAAGCACCGCAGTCTTTTGGTGCCTTACGGTATTGCTACTTTGCATAGCAAAAAGTACTGTAGCACAAACTCCTGTTATAGCAGGTTTTGAAAATATAAACTATATAGAACGTGACCAAGCAACCCAAATTGCTCCAAACGTAACCATCACCAATGGCAGTAATTATACCGATAGCTATATGGAAGTTGAAATAGACCAAGCCACCGGCACTGAAACCCTTAGTGTGATTACCCAATCCATACCAAGTATTGTTTTAGGTGAAGTAAGTATTGTTAGCACAATACTATATCTGGGCAATGGCACCGAAGCCAAACCAATAGGTACCATACACAACGACTATCACGGACAAAATGGCGAAAAACTACGCATCAACTTTTATTCCGCCCTTACCAATGCCCAATTTACCGATGGTTTTGGTACGGACATTCCCGGATGGACGGTAAACAACACCCAAATTTATCCCACGACCCCTGCCGAACACCAAGCTCTTTTTAGCAGAACACAAGGCAATGTATTGATCAAAACAGGCACCGAAAGTCCGTACACCATGACCCGTCCGGAATACTACAGCTATGAAACCGATGCAAACTATATTGTAACCGGCCAATTGGCAGAAGGACAATCGCAACGCGGTGGTATTGTGGGTAACTCCAACGGCACAGGAGTACCTACATTTAGCACCTTAATTGTAAACGAACCGGAAGCTACAGGTGGGCGAGCATTACGCTTGTATTCTAATGGTTGGGTAACCACTCCCAATCCTAATCCCAGTCGGTACGCTTCGGCATTTGGTCCGGAAGTATTTAGCGAACCCTTTACCGCACTAGAAGGAGACGAACTAGCTTTAGACTGGCGTGCTTCCGGCAGTGGCGATGACTATGAAGTATATGGCTACCTAATTCATACTACTACCGCCGAACGCACCTTGCTTTTTTATAGCAGGGGCGGCACAAAAACGTGGACTACCTCCAGTGGTACCATTCCTGCTACCGGTACGTACCAGTTTCATTTTATCAATGGCAGTTTCGACCGTACCGGAGGCTATTTAATTGGCGCCGAGTTTTTTATTGACAACATACGAATCCTAAGCGCCGAAGGTGTTAACGATGCTGTGGCAACTCAGGTAGCACGAAAAGTAACCTATGAAAACACCTCATGTACCCCCCAAATAACCAGAGCCATAACCCTAACTTTGAGAAGTTCCTCCGGTGGAATGGCTTCAGCCACTAGTGCAATAACCATTACCACGGCAAATTGCACGCCCGTTATTTCTACTATTTTTGATATAACCTCTTGTGAAGGGGATGTTATTGCTCCCATCCCTTTTACCATTTTTGATGGAGAAACCAATGCCGAAAACTTAGAAATAACGGTCACTTCTAGCAATAGCCTATTACTGCCTAACAGCAATATACTTATAGAAGGCACAGGCGAAAACAGAAGCATTACCCTTATGCCTATTGCCGGTGTTTTTGGCTCTACAACCATTTCTCTAACCCTAAACGATAACGAAGGAGGAATAACAACACAAAACTTTTTATGTACCATTGCAGCAAATATACTTACCACTAGTGTAGGAAGTACTGTAGCAGTAACTAACGGGGATTCCGTACTAATTGATAAGGATATAGAAGTACTTACCAGCGCCGAGGTTACTAGTACCCATGTACAAATAAGCAACGGTCTTGCCTCCGGCGATGTCTTACTTTACCTTGACACCTTACCGACAGGAGTAACCCAAAATTATTTCCCTGCGTCCGGAACACTTGCTTTTACGGGAACAGTAACCACTATGGAACTGCAATCCATCTTTAGAGAGGTACGTTTCCAAACTACCAGCAACAGTTCAGAAGATAGAACCATCACGTTTTTTGTACAAGACACCCCTTGCGGTAGTATTACTGCCAATAAAATGGTGGAAGTGCTTTTGAGCTCTACACCGGTGATAAGTAATTTGCCTAATAGTATTACAACCTGTGTACAAACCACTGATGCCATTGCATTTCAGCTTACAGACATGCTTGTTCCCACAGAAGATATTATACTTACTGCAACCTCCTCAGCGACCAGCGTGGTGCCAAATGAAAACATCCAATTGGGTGGTTTTGGTGAAAACAGAACCCTTATCGTTACGCCTTTACAATCCGGAAGTACCATCATAACGATAATTGCAACGAATACCTTTGGCAACAGCACCACAGCGAGCATCCTTATAACGTTTGAAGACACCCTTGCCCCTAGTATTGTTTTTTTAGAAAATCAAATTGTTTCAACAAGCATTGGGCATTGCAGTTATACCCATGCCACCAGCAGTTGGGATGCCCAAATTACGGACAACTGTAGTGCAACCGCAATCTACGTTCTTTCAGGAGCCACACAAGGCACCGGCACCACATTAGAAGGAGTTTCTTTTGAACAAGGGCAAACCACCGTAACATGGATTGCCACCGATACCGCAGGAAATACTACTACAAGCAGCTTTACCGTAGAAGTGGAAGACAATGAAATGCCTGAAATACAAACGATAGAAAATATAGTTTTAGAGGATACCGAGGGTTACAACAAGTACACCCACACTGGTACCGATTGGGATGCACTATATAGCGATAATTGCCAAGCAACAGCATCTTTCCTACTTACAGGAGCATCAACAGGCACAGGCACTACTTTGGATGGCGTAATATTCAAAATAGGGATAACCACCGTTACCTGGAAAGCCATAGATACTGCCGGAAATGTAGCAACATCAACTTTTACCGTAACCTTAAACCCTTTGTTAGGTGGTATGGACAATCCAAACAATTTTACCGGCATTACCCTATATCCTAATCCGGCATCACAAACCATAACGATGGATAATCCGCTTTTTATTGCCATAGAAAGCATCACGATATATGATGTTTTAGGGCGATTGGTGCTTCAAGAAAACACCAAAGAAACCATTGGAAACCACACCATAAACGTGAGTACTTTATCGGCAGCAGTGTATATGGTAGTTGTGGAAAGCGAAGGCAAACAATTGGTATTAAGACTTGTTAAAAGATAGTTTATTGGTTGTGAAACGAGCGAAGTAAAAATAGCATCAAGACACGAGACTCTTAATACCAATCGGCATGTCTTCTACCATCACCTAAATAAAGCATCACTCCAAAACTAAGCGTGGCAAAAGAACCTGTTTTATCTTGAAAATCGGGCGAAAGAAGAATTCCAGAAAAGGTATAATGTTGTTTAAAATTAACAATGTAGCTACCATCAGCATACAAGGCAAATCGTTCCGACAGTTTTACTTGTGGACGAAAACCAATAATTAAATTTCCGGTTTGTTCTGCGTTTCGTAATGCTAAGGGCTTGGCTCTGGCATACCCAAAACCAGCATGGGCAAGAATACCAACGTTTTCATAAATATAATAAGGTAAAAGATGTCTTCCTATGTTATAAACCGCCTCTACACTTACCCGATTGTAATCGATTCCGGAATCGGCATCGTTTTTATCTTCAAAATGATTGTTGTTATAGGCCACTTTTACACCAAATTTCTGGGTGATTTGGTATCTAGCACCAATTTCAAAATTGCCAAGTCCTACAAAATTAGATCTAGAAATTTGGTCGCCCGGAGATAAGGGAACATGTACACCAAAACCCATTTCAAAAGAGAAAGAATTGAATTTATTATTTTGGGCGAAAGAAATACTTGCTGCAAGCAGCAGCAGGGTAAGCAAATACATTTTCATAAGTAGGTTTTTTTTTTGGTTGACAAAAGTACTGAAAAAACGTAATATTTTTTAAAATAGTATGCCATTTCTTTATAAATTGTATCAATTAAGCAAAACCATTTTATATAATTAGGGAGACTATTTATTATTTTACCTTTTATAAATATTTATAACCAATTTAAAATGTTTATTAATAAAAATTAAAAGTCTCCTGTGGCTAAGTAAAAATGGTATCGAGACACGTTGTACCCCAAGCGGTCTCGATACCATGCTGCCTTTAGGCTCTCGCCTAAAGACAACATCACCTGCCTACCGGCCAGGCAGGCTCAACCTGATAGTAGGTTTTTATATAGCGAAGCATGGCAAACAAAATAAAAAAAACCAGACATTAAACACACCTTTTTTTTAAAAAAATAGTAGCAAGTCGTGAAGTCTTATATCACATGTTGAACATCCCTATTGCAAAAAAACCAAAAACCCCCCAAAGAAGCGAGCTCCTTTGGGGGGTTTGGTATATAACCAAGAATATAAACTTTCCTCTTATTTTCTAATCAAACGTTTTACCGTTTGTTTTCCTTGGCTTTGGATAATTACCATATACACTGCTGACGATAGGTTACTCACGTCTAGGGATTGGTTTCCTGTTGCACCTTGGGTGTTTTTAGAAACTACCAAACGACCTTGAATATCATAAATGGCAATGTTGTCTATCTGCATAAATTTAGGGTTACCTATGGTTACCATAAATTCTGCAGGGTTTGGATACATGGTAAGACTACTGAAGTCTAAGCGGTTGTCATCTGCTCCTAATATAGTATCTACGGTCAACTCAAAAGTACAAGTAGCTTCGTTACCATATTCGTCGGTTGCTGTTAGGGTAATGGTGTATGTACCATCAAGTAACAAGGTTCCTGGTGCAGGTGTTTGTGTGAATATCGTTACCGGATTGGTACAGTTGTCCGTTGCGGTTACCAGACCTTCCCCAAAATAGTCTGGAAGGGTGTAGGTAATAGAACCTTGATCGGTATCTACCGTAAAGTCGGCTGGACACGCAATAACTGGAGCCAATACATCTACTACAGTTACCATTGCGGTACAAGAAGCAATATTGCCACTGGCATCACTGGCAAAGTAGGTTACCAATACCGGAGTTCCAATATCAGAACAATCAAAGTCCTCGATGTCTATAGCCGTGATGGTTATAGCACAGTTGTCTGTAGAGGTTCCTCCTATGTCTTCCGGAGTTAATAATGCAGTACCGTCTGCTCCAAGTTCTAGAGTAAAGGCAACACAACTTACTACCGGTGCTATGGTATCTTCTACCGTTACTATAGTAGTACAGGTTGTACTATTTCCACTTGGGTCGGTTACGGTAAGGGTGATTACATTATCTCCTAAATCGGCACACGTAAATGCGCTTTGGCTTAAGGTAATAGATGCTACACTACAGTTGTCGGTACTTCCGTTGTCGATATCGGCTTCGGTAATGCTTGCGTTGCCATTGGCATCCAATTGGATGGTGAACGGTGCAGCGCAATTAGCTACCGGAGCGATGTTGTCTTCCACGGTTACTATAGCAGTACAGGTGCTGCTGTTTCCGGCGGCATCGGTTACGGTTAAGATAATGGTGTTTGCTCCTACATGACTACAATCAAAGCTAGTTTGACTTGCAGCAAAGGTTAAAGCGCCGGTACAATTGTCAGTTGAACCACCATTTAAGTCTTCGGCAGTAATAGCGGCTACACCATTAGCATCTAACTGTATGGTAATGTTTTGACATACGGCAAGTGGAGCTTGATTGTCTTCCACTGTAATGGTGAAGCTACAAGAAGAAACATTACCACTAGAATCTGTTGCAGTAAAAGTAATGGTAGTATCCCCTAAAGGAAAGGTACTACCACTTACCGGACCGGCAGTTTGTACAGTGCCTAGCGGACCATCGCAATTGTCTAAAGCAAAAGCATTTGCAAAAAATACTTGAGCAGAGCACATACCTGGTTCCGCATCAATAACGATGTCTAACGGACAAACAATTTGTGCTGCTAATACATCAACTACAGTAACTATAGTGGTACAAGTAGAAACATTACCATTGTTATCGGTTACGGTTAAGGTAACCACATTATCGCCTTTATCGGCGCAGGTAAAGTTTGTTATGTCTATGCTAGTGCTAGCGATGCCACAGGCGTCGGTACTTCCGTTTTCGATATCTGCTAACGTGATGCTTGCATTTCCATTAGCATCCAGTTCGATGGTGAATGGTGCAGCACAATTGGCTACAGGAGGTACATTGTCCTCCACAGTTACAACGGTAGTACAAGTAGAAACATTGCCATTGTTATCGGTTACCGTTAGGGTAACCGTATTAGGACCAACATTAGAACAATCAAAAGAAGAAACATCAATAGTAGTCGTTGCGATACCACAGGCATCGGTACTTCCATTTTCGATATCGGCTACGGTAATGCTTGCGTTACCATTAGCATCCAGTTGGATGGTGAATGGTGCGGCGCAATTGGCTACAGGAGGTACATTGTCCTCCACAGTTACTACAGCGGTACAGGTAGAAACATTGCCATTGTTATCGGTTACCGTAAGGATCACATTATTTGCACCTACGTTGGAACAGTCAAATGTTGAAACATCAATAGTAGTGCTTGCAATACCACAGGCGTCAGCTGAACCTCCGTCCACATCGGCTGGAGTTATTGTAACATTTCCATTTGCATCAAGCTGAACGGTAATGTTCTGGCATACTGCTGTTGGGGCCACGTTGTCTTCAACAATTACTGTTGAAGTACAAGTGGAACTGTTTCCGTTAACATCAGTTACAGTAAGTGTTACCGTGTTTGGGCCTACATCGGCACAGGTGAAATTATTTGGACTTACCGATATACTGGCAATACCACAATTGTCGGTGCTTCCAGCATCAATAAGGGCAGGATCTAAAGTGGCTTGGCCATTTGCATCCAACTGCAAAACAACCGAAGTGGAAGTGGCCCAAACATAGTTAATTTTAGTAAAATCAGCATGGTCACTTACCCAAGCGGAAGCGGCGGTAGCAGATCCTCCGGGATCATTATATCCGGGATTTCCCAAATCAAGACTGTAATTTTCTGGATTAATGGCAAAGCCATCTCCCCAGCTATCAGTCCAGCCTGTATTGGTAATGGTGTTCGGGTCTGAAGTATTGGAATTAACAGAAATGGCATAATCTGACGCATTCCCTCCAAAAATAAGGGCCGCAGCTTCCTGGGGACTATAAACAGGAGGATTGGTTGTCCAATTGGGTCCATCACTTACCCTATAGGAACCTACATATACTGGAACAGATCCATAACATAAGGCAATTGGGGCTTCGTTGTCCTCCACCGTTACATCAAAGGAGCAAGTAGCAGTATTGCCACTGGCATCGGAGGTTACAAAAGTATTGGTAGTAGTTCCAACAGGAAAAACACTTCCACTAGGTAATCCGGCAGTTTGTGTAACACCATTTGTTTGAATGACAAAACTGATATCATCCAAAGTAAGATTAAAGAAACCTAAATTATCCTGTTCAGAAAAACGAAGACTTACTTGTTGCCCCGTTAATGTTTGTAATAATGCCGTAAGATCAAATTGTCTAAAATTAGGTCCTATTTGCATGGTAGGATCCCCTGGATTTGTAGAATATATTTCTTGAATGACATTTAAGGATACATCTATTAGTTCCACCCTGAATTCTTGATTAGGGTCGGAAAAAGTTCCCGCTGCATTTCTGATTCTGTCATTCCAACTTACCATAGCACTTTGAATATTTGAAGGAACCACAAAAAATTGCGACAATATATGTAACCCAGGTCCTCCTTGATTTGTTACAACATCAAAGTTGCCGGTAATAGGAGGCAAAGCACCTTGTCCACTTGTTGGAATAAAAGTGCCATCATTTATTACATAGGTACCATTACCAGTATCTACAACACTCCATCCAGTAAAATTGCCAGTCTCAAACCCACCATTAACGATGAATTCCACTGCAGGGGCAGGGCAATTGTCTGAAGCGGTAACAGAATAAGTAACTGTTGCACCGCAAACACCGGCATCGGTGTCCACTAGTATATCACCAGGACAAGTAATTACGGGAGCTTCTGTGTCATTTACCGTTACATCAAAAGAACAAGTAGTAGTGTTGCCGTTGGTATCTGTTACGTCAAAGGTATTGGTTGTTGTTCCTACAGGAAAAGCACTACCGCTAGGCAAACCTGCGGTTTGTACAAATCCTCCGGTAATTTCTAATACATATCTTGCTGTAAAGGCACTCGATTGATCATTCCATAATCCATTAGAAATCAATTCTGTGTAGTCTTCAATTCCATTAAAATTGTTGGGTTCTCCGACAGTCCAGTTGGTATAGGTAGTTGGCGCTCCGCTTTGCCATACAAAAGTACCTTCTATAGCCACATCATTAAACCCTATTAATACACTTGCACCTAAGGCAACTGCATTTACTTGCGTATTAATAAAGGCATTTTTAGCAGCATCTTGAATGGTAGCGACAAAACCACCATTGGCAATAGCATCTGAAAATCCAGCAGCTGGTGTAAATGCAGCGTCTGAAAGGTAATAGGATTTTCCGTTGTTACTTCCTAAAGAGGTAAAACCGGGAATGGTTTCCGGCGGAAATGTTTCATTAAGTGTATAGGTTACTACAGCACTACATTGACCGGGGTCATTGCTAACTGTAATGTCTGATGGACAAACAAATGCACCTAAAGATACTAATAGATTAGCTCTCCAGTTTGCGGCTGCAGGTTGTGGACTATGCCAGTTCGTAGTGGTCATACCACCCATCATTACTAATCCATTACCCCAATCTTTTTGACGAAGTGGAAATATGGCAGGATTAGAACCATCTACTAAAACATCTGTAAATCCGGTACCTGAAATACTTGCGTGAGAATAACTACCTCCCGACATAGTGGCAGAAACCGGAAGATTTGGACCCAAAAATGCGGGATGGTTAGTATCTACTACGTTAACGTTGCTACTAAACGAGGGATATATCAATATAGAACCCCCAAAGCCAAAGTTAATATTTCCTCCTTCATTGGGAGCTGCGTTTATTAATAAATGATTACCAGAAGCCACCCAATTTTCAATGGTTGTAAGGTTAGCAATTAAAAACGAATTAAGAGCATTTGCAGAAGTATCACTTCCTTCCATAAACACAAATCGTGTAGGAGAAGCAAACAATACTGCAGGATTAACGGTTTCAAAAAAGACTTCAGTCCAGTTTCCCGCGCCAAAAGCTAAATTCATGGCATCTTGGTTGGTAGTACTTCCCCAAGGATTTTGGGTGTTGGAACGTAAGTAATAGGTATCACTTGCCGTTGCAAAGGGAACATTTCCGGGCGTGGATTCCGTAGTAAAATTACTAGTATTGGTGTTTTGAATGAAATCGCCACAAGCCAAAGGGTCAAAATTTGAAGAGGTACATTGGGAATGTAGGGCATTCCCACTGAAAACTAGTAATAGTAAAATTAGTAGTTTTTGTGTAATTTTTTTCATTATGATTTAGTTTGGTTTAAATTATTGCTACAAATATACATTGTAAGAATTTACCTTCTATACGTATTAATACGTATTTATTAATTATTATTGTCGTACATGTAATAGGGAGGGGTTGGGATGATTTTAATACTACACTACACGTATTACGAGTAATTTAACTAGAGTACGAAAAGAAAATAAGGAACAGGAATCTGTTTATCGATAGCAATATCTACAAACTGTGAAGCCAGGTATAGATTAACACGAGCGAAAACAGTAACAATCTTGGGCTTTAAAAAAGTGTTAAAAAGAACCCCCAAAGAAGTAATTTCCTTTGGGGGTATTTTTACATAAAGGCAGAATTTTACTACCCAATCTCTGAAAATTATTTCACAAGCAGTTGTTTCACACTCCTGCCCTGCTCTGTTTCAATTATTAAAATATAAGAGGCAGACGATAGGGAACTTACATCAATAGCAACATTTTCAGTTGATTTATGTAAAGGTATGTTCTGTGCCAATCTACCTAAAATATCATAAATGCTAATACTATGCAAAGGAACTCCTTTGGGATTACTAAGCATTACTGAAGTACTCGCCGGATTAGGGTACAAAGTAAGCGAGCCAAGTAGTGGTTTGTTTTCCACTCCTAATATGCTATCTACCGTTAATGCAAAGGAACACGTAGATTGGTTGCTATATTCGTCAGTTGCTGTAAAAGTAATGGTATAAGTGCCATCTAACAACAAGGTGCCCGGTGCGGGAGTTTGACTGAATATCGTTACCGGATTGGTACAGTTGTCTGTTGCTGTTATCAGACCTTCTCCAAAATAATCAGGAAGAGTATAAGTAATGGAATTTGGATCGCTATCGACTGTTTGATTGTTTGGGCAAACTATTACAGGCGCTAAGGTATCAATTACTGTTACTAATGCCGTACAAGAAACATTGTTTCCTGCACCATCAGTGGCAAAATAAGTAACTACTACAGGCGTGCCAATATTACTGCAATCAAAATCTTCTATGTCAATAGCAGTTATAACAGTGCCACACGCATTCAAATAACTACCAATGTCTTCCGGAGTTAAAAGTGCTGTTCCGTCCATTCCTAATTCTAATATAAAATCGGTACAGGTTATTACAGGAATTGAACTACTTTCTATCGTCACAATTGTAGTACAGGTAGAAACATTTCCGTTGACATCGGTAACAGTAAGAGTTACGGTGTTTTCTCCTACATTGGAACAATCAAATTCACTCGGACTGATAGTAATAGTATCGTTACCACAGGCATCGCTGCTACCATTATTTATCGAGGCGGCAGTAAGTATAGCCTCACCATTGGCATCCAGTTGGATAGTAAATGGCGCAGCACATAGTGCTTCAGGAGCTATATTGTCTTCTACGGTTACTATGGTGGTGCAAGTAGATGTATTTCCGTTGACATCGGTTACGGTTAGTGTT
>Ga0210030_1000012_pt1 | contig 149626 bp, 148 predicted proteins | sample CryGeymeta201523_FD_183986 | JGI IMG/M metagenome (GOLD analysis project Ga0210030, IMG submission 183986) | Groundwater microbial communities from Crystal Geyser aquifers in Utah, USA - Crystal Geyser metaG 2015-23 (SPAdes) (version 2) | ecosystem: Environmental > Aquatic > Deep subsurface >...
GCGCTGTCCGGCGGCCCTGCCGGTTTGCCGAACGTTAGCGCCGGAGATGAAAGTTTTGCCGGATGGCCGGCAGGTTAGCTGCCATCTATAAACGATTAGGGATTTTGTAAATACCGTTTATTGTTTGCGTCATGCCCGAATGCTACTGTCGGGCATCCAGCATTGAACATGGATTCCCGCTAAATCCATGTGGGAATGACGGCAGGAATAAACGCTATATCGGGGAACTCCCAATTCCTTAACTGTCGACAGGAATATGGATTTTTTCGCCGGGGTGGAGCTTCTTAATCGTGCCGTTGAGTTCCACGATGGCGGCCAACTTGACCCGGTAATGCTTGGCCAGGCTGTATAAGGTGTCGCCCTTGCGTATCGTGTGTACCCGAACCTTGGCCTGTTTAGCCTTTAGATGCGGCGTATGGCGTGCCACGGAGGTATGCGCTGCGGCCGTTTCCGCCACGGCAACGATGATCGGTTTGGCGGCTGGCGCCGCCTTGCTGGCTACGCGGGGCGCCGGCAGGATCAGGGTTTGCGCCCTGGCCAGCTTGTTGCGTTTCACCTCCAACGGGTTGTGATCTTTTAGCCACTGGACGGTGACGTCGAAGCGGTCGGCAATCTTGCTCAACAACGCGCCTTTGGGCGCCTGAATGGTGTGCAGCCGGATTTTTGCACTTTCCGTCGCCGCCAGGCTGGCATTGAATCGGTTGGCATTTTCAGGCGGCAGCAGCAGGGTGTTCTGCGATTCGGCGTAGATGACCCGGCGCCGGAATCCGGGATTAAAGGCCAGGAAATCGTCCAGCGTCATGCCCGCCAGATTGGCCGCCGTTTTGGCTTCGATGGGGTATGACAGGGTGACTTTATCGAAGGCGGGCGCATTGGGGACGTCGTTTAGCGCAACGCCGAAGCGCTCGGGCTCGCGGATGACATTGCGGATCGCCAGCAGTCGGGGGACATAGTTACGGGTCTCGGGGGGGAGATCAAGGCTGGAAAAATTCGTGCCCAGTCCACGCGCCCGATTCTTGGCGATGGCCCGGCTGACGCAGCCCTCGCCGCAGTTGTAGGCGGCCAGGGCCAGTTCCCAGTCGTTGAACATGCCATGCAGACGTTGCAGGTAATCGAGCGCGGCTTGAGTGGCATTGACGATGTCGCGCCGGCCGTCATACCAGCCGTTTTGCTTGAGGCCGAATATCTTGCCGGTACTGGGGATGAATTGCCAGATGCCAGCCGCGTTGCTACGCGACAGCGCCTGTGGGTTGTATGCGGATTCGATGATTGGCAGGAGGGCGATTTCCATGGGCATATGGCGTTTATCCACTGCCTCAACGATATGGAACAGGTAGAGGCGGGCGCGGTCCAGGGTAGTCGATAGGTAGGCCGGTCGGTTTGCGAACCATTGTTCGTTGTTGCGGACCAGCGGGCTGTCCATCTCCGCCAGGCTCATCCCGGTCCGTAGACGTTGCCACAGGTCGGTGACGTTGGCCTCCTGGATGATCGCAAGCGGTAAATCCGCGCTGGCCTCGGCATCGCTGACCAGGGGTGTGGGCACCGCGTCGCTGTTTAGGGTTGCGCTAGGCGGGGCCACGATGCTAGCGGGTTGAGTGACGGCGATACCGGCTTGAGGCGCCGCTGGTTGCGTCCCGGAGACGTCGGCCGCGCAGATGGTTTGGGCGGCAAACAGACAACAGAGCGCCAGATAAATAGATGGGGTTTTGGTCATTAATCCGGCGGTGGCTGGCTACAGTGCATCCGTCATGGAAACAGCGGCAATTCTATAACCGCTAGCCGAATAACACAAACCATATATATCAAATAGTTAGAGCTGTATTTTGATGCCAAAACTTAGTCGAAGCGGTCTTTTGCCGCACGCATTGCGACAAAGGCGGCTTGTCCATCCGGCAGGATAGCGGAGTTGGCCATGTGGGCTTGAATCTCCGGTCGCTGAGTGCGCAGGAAGGGGTTGCGAGCCAACTCGTCGCCCAGTTTGACCGGCAATGTAGGCTGGCTGGCCGCGCGTAATAGCCGTGACTGCTTTTGCCAATCAAGCAAGGCCGGGTTATCGGGCTCGACCGTCAGGGCGAACCGGATATTGTCCAAGGTGTATTCGTGGGCGCAGCAGACCAGGGTATCGGATGGCAGTGCGGCCAGCCGGGTCAGGCTGTCATACAACAATTCGGGCGTGCTGCCGAAGACCTTGCCGCAACCGCACGAGAACATAGTATCGCCGCAAAACAGCCAGCCGTGGCCGAAGTAGGCGATATGGCCCGAGGTGTGACCGGGGATGTCGAGCACCTCTAAGGCCAGGTTCAGTTCCGGGATTCGGCATGGCGCCCCTTCGCCAACGGGACGATTGACGCCCTGGATGGACTCGTGAGCCGGGCCGAATACTGGAATGTCGTGGCGCGCCAGGATGTCCGGAATGCCGCCGCAGTGGTCGCTATGACGGTGGGTGACCAGAATGGCGACCGGTTTTATGCGCCGTCGCTCCAGCCACGATAAAATGGGCGCGGCCTCGCCCGGGTCGACGAACAGGGCGGATTGCCCGTCGTGGACGGTCCAGATATAGTTGTCCTCAAATGCGGAGATGGCTTCCAGGTGCATTGTTCAATGATAGGTCTCTCGCTCATGACGGTAAACCAGCCATGACCATGAACTGGTTCGATTCGGATATCGGGCGCTATGTATTGGAGCGGGAGCAGTCCTGGTTCGACCTGACTAGCGCCGACCTCTTTGGTTTCAATGCCATGCAGATCGATCAGTGCCACGTCGATTTCCTGCGCGCCAACCGGATGCCATTCCGGTTCGCGATGTCGGTCGGCGGTGGCGACCTGCGTTCGCGTCCGGAGGAATTACCGATCGCCAGTCAGACCATCGACTTGATCGCCTTGCCCCATGCACTGGAGTTTTCACCCAATCCGCATCGTTTGCTGCGCGAGGTTGAGCGGGTGTTGCGTCCGGAAGGGCGTTTGCTATTGGCCGGTTTCAACCCGCTGAGTCTTTGGGGGCTAAGAAGGTTGAGCGGTTCCAGGCAGTGCTATCCATGGAATGGGCGCTTCCTGCATCTGGCCAGGATCAAGGACTGGTTATCCTTGATGGGCTTCGAGTTGTTGTCCGGCCGTATGGCATGTTATGCCCCGCCAGTGAACAACAGTCGCTGGCTACGTGGTTTTCGCTTTATGGAGGCGGCTGGCGACCGCTGGTGGGCGATGGGTGGTGGGGTCTATCTTCTTCATGCGGTCAAACGGGTGCATGGCATGCGCTTGATAACACCGCGTTGGGAAGAAAAGTGGTTGGCGAAACCGTTGTTGGCGCCACCGAGCAATCGTGCAATCGAAAGGTAGCAATGAATCGAAGCCATTCTGTCTGCGTGGATATGTATAGTGATGGGGCTTGCAAGGGTAATCCTGGGGTGGGCGGTTGGGGCGTGCTGTTGCGCTTTGGCAAGCAGGAAAAGCAACTTTGCGGCGGCGCGGCGGATACCACCAATAACCGCATGGAACTGACGGCGGTGATCGAAGGCCTGAAGTCGCTCAAACGGGCCTGCCGGGTGCGTGTGCACACCGACTCCCAGTATGTGCAAAAAGGGATTTCGGAGTGGTTGGCGAACTGGAAGCGTCGCGGCTGGAAGACCAGCGCCGGTCAAGCCGTCAAGAATCGGGATTTATGGGAACAGCTAGACCAGATCGCCGCCCAGCATACGGTTGAATGGCACTGGGTAAAGGGCCATGCCGGCCACCCGGAGAACGAGCAAGCGGATCGTTTGGCCAACGCCGGCGTCGATAAGGTGATACGGGGCGAGTCATGAGACAGATCGTACTAGACACGGAAACCACCGGCCTGAACCCGGAACTGGGGCACCGGGTAATTGAAATCGGCGCACTGGAGGTGGTTGATCGGCGGCCGACTGGACGTACCTTTCATCTTTATCTGAATCCGGATCGGGAGGTCGATGTAGGCGCGGTGGAGGTGCATGGATTGACCAACGATTTCCTGGCCGACAAGCCGCATTTCGTGGATGTCGCGGCGGACTTTCTGGTCTTCATCGCCGAGGCTGAACTGGTTATCCACAACGCCCCGTTCGACGTAGGTTTTTTGAACGCCGAGTTGCGCCGTATCGATACCGACGACGATCTGAAGCGGCATTGTCTCGGTGTGCTGGATACGCTCAAGCTGGCCAAGGAACTGCATCCCGGCCAAAGGAACAACTTGGATGCCTTGTGCAAGCGTTATCAAGTGGATAACTCGGGCCGCAGCTATCACGGCGCCTTGCTCGACGCCCAGTTGCTGGCCGAGGTGTATCTGGCCATGACGCGCGGTCAGGATAGCTTGGCAATCGAATCTGTTTTAACCCCACCGCCCAAATCGCTTCGTACCGATAGGTCGGCCAAGATTAAGGTGTTGCGAGCCAACGCGGTTGAATTGGCGGAGCATGAGGCCTACATTGCGAAGATGGCTGAGGGTTGCGGCCGCTCGCTGACCTGGTGATGGCGGCTAATAAGGCTGTTTCGTGGGCACGGCGTTGCTGTTCGTATTCGCCTGGTATCATGGCGGAAACGGCGGCGCCCCGACATCGGATCGGTTGAACGCAGGTCGTATCGGGCTGGGTAGGTGACTATAAAAATGATGATATTAGGTGAGGAAATCATGCTGTCTGTTTGTTCGCAAACCGGTGTCCCGTGCCGCTTTTGAGCAAAGCGCTCAGGCTCGTGCTTGGCGTGGCGTGGCTGGCAGGTTGCCAGGCCATGGCCCAGGCCGAGAGCGGCGGTCGCGTAAATATCGTTTTGAGCGAGTCGGCGCCGGCCTATCGCGAGGTCGCCGCCGCCTTCTCGTCGGCGCTCGCCAAACGCTATCCGGTCCAGATCGATTTGCTCGATACGCTACAGGATCAGGACTTGATTCGCATGGATTCGGCCAGGGAGTTGATCGTGCCGGTCGGGGTTCGGGCAATGCGTCGGCTGTATGGCCTGCACCCGGCCCACGCGGCCATATTGACGTTGATGGCGCCGCGCGGGGCAGTTGAGTCGATGTCCGGACGGGGCGACATGGCCGGACGGGATTCAGTCGTCTATATCGACCAGCCGTTCCCGCGTTCTCTGGCTTTTATCCGTATGTTGTTGCCGAGGGCGGAGCATGTGGGTTTGATTCTATCTGGCGATAGACTAGGTGAACTGGCCGCTTACCGTCAGGCATCGGCGCACGCCGGGATGGATTTAGTCATCGAAACCGTGGCTACACCATTGGATGTCGCTCAGGCCATGCAACGCTTGTTGCCGCGAGTGGACGTGTTCCTGATGTTGCCGGATTCTAAAGTGGTCAACGAAAACACCGTGCGTCTTATCCTGCTGGCAAGCTACCGTCAGCAGATTCCGGTAATCGGGTTCTCGCGTGGTTTGACCAATGCCGGCGCGGTCGCGGCGGTGGTATCGGACCCGGACGCGATCGGCCGCGAAGGCGTGGCGTTGGCTAAATATTGGAATCCCGAAACCGGGGCGCTACCGCCATCTCGCTACACCAGCGAATTCTCGCTGGTATTCAATCGTTTGGTCGCCCGTTCGCTGGGTCTGATAGTGCCGGAAGACGGCCGGGAACTGGGCCGCTGGCGCAAGAAAATGGACTGATCAATCCTCGACCCGATAGCCGCCGTCGCCGATAGCGCGACGCATGGCCGCCGGGTCGACTTGGGCCGGGTCGTAATCGATGTCGGTCAGGCCGCTGGTTAGATCGACCTCGACTTTGGCGACACCGGGGAGTTGACCCAGTAGTCGTTTGACGCTGCCGACACAGCCCATGCAGGTCATGCCGCCGACCTTGATGGTGAGGTGTTTCGAGTTCATGCCTTCTCCAATGTATGTTGCGATTGATAGCCCTCTACGATGAGGCCGCTGGCGTCATATAGTGCACCGAGATTGGCGGCGTTTTGCAGCACCTCCAAGGCCTGACGGGTACGTCGCATCTGGGCCTCGATCAAGACCCCGTTGGCTTGGTTTAGCCGTTCCGCCGCCTTGGTCAGGCGTAGTATTTCGCGCCATTTTACTTGCCGGTCAGGCTGCCCCGCCAAGCTGTCCTCGATACGTTCGCCCCGTTTAGCATCGATACCGGCCGCGATCATGAGCCGGTTCCAGGCCGTGTTGGCTGCCTGCGACCATAGACTCTTTTCGGCCACGACCTCAGCCAGGGTTTCGGCACGGATGTTTTGCAGGGTTTCGGATTCTCGTTCCAGCAGGCGCACGAACGCGGCTAGCGCTTCGCTCAATTCGTTCAGAGCCATATCGATGGGGTTCATTTTTTGCCCTGACGTTGCAAGTTTTCCATGCTATCCCGGACTAGGGCATCGGCTACGACCTCTTCGTCAACCTTGAAACTGCCTTCCGCGATGGCCTGCTTTACGGCCTCTAGTTTACCCGGTTCCGAGGTGTCCAAGCGGCTGAGCTTGTCTTCCAGGATGTTGAGCTGAGTCGAGGTTTGCGTTATCTCGATGCTATCGGCGGCGCCATTCGCGACCGAAGCGGCGGCGTGCTTGCCTTTGGCTTCCCGTGTTTTCTGACCGCCGACGCGGGTAACGCCAGTCAATGAATCGTTGATTTTCACGGTCACCTCAAATGGGTAGATGCTTTGAATAACGGCAGTATTTCGCCAAGCTTTAACCGGCCGTCGCGGCGATCATGGCCCGATATAGACCGTGCCGTCATCCCGGACGATTCCTTGAACGATACGGCCCGACCCGAGCTTCAGTCTAAGCAGCTCGCCAACACCGGCCTGACGTTGGGCAACGCCTTCCTGGCTTATTTGGAAACCGGGTCCGTCAGAGCGGATTCTAACCCGTTGCCCAGCCTGGATGATGGCTTTGACCTGGAGCTGGTCGATCGTGATCGGGCGGCCTTTGGCGAGCGGCATGGTGAGTACCGCGCCGTGCAGGTTGGCCGGATCGCGGGGGTAACGCCCGGGGTCTATGGTGTATTCGATCTCGGCCTTGACCAAGTCCTGAGCGGTGGGTGAATAGCGGCTGGGCAACGGTCGGCGGGCGGTCAGGGCCGGGCCTATAAGCCGGACGCGGTAGGTCAGATAGAGGCTCCAGGGTGATGGTGCGTCGCATTGCACCGCCAGGTTGCCTGCACCCCATAATCGGCTGCCGGCGGCCAAAGAAAAGCTGGTCGCCAAGCATACCGGCGTAAACGCGTGTTCAGCCACCGATCCGATCTCGATTTCGGCGCGACTATCGGGATAAGTCGTGGCGATTTGCCCGCCTATGAAGCGGCTGGCGGCGGCGCGCAGCGCTTCGGGGCCGCGAATCACCTCCGCCAGCGACAACATCGGATAAGCCACCGCCAGTAGCGCCAGATAAAATAGCGGACAACGCATGAAGTCCCTAGTAATCATAAACAGGCATTTTACCTTGCAGTCGGTTTAAACTAGCGCTATGGAATCGTCACTCGAACCCGTCGACATCGCGCGGCAAGCCATCAAGCGTTTGGCAAGCAGGAAACTGCCGCCGACCCCGCAGAATTTCCGCCGCGCCTATTTGGAGGCCGAGGGTTCGGCTTCGGTTCAAATTAATCGACCAGAAGCCATCCGCGCCTTACTGGCACAGTGGGAAGGTTATCAGGCTGGCCTGACTCAGGCTAATAAACGCGAGATGCTGGATCGCGTTTTGATTAATTTCGCTAATGATGCAGATGAACTGTTGGAGAAGCTGGCAGGCTTGGCCCGCTCCTGGAGCGAGCTGGCTAATGGCACAACCGTAGTGGATAACGCCGCAGAGATCGACGTTCAGGCTGTCCAGCCGGTCCCGGCGACGCCAGTCGGCGCAGCGTCAAGTCAGGCGGCTGCCGTCAAGTCGGGCGGTGGGTCAGCGGCGGTGCGGCTGATCGCCGGTTATCTGAAAGAATTGAGCGCTGGTTGTCGCAACCAATGGCCTGACTTGGCCGATCGAGTCGACTCGCTGGTGCGCGGGCTAACCGCCAAGGTCGCCGATCTGGAGGAAAAGGACATCGAGGCGATGGCCCATATTTGGCGCGAGATCATGGTCCGTGCTGAAGATGAACATGAACTCGTGCTGAGCCTGAAGGGCTTGCTGGGCCTGCTGTTCAGCAATGTCGGCGAACTGGTATCCGAGGATGCCTGGCTGTCCGGTCAGTTGGCGACCATGCAGGCGGCGCTCTCGGATCGACTCAATCCCCACGCCTTGTTCCAGGCCGAAGAGGGTCTGAAGGAGCTGGTACAGCAGCAGAAGCAGCTCAAAGGCAGCATGAACGAGGCCAAGGAGAAGCTCAAGCGGCTGGTTTCGTCGTTCATCGACCGGATCGGCGAAATATCCGAGAGTACCGGCCAATACAATGTCCGGATCAAGGACTATTCCCAGCGTATAGCTAAGGCCGAGGATATTGCCGAACTGTCCGATGTCATGGATGGCCTGTCGACCGATATGGTGCATATGGAAGGCCAAATGGTCGCCACGCATCAAGAGTTATTGGCGGCCCGCACTCACGCTGAAGAGGCCGAGGCGCGCATACACTCCCTGGAAAAAGAACTGGAGGAGGTCTCCGGTCTGGTGCGGGAAGATCAACTTACCGGCGCACTGAACCGGCGCGGCATGGATGAGTCGCTTATCAAGGAAATGGCCCGAGCCGACCGCATGAACGCGCCGTTCTCGGTCGCCTTGCTGGATATCGATCATTTCAAACGCTTGAATGATGCCTTGGGCCATCAGGCCGGGGATCAGGCGCTGGTGCATTTGACCCGCGTTGTGCGCCAGTTGTTGCGGCCGACCGATTCCCTGGCCCGTTATGGTGGCGAGGAGTTTCTGGCGCTCTTACCCAACAGTGATCTGGCCGACGCGGAGAAGGTCATGCAGCGTGTTCAGCGCGAGTTGACCAAGCAATATTTCCTGCATAACAACCAGCGGGTACTCATCACCTTCAGCGCCGGGGTGGCTCAGTTGCAAAGCAGCGAGGCGCAGGACGATCTGCTCAAACGAGCCGACGAGGCGATGTACAAGGCCAAGGCGGCCGGGCGTAATCGCGTCGAACGGGGTTGAGTTTTAGGCGGCAATTATTGCCTGTATTTGCCGGCGGCCATTGCCGAGTTGCCATGCCACGGAATAAATTCAATAAAAATCAATAGCCTATAAAAATAGGGTGGTTGGCATGAGGTTTGCTGCTCTTTAGCGACAAGGAGCCGCATATGCTGAGCAAACTCGATCTGGAACTTCGTTTTATGCAAACCGCCCTGGGGCTGCGTGCCCGGCGCCAGGAGGTTATCGCCGCTAATCTTGCCAACTCCGACACACCCAACTACAAGGCGCGCGATCTCGACTTTAATGCCGCCTTGCAATCGGCGCTGGGTGGCTCGATGGGCTCGATTGGTCTGACCACGACCTCGGCGAGCCACATTTCCGGGCTGAGCGCGTCAGGTGGTGCGGGCAGCGCGGCGCTGAAGTACCGGGCAAGTCTGCAACCGAGCCTGGATGGCAATACCGTCGATAGCGACGTCGAACGGGCCGGTTTCGCCGATAACGCCATGCATTACCAATTCCTGCTCGAAAGCATGAGCAGCGCGTTCCATAAGATGAGCCTGGCCGTGGGGCCTGACAAATAATGTCGATGACTAATGTTTTCTATATTGCCGCGTCGGCGCTGACCGCGCAGTCCATGCGACTCAATGCCGTCGCCAGCAATCTGGCCAACGCCGATTCGGCGCATTCCTCGACCGGCGGTGGCTACAAGGCCAAACAGGTGGTTTTTCAGGCAACCCCGGTTGCTGGCTCCTCTCCCTGGGCGCAAGGCGTGCGCATGACCCAGGTGGTCGAGGACAGACGTCCGGATCGGCTGGTGTATGACCCGCACAGCCCGCTGGCGGATGCCAAGGGCTATGTGGCTTACCCCAATGTCGACGTGGTGGAGGAAATGGTGAACATGATTTCCGCCTCGCGTTCTTATCAGACCAACGTCGAGGTCATGTCTACTGCAAAGGACCTCATGCAACGCACTCTTGGCCTTTTGCAGGGCTGAGCAAGGAGTAATAAATGACCGCAGCTGTCTCGTCGATCTATAGCAACCCCGCCCTGGTGGCGACCTTGAATGGCGCCGGTGGTTCATCCTCAGCCGCCAAAGGGGCCGCCAATACCCTGAGCGATGTGCAAAGCACCTTCCTGAAACTGCTGACCACGCAGTTGCAGAACCAGGATCCAACAAACCCCATGGACAACGCCCAGATGACGACACAGTTGGCCGAGATGTCCACGGCGCAAGGGATCAGCAATCTCAATAGCACGCTGAACAGCCTGTTGAGTTCGTATCAATCGACTCAGACCTTGCAGGCGGCTTCATTGATTGGACATCAGGTTTTGGCTGAGGGCAACACACTTGCACTGAGCAATTCGCAAGCGGTCGGCGCGGTTGATCTGGCCAGCCTGGCGGATACCGTGAAGGTGCAAATAATGGATGCCAACGGTCAGGCGGTACGCACCCTCGATCTAGGCGCCCAGAATGCCGGTTTGATCGGCTTTAGCTGGGACGGTAAGAACGACCAGGGTCAGGTCATGGCAGATGGCAGCTACACCGCGAGTGTCGCCGCCTTCAGCGGCGCTTCGACGGTACCGGCTACACCCTTGACCCTGGCCAGCGTGTCCAGCGTGTCGTTGACCGGCGGTGCCGTGAAGGTGAACGCATCAGGTCTCGGTCAACTGTATCTGAGCCAGATTCAACAGATTTTTTAACGGAGGCATGTCATGAGTTTCGAACAGGGATTAAGCGGTCTTAACACCTCCTCCATGAGCCTGGACGTGATTGGCAACAACATCGCCAATGCCTCGACCGTTGGTTTTAAGAGTTCCAGCGCCGAATTCGCCGATGTCTATGCCAATGCGGTGTATGGCAACACCGGTATGCAGGCGGGCATCGGCACCCAGATCGCCGCCGTGGCACAGCAGTTCAACCAGGGCAATATTACCGTTTCCAATAACCCGCTGGACGTGGCCATCAACGGCAACGGTTTCTTCCGTCTGTCCGACAACGGCGCAACCACCTATTCGCGTAACGGCCAGTTTCACCTGGATAGCAACGGCTATCTGGTAAACAACACCGGCCAGAACGTAATGGGCTATACGGAACTGACGATTGACCCGGTTACCGGCCAGCTTAGCAGCGTCAGCACGCTCGGAAATATCCGGATCGACCTTAACAACATCGCGCCCAACGCGACCACCACACTGGCCATAGGACTGAATCTTGATGCCAGCTCGGCGGTCATCGCCAGCACCTTTGATCCAGCCGATCCGACCACCTATAACTATTCGACCCCGGCTACTGTTTACGACAGCCAGGGCAACAGCCATTCGTTGACCTATTATTTCACCAAGACCGCCGCCAATGCCTGGACCGTGAATGCCACCATGGATGGCGCCGCCAGCGGCATTACGGTGGCGCTTACGCCCAACGCCTTGACCTTTAATCCGGATGGCACACTGGCTACGCCGGCCCCACCTGCGACGCTAGGCATCGCAACCACGGGCCTGGCGCCAGCCGTCAATGAACTGGCGGTGACCATGGATTTGTCGGGCGCGACCCAGATGTCGGGTAATTCCGGCGTCAACTCGATCAGCCAGGATGGCTACGCCCAGGGTCAGTTGGTCGGCGTGTCGATCGGCAGCGACGGCATTGTTTTCGGTCGCTATAGCAATAACGTTAGCCGCCCGCTGCAACAGTTATTGCTGGCCAATTTCCGTAATCCGAATGGCTTGATCCCACTGGGCAACAACCAATGGGCGCCGTCCTATGCGTCGGGGTCTGAAGTGCTCAACTCGCCCGGCGGCGGCGTAGCTGGAATCTTGCAGTCGGGCGCGACCGAGGACTCGAACGTCGATCTGACCAACGAGCTGGTCAACATGATCGTGGCCCAGCGCCAATACCAGGCCAACGCGCAGACCATCAAGACCCAGGACCAGGTCCTGCAAACCTTGGTGAACCTGCGTTAAGCGGGCGAGGCCGAACGACCATGGACCGAGCAATCTACATCGCCATGACCGGGGCGCGCGAGGTGACCCGGCAACAGGCCGCTGTCGCCCACAACCTGGCGAACCTGTCGACCACCGGTTTCAAGTCGGAGATGAATGTATTCCGGGCCTTGCCGGTGGTCGGGGAGGGCGCGCCAACCCGCGCCTTCGTGCTGGCGACGACGCCGACCACCGATTACTCATCAGGTGTCCTGCAAGCGACCGGCCGCAATCTCGATGTCGCGGTTAACGGTCCCGGCTGGATCGCTGTGCGGGATGCCAGCGGTCAGGAGGCATACACCCGCATGGGCGACCTACAGACCTCGGCCAATAGCGTGCTGCAAACCGGCACGGGCCTTACTGTTCAAGGCGATGGCGGGCCGATCGCTATTCCGCCCGACCAGCAAATACTGATCGGCAAGGACGGCACGGTGTCCAGCGTACCCGTTGGCCAAAACCAGAATACCGTGACCATCGCCGGCCGCATCAAGCTGGTTAATCCGCCCGAGCCCGATCTGGTTCGGGGCGACGACGGCTTGTTTCGACTCAAAAGCGGGCAACCGGCGCCGGCGGACGGTAACGTCACCTTGGCGGTCGGCGTCCTGGAAACCAGCAACGTCAATCCGACCGATGCCTTGGTCAGGATGATTAGCCTGGGTCGGCAGTTCGATATGCAGATGCGGGTGTTGAACGCGGCCAACGAAGATCACAAGAACGCCGACAAGATCATTGCCAAATAAAGGATAAAGTCATGCTACGTTCGCTCTATATCGCCAGTACCGGCCTTAGCGCCCAGCAGACCCAGTTGGATGTCATCTCAAACAACCTGGCCAACGTCAGCACCACCGGTTTCAAGAAGGCCAGACCGGTATTCGAGGATTTGCTGTATCAGACCATCCGCCAGCCGGGCGCGCAATCGTCGCAGCAAACGCAACTGCCCAGCGGCTTCCAGTTGGGCGTCGGCGTCGGCACGGTGGCGACCGAACGGCTACATACCCAAGGCAATCTGCAACAGACTGGCAATGCACTCGATGTGGCCATCAACGGCTCGGGCTTCTTCCAGATACTCCTGCCGGACGGCAGCACCGCCTATACCCGCGATGGTTCGTTCCAACTGAATTCTCAGGGCGTCCTGGTTACCGCCAGCGGTTACACGGTGCAACCGTCGATCACCATGCCCGCCGATGCCCAGACCATCACCATCGCCAAGGACGGCACGGTTTCGGTGACCCAGCCCAATAACGCCGCCGCTACCACAGTTGGCACCCTGCAACTGGCAACCTTCATCAACCCGACCGGCTTGCAAAGCATGGGCGACAACCTGTACGCCGAGACGGCCTCATCCGGGACTCCCCAGGTCAACAACCCGGGCACCAGCGGCACCGGCATGCTCAACCAGAACTTCATTGAAACGGCCAATGTCAACGTTGCTGAGGAGCTGGTCAACATGATCGTCGCGCAACGGGCCTATGAATTGAATTCGCGCGCCATCACCACCTCCGATCAGATGCTACAGCGCCTGACTCAGCTCTGAGCGGTTACTCAAAGTCTTGCCGTTCGGTGCGGCAAATATTGCCGCAATCGCCGCACGGGCCAATCCGGCGCTCACCTTCTACCCCGCTTGGGGCAATGGTTTGCGGGTGGTTCCTGGTTTGGCACGTGGCTTGCATTGATTCCGGTAATGCCATGTTGGTCTTTTCGGGTAAATGCCATGTTTAATAAAAATTGCGTATTTCTGATCGTTGCCTCGTTGGCCGTGGCGGGTGGCTGTACCACGACGCCGACAAGCAATATCAAGCAGCCACTGACCGCCAGGCCGGCGGCCAAGCCGCTAGTGATGGTCAACGACGGCGCCATCTATCAACCGCACCAGGGCATACACCTATTCGAGGACCGGCGTGCTCGCCACGTAGGCGATACGCTGACGGTCAACCTGGTGGAGAACACCCAGATCACCCGCAAGCTGGACAACAAGCAGAATCGTGCCGGCAAGGCCACGGTCGACATCCCTTCGCCGACCATCCTGGGGCATACCCGAGGCATCGGCGCGACAAGCTGGGCACCGAACTCGACCGCCGATTCCGAGGTCAAGGCCGACATCACCAACAACAATAGCGTTACCGGCGCCATTACCGTGACGGTCGTGGATGAGCTGGACAACGGCAATCTGGCGGTGGCGGGCGAGAAGCAGGTTGGTCTGGACAACGATACTCAGTACATCCGCCTGGCCGGGGTGGTCAATCCGCGCGACATCGGCCAGAACGGGACCATCGACTCGACCAAATTGGCCGACGTGAAATTCGAATCCAAGGGCGCCACGGGGCTGGATCGTTCCAACTTGACCAGCATGATGGCCCGCTTCTTCCTGACCATACTGCCATTCTGAGGAGCGCATGATGCGTCGACAAACAAGCGCGAAAAACAGGCTGAACCGGCTGCTGCTGACAGCGGTTATATGCCTGGCCGGAATGATGACCAGTTGGGCGGCTCAGGCCGACCGGATCAAGGATATCGCCGACATCGCCGGGGTGCGCGGCAACCAGTTGGTCGGCTACGGCCTGGTGGTCGGTCTGGACGGCACCGGCGCCAGCAGTCAATTTGCCCAGCAAAGCATTATCTCCATGCTGGGCCAGATGGGTGTGAATCTGCCGCCCGGCAAGGCGATCTCCCTGAAAAACGTATCCGCCGTCATGTTGACGGCCACTCTGCCGGCCTTTGCCCGGCCCGGCCAACAGATCGACGTCACAGTCTCGGCGCTCGACAACGCCAAGAGCCTACGCGGCGGTACCTTGTTGATGTCGCCACTCAAGGGCGGCGACGGCCAGACTTATGCCATGGCCCAGGGTAATGTTCTGGTCGGTGGCGCAGGCGCCTCGGGTGGCGGATCGAGCCAACAGGTCAACCATCTCGACGCCGGTCGCATCAGCAATGGCGCGACCGTGGAACGGGCGGTCCAGAATCGTTTCGGGCAAGGCGATTCGGTCCAGATCGAACTCAGACAGACCGACTTCACCACGGCCAATCGGGCGGCCAAGGCCATCAACCTGGAATTTGGTGAGGCCGTTGCGGTAGCGCTCGATGGCCGGCTGATTCAGGTCAAGGCCCCGAACGAGGCCGGGCGGCGGATCGCTTTTTTGTCGCAACTGGAAAATGTCAGTCTCAGCCCCGGACTGGCCACGCCCAAGGTCATCATCAACCCGCGCACTGGGTCCATCGTGATGAATCAACTGGTCAATCTGGATAAATGCGCCATCGCCCACGGCAACCTGTCGGTGACGATCAGCAGCGAGCCGCTAGTCAGCCAGCCGGGTGCGCTATCGGGCGGCCAGACCGTCGTTACCCAGAAGAGCGACGTGCAGGTCAAGAGCGAGAAGGGCGAGTTGGTGGTGATGCCGGCCACCGCTTCGTTGAGCGATGTGGTCAAGGCGTTGAACGCGGTCGGCGCCACGCCGCAGGACCTGTTGGCAATACTCCAGGCCATGAAGGCGGCCGGCGCGCTCAAGGCCGATCTGGAAGTGATCTGATGCTCTCTGGCGCCGACCTGTCCAGCCGCTTGTCGTTTGACGTTCAGGGTGTCGCCGCCCTGCGTATGAAGGCGGCGACGGGCGACCCCGGAACCTTGAAGGCGGCGGCCAAACAGTTCGAGGCCATGTTGGTTCAGACGATGCTGAAGACCATGCGGACGGCCCAGTTAACCTCTGACGGCGATGTCTTCGGCGACAGTTCCAGCCTCAAGCTCTATCAGGAATTACTCGACCAGCAATGGGCCCAGAACATCACCGCCGGCAAGGGTTTAGGTCTGGCCGAGATGATCATCAAGAGCCTGCCGGCGGCCGCGTCGGACCCCGCCACGCTGCCTAGCGAAGCGGCCAAGGCAGCGGCCGCGCTGGTGCCGGCTCGGACGTTGCCGGCAAGCGCCGAGCCAGGTGCGGCTGTAAGCCAACCAGCGCCGGACAAGAATGTCAGGGACGATCAGCAGCCCGACCGCAAGCGGCACTTCGTCGAGGCGATGTTGCCTTATGCCCAGGCAGCCGAGAAGGTTTCCGGCGTCCCGGCCCGTTTCGTCTTGGCTCATGCGGCGCTGGAATCGGGTTGGGGGCGGCGTGAAATTGTCGCGGCGGATGGCGCGACCAGCCACAACCTGTTCGGCATCAAGGCCGATGGCGGCTGGGATGGCAAGGCCGTAACCAGCGTGACCACAGAATATCGTCAGGGTCTGGCACTGAAGGTCGCTGCCAAGTTTCGCGCCTATGCCAATTATGCTGAGGGTTTCGTTGACTATGCGCGTCTGTTGCAACGCCGCTACCGCGCTGCTGTCGCGGCTGGCAACGATGGCCTGGCCTTTGCCGCTGGGTTGGCCGCCGGTGGCTACGCTACCGACCCCGCGTATGTCGAGAAACTGCAAGGCGTGATACGCAGCATTCCTTCGACAAGCTCAGGACGGGTTCAGGCGTGATCGGGGTCAAGTTCTGACCGCCGCCGCCGTTAACAAGATTACTGGAAACGGGGATTGAAATGGCATCGGGTATCTTTGGCATTACACTAATGGGGCTGAACGCGGCCCAATCGAACCTGAGCACGACTTCGCAGAATATTGCCAACGTCAATACGGCCGGCTATCACCGCCAATCGACCAATTTGACCACGGCACAGCCTATGACCACTGGCTATGGCATGGTCGGCAGTGGCGTCGATGTCGTCGGGGTGGCGCGCAGCTACAGTCGCTTTCTGGAAAATCAGGTGGTGTCGAGCCAGGGTCAACTATCCAGTTACCAAACCTATGGTCAATACGCCAGCCAACTGAACGCGCTGCTCGGCAATCAAAACAGCGCCCTGTCGGCATCGCTGGCCGACTTCTTTGCCAGCGTTCAAAACGTCGCCAACGACCCGACCTCGATCGTCGCGCGGCAAGCCCTTATCGCCAGCGGCAACGGCCTGACGGGCCAGTTCGATAATGCCAGCAAGGGTCTGAGCGATCTGCAACAGAGCGTCGACCAACAGGTGCAAAGCATCGCCACGCAAGTCAGCTCATATGGGAAAAGCATCGCCGTCTTGAATACCCAAATTACCGTCGCCCAGGCCTCCGGCAGCGATAAGGTCAATGCCCTGCTGGATCAGCGCGATCAATTGGTGGCCGAGATCAACAAGCTGGTCAACGTCAATGTTTTGAATCAAACCGACAGCGGCTACACGCTCTACATCGGCAACGGCCTGCCCCTGGTGCAAGGCAGTCAGGCTAATGTGCTGAAGGCCGTCGCCAACCCGGCCGACCCGACTCAAAGCCAGCCGGCGCTGCAAATCGGCAACGGCATAATTCCGCTGGATACGGCACAGATTACCGGTGGCCAACTGGGTGGCTTACTGGCCTTCAGGGACCAGATGCTGATGCCCTCGCAACGGGAATTGGGCAAGGTCGCCTACACGCTGGCGACTCGGGTGAACGGGCAAAGTGGCCTGGGCTTCGACCTCAATGGCGCGGCGGGGACCGACTTCTTCAGCACGCCTGCGGTACGGCCGCCGGTAGCCAATCTGAACAACACCGGCAATGGTCTGCTCAACCTCAGCCTGACTGACCCTAACCTGCTGGCCAATAGTGATTACAAACTGGCTTATGACGGTGCCAATTACACCCTGACCCGGGTCTCGGACGGCACGAGTTACAGCAATGCCACGCTCGCCGGCCTTGGCGCGGCGGTCTCGGCCGCCGAGGGTTTTAGCTTTAGTCTATCCAGCGGGACGATCAACGCCGGTGACAGCTATCTGATTCGGCCCAGCCAATACGCCGCCAACGGGCTTTCGGTGCTTATAACCGATCCCAGCAAGATCGCGGCAGCCGGCCCGAGCGGACTGCCCGGCGACAACGGCAATGCCCTGCTGCTGGCCAGCCTGCAAAGCCAGAAACTGTTGGCAAACGGTTCGGTCACGTTACAGACGGCGTTCAACCAGCTCGTCGGCCAGAATGCCAGTCTGACCAACGCCGCGACTCTAGGCCAGCAGTCCTACCAGACCCTTACCGATCAGGCCACGCAGGCTCAACAGTCCTTTTCCGGGGTTAACCTGGACGAAGAGGCGGCCAACCTGATTCAGTACCAGCAGGCCTATCAAGCGGCGGCCAAGGCGATGCAGATCGCGTCCAGCCTGTTCAACAATATACTCAGTGCAATCCAGTAATCGGGAGGTCGCCATGCGCATCAGCTCCAACTCCTTCTACGCCGCGCCATTGAGCGGCATATTGAACCAGCAGTCCTCGATGGCGGCGCTCAACCAGCAGATCGCCAGCGGCAATAAATTGCTCACCGCCGCCGATGACCCGGTAGCGGCCAGTCAGGTCATGTCGCTGAACGATCATATCGCCTTGAGCACTCAATACCAGGCCAATCAACTCAGCGTTAGCCTGGTTCAAAAGGAAGAAGGCATCCTGCTCGATCAGGTGCAAACCAGCCTGCAAAGCGCCCAGAAGCTGCTTACCTCGGTCAATGCCAGCACCGACCAGAACTTGAAGAACTCGGTGGCGGCCACCTTGTCTGGTCTGTATCAGCAGATCAAGGATACGGCCAATGCCCAGGACACCAATGGCAACTATATTTTTGCCGGCTTCAAAAGCAGCACCCAGCCTTACGATGGCGCCAGCTATCTGGGCGACAACGGCTTGCGTCAGGTGCAGATCAGCCAGGGGCAGACGATACAGGCGAACGATAACCTTAACTCGGTCATCCAAGCCGGGACGGCCAACGACCTGCTCCAGGTCATCGCTCAGACGGCAGCCAATCTACAAAATCCAGCAACCTCGCAAGCCCAGTTGGACAGCGCTCATGCAACCGTAAACAGCGCGCTAGGCAAGCTGCAAGACATCCAGGTCGCGTTGGTTGGGCGACAGCAACAGGTCAGCAGTCAACAAAGCGCGACCCAGCAATTACTGGCCGTCAATCAAGACGCCCTAGGCAAGCTCACTCAGGTCGATCAGGCCAGCGCGATTGTCGAACTGCAAATGCGCCAAGTCTCGTTGCAGGCCGCCGAAAGCGCCTTCGCCTCGACCTCTAAGCTATCCTTATTCAACTACCTGTAATCTCGGCGAGGGTGGCCCGGCACAGTTGCCGGGCTCTTCTGTGGCTGAACTGGCACGAAGCACTTCAGCCCAACCGGCCGGCTCATCTGATTACCGACGTAGCAAGTCGTGCAATAGTGGTTCCAACGCGTGCATCTGGTTGTGGATGTTCAGCCGCCGGGCGCGGACGATGGCCTGGATATCGGTCAGGGCGGTGTTGAAGTCGTCGTTGACCACCAGATAATCAAACGAATAGGCCTGCGAGATGTCTTCCTGTGCGGCCGCCAGGCGGTGAGCGATAACTTCGGACGAATCCTGGCCGCGCGCCTCCAAACGGCGTTTTAGCTCGGCCAAGGATGGCGGTAGGATGAACAGGCTGAGCGCGTCGGGGAACAGTTTGCGGACCTGCGCGGCGCCTTGCCAGTCGATCTCCAACAGCAGGTCGTGTCCGGCGCGTATCTGGTCTTCGATCCAGGGTTGCGAGGTGCCGTAGTAATTGCCATAGACCTCGGCGCTTTCCAGAAAGTCGCCACGATTGAGCATCTCTCGGAATTGGTCGACATCAACAAAGTGGTAATGGGTGCCGTTTTCCTCGCCGGGGCGGGGCGCGCGAGTGGTGTAGGAAACCGATAACCGAATGCCGGGGTCGGCGTCCAGCAGGGCCTTCACCAAGCTGGACTTGCCAGCCCCAGAAGGGGCGGTGACGATGTAAAGATTGCCGGACATGTTTGCCTCTATTCGATATTCTGAATTTGTTCGCGCATCTGTTCGATGAGCACCTTCATTTCCACCGACGCCTGACTGAGTTCCATGACCACGGCCTTGGAGCCGAGGGTATTGGCTTCGCGGTTGAGTTCCTGCATCAGGAAGTCGAGCCGCTTGCCGGCCGCGCCGCCCTGCTTGAGTACCCGTTCCACTTCATCCAGGTGGGTGGCCAGGCGGTCGAGTTCTTCGTCGATGTCAATTTTTTGAGCGAACAGGGCGACTTCCTGGTGGATGCGTTCGTGGTCTTCAGTTTGCAGTATTTCCGCTATACGCCGGCCGATCTTTTCCCGAAAGGCGGCGACGATGTCGGCGGTTCGTGGTCGTAGTCCGGCGACCAGGGTGCGCAGGGCGGCGACCCGCTGGAGGATGATTTCGGCTAGTTTTGCGCCTTCCTGGGCGCGGCTGGCGTTGAAATCGTTCAGCGCGCCAGTGAGCAGTGCGAGGGCGGCAGCCTGCATCTCTTCAACCATGTTCATGGCCTCGCCCAACATGCCTGGCCAGCGCAGTATTTCCGCGACGCTCATGGGCCTGGCCTCGGGTATCGCTTGACTGACTGCGCCCGCCAGCTTGACCAGTTGTTCCAGCATGGCGGTGTTGGGTTCGCCCGGCAACTGGCCGCCTTCCTTGGCGGTGAAGTTGACGCGACATTCCAGCTTGCCACGTTTGACCTGGGCGCCGATGCGTTCCCGGATAACCGGCTCCAGGGCGCGGAAATCCTCGGCCATGCGGAATGAAAGATCCAGAAAGCGCGAGTTGACCGCGCGCAATTCCAGACTGATTGCGCCATTCGCCAGATTGGCGGAGGCCGACGCAAAACCGGTCATGCTGTTCAAAGTGGCCATGTTTTCGTTATCCTCTCAGGTATGTATCAACGGCAATCATCATACTTGGGCTTGAATGGCCGCTCAAATCCCTGAACCGCTAGCCTCCGGGTACCGGCTAGCGGAATACACCATCGACCGCAAGATCGGCGGCGGCGGTTTCAGTATGGTCTACCTGGCCTTTGATGCGGCGGGTCAGCCGGTTGTGATCAAGGAGTATCTACCGGACGGTATGGTGATGCGAGAAACGGATGGCAAGGTCTTGCCGATCTCGGAAGAGAAGGAAAAAACCTTCCGCCAGGGAATGAAGTATTTTTTCGACGAGGGCCGCACACTGGCCAACATACGTCACCCCAATGTAGTGGAGGTTGAGAATTTCTTTCGTGCCAACGAGACGGTCTACATGGTGATGAAATATGAGCGCGGCAAGACCCTGCAGCGCCATATCCATGACGTACAGGCGGAGCCGATGCGGGAGGGCTTTATTCGTAGCGTGTTCATCCAGTTGCTCAATGGTCTCAGGGAGGTTCATGCCAGGCGCTTGCTGCACTTCGACATCAAGCCCTCCAATATCTACATCCGCTTCGACGGCTCGCCCTTGCTGATCGATTTCGGCGCGGCGCGGCAGGCACTGGTGGCCGAGCATCGATCCGTGCCCATGTATACGCCGGGCTTTGCAGCGCCGGAACAATATAGCCAACGCGACCGGCTGGGGCCGTGGACCGACATCTATGGCATCGGCGCCAGCATGTATGCCTGCGTGGCGAAACATCCGCCGCCGCCGGCCAATGAGCGGCAGCAGGAAGACAAGATGTTGCCGGTGGCGAAGGAGTTCGCAGGGGGGTATTCGGCTGAGTTTCTGGAATTGATCGACCGTTTGCTGCTGTTGGCGTACACGGATCGGCCGCAGAGCGTATTTTCGGTCCAGAAGCGCTTGATCGGCCTGGCGCCATTCCGGACTGGATCGGCTGTCAAGCCGTCGCTTTTGAATGTAATCCGTGACCGATTGATTCGCGCCTTATGAAATACAGCCTATATCAGGAAAGCCGCAAGGGTGGACGCGCCGATAATCAGGATCGGGTGGGTTTCTCCTATACCCCGGACAGCATCGTGATGGTGCTGGCGGACGGCATGGGTGGCCACGCCAAGGGTGAGGTAGCGGCGCAAATCATGGTGGATACGGCCTTGGCCATGTTCAAGAGACTGGCCAAACCCAGTCTTGAGGATGTCACCGAATTTCTACTGGACAGTATTTACGCGGCTCACCAGACCATCAACGAATATGCGGTCAAGAAGAAACTAAAGGATACCCCGCGGACCACCTGCACGATTTGTATCGTCCAGTCCGGCCGGGCCTGCTGGGCCCATGTCGGCGATTCCCGGTTATATCACTTCAGCTTTGATGAGTTGATCTCCCGGACCCGCGACCACTCCGCCGTCCAGGCCTTGCTGGACGACGGCTTGATTACCGAGCTTGAGGTCAATAATCATCCGGATCGGAACAAGCTATACAACGGCGTCGGTGGCTTTATTTTGCCCAATATCGAGCTCTCGGCCGGGGTTGTCGTGCGGGAAGGCGATGTCTTGCTGCTGGTTTCGGATGGCTTCTGGTCGGAATTGGCCACCGACGAGATGTTGTCTACGCTACGGGCCTATTCCCTGAAGCAGTCCCTTATCCATCTGCTTGACCAGGCTGAATATCGGGCCGCCGGCCATGGTGACAATCTATCGGCCATTGCCTTGCGTTGCGGCGAAGACCTGTCCGACAGCGCTGTAAAAGAGCCACTTGGTTTCGACATGGAGGGTTTCACCACCGAGTTGCGGGAGTTGGAGGAAAAACTTCACAAGTCGCAACCCGCCATGAGCGACTTCGACATCGACAAGGCCATCGAAGATATCCAGGCCGATCTACTGAAACATAATCTCGATAAATAAGGGTGAACATGACCGATTTCAGCCGCCCCTCCGGGCGCGATCCCAATACCTTACGCGCTATCCGCATCACCCGCCGCTACACCAAACACGCCGAAGGCTCGGTGCTGGTCGAATGCGGCGACACCAAGGTCATCTGTACCGCCAGCGTGCTGGAGAAGGTGCCGTTCCACGTCAGGGGCAGCGGTGCCGGCTGGCTGACCGCTGAATATGGCATGTTGCCGCGCGCTACCCATACCCGAGGCGATCGCGAGGCGGCCCGGGGCAAGCAGAGCGGCCGCACCCAGGAGATTCAGCGGCTCATTGGCCGTTCGCTGCGGGCGGCGGTCGATCTGGCAAAACTCGGCGAACGGACGATCCACATCGATTGCGACGTCATCCAGGCTGACGGCGGCACTCGTACCGCCAGCATCACCGGCGCCTGGGTGGCAGTGCATGACGCCATGGCGTGGCTGGTCAAGGAAGGTCGTATCCCAGAGGCGGCGATCCGCGACCATGTTGCGGCGATCTCGGTCGGCATCTACCAGGGCGTGCCGGTGCTGGACCTCGATTATGCCGAGGACGCCCACTGCGACACCGACATGAACGTGGTGATGACCGGCGCCGGCGGCCTCATTGAGATTCAGGGCACCGCCGAGGGCGCGCCGTTCACGCGCACCGAACTGAATGCGCTGCTCGACCTGGCCGAGGCCGGCATTGGGCAACTGGTGACCGAACAGAAACAGGCTATAAGCGAGGATTGAAATGAAAAAAGTGGTGATTGCCTCCAACAACCCCGGCAAGCTGCGCGAGATTCAACAGATACTCGCGCCCCTGGACATCGAGGCGCTGCCCCAGGGCGGCTTTGGTGTGCCGGAGTGCCCCGAGCCGCACGTCACCTTTGTCGAAAACTGTATCGCCAAGGCCCGCCATGCCTCGGCGCACACCGGCCTGCCGGCCCTGGCCGACGATTCCGGTATTTGCGTCGATGCCCTCAACGGCGCGCCGGGCGTCTATTCGGCGCGTTACGCCGGCGAACCCAAATCCGATCAGCGCAACAACCAGAAACTGCTGGAGACGTTGAAGGGCAACCCTAACCGCAAGGCCCATTACTACTGCGTCATGGTCTATGTCCGTTATCCGGACGATCCCCAGCCGATCATCGCCGAGGGCGCCTGGCACGGCGAGATTATCGACCAAGCGCGTGGCGCCGGCGGCTTCGGTTATGACCCCTATTTTCTAGTGCCAAGGTTTGGCAAGACCGGCGCCGAGTTGACCGCCGAGGAGAAAAACGGCATCAGCCATCGGGGTCAGGCGCTGCGGGCGCTAGCTGCCAAGCTGCAAGCGGACGGTTGATTACCTCGGCCTCTTGTTCGCTGTCGGCGCCACCCGTGCGGCTCGCGCCGCCGCCGTTGTCGCTGTACGTCCATTTCCCTTGGTGCCTGCGCAAGTGCCCGTACTGCGATTTCAATTCCCACGCGGTCCGGGGTGAGATACCGGAAGCGGCCTATATCGATGCCCTGATCGGTGAGGTGGAGCGCACCTTGCCCGAGATATGGGGCCGTCCGGTGGCGACTATTTTTATCGGCGGCGGTACGCCCAGCCTGCTCACGCCGGAAGGTGTAGACCGTTTCCTGACTGCCATGAGGACGCTGTTGCCGGTGCGGCCCTGGGCGGAGGTGACCCTGGAGGCCAATCCGGGCGTCTTCGAGGTGGCCCGTTTTCGGGCCTATAAGGCGGCCGGCGTCAATCGCTTGTCGATCGGCATCCAAAGCTTCGACGACCGCCATCTGCACGCCCTGGGTCGTATCCACGACAGCCGCGCGGCGAGAGCGGCGGCGGAGGCCGGTCGGGAAATATTCGAGCAGCTCAACCTGGACCTGATGTATGCCCTGCCGGGGCAGACGTTGCCGGAGCTGGAGGTCGACCTGGCCACCGCCTTGGACTTCGCACCGAGCCATTTGTCCTGCTACCACCTGACCCTGGAGCCGAATACCGCCTTCGCCGCCGCGCCGCCGCCGCTGCCCGATGACGATCTGGCAGCGGCCATGCAGGATCGGGTTGAGGAGGTTCTGGCGGACGCGGGTTACGACCATTACGAGACATCGGCCTTTGCCCGGCCCGGCCAGGCTTGTCGGCACAATCTCAACTACTGGCAATTTGGCGATTACCTGGGCATCGGCGCCGGGGCTCATTCCAAACTTAGCTTCCCCGACCGGGTGATCCGGCGAGCGAACCGGAAATCGCCGCGCGAATATCTGGCTGGCAGCGCGCCGGCCGACGAGCGGCTACTGGGGATCGATGACCTGCGCTTTGAGTTCATGATGAACACGCTGCGTTTGACGGCCGGGTTTGAAAGCGGTTTGTTTACCGAACGTACCGGCCTGGGCTGGGAGACCGTGCTGGCCGATGTTGGTCAGGCCGAGTCGCGTGGGCTGCTGGAACGGCAAGGTCTGACCGTGCTGCCGACGGCGCTGGGCCGGCGCTATTTGAACGATCTGTTAGAGATATTTCTGACCTGATTCAGCTTTCCAGAGCGCCGCTGAGCCAGAACGCCTGGCCCTTGTCGAGGAACTCGTCAACCGGGATGTAGTGTGAGCCATCGCAGGAAAAGGTGAGGCCGACCACGCCGTTGAAGATATTCAGGGTGCCGGTGCGCAGGTAGAACATCTCATCCATCAGGCGCAGCCCGCGCAGGTTGTCGAGTACCGGACGAATCTTGCTTATATCGACCATGGCATCGGCGGGGTAGGGCCGACTCGGGTAGGTCAGGCAGATGTCCGGATCGGTCAGGGCATCGATGTCGAGCAGGCGGTAGCGCAGCGGATCTTCGGTCAGCCAGATGACCGCCCGGCTGCTGGAAAAATGCAACATCACATGGTGGACGCCATGGCTCATCATCAATTCTTCCACCACCGACATCACGGTGTCGACGTGGCTATCCATGAGGCTTTCGGCCCGGGTCTGGTGAAACACCGTACCGCGAATCGCTGGGTCGCCCTTGACCTGACGCCAGTAGGCCGGCTCCTCGTAGATATGCCGGGTGATCGGCAGGTCGCGCAAAGCGAAATCGGCGCCGATAAAGCCCAGCACCCGCCAGTCGGGGCCGCGCACCAACTGGATGGCGGTCAGCGAAGGCCGTTTGGCGCGCAGGCTGATGTAGGCCTCGGAAAGCAGAAAACCGTCAGCCGGGACGATCTCGCGCATATAGGGGCGTTGCGAGCGGTCGCGACCGAGGTCGGCGCCGACCAGGCCGTTACGACCGATGTTGTGGGTGATCTGGATGCCTTCGGTGTTCAGTGCGTACATGAACTTGACCGAAGGCACCTTGGCAAAGGAATCGAACAACGCCGCCTCTAGCGCTTCGCGGTCATGCCAGACCAGGCTGGATACCGTGGCGGCCTGGGTCAGCGGTTCGCGCAGCAGCGATTTCAGAACCTCACGCTGTTCGATGATCGCGTTTTGCAAAGTACCTTTGGGTGGTTTCATGTCGAGTCGTGGATAATTATTTTCGGACGAGTATAGCAATGCTAGGAGCCTGTCGGACTTATGGGGATCGAAGCGAAAATTCGGCTGGGTGAGGACAGATTTTGCCGATTTTGCTGGTTAATAGTCGTTCTATTGACCAAAAAAGCGGTGAAATATGGGCCGCTCAGGCGGATTTGCAGCCGATTCATCATAAGTCCGACAGGCTCCTAGGTTAAGGAAAAGATATGGCATTGAAACTACGTTTAACGGGCAGCCTGTTGATTATGCTATTAGGGCTGCCGCCGGTACTGGCGGCCGAGGTCGCACCGGACGCCAATGCGACGCTGGCGCAACAGTGCCGACAAGCCTATCGACAGGAAAATCAGATGTTCGTTCTCGATAACTGTCCCGAGGCGGCTTGGGCGCTGGCGCGCGCGCAATGCGAGCGCCAGGCCAATAGCATCGCACCCCGCTATGTCGAGTTCTGCCGCCGGTTTTATACCGGTACGGCGCCGATCTACGGTAACTAAGCAAACCGCTGGCCATGCTCCCGTGTGGCGTGGAAGCCGACCTGCGGCCATTTCTCGATCAAGAGTTCGAGGTTGTAGCGGTTGGTGGCGAGATAAACCGGGTTGCCGTCAACATCGATGCCCATCCGTAGTTGCTGGTCACGCTCGAACTGGCGCCGTACTGAGTCGTCGGGGAAGGTGAGCCAGCGCGCGGTGTGGATGTCGGCCGGGGCATAGATGGCATCGACGCCGTATTCGGTCGATAGTCGCTGGGCCACCACTTCGAATTGCAGTTGTCCCACCGCGCCCAGCAGCAGGCCGCCGCCGACGGTTTCGAAGACCTGGATGGCGCCTTCTTCGCCCAGCTCCTTCAGTCCTTTTTGCAACTGCTTGGACTTCAGCGGGTCGCGCGGCCGGGCGGTGCGGAACATCTCCGGCGCGAAGTAAGGTATGCCCTTGAAGTGCAGCGCTTCGCCCTCGGTCAATGTGTCGCCGATCTGCAATTGGCCGTGGTTGTGGATGCCGATGATGTCACCGGCCACGGCGTCTTCCATGTGGACCCGCTCGTTGGCCATGAAGGTCAGCGCGTTGGCCAGCTTGATCTCCCGTTTAAGGCGCTGGTGCTGGACCTTCATGCCCGGCGTATAGCGCCCGGAACAGACCCGGAAGAAGGCGATACGGTCGCGGTGCTTGGGGTCCATGTTGGCCTGGATCTTGAACACGAAGCCGGTGAACGGGGCCTCGGCCGGCTGAACAATGCGGCCATCGCCATCCCGTTCCTGGGGCGGCGGCGCCCATTCGATCAGGGCTTGCAATATCTCCCGGACGCCGAAGTTGTTGATGCCGGAGCCGAAGAACACCGGGCTTTGCTGGCCGGCCAGGAAGGCGGTGATGTCGAACGGGGTACTGGCGGACTGGATCAGTTCCACGTCGGCGCGCGTCGGCCCCATCTCCAGCGGGAACAGCGCGTCCAGTTTCGGGTTGGCGATGCCGTCGATCAGCTCGGTTTCGCCGCCGGCCTTTTCCTCGCCCGGCGTGAACAGCAGGGTCTGGTCGTGCAGCAGGTGGTAGACGCCACGAAAGGTCTTGCCCATGCCGATTGGCCAGGTCACTGGCGCGCAGTCGATCTTTAGCACCGCCTCGATCTCTTCCAGCAGTTCAACCGGCGGCTTCACCTCGCGGTCCATCTTGTTGACGAAGGTGATGATCGGCGTGTTTCTCAGCCGGCAGACGTCGAGCAGCTTGATGGTCTGCGCCTCGACACCCTTGGCGGCGTCGATCACCATCACTGCGGCATCGACGGCGGTTAGCACCCGGTAGGTGTCTTCGGAGAAGTCCTGGTGGCCGGGGGTGTCGAGCAGGTTGATGACGTGGCCGGCATAGTCGAACTGCATCACCGAGCTGGTCACCGAGATGCCGCGCTGTTTTTCCACCTCCATCCAGTCTGAGGTGGCGTGGCGGTTGCTTTTCCGGGCCTTGACCGTGCCGGCCATCTGGATGGCGCCGCCGAACAGCAGCAGTTTTTCGGTCAGCGTGGTCTTGCCGGCATCAGGGTGGGAGATGATGGCAAAGGTGCGGCGGCGTTGCACGTCGCGCAGGATGTCGGGTGGTAAGGCGGTCATGGGTCGCAGGTTGGTCCCGTCTGCGCGGGAACGATAAAACGGGAAAGGGCGCGATTATACCGGCTCAGATCACGACGACCTTGTTTCTCCCGGTGCGCTTGGCCTGGTAGAGGGCATCGTCGGCGCGTTTGAACAGGCTGTCGTAGTCGTCGCCCGGCTTGAAATGGGCGGCGCCGATGCTGATGGTCAGGTGTCCGGCCTTGGCGAAGGGGTAGTCGGCGACGGCAAGGCGCAGCTTCTCTGCCGTGGTTGCCAGGCTGCCGCCGTTGACGTTGAAGGTAATCAGGCAGAACTCTTCGCCGCCGACCCGGAAAAAGTCATCGGCCTCCCGTTTGGTGTTTCCGATCAACCTGGACAGTTCCTTTAGCACCTCATCGCCGACGCTGTGACCTTGATGGTCGTTGACCTCCTTGAAGTGGTCAATATCGAGCATCAGCAGCGCCAGGCCGCGAGGGTAACGCGACTCCTGGCGGATTTCGAGGGTCAATATCTCGTCAAACTTACGGCGGTTGTAGATGCCGGTGAGTTGATCGGTGACGGCCAGGTTCTGCAATTTCTTTTCAATTGTCTTGCGCTGGCTGATCTCATGACGCAAATTTTCATTCTTCTGGCTCAGCTCGATGGTCCTTTCCTCAAGCAGAAAACTACTATGGCTCAACTTGATCTCGGCGTTTTCCCTGTGGCGCAGCAGGATCGTATTCTGGACGACCAGCAACAGGATGACGACGCTGGCCAATAGCCTGACCCAGAGCCTGGATGGCTCCGGATTGAGCAGCAGTTCCAGATAGGTATTATCGGGGCGGAAGAAATGACATTCGAACAAGATGTCCAGGGCCCAGAATAACGCCGCCGCGCCAATACCTGCGGCCATGGCCAAGTGGGAAGAGGTTCTCGATACGGTGTTCATGGCGGGCGCTATACGGGTGGCGGTCAGGTCCGGGATGGCTCGAAAATGGCATCCAGATTCAAGCCGTCGCAATAGTCGAGAAAATCGCCGCGCAAGGTTGGGATATGGGTCTCAGCCGGGATGCCGACGGTCATGTTTACTGAAAACATCGTTGTGCCGGTGTGCGGGGCCGGGTAGGTGTCGGTGGCCAATTCCTCGATATTGATGCCGCGTTGGGCGAAGAAATTGGCCAGGTTATGGACGATGCCGGGATGGTCCATGGCCACTACGTTGATGTTGTAGGGTACCAGGGGCGTCTTGCGTTCGATCCCCTTGGTGCGCTTCTGGACGATGCTCAGGCCGAGTTCGACGCCGACCGTGGCCAGCCTGTCCTCCAGCTTGGTCAGGGCGTCCCAGCGCCCGGAAACCAGCATGATGATGGCGAACTGATTGCCCAGCAACGCCATGCGCGATTCCTCGACGTTGCAGCCGGCATCCAGTATGCGGTTGGTGAAGCGTTGAACCAGACCGACCTGATCTTCGCCGGTAGCGGTAATCGCGAGGTAGTCACAGGGGCTTTGGGAGGTCATACGAATATCCAATCTCGATCTTTAAGTCGAATTCTAGACGCTGTGGGTGAAATGGCGCGGCCCGCCTTATCGCGGGCCGAAAACGGCGGCCAGAAACGTGCCCAGTTGAGTCCAGGAGTCTTGGTCGGCGGCGGCATTATAGGCGATCGGTAGGTTGAACTGCTTGCCCAGCCGGTCGGCATCCGGGTTGGTGAAGCTGTGTTTGGCGCCCGGATAGCTGACCAGACGATAGTCCACACCGGCGCTTTCCATCTCCTTGACGAAGGCATCGACCTGGGCCTTGGGCACCATGGCGTCATCGGCGCCGGTGTAAATGGCGATTCGGGCCTTGACCTTGCCAGGCGCAGCCGGCGTAGCCGTCGCCAAGGCGCCATGGAAGCTGGCCACGGCCTTCAGCGGGGCGCCCAGACGGGCCATGTTGAGCACCACGCCGCCGCCAAAGCAGTAGCCGATGGCGGCGATCTGGCCCTGGGCGACGGTCTTGTGGGCCACAAGGAATTTTCTGCCCGCCTCAAAACGCGATTGCGCCAGCGGCATGTTCTTGTTGACCTCGGTGGCGAACTTGCCGGCCTCGTTTGGATGCTCGGCCGTCTTGCCGTCGCCGTACATGTCCAGGGCCAGGGCGGTGTAACCCATCTCGGCCAGCATCGTGGCACGCTTGCGTGCGTAGTCGTTCAGCCCCCACCACTCATGCACCACCAGCACGCCGGGGCGCTTGGCCTTGATGCCCGTGTCGTAGGCCAGATAGCCTTTCATGACGACGCCATGGTCGCGGTAGTTGACGACCTCGCCGACGACCTTGGCCTGGGCGGTCACAGTGAACAGCGCCAGACTCAGCAGAAAGAATATGAACTTGCGCATGATTGTCTCCGGTCGGTTGATTTAGGAGCCTGTCGGGTCGCCGGCCAGATAATACCAGCGTCCGGCGATCTTCTCGAAGCGGCTGATTTCGTGCATCCGGAAGGCTCGCCCGGCGATCTTGTAACGGGCCACAAATTCCACCGTGGCATGGTCTTCGTCAAGTTGGCGGCATAGTTTTACCGTCAGCCCCAACCACTTGGCCGGTCTGTCCGCCTTCAGGTTCAAGGCCTCCGGCCGGGTATCCGGGTGCCAGGTGGTCAGCAGATAAGCCTCGTCTTCAAGAACGTAGGCGGTATAGCGCGAACGCATCAGACGCTCGGCGTCCGGGGCCGGTGCGCCGGATAGGTATGGGCCGCAACAGTCGGCCAGGGCCGTGGCGCGGCCGCAAGGGCAGTGTGGGTTCATGGGGTGTTCGGGCAGATGGCGTTCAGCGGGCAGTCGGCGCAACGCGGTTGAGGCCGGCAATAATCCTTGCCCAGACGCACGATTAGGGCGTGATATTCGTTGTACAGGCCGATCTCGGCCGGTAGCACGGCCTCGAAGCGCGCCTTGATGGCGGCGTAGCTATCGGTCTCGTCCAGCAGCCCCAGACGACCGAAGGCGCGGCGGGTATAGGCATCGACCACGAAGCTGGGCAGGTTCAGGGCATACAGCAGGATCGAATCGGCCGTCTCCTCGCCGATGCCATGCACCGCCAGCAGGTCGCGGCGCAATTCCGCCAGCGTGCCCTGCCTGGCCAGGGTTTCCGGCGCATCCACCACGCCACGCGCGGCGAGGAACTGGCACAAGACCTTCAGGCGCTTGGTCTTGACGTTGAAATAACCGGCCGGGCGGATCAATTCGGCCAGCCGATCGTCCGTCAGGTCTAGGACAGCGCGGCAGCTCAGGGCGTCGGCCCGCACAAGGTTGGCGATGGCCTTCTCGACATTGCTCCACGCCGTATTCTGGGTCAGCAGCGCGCCGACCATTACCTCGAACGGGGTTTGTCCTGGCCACCAATGCTGAGGGCCAAAGCGGTTGAAGAGTAAATCGAAGGGCGCGCGCAAATGCTTCATGATGGCGCTATGATGCAGTCATGCGAGTCACAATTCTAGGCGCCGCCCGCGAAGTCACCGGCTCTTGCTACCTGGTCGAGTCGGAGCGGCTTCGTTTTATCGTCGATTGCGGCATGTTTCAGGGTGGCCGCGAGGCCGAGGCCAAGAACCGGCGCTTTCCGGTCGGCTTCAATCCCGATGGCCTGGATTTCGTCCTGCTGACCCATGCCCATATCGACCATTCCGGGCTGCTGCCCCGTTTGGTTAGTCTGGGTTTTCGCGGCCCGATCTATTGCACCGATGCGACGGCCGATTTGCTCGGCGTGATGCTGCCGGACGCCGCCCACATCGCCGAGAAGGAGGCGGAGTGGCATAACTATTCCAAGCGCAAAAAACGCGGTGAGCTGCGTGGCGAAATCGCGCCGCTGTACACCGTGGAACAGGCTAAAACGACCCTGAAGCGGTTGAAGCGCAAGGAATATGGCCAGTGTTTTGCCGCCCATGACCGTGCTCGGGTGTGCTTCCGGGATGCCGGTCACATACTCGGCTCCAGCAGCATCGAGCTTTGGCTTGAAGAAGCGGGAAAGACCACCAAGCTGGTCTTCTCCGGGGACCTGGGTATGCCCCGACGGCCGATCATGAACGACCCGACGCCTATTGCCGAGGCCGATTATCTATTCGTGGAATCCACTTACGGCAATCGCCTGCACAAGAGCCTGGAGGCCACGGTCGAGGAACTGGCCGCTGCCGTGACCGAGACGGTCCAACACAAGAAAGGCAATGTAATTATCCCGGCCTTCGCGGTCGGCCGGACCCAGGAGATACTGTATTTTCTGCTTGACTTGATCCGTCAGGGACGCATCCCGGGCAGCATCGCCATCTTTGTCGATTCGCCGATGGCCACGGCGGCCACCGAGATCACCATGAGGCACATCGACCTATTGGACGAAGAAATGCACCAACTGGTTGACTGGCAACAACGTAACGGCAACCGCCTGCCCTACATCCGCTTCACCGAAAGTCCGGAAGACTCCATGGCGCTGAACAGCATCAAACAGGGTGCCGTCATCGTTTCGGCGTCCGGCATGTGCGACGCCGGGCGGATCAAGCATCACCTGAAGAACAACCTGCCGCGCCAGGAATGCACGGTCATCATCGCCGGTTTTCAGGCCCAGGGCACGCTCGGGCGGAAACTGGTGGACGGCGCGACCTATGTCCGTCTGTTCGGCGAGTCGGTCCCGGTGCGGGCGGCGATTCGCACCCTGGGCGGTCTGTCCGCCCATGCCGACCGCGATGCCTTGCTGGGCTGGTTGGCCGGGTTCGAGAAAGCGCCAAAGCGAACCTTCGTCATCCATGGCGAGGAGGAAACAGCCCTCGGCTTCGCCGCTTCGATTCGCGAGCGTTTCGATTGGTCGGTGGAGGCGCCGGAGGTCGGCGCCAGCTATGACCTTTAACGCGGCAACTCGAAGCTGAAATAGTTGCCGACCGCGCCTTGCATCTCGCTCAGGGCCAGGTGTCGTTGCTGCTGTGGCGGATATGAAATCTGGTTGCTCTGACAGCTCAGGCTGCGCACCGGGCTATTGCGGTCGCTATTCAGGCGGAACTCGGTGACGTAATAGACCTGGCTTGGACCGCCGCCACGGCCGAACAGGCCCAACATGCCGACGTTGGGCGACACCGGCATACCGGCAAAGTCCTGAATCCGTCTTTCGACCCTAGCGACCTCGAAACGCCCTGGTGCGACCGGTAGTGGCGCGTCGCGGACGGTATCCAGCTCGAAGATGCAGTACGGTTCGGTATCCTGCACGGCGTTGCTGGCGACCGGATGGCCGAATTGCAGTCGCACGGTGGCCGATCCTGCCGGGACGGTCAGGGTTTGTTCCAGTCCAATGCGCATCCCGCCTGAATAGGCGTAGTAGGACGATTCGGGACCATGGAGCGCCGGCCCCTGACAACCGGCGAGCAAAGTCAGCGAGAACGGCGCAATCCAGCGTTTCATGGCGAATTCCTTGTGGTCGGTTCCTGATGAGACAATACGCCATCACAACTGTTCCGGCTCGACGGATAATGGATCGGCTGCGCATCGACAAGTGGCTTTGGGCCACGCGTTTTTTCAAGACCCGTAGCCTGGCCAGCCAGGCAGTTGACGGCGGCCGGGTGAAGCTGAACGGCGAGCGCGCCAAGCCGAGCAAAGAGGTCAAGCCGGGCGACCGGCTGGCGATCCAGATCGGCGAATACCAGTGGGACGTAGTGGTATTGCAGTTAACCGAGCGGCGCGGGCCGGCCGAAATGGCCCGGACGCTGTATGAAGAGAGCGAGGCCAGCCAGGCCCGCCGGCGGGAACAAACGGCCACGCGGCGGTTGCGGGCCGAACCAGCGGAACCGATCAGAGGCCGGCCGACCAAGCGCGACCGCCGCTTGATCCACCGTTTTACTCATATTGATTGACTGGAAAAACATGTACGACATCATCATCATTGGCGGCGGCGTCAGCGGCATTAGCGTCGCGGCGCGCGCCACGCGGGCCGGCAAAAATGTTCTGCTGCTTGAAGCGGGCGACCGTTTGGGCGGCTGCGTCCACACCTGGCAGCCGACTGAAGGCTTCTGGCTGGAACTGGGCGCCCACACGGCCTACAACTCCTATGGCGCGCTGCTGGCGCTGAATGGCGATCCCGGTTTCGGCAACCTGATCCCGCGCGCCAAGGTCGGCTACCATTTTCTGGCCGCTGGCCATGTGCAATCGCCCTTTGTCCGGCTGTCCTTTATTGATGCCGTGCGCCATCTGCCGTTTAACCTCGGCCTAAAAAAGACCGGCCTCGACGTCGAGACCTATTTCACCCGTCTGCTTGGAGCAGGCAACTGGCGGCGACTGCTGGCGCCGGCCTTCGCCGCCGTGTTATCGCAAGCCGCCGGCCCATACCCGGCGGAGTGGCTATTCAAACGCAAGCAGCGGGAACAGACAGCGCCACGCAAATTCACCCACGCCGCCGGTCTGCAAGGCTGGCTGGCGGACCTGGCGGCCGGCGTCACGGTGCGTTATGGCAGCCGGGTCGAAGGCCTGGTGCATGACGCTGATGGAGTCCAGGTCCGGCTGGTGGGCGAAACCCTGACTGCCCGCCGAGTTGTTATTGCCACGCCGCTTGATGTTGCCGCGACCCTGCTCGCCGGCATTGATCCCGCTCTAGCGGTACGGCTGGGCCAGACCGCCATGGCCGAGATCGAGACCTATGCCGTGGTGCTGCCGGTAGCCGTTGTTAAGTTGCCGCCGGTGGCTGGCCTGATTGGCGGTGACGACGCCTATTTCTCCGCCGTCAGTCGCGATTATTTGCCACATCCCCAATGGCGCGGCTTCGCCTTCCATTTCAAGCCCGGCCTGCTGGATGATGCCGGCAAGCGCCGCAAGGCGGCCGAAGTGCTGGGCTGCGCGCCGAACGACTTCGCCTTCGAGCAGTCGAAGCTTAATCGTCTGCCAGCGCTGACGCCGGCCTCTGTAGCCTTCGCCGCCGAACTCGATGCCCGGCTGGCAATGACCCCAATACGGCTGGCGGGCAATTACCTGAACGGTCTGTCGCTGGGCGATGCCGCCCAATACGCGGCCGACCATTGCCAATAAGGAGCACACCATGATCCGCGTACTTATTCCACTGGCCCCTGGTTTTGAAGACCTGGAAGCCGTCACCATCGTCAACCTGCTGCGCCGCGCCGGTATCGAGGTCGTCACCGCCGGCCTGCAACCCGGCCTGGTCACGGGCGCGCGCGGTATGCGCATGGAACCCGATGCCCTGCTCGACGACGTGCTGGACCGCGACTTCGCCATGATCGCCCTGCCCGGCGGTATGCCTGGCGCGGAAAATCTCAAGAATGACGCCCGCATCCAGACCCTGCTCAAGAAGATGGCCGGCGCCGGCAAATATACCGCCGCTATCTGCGCCGCCCCTATCGCCCTGGCACAGGCTGGTCTGCTGGACGGCAAACGGGCCACCAGCTACCCCGGCTTCATCGAAAAGTTGGCCATCCCCGGCGCGCATTTCACCACCGATTCAGTGGTCGTGGACGGCAAGGTGGTCACCTCGCGCGGCCCCGGCACGGCCATGGATTTCGCCCTCGAACTGGTGCAATTGCTGGCCGGCGAAGCGACCCGCAATAAGGTAGAGGCGGGACTGGTACGGGGGTAGGTCGGTATCTATCCTGACAAGGCGGGTTTCATGGGCTTGGAGTTGCCGGGATAAATCCAGCCCCTGTTTGCCAAGCGCTTAACGCTGGCCGAAAAAGAAGGAGGAGATGAGATGCTGAGAATCCTGATGTTTGCCTTTTTTATGCTGTCTGGCAGTTTATTCGCCGTCGCCGCCGACGAGCCTGCTCCTGGCTACCATGAGACGCCAGGCTGGTTCAAGGTATCCTTCCTGGACTTGCGTGAGGACGTGAAGGAGGCCACCCGGGCCGGCCGTCGGGTGATGCTCTATTTCTACCAGGACGGCTGCCCTTATTGCGCCAAACTGCTACGGGATAATTTCGGCCAGAAGACCATCGCCGACAAGACCCGTCGGCATTTCGATGTCATCGCCATCAATATCTGGGGCGACAGCGAGGTGACCGATATGGCAGGGCGGGTGGCGCCGGAAAAGTCCTTCGCCAAATCGTTGCGGGTGCAGTTCACGCCGACCTTGCTGATGCTGGATGAAAGGGGTGAGGCGGCGCTGCGTCTCAATGGCTACATCCCGCCGCACAAGTTCGCGGCTGCGCTCGATTTTGCCGCTGGCCGTCTGGAGAAAAAACAGAGTTTCACTGACTACCTGGCGGCACACGTCAGAGAGCCGGCCAGCGGCAAGTTGCATTCCGAACCCTGGTTGCTGCGGCCGCCCCTCAAACTCGCCGTCGGCAAAAAAGCCGGCAAGCCGCTCTTGGTACTGTTCGAGCAAAAGGAATGCGCCGCCTGCGACGAGCTTCATGGTGAAGCGTTTCCCCGTCCTGAGGTCGCGGCGCTGCTACGAAAATTTCAGGTAGCGCAAATCGACATGGCCTCGCCCGAGTCGGTACAGACACCCGGTGGCAAGACCCTGCCGGCGCGCGACTGGGCAGGCAAAATCGGCGTCTTCTATACGCCCAGCCTGGTGTTCTTCGATGTCGGCGGTCGCGAGGTGTTCCGGGTCGAAGGTTATCTGCGCCCCTTCCACCTAGCATCCTCACTGGACTACGTAGCCTCCGGCGCTTACCGCAATCAGCCCGAATTTCAACGCTTCATCGAGACGCGGGCAGCGGCGCTGCGGGCAAAGGGGAAATCGGTGGAGTTGATGAAGTAACCCGGATATTGCCTGTGCCGCTTGACCACCATATCCGGCAAGCGCCTTCATCGGAAACCATGCAGGGGCCGACCGGGCTGTGCGGGGTGCAGGCGGCGCCGAACAGGCAGCACTGGTTGGGGTAGATTTTCCCCAGCACGACCGAGGCGCAATCGCAGCCGGGCGGCATTTCGCCGCTGCGTCGACGGCTCGGGGCGGCATGGTTGGGGAAACGTAGTCGGGCATCGTGGCCGGCGTAGCCGGGTTTCAGTGCATAGCCCGAGTTCGCGATGACGCCGATGCCGCGCCAGTTGGCATCGACTACCTCCAGGGTCTGGTTCAGCAGGCGTTGCGCGGTCCGGTTGCCGCCGGCATGGGCGACCTCCGGGTAGCAGTTGTCGAGAAAAATCCGCCCGGTCTGGCGTTGTTTCAGGACCGAGTAGAAGGCTGCCAGCAGCGATTCCGGGGTGAAGCCGGCGACGGCGGTCGGCAGGCCATGATAGTCAACCACGAATTGCCACTCCTCCGGCCCCATGACGGCGGCGACATGGCCGGGCGCGATCAGGGCATTGAAACCTGGCGTGCCGGAATCGAGCAGCATGGCGATAGCGGGCCAGGTGAGTCGGCCGGACAGCAGAATGGTGAGGTTTTCCGGCAGCCCTTCGGCGATCAGGGCGGCGACCGGGGCGAGGGTGGTCTCGAAGCCGGCAGCGAAGAAGACGACCGGCCGGCCGGGATTCGCGCGGGCGATCTTTCCGGCCTCGGTCGGACTGGCGATGGGCCGCACGTCGCCGCCGGCCGCCTGGGCCTCGACCAGGGAGCGGACTTCGTCTTTCGGTACGTTGACCGGCACCCGCAACATATCGCCAAAGGCGACCAGGATGACCTGCTCCTGCAAGGCGAGCTGGATGGCCTGGTAAATGTCCTCTTCGGGGCAGACGCAGACCGGACAACCAGGGCCGGGAATCAGTTCGATGTTTGCCGGCAGCACGCCGCGCAGACCGGCTTGGGCGATGGACCGCTCATGACCGCCGCAGACGTTCATGATCTTGATCGGTCGGTCGATCTTTAGCGCCCGGATGCGATCCAGCCAGTCACGGGCCTCGCTCATGCCGTTTCTGTGTGCAGACGGGCGCCCTCCGGCTGGCTGGCGGGGCGCTGCGTCGCGCCGGCCTCGACCCGTTTGCGCTGCTCGATCAATTGCCCTTGCAGCCAGACCAGCCAGGCCATCATGCCTTCTCCTTTGCGCGCCGACAGGCGCAGGATGGGGGCCGGGTTGGCCAGGTTACGGATGTGGCGCTCGGCCTTATCCGGGTCGAAGTCGTCGAGTACGGCCAAGAGATCGGTCTTGGTCAGCAGCACGGCGTCGGCGCCCCGAAACATGACCGGGTACTTGGCTGGCTTGTCATCGCCTTCGGTCACTGATAGCAGGACGATGTTGAGATGCTGGCCCAGATCGAAGCTGGCCGGGCAGACCAGGTTGCCGACGTTCTCGATGAATAGTAGGTCGAGGTCGGCGAGGTCCATGTGATGCAGGGCGTCGTGGATCATGTGGGCGTCGAGGTGGCAGGCGCTGCCGGTGACGATCTGGTGGGCCGCAACGCCCTGGGCACGGATGCGCTCGGCGTCGTTCTCGGTTTCAAGATCGCCTTCGATGACGGCAATCTTGAACTGGCCTTTCAGCGCGGCGATGGTGGCTTCGAGCAACGCGGTTTTGCCCGAGCCAGGCGCGGACATCAGGTTGATTGCCAGTATGCCGCGCCGGTCGAAATGCGCCCGGTTGTGTGCGGCCTGATCGTCGTTTTTCTTGAGCAGGCCTTGCAGCACGGAAACGGCGGTCGAGCCGGGCACGACCGGCTGGTAGGCGAATTTGGCATTGCCGGGGGTGACGTTACAGCCGCAGGTGTCGCACATGATGTTCAGCTCACTATTGGTTCGGGGATATCCAGCTCCACCGTCTCCAGGATCATCTCGTCGCCGGAAACGATGCGGGTGCGCCAGTCGCCGCAGGCGCCGCAGACCAGGTTGTTCGGTTGCGCCTCGCCCTCCGCGCTGCAGGTCTGACAGCGCACTCGGACCGGTGCCATTACCAGGTCCAGCCGGGCCTGTTCCGCCCTGGTGCCGGCGGCGGCCAGCGGGAATGCGACGGCCAGCAACTCCGGCTCTATGCCCGCCAGCGGTCCGATCCGAACCCGGATCAGGTATACGCCCGTTGCGCCGTGCTGGCTGGCCAGGTCCTCAACCTGCTCGACCAGCGCCTGGGCCACGGACAACTCATGCATGTTCGGTCGGCAGGTCAGAGTCGCACAGTATCTGGTCGAACAACTCCCATGCCGAGCGCGCTTCGGCCTCGGTCATGGTCTGAATGGCGTAGCCGACATGGACCATGACATAGTCGCCGACCTTGGGCATCTCGTCCTGCATCATGAACAGCGACACTTCCCGCCCGACCCCTTTGGCCTGGCAATGGGCGACGTAGCCATCAATTGCTACGATCAACATGGGAATGGCTAGACACATGGGGCCAGTATAGTCGCCGAGCCGAGAAATGGTTGCCTAACGATCGGTCGAGGTCGGTGCTATATTGACCGTGAGCTTTGAGTAAGCGAGGTGGGTGGTGGTTATTCGATTTAATCGAGTTTGGGACTGTCAGGAGCGGGCGATATGACGACTGCCTCGTATGGCGTTTCCAGTTCGTTGGCCGACAGCCTGTTTGTATCCTCTTCGGCATCGAACGGGCAATTGGAGTCGTATGCCCAGAATTCGCTGGTCAAGGGGCTGCAACTTTATTCCGATAAAAAATACCCGGAGGCCATCGCCAGCTTCAAGCGCGCGGTAGGTTATTCCCCGACATCGTCGACCGCCATCAATGCCTACGATTACATGGCGAAGTCATATAGCCAGCTTGGCGATAGCCATGCGGCAATCGAGACCTACAAGAAATCCATTGCCACCGACTCGAACCAGGACGTGACCCATAACTCGCTGGCCAATGTTTATTATTCCCAAGGCGACTACGGCGCGGCGCTGAAGGAATACGCGGTGGCCGCCAAGCTAAATCCATCGGCGGCCAATCTTTATTCGCTTGGCCAGGGTTATCTGGCGGATGGCCAGTATGACAACGCCCTGAAGGAGTTTGCGCTGGTGCGCCGTATGGCGCCAAAGGAGTCCTACGGCGACTTCGGCATGGGCCAGGCGTATGCCAAACAGGGGCAATACGCGGATGCCATCGATGCCTTCCAGCGGGCGATCAAAATCGATCCGAAGGACTGGAACGCCTATGCCGAGATGGGCTACGCCCTGGCTGATAGCGGCCAGATGAATAAGGCCAGGGAGGTCGTCGCCACATTGCTGAACGGCGACGCCAACCGGGCCGCCCAGTTGAATACCTATCTCTATGGCAAGACCCGGCCGGCAATGACCGCTACCAGCTATACCGCTCTGGGTACGTCTTTTCTCACTATTCTTGGCCCAGGCACCAAGCTGACGGCGCTTGGCAACTACAACCTGGCCAGCCCCGACGCCCAGCAAACCTTCTCGCTAACCTTTCAATTCAGTAAGCCGATGGCCGTGGAATCGGTGCAGAGCGTCCAGAACTGGACGATTACTCGCGCCGATAGCCGTACTGGTTTGAGCGGCGATTACAACTTCGGTATGCCGGTTCCGGCAACCGAGACACTATTGCCCTACCACCCCAGCGCGGTCATTTACGATCAGAACGCCATGACTGCGACGGTGTTGTTCGTGGTGACACAAAACAGTAGCGCAGACGGCACGATCGACCCATCCCACATCCAGTTCGGCTTTAACGGCAAGGATGCCACCGGCCTGACCATGGACCCAAAGGCCGACCAGTACACCGGTTTTTCGGGTTTCGCCTAAGTTCAGGCGGGCGTGACAAAGGCTGGCAGCGGCGGTGAACCGGATGACAGAGTCAGCACCTCCCAGCCGGTTTCGGTGACCAACACCGAGTGTTCCCACTGGGCCGACAGCGAATGATCCTTGGTGACGATGCTCCAGCCATCACCCAGTGAGCGGATGTCCTTCTTGCCAGCATTAATCATCGGCTCGATAGTGAATATCATGCCCGGTTCCAGCCGCTCGCCAGTGCCTGGCTTGCCGTAATGCAGTACCTGCGGGTCCTCGTGAAACTTGCTGCCGACGCCGTGGCCGCAGAACTCCCGTACCACCGAATAGCCGTTGACCTCCGCATGCTTCTGAATCGCGTGGCCGATGTCGCCGAAATGGTGGCCGGGGCGCACCTGCATAATGCCCTTCCACATGCATTCGTAGGTAATCAGGTTGAGCCGCTTGGCCTGGATCGAGGCCTCGCCGACCGCGAACATGCGAGAGGTGTCGCCATGCCAGCCGTCCTTGATGGTGGTGATGTCGAGGTTGACGATGTCGCCGGACTTGAGTTTTTTGTCACCCGGCACGCCGTGGCAGACCTGATGATTGACCGAGGTACAGATCGATTTCGGATAGGGTTTATGGCCTGGCGGCGCATAGTTGAGCGGGGCCGGGATGCAGTCCTGAACATTGACCATGTAGTCGTGGCAAAGCCGGTCCAACTCGCCGGTGGTGACGCCGGGTTGGACGAATGGGGTGATGTAATCGAGCACTTCCGAGGCGAGTCGGCAGGCGACTCGCATCTTTTCAATTTCTTGGGTTGTCTTGATAACGATCGACATGTCGGTTTGGCCTGATTAAGAGTCGTCCAGCTTAGTAAGCAAGGCGGTTTATGTAAAGTTAAACGATCAAGTTTTGCGGCCGCTCAGACCGTCGGCCGGCGTTCGAAGTAGAGGTATTCGCCGTCCTCTTCGCCGACCCCGATATTGGCGACCACGGCCGCCGGCGGCCCTTGCCAGGCCCAGCGGATGATCTCGGTAACGAGCGCCTCATCTCCGTGGACTACAGCCTCCACTTCGCCGCTGGCCAGGTTACGCACCCAACCGGCGACGCCCAGACGTTCCGCCTCGATGCACATCGACTCACGATAGCGAACGCCTTGCACCTTGCCTGAAATGAGCAGATGGCGGGTGAGCTTCATCGCTGGCGCAGGGCAAGCTCGATGGCTAAGTCCACCATCTTATTTGACCTTCATGCCTGGCTGGGCGCCGCTGTCCGGCGACAGGATGAACAGGCCAGGCGCATCGCCCGAGGCGGCCAGCACCATGCCTTCGGAGAGGCCGAACTTCATCTTGCGCGGCGCCAGGTTGGCGACCATCACGGTCAACCGGCCGACCAGCGTTGCTGGGTCATAGGCCGACTTGATGCCGGCAAAGACCTGGCGTGGCTTGGCCTCGCCGATGTCCAGCGTCAGCTTCAGCAGCTTCTCCGCGCCTTCCACATGCTCTGCATTGGCGATGCGCGCCACGCGCAGATCGACCTTACTGAAATCGTCGATGCTGATGGTCTCGGCGATAGGAGCGATAGTGTGTTGCTGGTGCTCGGCGTGGCGGGCCGGGGCGGGCGCGGGTGCCGGCTCAAGGCTCTGTCGGTTTTCGTCGACCATGGCCTCGACCTGTTTGGGATCGATGCGGGTCATCAGGTGCCGGTACTCGTTTATGGTATGGCCAGCGGCTAGCGGCGACCAGTCGTCGGTCCAGGTCAGGTCGGGGATGTTCAGGAAGGCTTCGACCTGCTCAGCCAGTTTGGGCAGCACCGGCTTGAGATACAAGGTCAGGTCGCGGAACAGGGTCAGCGCGGTGGAGCAGACCGTGTGCAGATCGGTCTCCCGGTCTCCCTGTTTGGCCATCTCCCAGGGTTTGTGCTCGGCGATGTACAGGTTGGCGACATCGGCCAGGCGCATGATCTCGCGCAGGGCGCGGCCATAATCGCGGTTCTCGAAGCTCAGGGCGATTTCGTCGGCCTGGTAGGCGGTTTCAAACTCGGCCGTGGCGCTGGCATCGACTGCGCCTAATTTTCCGGCGAAGCGCTTGCTGATGAAGCCGGCGCAGCGGCTGGCGATGTTGACGTACTTGCCGATCAGGTCGGAATTCACCTTGGCGATGAAATCATCCAGGCTGAGGTCGATGTCCTCCATACTGCCGTTCAACTTGGCGGCGTAGTAGTAGCGCAGCCATTCCGGGTCGAGACGCTTGAGGTAGCTCGCTGCGGTGATGAAGGTGCCGCGCGACTTGGACATCTTGGTGCCGTTGACGGTGAGGAAGCCGTGGGCGAAGAGTTTGGTTGGCGTGCGGAAGCCGGCGTGTTGCAACATGGCCGGCCAGAACAGTGCGTGGAAGTAGAGGATGTCTTTGCCGATGAAGTGGTACAGCTCGGCCTTCGAATCGGGCCTCCAGTAGTCGTCGAAGTCCAGACCCTGGCTGGCGCAGAGTTGCTTGAAACTGCCCATGTAGCCGACCGGCGCGTCCAGCCAGACGTAGAAATACTTGCCCGGCGCATCGGGGATTTCGAAGCCGAAATAGGGCGCGTCGCGCGAGATGTCCCAGTCGGTCAGTTTGTTCTCGCCCTCCGCACCGAGCCATTCCTGCATCTTGTTGGCGGCCTCGGGTTGCAGTGAACCGCTCTTGGTCCATTGGCGCAGGAACTGCTGGCAGCTCTCGGCGGAAAGTTTGAAGAAGTAATGGTCGGAGTTGCGCAGCTCCGGTTTGGCGCCGGACACGGCGGAATACGGGTTGATGAGTTCGGTCGGTGCGTAGGCGGCGCCGCAGGCTTCGCAGTTGTCGCCGTATTGGTCTTTGGCGTGGCACTTCGGGCATTCGCCCTTGATGAAGCGATCCGGCAGGAACAGGGTCTTGACCGGGTCGTAGAACTGCTCGATGGAACGCACCTCGATCAGGCCGTTCGTCTTCAGTGTGCGGTAGATGGATTGCGCGAATTCACGCGTCTCATCGGAGTTGGTCGAGCCGTAGTTGTCGAACGCGACATGAAACGCGGCGAAGTCGTCGTAGTGCTCCTGCCATACCCGTGCGATCAGTTGTTCCGGCGCGATGCCTTCCTTCTCGGCGCGCAACATGATCGGCGTGCCGTGAGTGTCGTCGGCGCAAACGTAGTGGCAGGCATGGCCGCGCATCTTCTGGAAGCGCACCCATATATCGGTCTGGATGTACTCGACCAGGTGGCCGAGGTGGATGGCGCCGTTGGCGTAGGGCAGGGCCGAAGTGACTAAAATCTTGCGTGTCATGAGTGCCGCTTTCTTGCTAAATTGGCCGCTATTTTACGCTGGAGGAATGGGCTAATGGCAGCAAAGCGGGCCGCCACGCTGAATCCGGGGGTCAGGCCCATCGAGGCCTGGGCCTGGGCAATGTTCGATTTTGCCAACTCGGGTTACACCACGGTGGTCATCACCGCCGTGTTCAATGCCTATTTTGTTGCTCGCATTGCCGGTAATACCGATTGGGCCAGCCTGGCCTGGACCTCGGCCCTGGCAGTGTCCTATGCCCTAATCATGATTAGCGCGCCGGCCATCGGCGCCTATGCCGACCGGCATCTGGCCAAAAAACGCTTGCTGGCGCTGACCACGCTCGGTTGCGTGGCGGCCACGGCGGGGCTGGGCCTGGCCGGGCCAGGCGACATCTGGCTGGCGGCGGGGTTGGTGGTGGCGAGCAACTTCTTTTTCGGCAGCGGCGAGAACCTCATCGCCGCCTTCCTGCCTGAACTGGCGCGCGGCCGCAGCCTGGGCCGACTGTCCGGCTGGGGCTGGGGGCTGGGCTATGTGGGCGGCCTGCTGACCCTGGGTCTGTGTCTAGCCTGGGTCAGCCATGCTCAGGCGCAGGGCGAGAGCGCCGACAGCTTCGTGCCGGTGACCCTGTGGATCACTGCCGGGATGTTCCTGCTGGCCAGCCTGCCGACCTTTTTATTTCTGCACGAGCGCGGTCTGGGGCAGGAAGCGCAGGCCCAGCCTGCCCAGAGCGCTTACCGGCATTTACTTGATACGTTGGCCTTCTTGCGAGGCTTCCCGGACGCCGCCCGCTTCCTGGTCTGTATTGTGTTCTATCAGGCCGGAGTGCAGGCGGTCATTACCCTAGCGGCGGTCTACGCCGATCAAGCCATGCATTTCAGCACCCAGCAGACCATCCTGCTGGTCATGGTGGTGAACGTGACGGCGGCCGTGGGGGCGCTCGCCTTCGGTCATGTCCAGGATCGGATCGGGCATAAATTGGCGCTGGCCATCACTCTGCTCGGCTGGCTGCTGACCATCGTCCTGGCCTGGCTGGCCAGCGATGCCGCCCGCTTCTGGCTGGCCGCCAATCTGGCCGGGTTGTGCCTGGGCTCGTCGCAATCGGCCGGTCGGGCGCTGGTTGGCTATCTCAGCCCGCTGGCCCGGCGGGCCGAGTTCTTCGGCCTATGGGGCTTGGCGGTGAAACTGTCGTCGATACTAGGGCCGGTTACCTATGGCCTGGCTGTGTGGCTGACCAATGGCGATCATCGCTCGGCCATGCTGACCCTGGCGGTCTATTTCGTCATCGGCCTGGCTGTTCTGGCTGGTGTGGATGTGCGGCGGGGACGGCGGCGGGCATTGAGAAAGTCGTCCGCCCTCGCCAACTGCCGTTTCTAGGTTCAATGCTGGTTCTGTGCCGCAGCGAAGAAATGGTAGCGGCCCTTGCCGGCCTGCTTGGCCTGATACATGGCCTGATCGGCCTGATGCAGCAGTTGATCGTCGGTCACCTCTTCCTCTTGTGGGTAAAAGGTAACGCCCAGGCTGGCTGAGACCTGAAGATCGAGGTCGCCAAACCGGACCGGCTTGGCCACGGCGTTGAGCAGGCGGTTGAGGATAGGCACGCTGGCGGCCGCATCGGTCAGATCGAGCAGCAAGGCGACAAACTCGTCGCCGCCTATGCGGGCCAGGCTGTCGCCATCGCGCAGTGCCTGCTTCATACGGCTGGTCAAGGCGATCAGTAATTGGTCGCCGATGTCATGACCGTAGCGATCGTTGACGGCCTTGAAACCGTCCAGATCGATAAACGCCACCGCCAGCGTTTGTCCATGCCGCGCTGCCTGAGACATGGCCTGGTGCAGACGGTCGGCCAGCAACAGGCGGTTGGGCGCGCCAGTCAGGGCGTCGAAGTGGGCGATATGTTCGAGCTGACTTTGTTGGGCCTTGAGCGCGGTGATGTCGGAGAACAGAGCAACGTAATTCTGGATGTCACCGTGGTCGTTGCGCACGGCGTTGATGTTGAGCATCTCGGCGTCTCCAGGTCCCAAGCCAACATGCGATAAAGTTCATCGGACCAGACGACCCGATTAGTTGCCGCGTCCAGCTTCCAACTGCCGACATGGGCGATACGCTGCGCTTCGTGCAGCTCGGTCTGGGTTTGGTGCAATGCCTGTTCCCGCTGTCGCACGGTTTCGATCAGACGATTGAAGCTGCCAATCAATTGGCCGATTTCATCGTGTCTGGCAATGGCCAGGGATTGCAGCGGGCGGTCCGGATCGGCTAGGCGAGCCAGCGTCTTGGTGGCCGCAAATAACGGTGAAAGGTGATGTCTCAACAGCCACCAGATCAGTATGCCGGCCAGCAGGGTGAGCAGGATCGTGGCCACGAACATGCGTTTTTGCATGGTGCGAATCGGGGCGAAGGCCTCCTTGGTGGGCAACTCGGCGACCATCAGCCAGCCCGCTACTGGTATCCGCTTGGCTGCTGTCAGCTGTTCGATGCCGAGCGAACTGGTGGCGATACCGTAACCATTGAGGCCGTGCAGGTAGCGGTCGAACATCGGGTTGCTGCCGGGGACCGGGAGCGGTTGCAGTGTGCGGGCCTTGTCCGTGCTGGTAACAAACAGCCCATGCTCCGGATCGATCAGCAGATAGTTGCCGCTCTCGCCATAGCGGTTGCCGACGATGATGTCGAGGAAATTGGCTGAGTCCAGGTTGGTCACCCCCGACAAGACGCCGATCACATTACCCTGGGGATCGCGTATCGGCGTCGCGATGACAAATTCGCGGAACTTTTTACTCTTGGAATGGTGCGGCCTGCCGATGATTGTTTTACCGGTGCCGATTGCCCCTACCAGGTAATCCCTGCCGGCGTAATTGATACCCACACGTCCGGCCGAGAGCGGAACATTGGCAATGGCGAGGCCATCCGGCCGGTAGGCAATGACGCCGGTGTTGAACGATTCCTGAATGAACCACTGCTGTTCGAGGAATTTCTGCAAGGCTGCCGGATCGTCCAGCAAGGTTGGGGTGATTCGGCGGGCGATCTTTTCCAGCCGCTCTATCCGGTCGCCCAACTCGTGATTGATCTCTTCGGCGATGAACGAGACGGTTGAAAACTGCTGCTCGCCCAACAGCCGCTGCATGTCGTTTTGCAGCACCCGGCTGGCATAGAACGCCAGCGCCCACAGGCTGATCAGGAAGATGACCAGTGTGAACAGGGTCACTCTGGTCTTGATCGATAGCCGATGAAAGAGGGTCGGGTACATGCCGGTTTGCGTGACTGCCGATAGCGATTCAAAAAATAGACGCAGGTGAACTTATGGCCAAGTTTAGCGGATTGACGACCTATTTGTCTTTTTTGAGACGGCCCATGCCCATGATCCGCAGGGCCAGCTTCTGGTACAGGGGTTCGGTGGCGCCGCGTTTCATGTTCCAGATGAAGTATTTTTCGAAGAAGGCCTTGGCCCAATGCACCCACTTGCCCTTGGCCGACCAGGTTACGTTGCGCGGTGGTATTTGCGGTAGGGCGATGAAGGCGGCGCCAATGTCGCCCATATCGGCCAGGCAGAAGGCGTTCCAACTGGCAACCGATTCGGGCGGCTCGCCCATCAGGTCATGCTTGATGTTCTGCGCCACGGCGCTGACCATGGATTCGATCATATAGCCGGTCTTGGGCGTGCCGGTTGCAACCGGGGTAGCCTCGACCGGGGGAATGGCGATGCAGACGCCCACAGAGTAGATGTTTCGCCACGTCGGATTACGCTGAAACTGGTCGACCTTGACGAAACCGCGCGGGTCGACCAGGTTCTCGCCAACGGTGACCACCGCATCCACGCCCTTGAAGGCGGGCAACATCATGGCGTATTTAAAAGGTAGCGCGTGTTCCTTGATGACCATGCCCTGGTCGTTGTGTTCGGCCACGAGTAGCTTACCTGGCTCAACCCGGGTCACCTTGGCGTTGCATATCCACTTGATCTGGCGCTGGCGTAGTTCAGCTTCGAGCAGACCCTTGGAATCGCCCACGCCGCCTAGGCCCATGTGACCGATGTAAGGCTCGGGGGTGACATAGGTCATCGGCGCCCGGTCGCGTAGCCGCCGGCGCCGCAGGTCAGTGTCCATAATCATGGCGAATTCATAGGCCGGGCCGAAGCAGGATGCGCCTTGAACCGCGCCGACCACGATGGGACCGGGATCGGCGATGAATTGCCGCCACTTGTCATAGGCAGCCTCGGCATGGTCCACGGTACAGACCGAGACCGTGTGACCCTTTGGACCAAACCCTTCGATCTCGTCGAAGGCCAGTTTGGGGCCGGTGGCGATGACCAGATAATCGTAGTGCAGGGCACGGCCATCCTTGAGGACGATCCGGTTGGCGTCGGGTTCGATCGCGGTCACCAATTGGGCGATGAAATCGATGTTTTTTCGCTTCAGCGGGCCTTCCAGGGCGAAGCTGACGTCGGCGCGCGTCCGCCAGCCGACGGCCACCCATGGATTGGATGGGACGTAGTTGAAATTTGGCCCGGCCGAGATCAGGGTGACCTGGTGGCCGCCGCCTAATTTGGCCTTGATGTCATAGGCTGCCGGCAAGCCGCCGGTGCTGCCGCCGATGACGATAACCTGGGCCATTTGCTTTCCTCCAGCCGCAATAATTATTCATGGGAACAGGGATAATAATAAGCGAGTCCGTGGCATGTCGCTGAGATTCGCTGGTTTAGTCGCCGAATAGGTCGTCGAGCGTCTTACGGGCGTTGCTCGGGGCGTCGGGCGAGGTATCAAGACCGTCGCCGAACAGATTGGTCAATGCCGAACGGCTGCTGCGGTCAGGTGCTTTGCCGGCCTTGTTTGGCCCGGTCTGGAACCAGTCGCAGAAGTTGGCCCGGGTCTTGTCCTTGATGTCCTCCGCCATCGGTTCCATGCACTGCTTCGCCTTGCTAGGAAGATGGTGGCGGCACATCCGGCAGACATGCAGTTCTGCATGACACTCCGGACACTCGGCCCGGCGGCCGAAGGGCTCCAGTACAGTCTTGAGAAGGGCGTCACACTTCCAGCAGTTCAACTCGCTCACAACGCGCCCCCAGCCAGTGCGGCCTTGCCCGCCGCCGTCGATGACGCTGCGCTGGCAGGCAAGGGCAGCGCCTTTTGTTGCAGTACGTCATGCAGACTTGTTAGTAGATCGACGGAAGGGTAGCCGTCAGCGGCCAGACCGGCTGATGCTTGATAGCTGCGAATGGCGTTCTGGGTCTTGCTGCCGGGCATCCCGTCGGCCGGACCGGGGTCGAAGCCAAGGATGGTCAGGGATTTTTGCAGGTCGATGGCCTGCTCGCGGCTCAACCGCCGATTGTCGCCATTACGGCCATCCTTGAAGGCGGGGTAGCCGGCCAATCGGTCGGCCAGTTGAACTACGGTCAAGGCATAGTTGACTGAACGGTTCCAGCGCAGGATGACCTCGAAATTGCGTCGTACCAGGATGGCCGGGCCAGTGCGCCCCTGGGGCAGCAGGATGGCCGCGCCCCGGTCGTCGGTCGGCAAAGCAGTGCCGTCGGATTGCGTCACGCCCAGGGCGGCCCAGTCGCGGACCGGCTTGCGGCGGTCGAGGCTGGCGAGTTGCCAGACAAAGCCATGTGGCAACCTGACCTCCTGGCCCCAGTCCTGGCCGTCTTGCCAACCGGCCTGACTGAGATAATTGGCGGCGGAGTTGATGGCGTCGGCCAGTGAGCCGCGGGTGTCGATCCGGCCGTCGTCGTCGCCGTCCACGGCATAGCGCAGGAAGGTCGAGGGGATGAACTGCATGTGGCCGAAGGCGCCGGCCCATGAACCGTTGAGCTCGCCAGCCGGGATGTTGCCAGCGTCAACGATGCGCAAGGCATCGAGCAACTGGGCGCGAAAGAAGTCGGCGCGGCGGGTGTCATAGGCCAGGGTGGCCAGCGCCGGGATGATGGCGATGTTGCCCAGGTGCCGGCCATAGTCGGTCTCCAGCCCCCAGAAGGCCGCCAGATAGCGGGCCGGCACGCCATAGCGCTGCTCGGCGGCGGTGAACAGCGCGGCATTGCGGGCCAACATCACCTGGCCGGCGGCGATGCGTTTTTGGGTGACACGGGCGTCGAGGTAATTCCAGAAGGTCTGCACGAACTCGGGTTGTCGCCGGTCATATTCGAGAACCCGGTCGTTGGGCCTCAGGCCGGTCAGGGTGGCATCCAGGGTGGCCTTCGAGATGCCGGCCCCGGCCGCCTGCTGTTTGAAGTTGGCAAGCCAGGCCGGGAAGGTCGGCCGAACAACGGATTCGTCCTCGGCGCTGGCCAGGCTGGGGCCGGCCAGCGCGAGGCTGGCGATGGCCAGGTAGCGGATCAAGATAACAATCGGTCGGTTCACAGTTTCAGGCTAACATAGGCCGGACGCCAGTCAAACCCGGTGATTGTTAACGTGGAACAACCTGCTACAAGGTGGGCCATATCCGCCGCGACGGCGGAGGGTAAACGGTGTCACGCATCAGGGGAACGACGGCCGCAGGCCGCCCTAGTGCGTTCCATGACCCGGGGCAGTGCGGGTCGCCATGGCCATTAGAGCAAATGTGCGGCGGCAATGAGCGTGTCCGCAACCTCGCCAATGGATTTGCCAGTAGTCATCGCCAGGTTGCGCAATTCCTTGTAAGCGTTGTCCTCACTCAAGCCGCGTCGTTTCATTAGTATTCCCTTCGCTCTCTCCACCGATTTTCGCTCGGCCAGTTCGCGCTCGGTGCTGGCCAGTTTCCATCTCAGTTTCTGGTGCGCCTCGAAGCGGGCGCAGGCTACTTCGAGTATGGGCTTCAAGCGGCCCATATCCAGACCATCGACGACATAGGCCGACACCCCTGCCTTGACCGAGGCCTTGATGGTATCGCTGGCGCCATCCTGGGTGAACATGACCACCGGGCGAGGAGCGTTTTTCGTGGTCAGAGCGACCTGTTCCAACGTGTCGCGGTCGGGCGAATCGGCCGCAACGATGACAATGTGCGGCTTCATGCCTGCCACGGCGTCAGGCAGGTCGATGGCCTCGCGCAGCTCGGCGACCACGCGATAGCCGGCTACAGTCAGCGCACCGCGCAACTGGCGGCTGCGCTCGCCATTCTGATCGACGATCATCACCTTCAGCGCACTGTCGCGCATGGGTACTTTGGATTCGGATTTCATGGCGGGATTATGCATGGGCCAGCAACCTTTTTAGCTCGGGGATGCATGAGCCGCAATTGGTACCGGCCTGTAGGCGAGTACCCAGTGCCTCGACCGAATCCGCGCCATCGGTAATGGCTTTCATCAGTGAGTTTTCACCGACCCCGAAACAGGCGCAGACGATGCGGCCGCTGTCCGGCACGGCCGAGCCGGGGCGGCCGATGAGCAGGGCGTGGCGCTGGGCATCGCTCAAGGCCTTGCCTTCGAACAGCGATTCCAGCCAGTGGCGCGGCGGCAGGCGGTTGGCTTCGCGTTCCAGGAAATAGACCGCGAGCAGACGGCCGTCCTGAACCAGCGCGCCGCGATAACGTCCGGCACCGCTGTCCTGCATCTCGATCCAATCGCCGGCCAACGCCAGCCAGTCGCGCATCCGCGTCGGCCAGGCTGCGGGCGACTCGATGCCGGCAAGTTCATGCCGCCAGCAAGCCTTGCCGCGCACCTTCGCCCAATAACCGGTCTGACCCGTGCAATCCAGCGCCGCGCGCGCCATGACAAAACCATGCCAAGCCGCAGCGTAAGGCGCAATCGTCACCGGGGTCTGCTTGAATTCCGGCTGCCCGGAGATCGGGTCGGTGACCGCCGGCGCCAGCGCACTGACCCGGCCCTGTCCGGTGAACTGATCGTTCCAGTGGATCGGCGCGAACAACGAGCCGATCTGCTGTTCGCGGTTCTCCAGCACCCGCGCCAGCAGCGCGCCGTTGGCGTTGTCGACGCGGGCCAGGGCGCCGTCTTTAAGGCCAACCAGACGGGCATCCTGGGGGTGGATTTCGATGAACGGCTGGTCGATATGCGCCAGCAAGCGGGCTGCCTTGCCGCTGCGCGTCATGGTGTGCCACTGGTCGCGGATACGGCCGCTGTTGAGGATGAAGGGCTGTGCTTCACTGGTCGCGTTGACGGGGGCGCGCGGGGTGATCGGCAACATCCGCGCACGGCCGGAGGGGGTGAAGAAACGGCCATCGGTGAACAGGCGCGCCGTGCCGCCGTGTGGTGTGACCGGCCATTGTGCGGGTTGCAGGGTGTCGTAGGCTTGCATCGTCATACCGCTCAAATCGAAATCGCGTGTTCCGCCGTTCTCGAATGCCGACAACGCCGCGTGCTCGCTGAATATTTCCGCCGGCCCGGCATAGTCAAAGTCCTCGCCAAACCCCATGCGCCGCGCTACTTCGGCGACGATCCACCAGTCCGGCTGCACTTCGCCGGGCAGGGGTAGAAAGGCGCGTTGGCGCGAGATGCAGCGTTCCGAGTTGGTCGCCGTGCCGGCCTTCTCGCCCCAGGCGGCGGCGGGCAGGCGGACATGGGCATGGATGCTGGTATCGGTGTGCGCGACGACATCGGACACCACGACGAACGGACAGTTTTGCAGCGCCTCGACCACCCGGTCGGCGTCCGGCAGGCTGACCGCCGGGTTGGTGGCGATGATCCAGAGCGCCTTGATTTTGCCTTCGCCCACTGCGTTGAACAGATCGACCGCTTTCAGGCCGGGCTGTTGCGCCATGTTCGGCGCCCGCCAAAAGCGGCCGACGCGGTCGATGGCTTCCGGCGTGAAATCCAGGTGTGCCGCCAACTGGTTGGCCAGGCCGCCAACCTCGCGCCCACCCATCGCATTCGGCTGGCCGGTGATCGAGAACGGTGTCGCACCCGGTTTGCCGATGCGACCGCTGGCGAGGTGTACGTTGAGGATGCTGTTCACCTTATCCGAGCCGGATGAGGATTGGTTGACACCCTGCGAAAACAACGTAACGGTCCTGGATGTTTGCGCAAACAGGCGGAAGAACTCGGCGACCTCAGCCTCATTCAGGCCACAATGCTGCGCCACCGTCGGAATCGACAGGCCGCCGACCGCCTGTAACGCCGCGCCGAAGTCCTCGACGTGCGCTTCCAGATAGCCCCAGTCCAGTGCATCCTCGCGTTTGAGGTGGTTGAGCAGGCCGTTGAACAGCCAGGCGTCCATGCCGGGTTTGATCGACAGATGCAGGTCGGCCAGGTCCGCCGTCGCCGTGCGGCGCGGGTCAATCACCACGATCTTCATGGCCGGCCGCGCCTTTTTCGCGGCGACCAGGCGCTGGAAGACCACGGGGTGAGTCCAGGCGGCGTTGGAGCCGACCAGGACCACCAGGTCGGCCAGTTCCAGGTCTTCATAGCAGCCTGGCACTGTGTCGGAACCGAAGGCGCGCTTGTGCCCGGCGACGGCGGACGACATGCACAGGCGCGAATTGGTGTCGATATTCGCAGAGCCGATGAAGCCCTTCATCAATTTGTTGGCGACGTAGTAATCCTCGGTCAGCAACTGACCCGAGACGTAGAAGGCCACGGCGTCGGGGCCTTGTTCGGTAATCACCTGCTGGAAACGTTGGGCGACCGTGTCGAGTGCGATGTCCCAGGTGACGCGCTGGCCGTCGATTTCCGGATGCAGCAGGCGGTCGTCCAGGCTCAAGGTCTCGCCCAGCGCCGCGCCCTTCGAGCACAAGCGGCCGAGGTTGGCCGGATGCGCGGGATCGCCGCGCACGCTGAAAGTGTCGCCCACGTGGCTGACCAGCAAGCCGCAGCCGACGCCGCAGTAGGGGCAGGTGGTGTGGGTGGAGGTCATGTAGAGCCGGCGCTACTTTTGGGTGTCAGCGCCAGGCTGACCACGCCATCGGCCACCCGCACCGGATAGCGCGCGGCGCAGCCGATATCGGGGGCCACGGCGAGACCGGTGTCGAGGGCGATCTTCCAGTCATGCAGTGGGCAGGCGACTTTTTTGCCGTGGACGATGCCTTGCGACAGCGGGCCGCCCTGGTGCGGGCATTGGTCGCGCAGGGCAAATATTTCGTCATCGACGGTGCGGAAAAGGGCAATATCGCCCGTCGATGTCTTGATGATACGGGCACCCTGGCGAGGGATGTCTTCGACCCGCCCGACCTGAATCCAGTTCTCGTTCATGTTCATTCCTTATCGCGTTATGCCAATGCCACCAGCGGCGTGAATTCATGCTTTTGTTCACCTCCGGCACGCTCCTTCCAGGGGTCGACTTGCGCGGGCTTTTGCGAGATTGCGAAGCGCTCGGCCAAAGTGCGGCGGTTGGCCGCGTCTTCCACCACCTTTGCCTTGATGTGGGCCAGACCGATCCGCTCCACCCAGGGCGCGGTGCGCTCCAGGTAATGCGCTTGCTCGCGGTAGAACTGGATAAAAGCGGCGCAGAACTCCAGGACCTGCGCCTCGCTTTCCACCTTGGTGAGCAGGTCGGTGACGCGCACCTTGATGCCGCCGTTGCCGCCGACGTGCAGCTCGTAGCCGGAATCGACACAGACCACGCCGAAGTCCTTGATGGTCGCCTCGGCGCAGTTGCGCGGGCAGCCGGATACCGCCAGCTTGAATTTGTGCGGCATCCAGGAGCCCCAGGCCATCTTTTCCAGCTTGACCCCCAGCCCGGTGGAATCCTGGGTACCGAAGCGGCACCACTGGCTGCCGACGCAGGTCTTTACCGTGCGCGTGGCCTTGCCGTAGGCGTGGCCGGAGACGAAGCCGGCGGCCGACAAGTCCTTCCACAGCGCCGGCAGGTCTGCCTTGTTTACCCCGAACAGGTCGATACGCTGGGCGCCGGTGACTTTGACTTCCGCTACCTTGAATTTCTCCGCCACATCGGCGATGGCGCGCAATTCCTTCGGGTTGGTCAGGCCGCCCCACATGCGTGGTACCACGGAGAAACTGCCGTCCTTCTGGATGTTGCCGTGGGCGCGTTCGTTGATGTAGCGCGACTGGGCATCGTCCTGGTATTCCGTCGGCCAGGCGCAGAGCAGGTAGTAGTTGAGCGCGGGGCGGCATTTGGCGCAGCCGTCCGGCGTCTTCCAGTTCATGAAGCGTAGGACATCCGGCAGGGTCTTCAGGTTGTTTTGACGAATCGCGTCACGGATTTCGTCGTGGCTGTATTCGGTGCAGCCGCACAGCGGTTTCTTCGAAGGCGCCACGGAATAGTCGCCGCCGGCGGTGGCCGCCAGGATGGTTTCCACCAGGCCGGTGCAGGAGCCGCAGGAGGCGGAGGCCTTGGTGTGGGCGCGCACCTCGTCCAGGGTGAACAGCTTGTGCTCGCGGATGGCCTTGATGATGTCGCCCTTGCAAACGCCGTTGCAGCCGCATATCTCGGCCTTGTCCGGCAGGGCCATGATGCGGCTCTTTTCGTCACCGTGGCCGGAGTCGCCCAGGTGGCTACGGCCGAACAGCAGCCGATCGCGGAAGTCGGAAACGTCGGTATGTTCGCGCATCAGCTCGAAGTACCAGGCGCCGTCCAGGGTGTCCCCATACAGCACCGCGCCGGCCAACTGGTCGTCCTTCAGCACCAGTTTCTTGTAGGCGCCACGGCCGACGTCCTGGAACACGATTTCCTCAAGCCCTTCGCCCCCCATGAAATTGCCGGCGGAGAACAGATCGATGCCGGTGACCTTCAGTTTGGTCGAGGTCATCGAGCCTTGATAGCGGGCGACGCCATGTTCCGCCAGGTGGTTGGCGCACACGCGAGCCTGCTCGAACAAGGGCGCGACCAGCCCGTAGGCGATGCCGCGATGGCTGACACACTCGCCCACGGCATAGATACGCGGGTCATAGGTTTGCAGGGTGTCGTTGACCACGATGCCACGGTTGCAATGGAGGCCAGCGGATTCGGCAAGCTGGGTGTTGGGGCGGATGCCAACGGCCATCACCACCAGGTCGGCGGGGATTTCCGAGCCGTCCTTGAATCTCACGGACTGGACACGCTGTTCACCGATTATTTCCTGGGTCTGCTTCTGCAACAAAAACTTCAGCCCCTTGGCCTCCAGATTCTGCTGCAACAGGCGTGCGGCCGGTTCGTCCAGTTGTCGGTCGAGCAGCCAGTCGCCGATATGCACCACGGAAACGTCCATGCCGCGCAGCTTCAAACCATTCGCCGCTTCCAGACCGAGCAGGCCACCGCCGATCACCACGGCATTCTGGTATTGCCCGGCAGCGGCGATCATCGCGGCCACGTCGGCGATGTCGCGGAAACCGACCACCCCGGCCAGGTTGGCGCCCGGCACCGGCAGGACGAAGGGCTTGGAACCGGTGGCCAGCAACAGGCGGTCGTAATCGGCGGCGGTGCCATCGTCGGCGGTCACGGTGCGGCGCTTGCGGTCGATCTTCACGATTCTTTTGCCGGTGTAGAGGGTGATGCCGCGCTCGGCATACCAGTCACGCGGATTCAGGATGATCTGTTCTATCGTCTGCTCGCCGGCCAGCACCGGCGACAGCATGATGCGGTTGTAGTTGGGCTGCGGCTCGTCGCCGAATACCGTGATGTCGTAGAGATCGGGTGCCGCGCGGAGCAGCTCTTCCAGGGTGCGCATCCCGGCCATGCCGTTGCCCACCAGTACCAGTTTCATCTTTTCCATGATGGTTGCCTCAAGCGGCTTTCTTGATGTGCTTTTGATAGAGAAACTCCAACACCCGCCCTCGCAGGTGGTGGTAGTGGGCATTTTCGGCTAGGGCCAGACGGTCGCGCGGACGCTCCAGATCGACCGTGAGGACTTCGCCGATGGTGGCGGCGGGGCCGTTGGTCATCATGGCGATGCGGTCCGAGAGCAGCACCGCCTCGTCGACATCGTGGGTCACCATCAGGGTCGTCGCCCGCGTTTCGGCAACGATGCGCATCAGCTCGTCCTGCAAGCTGGCTCGGGTCAGCGCATCCAGCGCGCCGAACGGTTCATCCATGAGCAACACCTTGGGTTCCATGGCCAGCGCCCGGGCGATGCCAACGCGCTGCTTCATGCCGCCGGAGATTTCAGCCGGCAGCATGTGCATGGCGTGGGCCAGGTGGACCAGTTCCAGCGCGGCCTCGGTGCGGACCTTGAGTTCCTTCTTCGATTCCCTGGCCCCGAACACCCGCTCGACGGCCAGGTAAACGTTGCCATAGCAGGTCAGCCAGGGCAGCAGGGAATGCTGCTGGAACACCATGCCGCGATCCGGCCCAGGCCCCTTGATCTCGCGGTCGTTGAGCAACAGCACGCCATTGGTGGCGTCAAGCAGGCCAGACACCAGGTTGAGCAGGGTCGATTTGCCGCAGCCGGAGTGGCCGATCAGGGCGATGAACTCGCCTTGCTTGACCTTGAGATTGACCCCGGTGAGGGCGGTGAACCGGCCCTTCTTGGTGTTGAACACCATTTCGGCGTTTTCGATTTGCAAGTACTTGTCCATGTTGGCGCTCCTTACTCGTAATTGAACTGTTTCGCGATCAGCACCAGGGCCTGTTCCAGCAGTAGGCCGACGATACCGACGATGAAGATGGCGATCAGGATGTGTTCGACATTGAGGTTGTTCCACTCATCCCAGACCCAGAAGCCGATACCGGTTCCGCCGGTGAGCATCTCGGCGGCGACGATCACCAGCCAGGCAACGCCGATCGAGAGCTGGATGCCGGTTATCATGTATGGCAACACGGAAGGAAACAGGATGCGGGTGAATATCTTCCACTCGGACAGGTTCAGCACCCGCGCCACATTGAGGTAATCCTGCGGCACCCGCGCCACGCCGGCGGCGGTATTGAGGATGATCGGCCAGATGCTGGAGATGAAGATCACCCACAATGAAGCCGGCTCGGTCTGCTTGAAGATGTACAGGCCGATCGGCAGCCAGGCGAGCGGCGACACCGGACGCAACAGGCTGATGATGGGCGCGGCCATGCCGGCCAGAAACTTGAAGCGGCCGATCATGAAGCCGAGCGGAATACCGACCAGGGCAGCCAGTCCGAAGCCGATGCCAACCCGATACAAGGAGTGCAGGATGTTCCAGCCGATGCCCTTGTCGTTGGGCCCCCTGTCGTAGAACGGATCGGCGAACAGCAGCTTGGCCGATTCCCAGGTCTTGACCGGGCCGGGTAGGCCGTGCTCGCCGCCACTAGTCGATATGATCTGCCAGAGCAACACGAACAAAGCGATGCCGATAACGGGCGGCAGGGCCTTACGAAATGCGGCGCCCAGCCATTCCAGCACGGCGCGGCCCCGTTCGGTCTGGAAGAACGGCGTCGGGCGCGGTCTGGCTGGGGTTTTGGCAGCAGGCTTGATCGTGGTGGGATGGTTCATAAGGTCATCCAGACGGCCTTCGTTGAAGGTCACTGCGCTCATGGCGTACTCCTCGTTTCTATACGTCATCAAACCTTCACCTTGAAGCCGTCGGCATAGGCCTTTGGGTTTTTGCCGTCCCAGACCACGCCGTCGATCAGCTTGCTCGTGCGCATCTCGGACTTGGGTAGCGGCGTCCTGGTCATTGCGGCCGCTTCCTTGTACAGCTTGATCTGGTTCACCGATTTGGCCACGGCCAGGTAATCCGGATGCGCTTTCAACAGACCCCAGCGCTTGTGCTGGGTGAGGAACCACATGCCGTCCGACAGATAAGGAAAGTTGACCTTGCCATCGTTGAAGAACTTCATGTAGTTGGCGTCTTGCCACGTCTTGCCGATGCCGTTGTCGTACTGGCCCAACATGCGGCCTTCGATGACGTTGAACTCGGTATTGACATAGGCCTTGCCGGAGATGATGCGAGCGGTTTCCGATCGGTTGCTCATCGTGTCGATGTACTTCGAGGCATCCAGGATGGCGGCGATCATGGCGCGGGCGGTGTTGGGGTAACGCTGAACGAACTCCAGTGTCGTGCCCAGCACCTTCTCCGGATGGTCGGCCCAGATGTCCTGGCTGGTGGCGGCGGTGAAGCCGATCCGGTCGTGGATGGCGCGGGCGTTCCACGGCTCGCCGACGCAGTAGCCGTCCATCTTGTCCACCCGCATGTTGGCGACCATCTGCGGCGGCGGCACGGTAATCACCTTCACGTCCTTGAACGGATTGATGCCGTAGGCGCCCATCCAGTAATACAGCCACATGGCGTGGGTGCCGGTGGGGAAGGTCTGGGCGAAGGTCCACTCCTTCGGCTCGGCCTTGACCAGCCTGGCCAGGCTGGCGCCATCGGTGACGCCCTTGGCCTTCAACTGGTTGCTGAGGGTGATGGCCTGACCGTTGTGGTTCAGGTTCATCAGCACGGCCATATCCTTCTTTGGCCCGCCCACGCCCAATTGCAGGCCATAGATCAGGCCATACAACACATGGGCGGCATCCAGTTCGCCGTTCGACAGCTTGTCGCGCACGCCGGCCCAACTCGCTTCCTTGCTCGGGATGATCTTGATGCCGTACTTTTTGTCGAAGCCCTTCTCCGCCGCCATGACTACGCTGGCGCAGTCGGTCAGTGGGATGAAGCCGATCCTGATGACGGTCTTCTCAGGGGCGTCAGATCCGGCGGCCCAGGCGCCACTGCGTACTCCAGGCGCCAGCAGGCTCATGATGGCCGCCGCCGCAGAAAGGCCGGCGCTCTTCTTGAGAAAGTCGCGTTTGTCATGGTTGATCTCCGTATGGGTGAGGATGCGTTCAGAATCCGTATTCTTCATGGCGAGTCTCCAGTCCAAAAAAAACGTCCTTCGATGCGGTTACCCGCATGGAAGGACGCCGTTGTCCATAGGCACCGACCTTGGTGCCTGATTGTTAGCCGACTCCGATCATAGATCGTGTCGAGAGGTTATAAGCACGCACTGTGCCAAGTTTTTAATCCATTGAATATAGGGTGTTTTATGTATAAATATCAGGCTGTTGCCGCAAAGAGGTGCATGGCCTTGGTGCATGGCGCACCTGGATTGACCTTATTTATTTGCCCGTGGTAAGCGAATAGTCGTTGGGCAGGAATAGCCACATCCGGCCTTTCTGTTTCATGGCCCCGGCCTGTTTGCCAGCCTGGTCGCCGAAGCCCCAGAAGAAGTCCGCCCGCACGCTGCCGTGGATGGCGCCGCCGGTGTCCTGGGCGAGGACCAGACGGTACAGCGGCTCGGTGGAGTTGGGCTGAGTGGCGGCCAGCCAGACCGGGGCGCCGAGCGGCAGGGCGCGCGGATCGACGGCGATGCTGCGCTCGGGCGTCAGCGGCACCCCTAGCGCGCCCAAGGGGCCGCCATCGCGATTGGCCAGCTCGCGGAAGAAGACATAGCTCTGGTTCGCCGCCAGCAGTTCAGGCAGGCGCTCGGGGTTGTTGCGGGCCCAGTCCTTGATGCCCTCCATGGAGGCTTTGTCCAGGGTCATTTCGCCTTGGTCGACCAGCCATTTGCCGATGGATTTGTAGGGGTGGCCGTTCTGATCGGCATAGCCGATCCGGATCATGCCGCCGTCTTCGAGCTGAATGCGACCCGAGCCCTGAATCTGGAGAAAAAAGAGTTCGACCGGGTCGTCCACCCAGGCAATTTCCTTGCCCTCTACGGGCGCCTTGCCCGCTTCGATCTCGCCGCGGGTGAAATAGGGCACCACCTTTTTGCCGTCAAGCCGGCCGCGCAGGCGCAGGTTTTTTAACTCCGGATAGAGGCTTGAGAGATCAACGACCAGCAGGTCGTCGGGCGGCGCATAGAGTGGATAGCGGTATTTGGGCGTCAGCTCGCGACTGCCGCGCAATAGTGGCTCGTAATAGCCGGTAATCAGCCCTTCGACGCCGCCATCGGGCTGCTCTATCCGGTAGACCTTGAAGCGCTGCTGAAAGAAGGCGCGAATGGCGGCTGAATCCGGCTCGGTCAATGTGGTCGCCGCCGCGCACACCGCCTGCCAGGTCGTCTGGCGTTGCAAACGGCGGCAGGACTGCATCAAGGCGGGCCAGGCGGCCTTGAGGTCGTCCGCCTGCCAGCCCGGCAGGTCGCCGATATCGGCCGGTTTCAGCCAGTCCATGATCGGGATCGGGACGGCCGCGCTGCTTGAAGTTGGCACTGGGAAAGTGGGCACCGAGGCGGCCGGCAGGGTCGGTGCAATCGACTTGCCGGGCACCGTCTGGCAGCCGGCCAAGGCCAGGACAGCCGCCAACAGCAACAGGCAACGCATCAATGCAATACCCTGGGCATGCTGAGCGCGAATTCCGGAATCGGGGTCTTAAAGTGTTCGCCGTCCTCGGCCGCCATCCAGTAGCTGCCGCGCATGACGCCGATCGGCGTGGCGATGGCGGCGCCGCTCGAATATTCAAACTTCTGGCCCGGTTGCAGTAGTGGCTGTTCGCCGACCACGCCCAGGCCGCTGACTTCCTGAGCTACTTGGTTGGCGTCGGTGATGAGCCAGTGGCGCGAGATCAACTGGGCCGGAATGGTGCCGGTATTCTCGATGGTGATGGTGTAGGCGAAGACATAACGGTTGGCCTTCTCGTCGGACTGCTCCGGGAGGTATTGGGCGACCGCCGTCACTGTAATGTGGTATTTCCTGATGTCGGCCATGGTTATCCAGTGAAGAAATGCTTGATCGGCGGCCATTGCACCTGAATTGGCCCGCTCTGTCCAGCGTCAGAGCGAGCAGGTAAAATCGGGCCGTTTGCAACGAACCAGGGTAAATAAAAATGACGCAATATATGATCGCCCCTTCCATCCTGTCCGCCAACTTCGCCCGACTGGGCGAGGAAGTCGATAATGTTCTGGCCGCTGGCGCCGACATCGTCCACTTCGACGTGATGGACAACCACTATGTGCCCAACCTGACCATCGGCCCGCTGGTCTGCGAGGCGCTGAAGAAGCATGGCGTCAGCGCGCCCATCGACGTGCATCTGATGGTCAAGCCGGTTGACCGTATCATCCCCGACTTCGCCAAGGCCGGCGCCAGCTACATCACCTTCCACCCGGAGGCATCCGAACACGTCGATCGCACCATCGGCCTGATCAAGGAATCGGGCTGCAAGGCCGGTCTGGTGTTCAACCCGGCCACCCCGCTGGATGTGCTGGAATATATGCTGCCCAAGCTGGACATGGTGTTGCTGATGTCGGTCAACCCCGGCTTCGGCGGCCAGAAGTTCATCCCCTATGTGTTGGACAAGGCGAAGAAGGCCCGCGCCATGATCGATGCCGGAAAATACAACTGCCGGCTGGAGATCGACGGCGGCGTCGGCCCCGGCAATATCCTGGAAGTTGCCCGCTCGGGCGTCGATACCTTCGTCGCCGGCTCCGCCATCTTCGGCGCCGCCAAGGACAGCGATCCGCACCGCTACGACAGCGTGGTCGCAGCGATGCGGGCGGAACTGGCGAAGGTCTGAACGAAAGGCGTGACGGGTAACGCAAAGGCGCCTTTCAGGTCACGCATTCAAACCATGCTCATGCCGATTCCGCTCCCCATCAAGGCGCTGGTCCTCGATCTCGACGGCACCCTGCTCGATACCGCGCCGGACCTGGCCGACGCGGTCATGGCGATGGCGGCCGATCTGGGCCAGCCGCCGATCACGCTGGCCGAGGTGAAGACCTATATCGGCAACGGCGTGTCGCGGTTGGTGAAACGGGTGCTGACCCGTGCGATGGACGCTGAGCCAGACAAGGCGTTGCTGGCCCGCGCCATGCCCTTGTTCGAGCGCCATTACGGCGAGTGGGTCGCGCGCAAGAGCCGGCCGTTCCCCGACGCGGTGGAAGGCTTGCTGGCGTTCAAGGCCATGGGCCTGCCCATCGCCTGCATCACCAACAAGGCCGAGCGGTTCACCATGCCACTGCTCAAGGCCACTGGCCTGTACCCATTGTTCGATCTGATCCTGTCCGGCGATAGCCTGCCGGAAAAGAAGCCCTCGCCGTTGCCGCTGCTACACGCCTGTCAGTTCTTCGGCGTCGAGCCGCATGATTTGTTGCTGATCGGCGATTCGCTGAACGATGCCCAGGCCGCGCGGGCTGCGGGCTGTCCGGTATTTTGCGTGCCATATGGTTACAATCGGGGTCGTCCGGTGACCGAATTGGACCTGGATGCCGTGGTGCCCAGTCTGTTGGATGCTTCGAAACGAGTCGTGAAGAAATGAAATTGCCCTCCCTGAAAATCGGAAAAGCGAGCTGCCGGTCGTGGCGATGGCGTTGCTGAGCCACGTTTCACGCTCTGTATCGTTTATTGCGCTATTCACGTTTTTCAGAGGGCCATCATGACTGAACAGGACTTCATCGAACTCGCCCGTCAGGGCTACAACCGCATCCCCGTCTTCCGCCACCTGCCGGCGGACCTGGATACGCCCCTTGCTATCTATCTCAAACTGGCCAACCGGCCTTACACCTACCTGCTCGAATCGGTGGTGGGCGGCGAACGTTTCGGACGCTATTCGTTCATTGGCCTGCCGGCGAAAACGGTCTTGCGCGTGCATGGCCATTTCGTCAGCGTCGAGACCGATGGCCAGCCGGTCGAGCAGAGCGACAGTGGTGACCCGCTGGCCTTCATCGAATCGTTCATGGCCCGTTACCAGGCCGCGCCGCTGGCCGGCTTGCCGCGTTTTCCCGGTGGCCTGTGCGGCTACTTCGGTTACGACACGGTGCGCTACATTGAGAAGCGGCTGGCCGACACGATAAAACCAGACCCTCTGGCCACGCCAGACATCCTGCTGATGCTCACCGACGAGCTGGCCGTGGTGGACAACCTGTCCGGCCGGCTGACCCTGATCGTCTACGCCGACCCCCTTGAAGACGAGGCCTACGCTAAGGCGCAGTTGCGGCTGGGCGAGTTGGCCAAGCAACTGACCAAGGCCGTGGCGCCGCCCAAGGATGAACCGGGCGAGGCGGCCGAGGCCGAATCGGAGTTCGGCGAGGCCGGCTTCAAGGCCGCCGTGGAAAAGGCCAAGCGCTACATCGCCGACGGCGATGTCATGCAGGTGGTCCTGAGCCAGCGCATGAGCCGGCCGTTCAAGGCCCACCCGCTGGCCCTGTACCGCGCCCTGCGCAGCCTGAACCCGTCGCCCTACATGTTCTACTATGACCTGGGCGGCTTCCATGTGGTCGGCTCGTCACCGGAAATCCTGGTCCGGCTGGAGGGCGATACCATCACCCTGCGGCCTATTGCCGGCACCCGGCCGCGTGGCGCCAATCGCGCAGACGATCTGCAACTCGAACAAGACCTGCTGGCCGATCCCAAGGAACGGGCCGAGCACGTTCAGCTCATGGACCTGGGCCGCAACGATGTCGGCCGGGTCGCCCAGATCGGCAGCGTCAAAGTGACCGAGAACATGATCGTCGAGCGCTATTCCCACGTCATGCACATCGTCTCCAATGTCGAAGGTAAGCTCAGGCCGGACCTATCCGCCATCGACGTGCTGCGCGCTACCTTCCCGGCCGGCACCGTATCCGGCGCGCCCAAGGTCCGGGCCATGGAGATCATCGACGAACTGGAGCCCAGCAAGCGCGGCATCTACGCCGGCGCGGTCGGCTATGTCGGCTTCAACGGCGACATGGACGTGGCCATCGCCATCCGCACCGCCGTGGTCAAGGACCAGATGCTCTACGTCCAGGCCGGCGCCGGCATCGTCGCCGACTCGGTCCCGGAAAACGAATGGATCGAGACCCGCAACAAGGCCCGCGCCGTGGTCCGAGCCGCCGAACTGGCATTGGCCGGGAAAACTGCATAAACCCCGGAACGGGTTCAGTGTTAAAAAATCAAAAGGATAGCCGCGATATGCTGCTGATGATCGATAACTACGATAGCTTTACCTACAACCTGGTGCAGTATTTTGGTGAGTTGGGCGAGGATGTGCGGGTGATTCGCAACGACGAGATCGACTTGGCCGGCGTGGCCGCGCTCAGGCCCGACCACATCGTCATCTCGCCCGGACCGTGTACGCCCAATGAGGCCGGCATCTCGGTGCCGTTGATCCAGGCGATGGCCGGCCAGGTGCCGATATTGGGGGTTTGTCTGGGCCATCAGAGCATCGGCCAGGCCTTCGGCGGCCGCATCGTTCATGCCAAGCAGTTGATGCACGGCAAGACCTCGCTCATCCATCATGCCGATAAGGGTGTGTTTCGCGGCCTGCCCAATCCGTTTACCGCTACCCGTTATCACTCGCTGGTCATTGAGCGGGAGACGCTGCCTGGTTGTCTGGAGATCACCGCCTGGACGGACGATGGCGAGATCATGGGCGTGCGCCACCGGACCCTGGTGGTGGAAGGCGTACAGTTCCATCCCGAGTCGGTGTTGACCGAGCATGGCCATCGATTGCTGAAAAACTTTTTGGAGGACGAGCGCCCATGAAACCCCAGGAGGCACTAACCCGCATCATTGAGCATCGGGAGATTTTCCACGACGAAATGCTCAGTCTCATGCGCCAGATCATGACCGGCGAGATGAGCCCGGTCATGATCGCCGCGTTCATCACTAGCCTGCGCGTAAAGAAGGAGACCATCGGCGAGATTGCCGCCGCTGCCACGGTGATGCGTGAGTTTGCCACCAAGGCGCCGGTTACCGACAGGGCGCATCTGGTCGATACCTGCGGCACCGGTGGCGACGCCGCGCATACCTTCAATATCTCCACCGCGGCGGCCTTTGTCGCGGCGGCCGCCGGGGCGCGGGTGGCCAAGCACGGCGGCCGCTCGGTGTCATCCAAGTCGGGCAGCGCCGATGTCCTGGAGGCGCTGGGCGTGAACATCAATCTGACCCCGGAACAGGTGGCCCGCTGCATCGACCAGGTTGGCCTGGGCTTCATGTTCGCGCCCAACTACCATGGCGCGATGAAGTATGCCGCGCCGGTGCGGCGCGAACTGGGCATCCGCACCCTGTTCAATATCCTCGGTCCGCTGACCAACCCGGCCGGCGCGGCCAATCAGGTCATGGGGGTGTTCCATCCCGATCTGGTCGGTGTCCAGGCGCGGGTGCTGGAACGCCTGGGGGCGCGGCACGTCATGGTGGTGCATGGTCGCGAGGGTCTGGACGAAATCTCGATCTCCGGCGAGACCCTGGTGGGCGAGTTGCGGGACGGTGAGGTGCGCGAGTACACGGTGCATCCCAGCCAGTTCGACCTTGAGGTGCATGACCTGTCGACCCTTCAGGTGGCGACCATGGAAGAATCGCGCGATTGCGTGCTCAAGGTGCTCGATAACGTACCGGGTCCGGAACGAGACATCGTCATGCTGAACGCTGGCGCCGCCATCTATGTATCGGGCATGGCGGACAGTCTGCGCGCCGGGGTGGAAAAGGCGCGCGAGGCGTTGGCCAATGGCTCGGCCAAGGCCAAGCTCGACGCCTTGAAGCAGTTTGTTTAGGGCGTATTAGCGTCTGGCCAGCAAGGCCGCGCCGCCGGCGATCAAGGCGGCCGAGAAGGCGATCAAGGCCCAGCCGGCCAGCGACAGTTTCAGTATCGTCAGCTCCACCTCCTGGCACAGCCCGGTCACCATGAACAGATCGGGTGCCTTTCGGCCCAGCCAATCGACCAGATGCTCGATCGACTCCGGGGTGCTGGAGGAACAGGAAAAGGGGTCCATGGGCTGGGCCTGTAACCAGACTTGATAGCCCGCCACACCGATACCGGCGGTCGCCGTGATGAGCGCCAGGACGCCAATCGTGCGGCCGGCTAAACGCGGTGAAAAGGCCGCCGCCAACAAGGCAAACCCGGCCAACAGCAGAAACAGCACTCGCTGCAATATGCACAAGTGGCAAGGATGCAGGTGAAACCGGGCGGTGAGAACGAAGCTTGCGAGCACCAGTCCAATACAGGTCAGGGCCAGGACTAGCCAGAGCGGTTTTGACTTCAGGATGCGCATGTTGAGGTATCAGGTGAACATCGGCCGCAGGTGCGACCAAGTGAAACGGAACAAGGCGGCAGTATACGTTACCGTCGTTCCGGATGCAGTCTACTTGTCCCGGAAAGGCCGCGCGGCCCGAATCGGCAGCGGTTCAATGGCAGCCGATAATTGCGTATGATTCGCCATCTTTAACCCACTCACCTAACCAGGAATGTTCATGAAAACCATATTGTCTTTGCTCGCTATCGTTGTCTCGACCGCCGCGTTTGCCACTTCGCCCGCCACCCCGGCCCCTATGCTCGCCGCTCCGGCTGCCGCTCCGGCCAATCCGCACGCCGGCATGTCTGGAATGGCCGCACCCCAGGCGATTACCTTGTCGCAAAAAGGTAAGGTAATCAGCAGCATCGACGTGCCGACCTATACCTACATCGAAGTCGCCCAGGGCAAGAAGAAGATATGGCTGGCCACGTCCACCACCGCCGTGAAGAAGGGCGACATGATCCGCTTCGACAATGGCATGACCATGACCAACTTCTACAGCAAGGGTCTGAAGCGTAACTTCCCCAGCATCCTGTTTGCCAATAAAGTGGTGGTTGATAAAGGCGCGAAATAACGCGGTTTTAGCGGGCGGCACGGCTGGATGGCCAGTCCGCCTGTTTCATGTTTTTTCCCGGCGTAGGCTAAATAGCCATTTCGCGATCTCGAACAGGCCCAGGCAGGCCGCGCCGAGCGCGAAGGACTGGAGCCAGACGCCGGTGCTGGGCGGGGTAAAGCGGAACGCCTCGGCCAATGATGGCAAGCCGGTTACCGCTACCAGTCCGATCAGTGTGGCGGCCAGGACCAACGCCGCCGCCCGGCCGACGCCGGCCAGCGCGTAGCCGACACCGGGCCGGTTGGACAGGCTGCTGACGACCAATACCGAATCAGCCGCGATCAGGGTGACGAAGGCCGCAGCGCGAATCTCGGTCTCGGCACCGCCTTGGATCAGCAGCCAGTGGTAGTACAAGGTGACGACGCCGGTCGCCAATATTCCCTGAACGACTGCCAGCAGCAGGTGCCGGCCCTCGACCAGATGCTCCTGTCTGGCGCGCGGCGGACGTTCCATCAGCCCCGGCGACTCGCTTCTGGCTTCGAATACGATTGAGCAGGCTGGGTCGATGACCAGCTCCAGGAAGGCAATATGGATGGGCGCCAGGATCAGCGGCCAGCCGAACAGCAGGGGCAGGATGGACAGGCCGACGATGGGGACGTGGACCGAGAAGGTGTAGATCATTGCCTGGCGCAGATTGGCGAAGATGCGGCGACCGAGTCGGATGGCCGAAACGATGGTGTTGAAGTCTTCGTCCAGTAGCACCAGCGCGGCCGACTCGCGCGCCACATCAGTGCCGCGCTTACCCATGGCGATGCCGATGTGCGCGGCCTTGAGCGCCGGCGCATCGTTGACGCCATCGCCGGTCATCGCCACTGTTTCGCCCGCCGCCTTGAGCGCCTCGACGATCAGCAGCTTTTGCCGCGGCGTTACCCTGGCGAATACCCCGACCTCGTCGATACCGCAGGCCAGCTCGACGGCATTCATGCGCTCCAGTTCTGCGCCGGTCAGTATCCGGCCATGCTCGATGCCGGCGCCGGTGGCGATGGCCTGCGCGGTACGCGGATGATCGCCGGTAATCATCACCACCCGGATGCCGGCTCGCCGGCATTCCGCAATCGCCGCCGGCGCCTCCTCGCGCAACGGATCGGCCAGGCCGACCAGACCAATGAACCGGAAATCGAAGTCGTGCTGGATTTCGGGCCATGTGGAACCGCTATGCCTGGCCTTGGCGACCCCTAACACGCGCAGTCCCTGGTCGGCCATGCGCTCGGCCTGGGCGGCCACGGCGTCACTCGCCACCGCCGGTAAATGGCACAGATCGGCTATGGCCTCGGGAGCGCCCTTGGCGGCCACAATGTGGCCGTCGCCGCGGGGAGGCCGCCAAAGGTGGGACATGGCCATCAGTTCGGGCGATAGATCGTATTCCCGCGCCAGCGCCCAGTCCGGATGGAGGTGTTCGGTACCGGCAAGATAGTCGCCGACGAAGCGCTGGAACGCCTGCTCCATCGGGTCGTGCGGCTCGATCTCGCTGGCCAGCACGCTATATTCCAGAAGCTCGTGATAGTTCTCCGGCAGCGAATCCGGGGTCGACAGGTCGGCCGCCTGGAGCAGCTTGCCATCGACCATCAAGGCCGTCAGCGCCATGCGGTTGTGGGTCAGGGTGCCGGTCTTGTCGACGCATAGCACCGTGGTCTCGCCGAGCGTTTCGATGGCATTGAGGCGACGGGTCAGCACCCCTTGCCGGGCGATGCGCCGGGCGCCCATGGCCAGGAATACGATCAGGATGACTGGGAACTCCTGGGGCAGGATGCCCATGGCCAGCGTGATGCCGGTCAGCAGACCGTTCAGCCAGTCGCCGCGAACGGCAACATACAGGGCGGCGGTCGCCAGACAAAGGCCGATGCCGATGACCGCCATCCGGCGGGTCAACGCGGCCATTTCTATTTGTAGTGGTGAGGTCCCGACCGCGATGCCGCGCAACGATTTGCCGATCCGGCCCAGTTCGGTTCGGACGCCGATGGCCGTGATCCGCATCAGGCCTCGGCCGCGTACCACCAGGGTGCCGGCGAATACCTGGTCAGTTTGCGCAGCCGTGCGGTCTGGATGATTCGTGGCGGGGAACTTGGCGACAGTGACCGACTCGCCGGTCAGCATCGATTCATCGACCTCCAGTTCGTGGCCGTCCAGCACCAGGCCATCGGCCGGGACGCGGTCGCCCTCGACCAGCATGACGATGTCGTCGGGCACCACCTCGCGTCCGGGGATGCGGCACGGCTTGCCATCGCGGATGACGATGGCGCGCGGGCTGGACAGGTCGCGCAAGGCCGCCAGGGCCTTCTCGGTGCGCTGCTCCTGAACCAGGGTGACGACCATGATGATGGCGACAAAGCCGATCAGGATGGCGGCGTCATGGCCGTCGCCCATGGCGAAGTAGATGGCGCCGGCCGCCATGAGCAGCAGGAACATCGGTTCCTTGACTACATCGGCGGCGATCTGCCAGAGCTGCCGCCGTTGCTCGGCCCCCAGGTCGTTGTAACCCGAACTGGCGCGCCGGGTGGCGACTTCGCTTTGGCCAAGACCACTAGGAAATTGCGTTGGCATACCGAGCCTGGCCCTTGGCGTTATAGACGCGTGAACTACGAAACCAGTTTGCGGCAGAAGCAATAAACGAACTTTTGTTCGCTGCCTCCAGGTGTCTGGTGGGATTCTCTTTCGTGGCCAAGAAGCTGAAACGGCTCGCCGAACTCGGCGTGAAGTTCATTTGCGTTATAGCGCATGACCGTAAGGCCGCTGCATTGGGTGGGGCCATCTTCGGCAAAGGTGGCAACGATTACCAGCCCGCCGGGCTTTACCGACCGGAGTACCTGGCGCACATAGGCTCGGCGTTCTTCTTCGGTAGTTAGGAAGTGGAACACCGCCCGGTCATGCCAGACGTCATAACCATGCGCTGGCAGCTCGGCCGTCAATACGTTGGCCTCTAACCACCGTGCTTGAGACCCTCGCTCGCCAAGCCGCGCCTTGGCCGCGGCCAAGGCGGCCCCGGACAGATCGAGGACCGTAACATTGCCATAACCGTGAGCCAGCAGATCGTCGACCAGTGTCGAAGCGCCACCGCCGACATCGATGATGGATGCCGATGTCGGAATCTCGGCGTTCCGGATCAGTTTCAGCGAAAGCCGGGCATGTTCCTGAAACCAACTGACCTCTGTAGCGGCCTTGGTTGTGTAGATTTTTTCCCAGTGATCCTTCGGTGTCATGGCAGCTCCGACGATTTATTCTGCGGGGTGACGCGATCCCACTCGAATGTTAGCGAAGTAATCGGTCCTGTGTCATAGATCGTGCTGAATAAGTCCGACAGGCTCCTAGGCGTCGTCACCGACAAACGGGTTGGTCCTTCGTTCCCAGCCGAAGTTGGAGGTCGCGCCGTGGCCGGGCACGAAAACGACGTCGTCGCCGAGCGGCCACAGCTTGCCGCGTATGGACCGGATCAGTGCAGCGTAATCACCGCGCTCGAAGTCGGTGCGGCCGATGGCGCCCTTGAACAAGACATCGCCGACAAAGGCGATCCGCGCGTTACGCTGGAAGAAGACCACATGGCCCGGCGTGTGACCGGGGCAATGCAGGACTTCGAACGTCACCTTGCCGATCGTTACCGTGTCGCCATCGACTAGCCAACGTCCAGGGTGAAAGGCCTCGATATGGGGAAAACCATATAGGGCGCTTTGCTGCGGCAGGGCATCGAGCAGGAAGGCATCGTCCCGGTTTGGCCCCTCGATTGGGATGTTCAAGCGGGCCGCTAACACCCCGGCGGCGCCAACGTGGTCGAGGTGGCCGTGGGTGAGTAGCAGCCTTTCCAGGGTCAGGCCGCGTTGTTCGACTGCCGCCAACAGCCGCTCCGGTTCGCCGCCTGGGTCGATCAGGGCGGCACGGCGGGTCGCCTGGCACCAGACCAGTGAGCAGTTTTGCTGGAACGGCGTGACCGGGATGATGACCTGTTTCATGTCCGGCGGGTGCGGCGCCGGGTGATCATAGGCCGGTGGCCTTGCGCACCGCCCGCATGAAATGCTCGGCGCTGGCGGGCATGGCGACCTTGCCGGCCTGGATGTCGCGGGCGTTGACTTCCTTACCGTAGAAATTGACATCGGTTTCGTGGTCGATATCCAACTGCGCGCCTTCCAGCGAGACCCCGGCGAACAGGCCGCGGCTGCGCGAATAGGAGACAATCTCGGCGTTCAATTCGACATCGGTTGCGGCTTCGCCCCGGCGGCCGATGGGGCCTGCGGCGACTGCGGCATCCGCGCCCAGGGTGAATTTGCCATGGAGTAATCCATCGACGCTGCGCCGGGTCTTGAATACCAGCACCACGTCCGTCGATTGGGCGCCAATCTGCCAGCCGACACTGCCGGCCATGAGCTTGATGAAGATGGGTTGACTCCAGCGGCCTTCGCTGTCATGGACGGTCATGACGCCGCGGCCATAGCTGCCGCCGATGACAAAACCAGCCTTGATGACGCCTGGAATTACGGCGATGCCCTGGGCGTTGCGCAACAACGCGGGTGGGATTTCCTGTTCCGGCAGGCTCAAGGTCTTGGCCAGTATGTCGGTCGCGGCATCCAGCCGGTCGACTGGATCGTTTTCGATGGCCCGGGCGCCAGTGGCGAGCAGACTCAGGCTCAACCAGGCTATGAGGTGAGCGTAGCGGCGCATGGGAACTCCTTGTAATCGGGTGGGTAGTCCCGGTTAGGCATGGTTGTGCCGGATTGGTTTCCGATCAGACCATGGCAGGGTAGTCGGTGTAACCCTTTTCGGCGCCGCCGTAAAAAGTGGTTGGGTCGGCCGCGTTGAGCGGTGCGCCTGCCTTGAAGCGGGCGACCAGGTCCGGGTTGGCGATATACGGCACACCGAAGGCGACCAGATCGGCCTGGCGGGTTTTGACGGCAGTATTGGCCGCCTCGTGGTCATAGCCGTGGTTGGTCATGTAGATGCCTCGCCACAGTGTGCGCAGGGACCGGGGGTCAAAATAAGGACCGGCCGCGCCGGGGGCGGTGATGCCCAGATTGGTGACATGCAGATAGGCCAGGCCGTAATCGTTCAGTCGCTCGACGAACTGGCTGAAGGCGCCTTGCGGGTCGGAATCGCGCATGTCGTTGACGGGTTGGACCGGCGATAGCCGGACGCCGACCCGGTCTGCACCTACCGCGCTACAGACCGTATCCAATACCTCCAGCAGCAGGCGGCTGCGATTCGCCACGCTGCCGCCGTAGGCATCGGTCCGGCGATTGCTGCCGTCGCGCAGGAATTCGTCGAGCAGATAGCCGTTGGCGGCGTGGACCTCGACCCCGTCGAAACCAGAGGCCAAGGCATTCTGGGCGGCAACGCGGTATTGCTTGACCAGCCCCGGCAGTTCGGCGGCATCCAGGGCGCGCGGCGTGACGAAGGCTTGTGGTCCTTGTGCAGTACGTACCTCGCCGGCTGGTCCGATGGCGGATGGCGCTACCGGCAAACCGCCTTCGGGTTGCATGCTGGGATGGGAAATACGGCCGACATGCCAGAGCTGACATACGATATGGCCGCCCAACTCATGCACCGCCTGAGTAATACGCGCCCAGCCGGCCATCTGCTCGCCGTTCCAGATGCCGGGTGTATCGAGGTAGCCGACGGCCTGGGGCGAGATGCAGGTGCCCTCGGAGATAATCAGCCCGGCTGTGGCGCGCTGGGCATAATACTTCGCCATCAAATCGGTCGGCACGCCGCCCAGTCCGGCGCGGGAGCGGGTCAATGGCGCCATGACGATACGGTTGGCGACGCGATAGGGGCCGAGTTGCAAGGAAGAAAAAAGGTCGCTCATGTCGTTTCCAGTCGGTTTAAATGAATCGCTTCGTTGCCAGCAGTATTGTGGCTTCAGGCTTGGCGATTGTGGCATCGATACGCTAGTCTAGCCAGCATCGATTAACGCCATGATTCGCCCGCCATGAACCCGCCCGATGCCTTGTTTTGTCTATCCAGCCATTGCCCGTACTGTCCGGCCATGTTGCAAATTCTGGCCGACCTGGTCAAGCGCGGTGTCCTGGGCCGTCTGGATATCGTCAACCTGGAGGCTCGTCCCGACGCCGCCCTGGAGTGGGGCGTGCGTACCGTGCCGTGGCTGCGGGTCGGGGCCTTGGTGCTGACCGGGCAGCGTAGTCAGGAGGAAATCACGAGGTTGATCGAACGGGCCGCCAGTCCGACCGGCATGGCCGACTACTTTCATGACCTGTTGCGTGATGGCGAATTGGCCCAGGTGCTGGCGACGGTCGGGCGCCATCCCGACAGCTTGGCCGCTTTGTTGCCCATCGTCGCCAATCCGGAGGCCAGTATCAATGTCCGTATCGGCGCCGGCGCGGTGTTCGAGGAGTTTAGCGGCCAGCCGCCAATGCGGGCGCTGACTGAACGTTTAGGTGAATTGACTGGCCATGCTGACGCCCGGGTCCGGGCCGACGCCTGCCATTATCTGGCTATGACCGGAGCAGCGGCTGCACGTGCCTATCTGACCCGACGCTTGCGGGATGACGACAGCGAAGTAAGGGAGATTGCGGCGGAGAGTCTGGAAACGCTGAATGCGGTACTGGCTGGAACGGCATCAACCGACCGGTTGGTCGGCTGACGCGCCTGAAACATTCCCGCTGCCGGTCGCCCGTCGGGAGTGTAATAAATTACTTCTTCTTGGCGCCGCCTTTCTTGGCGGCGACCTTGTCCTTGAACCCCTTGCCGGGCTTGAAGGCCGGAACGGTGGTGGCGGCGATCTTGATCGCTTCGCCGGTCTTGGGGTTCTTGCCGTTGCGGGCGGCGCGCTTGCGGGCCTCGAAGGTGCCGAAGCCGATCACGGCCACGGTGTCGCGCTTGGCGACGGTTTCGGTAATAACCGCCAGCACGGCCTCGACAGCGCGTCCGGCGGCGGTTTTGGTCATTTCGGTCTTGGCGGCAACGGCATCGATCAGTTCAGATTTGTTCATGGTGTCTCCTTGGGGTGGGTGAAAAGCCGGTTAATCATAGCAACCTCGGGCAGTAACATGCACCAAGATTAATTTACCACCAAATAAATGTGTTTGGCTTGCGTTGCAGTTTCGTATCAACAAAAAGATCGAAGTTTGTTTCCGTACATGATGATCGAATTTGGTCAGCTATCCAGTTTCGCTTCCTTTAGCTTGCGGTACAGGGTGCGCTCGCTCAGGCCCAGGCGGCTGGCCAGGACGCTGCGGTCAGCGCCGTTTTGTGCCAGCGCCCAGCGCAGATAGCGGCGCTGTGCCTCGGCTAATGAAACGATGGCATCGTCATCTTTTGCTTGTGACGCGCGATCCACCGCGCCGATTCCTTCAGGCAGGTGTTCGGGCAGGATCATGTCGCCATCGGCCAGCAAGGCGGCTCGCTCCAACAGGTTGCGCAATTCGCGCACGTTACCGGGAAAGTCATAGCCGACCAGGTGGGCCAGGACCTCGGGATGCAGGCGCAGTTCCTGTTTGCCCAACCGCGTGAGCAGCGATTCAGTCAGCAACGGAATATCCTCCCGCCGTTCCCTGAGGGGTGGTATGGCGATCGGGAAGGTGCTGATGCGGTAGTAAAGGTCGCTGCGGAAGGCGCCGCTATCCACCATCGCCTTGACGTCCCGGTGGGTCGCCAGCACCAGGCGGAAATCGGCATGTAGCGGCTCCACGCCGCCGACGCGGCGGTAGACGCCCGATTCGATCAGGCGCAGCAGCTTCACCTGTAGGCATAAGGGCATGTCGCCGATTTCGTCGAAGAACAGGGTGCCGCCCGTGGCCGCCTCGACCAGGCCAATCTTGCGCTCGATGGCGCCGGTGAAGGAGCCTTTTTCATGGCCGAATAGTTCGCTGCCGAACAGGGTTTCGGTCATGCTGACGCAATCCACGGCAACAAATGGACCCTTGGCCCGCCGGCTCATCTCATGCAGTGCCTGAGCCGCCAGTTCCTTGCCGGTGCCGGACTCGCCCAGCAACAGCACCGTCGAATCGGACGAGGTCACCCGCTTGAGCAGTGCCAGCATACGGTTGAAGCCCGGCGAGCAGCCCACCAGGCCATACGAGGAAGGCTGGCGATGGGCACGCTTCACCACGTTCATGGTTTCGACGAAAAACAAGACGCGGCCCTTGTGGCCCTTTATTGGCGCTACTTCGACGTCCACGTGCTCGGGGCCGTGAGGCGTGTGATGGATGTGCAGCGCCCGGCAGGTCTCTCCGGTCTCACGGCATAGTTTGAGCGGGCAACTCTCGCCCGACAGATCGCACGGTACGGCCGAGTGGTGGGAAATCTCGTGGCAAAAGTGGCCGGCCGCTTGATCGGGCGCCCCGAACTGATCTCGATAGGCCTTGTTTACCGCCAGCACCCGGTAATCGGCGCCAATGAATACCCGTGGCTCGGCCAGCGTATCGGCCAGCGATACCATCTGTGGCAATAGTTCGAGGACGGCGGTTCCCATCGTGGTTTACCTTTCAAGTGCTGCCAATTATTGCATATAGGTGGTTAGACAACTGCCAGATATGACATCCATGGCCAACCTTATCCACCTTAGCGGGCTTCGGATTCATCGCCAGGCCCGCTCTGTCTGTGATTTTGAGTGGTGGCACGATGATTGCATACCACTACGTCACGCCGGCGCAATGGAGCGCGGCAAACCCAAACTCATTAATAGATTCAGCACCGAGCAAGAAGGAGACGGTAGACCATGACCTGGAAATTTCCCGACTTTTCCCGACGTACCTTTCTCAAGATAACGGGAACGGGTGTCGCCGGCCTGACCATGCTTAAGTCGATCGACGTGTTGAGCAAGACCGGAAGCCCGCGGGCTAAGGCTGGCGCTGGCGGACCGTCTGAGGAAATCACCTACAGCATCTGCAACTTCTGCTCATCCTTGTGCAATATCCGGGTCACCACCCGAACCGAGAATGACATCAAGCGCATCATCAAGCTCGACGGCAACCCCAATTCGACGCTCAATCGCGGCAAGATTTGCGCCCGCGGCCAGTCCGGTCTGCGCCAGACCTATGACACCGATCGCTTCAAGACGCCGCTGATCCGGGTCGAGGGCAGCAAGCGCGGCGAGGCCAAGTTCCGCCCCGCCAGTTGGGAAGAGGCCTATGCCTACATCGCCAAGCGGAACAAGGAGGCCAATATCCAGCCCTGGGAATGGACCATGGTGGGCGGCTGGACCTCCTGCGTGTTCTATATGAATTGGGCGGTGCCGTTCGCGCTCACCAACGGCATCCCGAATATCATCGCCTCGCCGATGCAGCACTGCGTCACCACCGGCCACCTGGGCACCGATTCGGTGACCGGCAACTTCAATATCCACGACGAGGTGCTGCCCGATTTCGACAACGCCAAGTACATCCTGTTTGTGGCCAATAACGCCTCCATCGGCGCGGTATCCACCTGTCGCATGGTGCGTTTCGCCGCCGGCCGCAAGAACGGTGCCAAGGTGGTGGCGCTGGATTCGCGCCAGTCCGAGACGGCGGCCAAGGCCGACGAATGGATCGCCATCCGGCCGGGCACCGACCTCGATTTCTGCCTGGCGATGCTCAAGACCATGCTGGACGAGAAGCTCTACGACGCCGACTTCCTGCGCCAGCATTCCAACATGCCTTTCCTGTCCTACCGGGACGCCGAGGGGCAGTGGCAGTTGGCCCTGGATGCCAAGGGCCAGCCTAGGGTGGTGCAAGAGCGCAGTTCGGAGATACGCGCCTTACCCGCTTACACCAACGACAACGGCCTGGATGCGCAAGGCCGGCCCTGCTATCCGGCACTCCACACCCCCGCCGGCTTGACCCTGGATGGCCATCGGGTGATGACCGTGCTGGAGGCGCAACTGGAGGAAATCCGGGCCTGTACCCCGGAGTGGGCGGAGAATTCGACCGGCATCCCCGCCGCCACCATCCTGCGCATCGCGCGGGAGTTCGGTAGTTCGCGCCCCTCGATCATCGATCCGGGCTGGCACGGCGCCCGCTATGGCAACATGATGATGCTGCGCCGGGTGCAGGCCATGATCCAGGCGCTCACCGGCGGCATCGACAAGGCCGGCGGCTGGATCATGAGCGGCGAGCTGCACCGCAAGCAGGCCGAGGTCATCAAGGCTAAAGCGGAAGGCACGGCCGGCGGGCCGCCGCTCACCACTCTGGCAGGGATGCCGTTCGCCAAGCTGGTCATCGACGTATTCTCGAAAGGCAGCAACTTCGGCCACGGCAAGCCCGGCTGGGCCTGGGCCTTCGCCGCCCAGGAGCGCAAGGCCGGTCGGCCTTGGGTCATGCTGCCGGTACTGGCCGACACCGGCCTCAAGGAATCGGTCGAGGGTACGCTCAATTATCAGGGCGAGCCTTACGCCACGCGCGCCATCCTCATCAATGCCGCCAATCCGGTGCGTCACTACTACCCGGATTCGCGCTGGAAGGAAATCCTCGCCCACAAGAACGTGGCGCTGGTGGTGGCCATCGATGTGCTGCCGTCCGACACCACTATGTATGCCGACGTGATACTACCCAACTCCACCTACCTGGAACGAGGCGAACCCAACGTCTACGGCAATGGCGTGAATCACGACCTGACCCTGGTAACCCGCTATCCGGCGATCGCGCCGCTGTATGACACGCGCGAGATGCCGGACATCCTGCTCAAGATTACCAACATCCTGTCCGGCAAGGATGATGCCTTCATGGATACCATCGAAAAGCTCACTGGCATGAACGCGGCCTCGGTCAGGGAGAAGATGGCGAAGAAGATCAAGGACGGCGTGAAAAGTCCCTTCTCGGCCGCCTGCCGCGAGGTCGCCTTCGATATGGCCGCCAAGGAGGCGGGCATCACCGCGCCGCAGCTCGATGCCGCGTTCAGGCAGAAGGGCGTCTACCTAGTCGAGTCCAAAGATCGCCTGCTGGAACGCGCTGCCATGCCGCGTAAGTTGCCCATGCCCACGGACAGCGGCCGGGTGGAGTTCTACTCCGGCCTGTTCGACGGTCTGCGCAAGATGGGCGGCACGGCGCCGAACTTCAGCGTGCTGGCCACCCACATCCCGGCCGAGTGCCGACCGGGCGCCACCAGCATCCTGGCCGACGACGAGTTCTACTTTACCTATGGCAAGGCGCCCACGGTGTCCTACGCCTCCACCAACAGCAACAACCCGGTGCTGGCAGCCATCAATCAATTCAAGAAGGACATCTACACCACCGCCTGGATCCATCCAGCGCGCGCGTCCTATCTGGGCATTGTCGACGGCGATCCTATCCGCATCACCAACAGCCTCACCGGCCAGGCCGCTGACGGTCACGCTCATGTCACACGGCTGATCCACCGGGAAGCCATGTTCCTGTATTCCTGTTTCGGCGCCGAGAACCCGGCCCTGACCCGCTCAGTCGGGGTCGGTACCGCCACCAGCAAGCTGATCCCGTACTCAGTCGAGCCGGTGGTAGCAGGTTTCCGTTCCCAGGAATTCACCGTGCGCATCAAGAAAATTACGCAGAAGAAAGGAGCCACGACATGACACGCTATGCCATGGTCATAGACTTGAACACCTGTGTCGGCTGCAACGCCTGTATGGCCGCTTGCGCCATGGAAAACCAGACGCCGGTATGGAAGAACAAATGGCGCACCTATGTGCATGACAAGGAGATCGGCATGGCCGAGCAGGTGCGCCGGCGCTTCTTCCCGCGCCTGTGCAACCACTGTTCCAACCCGCCCTGCATGACGGTCTGTCCGACCGGTGCGACCTATCAGCGAGCGGACGGCATCGTCATGATCGATCCGGAGCGCTGCATGGGTTGCCGCGCCTGCGCCATGGCCTGTCCCTACGACGCCCGCTACGAGGTGTCCTATCACGACATCAAGGAAGGCCGCGCCTTTTATGGCGAGGAGGAACTACAGCGCGACTCGCCCGGCATGGACAAATGTTCGTTCTGCGCCCATCGGGTGGACAAGGGCCTGAAGCCGGCCTGCGTCGAGACCTGCGTCGGCTCGGCCCGCCTGTTCGGCGACCTGGACGACCCCAACGATCCGGTGGCGCAAGTGGTGGCCAGCGGCGCGGCGCAGCCTCTGATGGCCTATCTGGGCACCCGGCCCAATGTCTATTACATCAACGATATGAAGCGAAGGGGCTGACATGGAAACCATGACCTATTCGACCCAGGATATCTGGACCTGGTGGCTGGCCGCCTACTTGTATTTCGGCGGTCTCGGGGCGGCGACGCTGTCCATCACCTTTCTCACCGACATGTACTGCCGGGCCAACCCGCGCCTGGTGCTCTGGGGCGCCATCTCTGGCGTGGGGATGCTGGCCTTGAGCTCACTGGTGCTGTTCGGCCACCTGCTGCACCACGTCGCGGTGATCTACGTGATTAACCCCATGGTGTTGTTTCAAGAGCCGCAGGCCTGGATCGCCTGGGGCACCCAGTTCATCCTGTGGATGATGGTCTGGGGCACGCTCTACGCCGTGCCTTACATGCGCGAGTCGCCGGCGTTCCTGCGCTTGCCGCTGCTGGGGACGTTGCTGCAGACCCGGTTCGCAATCTGGTTGTCCGGCTGCTGCCAAAAACGGCGACGCATCGTCGGCTGGCTCGCCACCATCAACGGCATCGGCACCGCGGTATATACCGGCTTGGTGATCCAGTCCTTCCCCGCCGTGGCGCTTTGGCACAATCCGGGCGTCCCCCTGCTGTTCACCGTGTCGGCCTTTTCGACCGCGTTTGCCTATCTGCTGATTGTGCTGTACCTGGGCAAACCCAGCGAGCATCACGAGCTACTGACCCGCCGCTATGAGCTGTTCGACCTGATCCTGATCGCCACCGAGCTGGTGATCCTGTTCTCGTTCTTCAACTACACCCTGTCCGGGTCTGAATCGGGCTACCGCTCGGCGCAATTGCTGTGGCACGACATGGGTTGGCTGGTTGGCTTCATGGGCCTTGGCCTGATCGTGCCTTTCCTGCTGAACCTCAAGGGCGTGGTAAAAGGTTGGAGCACCAGCATCCCCACCATAGCGGCCTCGGTCTTGGTGCTTATCGGCGGCTATCTACTGCGTCACTACTTCATGTACACGGGCGTCTATGCCTACCCGTGGTGAACGCCTGCGCTTCCTTGCCGGCTTGCTGGCGGCGCCCAACGAAGGCGCCCTGGCGATACTCGGCGAGTTGACCGGTGGTTTCCCCTGGCTGGCGGATGCGCAGCGCGAGCTGGCGGCGATGGCCCTGGATGAATGGCAGGCGGAACACGGCCGGCTGTTCATCAACGGCCATCCCCATACGCCGTGCCTGCCTTTTCAGTCGGCGCAACTGGACCGCATGATGCCCGGACCGTCAACCGCCGCGGTCGCCACCTTCTACCGTGACTTGGGCCTGGCGGCGGACGATGTCGCGCCCGACTACCTGGGCGCAATGCTCGAATGCGCCGCCTACCTTGCCGAGACGCCCCAAGCGCAGGAAAAGGAACGGGCCATCTGGAGCGAGCACCTGCTGCGCTGGCTGCCGCGCTACGCCGAGACCTTACAGAGCGAAAGCCGGCTTCAACTCTATCGCGGCCTGGGCGGCGAGCTGACCGCCCTGTGCCGTGAAACCGGCCATGTCTGAGTGGCAGCTCGGCAGCTTCGCAGGGCTGGACGACCGGGCCCTGGCAGAGGCCGTGGTCGCCCGCTTCCAAGCCATCCGCGACGACAACTTTACCGACAACCCGGACATCAACCCTACGCTCGGCATCGAGGTGCGCGCGCTGCGCCGGCTGGACGGCTGGCGCATCTTTCTGATCCTCACACCCTGGATGCTGGCGCGCATCTTCCTGGCCGAGCGTGATCCGGGTATGACTATCGCCCGCGAATGGCAAGCCGCAGCACGGACCGATGCGCCTTATGTGGTGATTGGCCCGGCCCTAAAGCTGACCCTTGTCGGCGGTGACCAACTAGCCCACCTCAACTATGACCGTTCATTGGGCCATTACCTCGTTCAGCCGCTGGTGCAAACGATGGACAAATTCACTTCCGCCGATGCCGTGTTCCAGGCCTGGAACGAGGTCATCGCCACCCGCCAGCGGGTGATGGAAGAACAACAACGGGACTGCCCGTGGCAGAGGGAACTGTCACGGCGCGAGTTCTTCACCCGCTTCCCTGGACGAAAGGCCTGAAGTGGCGTGGACGTTGTGCTGGCCATAGAAAACACCCCGGATCGAAAAATATAGTTGCCTTGATGCGTTGCCGTATATAGAATCCGCACCTCTTTAGGCGCGTAGCTCAGCTGGTTAGAGCATCACCTTGACATGGTGGGGGTCGTTGGTTCGAGTCCAATCGCGCCTACCAGCATTTTGAAAGCCAGGCCCAGCCTGGCTTTCTTTATTTGTGGGGTTAGTGACATGCTTGTCATCCGTCTTCCCGATGGTTCCGAGCGCACGTTTGCCGCGCCGGTCACCGTGGCCCAGGTGGCGGCCGATATCGGCGCCGGTCTGGCTCGCGCCACACTGGCTGGCAAGGTTAACGGCCAACTGGTCGATGCCGCCTTCCTGATCGAGCACGATAGTGAGTTGGCCATTGTTACCGACAAGGTTGCCGATGGTCTCGATCTGATTCGTCATTCCACCGCTCACCTTATGGCCTACGCGGTGAAGCAACTGTTCCCCGAGGCACAGGCGACCATCGGCCCGGTGATCGAGGACGGTTTTTATTACGACTTTGCCTTCAAGCGCCCCTTTACCCCGGAAGACCTGGCGGCCATCGAGAAACGCATGGCCGAACTTGCCAAGCAAGACATCCCAATCACCCGCGAGGAATGGGATCGCGACGCCGCAGTCAAGTTCTTCGAGTCGATCGGCGAGCGGTACAAGGCCGAGATCATCGGCGCCATTCCGGCCGGTCAGACCATTTCGTTGTACCGCGAGGGCGCCTTCGTTGACCTCTGCCGCGGCCCGCATGTGCCATCGACCGGCAAGCTCAAGGTCTTCAAGCTGATGAAGGTGGCCGGCGCCTATTGGCGTGGCGACTCGAAGAACGAGATGCTGCAACGCGTCTATGGCACCGCCTGGGCGAACAAGGATGATCTGGCCGCCTATCTGCACCGTCTGGAAGAGGCGGAGAAGCGCGATCACCGGCGGCTCGGCAAGCAGCTCGATCTGTTTCACTTGCAGGAAGAGTCGCCGGGGATGGTGTTCTGGCACCCGCACGGCTGGACACTCTGGCAGGAGGTCGAACAGTACATGCGGGGCAAGTTCCGCGAGTATGGCTATGACGAGGTCAAGACCCCGACGATCATGGATAAGTCGCTGTGGGAGAAGTCCGGTCACTGGGAAAACTACCGCGAGAACATGTTCACTACCGCGTCTGAGAATCGTGATTACGCGGTGAAGCCGATGAACTGTCCCGGCCATGTGCAGATTTTCAACCATGGTCTGCGATCCTACCGTGATCTGCCGCTGCGCCTGGCTGAGTTCGGTTCCTGTCACCGCAACGAGCCGTCCGGCGCTCTGCACGGACTGATGCGGGTGCGCGCCTTTGTCCAGGATGACGCTCACATCTTCTGTACCGAAGAGCAGATTCAGCCCGAGGTGTCGGCATTCATCAAGATGTTGCAGGTGGTCTATGCCGACTTCGGCTTTACCGATGTCCTGGTCAAGTTGTCGACCCGGCCAGATAAACGGGTCGGTTCCGACGAAACCTGGGACAAGGCTGAGGCCGGGCTGGCCGCCGCGCTCGACCAGAACGCGCTGAAGTATGACCTGCAACCGGGCGAGGGCGCCTTCTACGGTCCCAAGATCGAGTTCACCCTAAAGGACTCGATCGGTCGGCTGTGGCAGGTCGGTACCATCCAGCTCGACTTCAACCTGCCAGTGCGCCTGGGTGCGGAGTATGTCGCCGAGGACAACACCCGCAAGTCGCCGGTGATGCTGCACCGGGCCATCCTCGGTTCGCTGGAGCGCTTCATCGGCATCCTGATCGAGCATTACGCCGGCAACTTCCCGCTCTGGCTGTCGCCGGTGCAGGCAGTGGTGTTGAACATTAGCGAAGCTCAGACCGACTATGCCGTTCAGATAACTGAAGCGCTCAACAAACAAGGCTTCAGGGCGGTTTCGGACTTGAGAAACGAGAAGATTACCTATAAAATCCGCGAGCACTCGATGCAACGAGTTCCTTATCAACTGGTTATCGGCGACAAGGAACGCATGGAGAACAAGGTGGCTGTGCGCGTTCGAGGCGGTGAAGACCTTGGCCAGATGAGTCTGGACGAGTTTATTGCCCGCATGAAAGCTGAAATGCGGAATTGATTCGAAGCGTCGGCTGAACAGGGAGCGGAAAACCGCTCCCTAAGTTTTTTGAAGGGGATTTGAGCATCGCACTCGAAAAGGAAATGCGGATAAACGGCGAGATTGACGCGCCGCAGGTTCGTTTGGTGGCCGATGATGGCGAGCAGTTAGGCATCGTCGGTATTCGGGAAGCCTTGAGCAAGGCGGAGGAAGCCGAGCTCGATCTGGTGGAGATCGCCCCCTTGGCGGTTCCGCCGGTCTGTAAGGTCATGGATTATGGCAAGTACAAATACCATGAACAGAAGAAGCTGCATGAGGCGCGACTGAAGCAGAAGCAGGTCCAGGTCAAGGAAGTGAAGTTTCGTCCGGGCACGGACGAGAATGACTACCAGATCAAGCTGCGCAACATGACTCGTTTCCTTGACGATGGCGATAAGGTGAAAGTGACCCTGCGCTTTCGCGGCCGTGAGATGGCCCATCAGGAATTGGGCATGGTCCAGCTCAAACGAGCTGAGGCCGATCTGGCGGAGCTGGGCGTGGTTGAGCAGTTTCCCAGGCTGGAAGGCCGTCAGATGGTGATGGTGTTGGCCCCCAAGAAGAAGAAATGATGTAAGCGCGGTGAAAAAGCCGCGAAGATTTCAGAGGTTGGCGTTGCCTCTTGATGTTCAGCGCCGAATACGTGCTTTCAGGTTGATCAAGCGTCCCCGGTGGGGACCACCTGGCAGCATCAAATGAATGGAGCAATACATGCCCAAGATGAAGACCAAGAGCGGGGCGGCCAAACGCTTCCGCGTGCGTGGTAGCGGCAGCATCAAGCGTTCGCACGCCTATCGGCGCCACATCCTTACCAAAAAGACCACCAAGAGCAAGCGTAACCTGCGCGGCATGGAAACGATCGACGCGGCGGATATCGGCCGTGTTCGCGCCATGATGCCCTACGCATAAGGAGAAACGAAAATGCCTAGAGTTAAACGTGGTACTACTGCGCGCGCCAGCCACAAGAAGGTTTTAGCCGCAGCCAAGGGTTTTCGTGGCCGTCGCAACAACGTCTTTCGGGTCGCCAACGAAGCGGTGATGAAGGCCGGCCAATACGCTTATCGCGACCGCCGGCAAAAGAAGCGTCAGTTCCGTCAACTGTGGATCACCCGTATCAATGCCGCCGTGCGTGGCTTGGGTATGACCTACAGTCAGTTCATGAACGGCATGAAGAAGGCCGAAATCGACATCGATCGCAAGGTTCTGGCCGACATGGCCGTGTTCGATCAGGCCGCCTTCGCCAAGGTGGCGGAGCAGGCCAAGGCCAGCCTGGGCGTCTAATCGCGCACCAAGCCCCGGCGACATAAAGTCGCCAGAGAAGGGAGGCCTCTGGTGCCTCCCTTCGCATTTCCGGAAAGCGTTTCGGCATGAAACTGGAAGATACCCTGACACCCGATGATATTTTAGACTCGGCGCGGCGCGATTTTGCCGCCGCCGCCACGCTGCCGGCGCTGGAGCAGGCCAAGGCCCGATTCCTGGGCAAGAGCGGCGCCATTACCGAGCAGATGAAGGCTTTGGCTGGCCTGCCGCCCGAACAACGCAAGGAGGCAGGCGCCCGCATCAACCAGATCAAGGATCGGGTCGAGGCCTTGCTGAAAGCGCGCCGCGAGGCCATCCAAACCGAGGAACTCAGCCGCCAGTTGGCGGCCGAGTCGCTTGACGTTACCTTGCCTGGCCGCAGCCTTGGCCTGGGCGGCGCCCACCCGGTCAGCCTGACCCTGAAACGGATTGAGAAACTGTTCGCCTCGATCGGCTTCGAGGTCGCCGATGGTCCCGAGATCGAGACCGACTTCTACAATTTCACCGCCCTGAATATCCCGGAAAATCATCCGGCCAGGGCCATGCACGACACCTTTTATCTGGCCGACGGCAAGTTGCTGCGTACTCATACCTCGCCGGTGCAAGTGCATTACCTACAGGATAACCCGCCGCCCATACGCATCATTGCGCCCGGCCGGGTTTATCGTTGCGATTCCGACGTGACCCATACGCCCATGTTTCATCAGGTCGAAGGCTTGTGGGTGGACGAGACGGTCAGCTTCGCCGATCTGAAAGGCGTGCTGGCCGATTTCATGGTCAACTTCTTTGAGCGGGATAACTTGCCGGTGCGCTTCCGTCCGTCTTTCTTTCCCTTCACCGAGCCATCGGCTGAGATGGACATTGGCTGCGTCATCTGCGGCGGCGCCGGCTGCCGGGTCTGCTCGCATACCGGCTGGCTGGAGGTGCTCGGCTGCGGCATGGTGCATCCCAATGTCTTCGGCCATGTCGGTATCGATACCGAGCGCTGGCAGGGCTTTGCCTTCGGTCTGGGCGTCGAGCGCCTGGCGATGCTGCGCTATGGTGTTGACGATCTCAGGTTGTTCTTCGAGAACGACCTGCGCTTCCTGAAACAATTCGCTTAAGAGGGCCGCCATGCAATTCTCCGAAGCCTGGCTGCGCAGCCTGGTCAACCCCAAGCTGAATACCGCCGAACTCTGCCATCTGGTCACCATGGCCGGCCTAGAGGTTGAGGCCGTCGAAGCGGTCGCACCGCCCTTCAGCCAGGTTGTGGTGGCTGAAATATTGACCGCCGAGCGGCATCCCGACGCCGACCGCCTTCAGGTCTGCACGGTTGATGTCGGCGCCACCGAGCCGCTTGCCATCGTCTGCGGCGCGGCCAATGCCCGTGCCGGTCTCAGGACCGCCTGCGCCATGATCGGTGCCGAGCTGCCCCACGATTTCAAGATCAAACAGGCCAAGGTACGCGGTGTCGCATCCTTCGGTATGCTCTGCTCGGCCAAGGAACTGGGCATCGCCGAGGCCGCCGATGGCGTCATGGAACTGCCGGCCGATGCGCCCGTGGGCATGGACCTGCGCGCCTATCTGGACCTGGACGACCAGCTCATCACCCTCAAACTGACCCCCAATCGGGGCGATTGTCTATCGGTTCAGGGTGCTGCCCGCGAGGTGGCGGCGATCTCGGGCACGGCGGCTCAGCCGGTCGATTGCACGCCAGTGGCGGCGACCATCGCCGATACCCTGGCCGTTAACATCGAGGTGCCAGATGCCTGCCCGATCTACTGTGGTCGGGTTATCAAGGGCATCGATCCGACGGCCCGGACGCCCGAATGGATGGCCCGCCGGCTGCAACGCAGCGGTGTTAGAACCCTCCATCCGGTGGTTGACGTGACCAACTATGTCCTGCTCGAACTGGGCCAGCCCATGCACGCCTTCGACCTGGCCAAGATCGCCGGCAGCATCCATGTGCGCCATGCCATCGCCGGTGAAAAGCTGGCCTTGCTGAATGATCAGACTATCGAGTTGACCCTCGGCTCCGTGGCCATTGCTGACCATAATGGGGCGCTGGCTCTGGCTGGCATCATGGGTGGCGCGACCAGCGCGGTGTCGACGGCCAGTACCGATATTTTTCTGGAGGCGGCCCACTTTACGCCGGCCGCCATGGCCGGGCGGGCGCGCAGTTATAGCCTGTCGACCGATTCCTCGCACCGCTTCGAGCGCGGCGTCGACCCACTGTTACCGCCCCCGGCGATGGAACGAGCGACCCAGTTGATACTCGCTATTTGCGGCGGCCAGGCGGGGCCGGTCAGCAAGGTTGGCGGGGCGCCGGCCCAAGCCGTGGCCATTGCTTTCCGTCCGGAACGGGCGCGGCGTTTGCTCGGCATGGCCATTTCGGATGCCGAGATGAACGCTATATTTGACCATCTTGGCCTGGCCGTGGTCAGGCAGGGCGAGACGTGGCAGGTGAGTGCGCCCAGCTACCGGTTCGATCTGGCGGTGGAAGTCGACCTGATCGAGGAGATCGCCCGCATCAAGGGCTATGACAACATACCGGCTACTCGTCCGAAGGCCGCTGCGGCCATGCACCCACGGCCAGAACAGCAACGTGGCGCCGACGAATTCAAGACCAGGCTGATGGCTCTGGGTTATCAGGAAGTCGTCACCTACAGCTTTATCGACCCCAGACAGCAGCGTATGGCCATGCCCGACGCCGAGCCGATCGCCCTGGTCAACCCGATCGCCAGCCAGATGGGCGTGATGCGCGGCAGCTTGATTCCCGGCCTGCTGCAAACCCTGAGCTACAACCTCAACCGCGGACAGGAACGGTTGCGTATCTTCGAGCTGGGCCGCTGTTTTCTGAGTACCGAGCACGGTGCCCAGCCGATTCGGCTGGGTGGCCTGGCCTATGGCTCGGCGCATCCGGAACAGTGGGGCGAGCCGACCCGTGCCAATGATTTCTATGACCTCAAGGCCGACCTGGATGCCTTGCTCTGGCCTACCGTCGCCCACTATGAGCCGGGCGAGCACGCGGCGCTGCATCCCGGTCAAACCGCCCGCCTGATTCTGGATGGTCAAACCATCGGCTGGTTGGGCGCCTTGCATCCCAAGTGGGCAACCGAGTTGAATCTTAATCGTCCGGCCATCCTGTTCGAACTGGACTGGGCCAACCTGGCCGCCCGGCCATTGCCTCGTTATCGCGGCGTTTCCCGCTTCCCTGCTGTGCGCCGCGACATTGCGATACTGGTCGATAGCGGGCACTCAGTCGGCCAAATACTGGATACCGTGTACGCCAATATACCCAGGCTAGTTACTGACTTTGTCTTGTTCGACGTGTACCAGGGACAGGGCGTGCCAACAGACAAAAAAAGCCTTGCTTTCAAGATGTTGTTACAAGATACTGAGAAAACGCTTACGGATTCTGAGATCGAAGGCGCGGTGGCGGCGGTGCTGAACTTGCTGGCCGCGCGATTCGGTGCCGTATTGCGCGCTTAGTTAGTAGCGACCCTGAGACAAAACGATGACTATGACCCTGACCAAGGCCGAACTGGCCAGTCTTTTATTTGACAATGTTGGCCTGAATAAACGCGAAGCCAAGGAAATGGTGGAGTCTTTTTTCGAGGAGATTCGCGATGCACTGGAAAAGGGCGACAGCGTGAAATTATCTGGCTTTGGCAATTTCCAGTTGCGGGAAAAACCGCAACGCCCTGGCCGCAACCCAAAAACGGGCGAGGAAATGCCTATTTCCGCCCGGCGCGTGGTGACTTTCCACGCCAGCCAGAAACTCAAGGCCATGGTGGAAATGGTCCATGCCGGACCCACAGATCAACAGCAATAACCTGCCGCCCATCCCGCCCAAGCGTTACTTCACGATCGGCGAAGTAAGCGAATTGTGCGCGGTGCGGCCCCATGTGCTGCGCTATTGGGAGCAGGAGTTCAGCCAACTCAAGCCGGTCAAGCGACGCGGTAACCGGCGCTATTACCAGCACCACGAGGTTATGCTCATTCGGCGTATTCGCCAGTTACTTTATGAGGAAGGCTTCACCATCATCGGCGCCCGTAATCGACTCATGCAGGAAGGCGATGCCGGGACGCTGCCGATGCCGACATCGGTAACGCCCAAAGCAGAAGCAATATCCGCCGATCTGATCGCCATCAAGCGCGAGCTTGATGAAATCATCGCGCTGCTGAAATCCTGACCACTCCAACGTGACCACTCCAACGTTTCTTTTTCCTGCCTACACGGCTATAATTCGCCGCTCGTCGGGGCGTAGCGCAGCCTGGTAGCGCACCTGCATGGGGTGCAGGGGGCCGGAGGTTCAAATCCTCTCGCCCCGACCATTACAAACAGTGACTTACCAGGGTCATAAAGCATGAAAGCCAGCTAACCAAGCTGGCTTTTTTGTTTTTGATCCGCCTCTGTGGTGAGCTTCCCGCGAAATTTCGTCTTCCAAGAGATGGGGTATAACGCCCCGGTAAATCGGAAGGAGAAACGAAGTTGAAGAAGATACCGAAGCAGGAATACACCGCTGAGTTCAAGGAACTGTTGGTGAAACGCGTGAAGGCGGGCCAGCGCGTTGGAACCGTGGCCCGGGAACTGGGGCTGATCGAGCAGACGCTGCGCAATTGGGTAAAGGCGGCAGCGACCGGCAAGCTGAATGGGCCAGGCAGCAAGATGGTCACGCCGGAGCAGATGGAACTCTCCCAGGTGCGAGCGGAGAATATCCGGCTCAAGCGGGAGAACGAAATCCGGGCACGCCACAAGCGGCGCTTCAAGGCCACGACGGACTCTAAACACTCGCTGCCGGTGGCGCCGAACCTGCTGGCCAGGGACTTCACACCGGCGAAACAGAATCAGGTCTGGACCGCCGACATGACCTACATCTGGACCGACGAGGGCTGGCTCTATCTGGCCGTGGTCCTCGATCTGTTCAACAGGGAAGTCGCCGGCTGGTCGATCAAGCCACGAATGACAGCGGACATCGTGATTGCTGCGCTGACCATGGCGTGGTTCCGCAAGAAGCCCGCGCCGGGGCTGATCCATCACGCCGACCGGGGAAGCCAGTATGCGAGCCACGCCTTTCAGGCGCGGCTGGAAGAGTACGGGATGGTCTGCTCGATGAGCCGCAAGGGGAACTGCTGGGACAATGCCCCCTCGGAGAGCTTCTTCAACAGCTTGAAGAATGAGTGGGTGCATGGCACCCGCTACAGTACGCGGGCCGCAGCGGAGACCGAACGGTTCGACGACATCGAACCGTTCTACAACTGGACGAGCCCGAATTTGAATCCGCGGGACATTATTACTTTGCGCTAACAGGAAAAGACTGGGCCTGTGATGCCGGCTGGACATCGGATAAAATGGGCAGCCAGGATAAGCACATAACGACTGCCGATCTACATGCACGACAATCTAGTCGAAATTCGCGGGCTGCATTTTGCCTACGGCAGCCGGCCTATCCTGAGAGGTGTTGATCTAACTGCCCGCCGTGGCCAGGTCATCGCCATCATGGGGAGTTCCGGTTGCGGCAAGACTACCTTGTTGCGCCTGATCGGCGGTTCCATCCGTTCGACTCAGGGCAGCGTCGAGGTCGAGGGTCAGGATGTGGCCGGGTTGGACCAGAATGGCCTGTATCGCCTGCGCCGCCGGATGGGTATGTTGTTCCAGTTTGGCGCCCTGTTTACCGATATGTCGGTGTTCGACAATGTGGCCTTTCAGTTGCGCGAGCACACCAATTTGCCCGAGCCGATGATCCGCGATCTGGTGTTGATGAAGCTGAACGCGGTCGGTTTGCGCGGTGCCCATGACCTGATGCCGGCCGAACTCTCCGGCGGTATGGCCCGCCGGGTGGCCCTGGCGCGGGCCATCGCCCTCGACCCGATGCTGATTATGTATGACGAGCCCTTTGCCGGACTGGACCCGATCTCGCTCGGGGTGACCGGCAACCTGATCCGGCGTCTGACCGACACCCTGGGCTTGACCTCGATTGTGGTCACGCACGATGTTCAGGAGTCGCTGAAGATGGTCGATTACGTCTATTTCATCTCCGAGGGCGTGGTTGAGGCGCGGGGTACGGCGGCCGAGATCAAGTCTTCCGGCTTGCCTTTCGTGCATCAGTTCGTCCATGGCGAGGAGGACGGCCCGGTGCCTTTCCATTATCCAGCCGAGCCGTATGGCGTCGATTTGGGGCTGAATCATGCTTGATGGAGTGCGCAAACTGGGCCGCCAAACGATAGACGGCGTCTGGCGCCTGGGCGTGGCGATGAGGTTTTTCATGCTGACCCTGCTGCATTCGGGGATTTGCCTGCGCCGTCCGCAATTGGTCATACGCGAGATTTTTACCGCTGGGGTGTTGTCGCTCATTATCATTGTGATATCCGGCCTGTTCGTTGGCATGGTGCTGGGCTTGCAGGGCTATGAAACCTTGCAGAAATACGGTTCCGAATCGGCGCTGGGCTCTCTGGTGGCGCTGTCGTTGGTGCGCGAGCTGGGTCCGGTGCTGGCCGCGCTCTTGTTTGCCAGCCGGGCTGGCTCGGCGATCACTGCCGAGATTGGCTTGATGAAGGCGACGGAGCAGATCGCCGCCATGGAAATGATGGCGGTGGACCCCATCGCCCGAGTGGTGGCGCCCCGCTTCTGGGGCGCGCTGATCTCCATGCCCTTGTTGGCGGCGATGTTCTCGGCCATGGGAATATTCGGCGGCTATCTGGTTGGCGTGGTATTGATCGGCGTCGATGAGGGTTCGTTCTGGTCGCAGATGCAGGCGGCCGTGGATTTTCGCCAGGACATCCTCAACGGCGTTTTCAAGAGCGGGGTATTTGGCGTCGCGGTGACGGTCATCGCCCTGTTCGAGGGTTACGCTGCCCCGCCCACGGCGGAAGGTGTGTCGAGGGCGACGACCCGTACCGTGGTGACCTCCAGCCTGGCCATCCTGGCGCTGGATTTTGTGTTAACGGCATTTATGTTCCGTGGAGCTTGAAAAATGGAGCGGACTACTCTGGATTTGTGGGTCGGACTTTTCGTGTTGGCGGGCATCGGAGCCCTGGTGTTCCTGGCCCTCAAGGTAGGCAATGTCGGGGCCTTTGATACCAACAAGACCTATGCCATAACGGCCAATTTCAACAATATCGGCGGTTTGAAGGTGAAGGCGCCGGTCAAGAGCGCCGGCGTGGTGGTCGGCCGGGTGGCTGAAATCCGCTTCAACACCGCGGACTATGAAGCCGAAGTAGTGTTGAATATCGGTTCGGTCTACAAATTCCCCAAGGACACCAGCGCCGCGATCATGACCTCGGGCTTGCTCGGCGAGCAATACATCGCACTGGAAGCCGGCGCCGACGACAAGATGCTGGCCCAGGGCGATACCTTGAAGATTACCCAGGGTGCGGTGGTGCTGGAGAACCTCATCGGCCAATTCATCTATGGCAAATCCGGCGAGGCCGGCAAATCGGCTGCCCCGGCTCAGTAAGGATGTACCTATTTTCGCGAAGAACTGGCAGCCACCGGATCGGTCATACCGATACGATTAACGTCATCAAGGCAACAAGAACATGAAACGAACCTGGATTTATTTGTCACTCGCTCTGTCGCTGGTCTATTCCTTGCAGGTAGGGGCTGAAACGGCGCCGGATGTTCTGGCACGCAACACCAGTAATGAGGTGGTGCGCATCGTCAAGCAGGACCCGGATATCAAGAACGGTCAGGGCCGCAAGATCGATGCCTTGGTCGAGGCCAAGATACTGCCCCATTTCGACTTCGAGCAGATGACCCGGATGGCCGTGGCGCGCAACTGGAACAAGGCGACGCCCGAGCAGCAGGCCCGTCTGGTCCAGGAGTTCAGAACCTTGTTGGTGCATACCTATGCCGCGTCCATCGCCAGCGTCGCTGAGTACAGGATTGATTTCAAACCCTTGAAAATGGCGGCCGGCGATAGCGATGTCGTGGTCAACACCCAGGTCAGCAAGCAAGGCGCGGCGCCGGTCACCATCGACTATCGCATGGAGAAGCAAGGCTCAACCTGGAAGGTGTACGACGTGATGGTCGACAACGTCAGCCTGGTGACCGTCTATCGCGGCAGTTTCAACTCCGAAGTGCGGCGCTCCGGAATCGACGGCCTGATCCAGGCCCTGGCGCGCCGCAACAAGCCATTGGGCAGCTAGGCGTCATGCGGGTAGAGAACGGCATCGCCTATCTCGAAGGCGACCTGACCCTCGATCAGGCGGTGCGCTTCATGGAAGAGGGCGAGCGACTGCTGGCCGGCGGCGTGACGGTATTCGATCTGTCTGGCCTTGGCCAGGTAGACTCCGCCGCGCTCAGCCTGTTTCTCAACTGGCGCCGGTCGGCGCTGGCGCAGGGGCGGGCGATCGGGTTCAAGAACACCCCCGCCAGTCTCTTGAACTTGGCAAAGTTGTACGGTGTTGCTGAACTGGTCAATCTGATCTGATGCCTCCGGCGATACGCCTGCGCGCCCTGGATAAGCGCTACCCGGCCGTCCATGCCTTGCGCGCTGTCGATCTGGAGGTGGCCCAAGGTGATTTCTTTGCCTTACTGGGCCCGAACGGTGCCGGCAAGACCACGCTCATCAGCCTGCTGGCCGGACTGGCCAAACCTACCGGCGGCACGGCTGAAGTGATGGGCTTCGACGTGGTCCAGCACTATCGCGAGGCCAGAAGCCGTCTCGGTGTGGTACCGCAGGAGCTGGTCTACGATGCCTTTTTCACCGTTCGCGAGATGCTGCGTTTTCAATCTGGCTACTTCGGTCTTGCCCATAACGATGCCTGGATCGACGAATTGCTGGACAACCTCAGCCTGGCTGACAAGGCGAACACCTATACCCGCACCTTGTCCGGCGGCATGAAACGCCGTTTGTTGGTGGCTCAGGCCTTGGTCCATAAACCGCCGGTCATCGTTCTGGACGAGCCGACGGCCGGGGTCGATGTCGGCCTGCGGCAATCTCTATGGGCATTCATCCGTCGTCTCAACGGCGAGGGTCACACCATCATGCTGACCACCCATTACCTGGAAGAGGCCGAGGCCTTGTGCGAGCGCGTGGCCATGCTCAAGGACGGCCGGGTGGTTGCCCTGGATCGCACCGCCAACCTGCTCCGGACCGGCGCCGAGCGGCGTCTGGAGTTGCGGTTGACGCCGGCGGTATTGCCGGAATCATTGTCTGGACGGTTTATCGAGCGGCGGGGTGAGCGCTTCGCGTTGGCCTTGCCGGACTATACCGAGCTGGAGAATGTGTTGGCGGAACTGCGCCGGGCCGACATCCGGATCGAGGAAATGGAGTTGCGTCAGGCCGATCTGGAAGATGTCTTCATGAAACTGACTGGCCAGGGTACATGAGCGGCATGTACGGCTTTCGGACCTTGCTCTACAAGGAAATCCTTCGCTTCTGGAAGGTGCTGCTCCAGACCGTGATGGCGCCGGTGCTGACGGCCCTGTTGTACCTGCTGATCTTTGCCAATGTTCTGGGGTCGCATGTCCAGGTCTATCCGGGGGTGAGCTATACCGCCTTCCTGATGCCCGGCCTGGTGATGATGTCGATCTTGCAGAATGCCTTTGCCAACGGCTCATCCAGCCTCATTCAGTCGAAGATGAACGGCAATATCGTGTTCGTGTTGTTGCCCCCTATCTCCAATTTCGAGTTCTTTGCCGCTTATCTGATCGCCTCCATCGTCCGTGGTCTGGTCGTTGGTCTCGGCGTTTTGCTGGTGGGTCTATTGTTCACCGAACTTAATTTGGCCCATCCGCTCTGGGTGCTGGCCTTTGGTGTTCTAGCGAGCGCAGCCTTTGCCGCCGTGGGCATCGTCGCCGGCATCTGGGCCGATAAGTACGATCACCTGGCCGGGGTGCAGAATTTCTTCATCATGCCGCTGACCTTCCTGTCCGGGGTGTTCTATTCCATCCATGCGCTGCCGGCGTTCTGGCAAACGGTTTCCCATTACAACCCGGTATTTTTCATGATCGATGGTTTCCGCTACGGCTTTCATGGCGTTTCCGATGTCGATCCCTGGCTTTCACTGGCCGTGGTGCTGCCGGCGGCCCTGATTTTGTCCTGGATTGCTTTGCAGCTTATCCGGAGCGGCTATAAACTCCGCAGTTGATTCACTAAGCGAACATCATGACCACACCCCAGCAAATCGAGACCTTGATCCGGGCCGGGCTGCCCTGCGATCATCTCCATGTGGAGGGCGCCGATGGCCGGCATTTTCAGGCCATCATCGTCAGCGCCAAGTTCAGCGGTCTAATGCGGGTCGCGCAACATCAATTGGTCTATCGGGCCTTGGGCGACGCCATGGATAGCGACATTCATGCCTTGACCATGCGGACTTTGACCCCCGAGGAATGGCAGGCTGAGAATGGATAAGCTGGTCATCCAGGGCGGTCAGAGACTATCTGGCGAGGTAGCCATATCCGGGGCCAAGAATGCCGCTTTGCCCATCTTGTGCGGGGCCTTGTTGACCGCCGAGCCGCTGGAATTGAGTAATGTACCGGACCTTAACGACATCGCCACCATGCTCAAGCTGCTTGAGCGCATGGGGGTCAAGGTCAGCCGCGAGGGCGCCAATGTCATGCTCGACGCCTCCGGTTTGAGCGACCCGGTGGCGCCATATGAAATGGTCAAGACCATGCGGGCGTCGATCCTGGTGCTCGGTCCGCTGGTCGGCCGCTGCGGCGAGGCGCGGGTCTCCCTGCCCGGTGGCTGCGCTATCGGCGCCCGGCCGGTGGACCAACACATCAAGGGCTTGCAGGCCATGGGCGCCGAGGTCCTGGTGGAACACGGTTATGTCCACGCCAAGGCGAGCCGGCTGCAAGGCGCTCGACTGTTCACCGATATGGTGACCGTCACCGGCACCGAGAACCTGATGATGGCCGCCTGCCTGGCCAAGGGCGAAACGGTGATCGAAAATGCCGCGCGGGAACCCGAGGTGGTCGATCTGGCCCAGTGTCTGATCGCCATGGGCGCCCGGATCTCCGGCGCCGGCTCCGACGTCATTCACATCGAGGGCGTGGACCGGCTGCACGGCGCCCGGCATCGCATCATGCCGGACCGGATCGAGACCGGCACTTTCCTGTGCGCCACGGCGGCCACCGGCGGCGAGGTGAGGCTGATCGGGACCTCCACTGGCTATCTGGATGCGGTCATCGACAAGCTTTTGGACGCCGGTTGCGACATTGTCGGCGACATGACGGCGGCCGGCGAGGCCATCGTCATCCGCGCCAGCGGTCGACTCAAGGCGATGTCGCTGCGCACCTCGCCTTATCCGGCCTTTCCGACCGACATGCAGGCCCAGTTCATGGCCATCAATTGCATCGCCGATGGCACGGCCATCATCCGTGAGACGATCTTCGAGAACCGTTTCATGCACGCGGTCGAGCTGATCCGTCTGGGCGCCGACATCAAGATTGACGGCAATACCGCGGTAGTCAAAGGCGTGACCAATCTACAGGGTGCGACCGTCATGGCCACCGACCTGCGCGCCTCTGCCAGCCTGGTCATCGCCGGTTTGGTGGCCGAGGGCGAGACCCACGTGGAGCGCATTTACCATCTTGACCGGGGTTATCAACACATTGAAGACAAGCTGACCGCAATCGGCGCCCGCATCAGAAGAGAATCCGAATGACCCCTGGTATTGCCATTCCCCAAGTAACCCTGGCCCTATCCAAGGGCCGTATCTTCGAAGAGACCTTGCCGCTGCTGGCGGCGGCGGGCATCACCCCGAACGAGAACCCGGAGTCCTCGCGCAAGCTCATCATCGGCACCAACCGGCCGGATGTGCGCCTCATCATCGTCCGCGCCTCCGATGTGCCGACCTACGTCCAATATGGCGCGGCCGATCTGGGTATCGCCGGCAAGGACGTGCTGATCGAACATGGCGGCGATGGGCTGTACCAGCCGGTGGATCTCAACATTGCCAAGTGCCGCATGATGGTGGCTACGCCGCTCGGTTTCGACTACCCGTCTGCGGTGCGGCGCGGCGCTCGGTTACGGGTGGCGACCAAATATACCCAGACCGCTCGGCTGCATTTCGCCGCCAAGGGCGTCCATATCGATCTGATCAAGCTATACGGCTCCATGGAACTAGCGCCGCTGGTCGGCCTGTCCGACGTGATTGTCGATCTGGTCTCAACCGGCAATACCTTGAAGGCCAATAACCTGGTCGCGGTGGAAGAGGTCATGGCGATCAGCTCCCGTTTGGTGGTCAATCAGGCGGCGATGAAATTGAAACACGACCTCATCCAGCCCCTCATCGAGACCTTCCGCAAGGCCGCCCTGGCCTGATCCGGCCGGCTATAATCCCGCTTTAGTCACTTGAACCCTGGTGCCAACATGCCCGTCGCTATCACTCGCCTCGATTCCACTCAGCCGGACTTTCAGGCCGCACTGAAAAAACTACTCAGCTTCTCGTCCGAGACCGACCGCAACGTATCCCAGACAGTTGATGAAATACTGACCGCCGTGCGTACCTGCGGCGATGCCGCCGTGCTCGAATATACGGCTCGTTTCGATCGCCTGAAGGTCGATAGCATGACCGCGCTGGAACTGCCCAAGGCGCATCTCGAAGCGGCCCTCAAAGGCCTGCCTTCGACCCTCGAAAAGGCCCTGCGAGCGGCCGCCGAGCGGGTGCGTGTCTACCACGAAAGACAGCTTCAGCAGACCTGGACCTATACCGAGGCCGACGGCACGGTGCTGGGCCAGCAAGTGACCGCGCTCGACCGCGTCGGTCTTTACGTGCCCGGCGGCAAGGCGGCCTATCCCTCGTCGGTGCTGATGAACGCGGTCCCGGCCAAGGTGGCCGGGGTGAAGGAGCTCATCATGGTGGTGCCGACCCCGGATGGCATCCAGAACGAACTGGTGTTGGCCGCCGCAGCCGTCTCTGGCGTCGATCGGGTGTTCACCATTGGTGGCGCCCAGGCGGTTGGGGCCATGGCCTACGGCACCGAGACCGTGCCCCAGGTCGACAAGATCGTCGGTCCCGGCAACGCCTATGTGGCCGAGGCCAAGCGCCGGGTGTTCGGCATCGTCGGCATCGACATGATCGCCGGACCGTCGGAAATCCTTATCGTCTGCGACGGCAAGACCAACCCGGACTGGATTGCCATGGACCTGTTTTCGCAGGCCGAGCACGACGAGCTGGCCCAGTCCATCCTGATCTCGCCAGACGCGGTCTTCCTGGACGCGGTCCAGGTCAGTATCGCCAAATTGCTGCCGACCATGCCGCGCATCGATGTGATCCGCACCTCGATCGCCAATCGCGGCGGCCTGATCCAATGTCGCGACCTCGACGAGGCCGCCGAGATCGCCAACGCCATCGCCCCGGAACACCTGGAACTGTCGGTCGCCGACCCGGACGCCATGTTGCCCAAGATTCGCCACGCCGGCGCCATCTTCATGGGCCGCAACACCTGCGAGGCGCTGGGCGACTACTGCGCCGGCCCCAACCATGTGCTGCCCACCTCACGCACGGCGCGCTTCTCATCGCCGCTGGGGGTGTACGACTTCCAGAAACGTTCCAGTCTGATCCACGTCTCCGATGCCGGCGCCAAGACTTTGGGCGAGATCGCCGCCGCGCTGGCCTATGGTGAAGGCCTGCAAGCCCACGCCCGTTCGGCGGAATATCGTATGGAGGGCTGATCGGTCTTGTCGAGGTAATTCGCCTGGCCATTTGTATCAATTTTGTAATACCTGTGCTTACAGGTAGTATCTGTTGGACACGGTGCTAGGTTTCTTAGCTTCGTTTGGGGTACCCTTATTCAAGGCGGTGCGCCATGCTAGGCTACCGTTCAAAAATTAAGTGCACCACTTCGAAATTGAAACCACATGAGGGATTCATCATGAGCAAACTACTCAGAACCATCCTGGCGGCCTCGGCCGCCTTGGGCGCCCTGGCTATTTCCACGCCCAGCCAGGCGATGTCGACCTACGCCCGGCAGACCGGCCAGGCCTGTTCATCCTGCCACTTCCAGCATTACCCGTTGCTGAACGAGTTCGGCCGCGCCTTCAAGGCCGGCGGCTATACCATGGGCGGCAAGCAAGGCCTGATCGATGGCGCAGGGCTGTCGCTGCCGGACGTCCTGAATGCCGGTATCGTCACCAAAATCCGTTATCAGAAATCCAACGGACCGACGGTTGACGGTACCCACACCACCAACAACGGCGAATTGCAATTCCCCGATGAATTGCTCCTGGAGTTGGGCGGCCGTATCAGCGAAAACATCGGTTTTCAGGCCGATCTGAGTTTGAAAAATGGCGGCGGCGATGTCGTCGATGGCATGAAAATCCCCTTCATCTACGATGTGGCCGGGTTTAAGGCGGGGGTCGTTCCCTTCACCACGGCCGGCCAGGGCTCGGCCTACGGCTTCGAGTTGCTGAATACCGGAGCGGCGCGTGGACAACGGATGGTCGAAGCGCGCAAGACCTTTTCCGCGCAGCAATACGTGGGAATGGGCGGCACTGCGGCTGAAGGCTTCGCCTTTGTCGGCAGCAACTCTCAGTTCTTTGCCAACCTGAGCAAGTGGTCGCCGCGTAGTGTAGGCGATAGTTCAGGTTCCCCGAGCGCGACTTATTTCCGGGTCGCCGCCACACCCACCTATGGTGACTGGGACCTGGGTGTCGGCCTGCAATCCTGGAGCGGACACGCAACCAATGCGGGTGGTGCTTCCGTCAACACCAAGGCCTTTGCCTTGGATGGCCAGGCGCAGGGCAAGGTTGGCGCCATGCCGTTGGGTGTTTACCTGAGCTATGCCAAGGCCGATGCCACCAATGGCGGGACGCCGAATCTATTTAATAGCAACCCCAATGCCAAGAAGTCCGCCAATATCGCGGCCGAACTGGGCGTGCTGCCCGGCAAGGCGACCGTGACCCTGGCCTATCGCAATGGCGATAACGGCAAGGCTGCGCATAATGGCGACAATTCCTGGATGATCGGCGGTTCATATCAGATCGTGCAGAACGTGCAACTGCAACTGAACCACGAGATGTTCTCCGGCAGCGCCTACGACGGCACCCCGGCCAACGGTGACCAGTTGACCACCCTGATGCTGTTCGCTTCGTTCTAAGCATTGCCCCGGCTTTGTGCCGGGGACACCAAGATGTAACCGAGGGGAAGCCCGTCACGGGTTTCCCCCCACCAGGATTTCAATATGAATTCAAATAAAGGCCGCGAGCTTCATCGGCTCCGGGGTAAATTAATTCAGGTCGCATCGCTAGGCCTGGTCATGCTGGGTTTGGCCGCATGTTCGAGCCTGTCGTCCATCTCCATGCCGTCCTTCAGCCTGACCGCTGCACCGCTTAAACTGGATCTCACCGCCAATCCCACGGCCGGTCAGATTGTGCATAGCAAACGCCCAGTCGTTTTGAGCATCGCCAAATATATCGATGCCAGGGCAACCCCCAATTCGGAAAAAATCGGTGACATCAGCTCGGCAGTCAATGACATGCTGGGTACTGAGTTACTGTTGCAAGACGTGGCCGGCACTGTGACCGGCGCAATGGAAAATCAGCTCCGCGCCAGCGGCTACCAGACCATTGTGGATACCGGCAAGCCTGCCGCCAATGCCGATTTCACTCTATCCGGCGCGGTCAAGGAATTCAGCTTGGACATCGCTGGTCGCGACGCTGTCGCCATCGCCGTGGAAACCACGTTGCGCGATGCGCGCAACGGCAGCGTTCTCTGGTCTGGCGTGGTAACTGAAAGGGCGGACCGCTTCGCCGGCGTCACCGGCAATAGCCGTAATTCGATTACCCGTTACCTCAGCGCCGCCCTGGCCAAGGTCTCGGGTAAGACCCGCGACGCACTCAGCGAGGGCATCGTTCAGGCCAGGCCCGACCTGTTCTACCAAGCCGCGCCGGCACGCCAATCGACCCCAGGAGTCACCGTGTTGGTGGCGCCTCCCGAACCCGCGCCAACCCCCCAGGCAGTCCCGCCGAGTACCCACGGCATGACCACCGGCCGCTTGGCCCTAGCCACGATGCCGTCCCGCGCCAAGGTGTATCTGGCAGATGTCTATTACGGCCTGACGCCCCTCACATTGGAACTGGAAGCTGGCATTTACACCCTGAATTTGAAACTCGATGGTTTCAAGACCGTGACCGAGAAGGTCTCGGTACGCAAGGGTGAAACCACGGAACTGGAAACGCGGTTCGAAAAATAACCATTGGCGGCTTCACGGGCGAAGCCGCCAGGAAGTAATGCCCGATGTCGGGTAGTTAGGCAGTACGATAAAAATCTCTCGCGCAACTATCGCCGCTCACTTTATGTGGGCGGTTTCTTTTTGTGCGATTAGCCGAGCCGTTCGGCCAGCGTCTTTTCCAGCTTGATCTGATCGACCGTAAAGTTGCGTATGCCTTCGGCTAGCTTCTCGGTGGCCATGGCGTCCTCGTTCAGCGCCCAGCGGAACTGGGTCTCGGTCATGGCTACCGGGCGGGGCAGAATGGCGCCGGTATAGTCCAGCCGGCGCGGCACAGGAGCGTCGCTGGTGGCCAGTTCGTCCATCAGTTTTGGACTGATGGTCAGCCGGTCGCAACCGGCCAAAGCCAATATCTCGCCGGTGTTGCGAAACGATGCGCCCATTACCGTGGTGGCGTAGCCGTGTTCCTTGAAATACTGGTAGATGGCCTGCACTGAGCGCACGCCGGGGTCGTCCTCGGGGGCAGGGCTGGCCTCGCCGCCGTGGGCGCGGCTCCAGTCGAAGATGCGACCGACGAAGGGCGAGATCAGGGTAACTCCGGCCTCGGCGCAGGCCACGGCCTGGCCGAAGCCGAACAGCAGGGTCAGGTTGCAGTGGATGCCTTCGCGTTCCAGAATTTCCCCGGCCCGGATGCCTTCCCAGGTGGAGGCAATCTTGATCAAGATGCGTTCGCGGCCAATGCCTGCTGCCTTATACATCTCGATCAGCCGGCGTGCCTTGGCGATGGTGGCGGCGGTGTCGAACGAGAGTCGAGCGTCGGCCTCGGTCGAGACCCGGCCGGGCACCCGTTTCAGTATCTCGACCCCGGCGTTTACCGCCAGCTTGTCGAGCGCGTCGGTTAATTGCTGTCGCCGGTCGCTGCTTTGGCCAAGCGCCCACGCCACAGCTTCGTCCAGCAGCGGCGCATAACGCGGCGAGGCGGCGGCCTTGAGCAACAGCGATGGGTTGGTGGTGGCATCTTCCGACTGGTGTTGGGCGATGGCCTCGATGTCACCAGTGTCGGCGACGATAGCGGTCATGGCCCGTAATTGTTCTAGCTGGTTGGGCATAGCGGGCTCCAGTATTTAGACAGAGAGGGCTTCCAGTGCGGCATGCTGTTCCATCCACTCGGATTCCAGTTGTTCCAGGTTTTTGGCTAGCGAGGCCTGTTCGAACGTGAGCTGTTTCAGTTCGTCCTTACGAGTATCGGCGTAGATTTCAGGGTCGGCAAGGTGTGCGTCGATCATGGCCTGGCGGGCGTTGTGCCGGGCCATCTGCTCTTCGAGTCGCTGGATGCGGGTCTCGACAGGTTTCTTTTGCGCCGCCAGACGTTGCCGGGCCTCGGCCTCCAGCCGTTTTTGTTCCTTCGATGGACGACGAGTGACCGATGGACAAGGTGATGAGTCTGGTTTTTCCGTTACCTTGTCACTCGTCACCTTGTTACCGATTCTCTTGAACAGCCAGTCGCGATAGTCATCCAGGTCGCCGTCAAACGGCCTCAGGCCGCCGTCGGCGACGATCATGAATTCGTCGCTGGTGGCGCGCAGCAGGTGGCGGTCATGCGAGACCAGGATCAAGGTGCCTTCAAACTGGGCCAGGGCGACGGTGAGCGCCTCGCGGGTTTCCAGGTCGAGGTGGTTGGTCGGTTCGTCGAGCAGCAGCAGGTTGGGCCGCTGCCAGACGATCAGGGCCAGCGCCAGCCGGGCCTTCTCGCCGCCGGATAATGGAGCAATGGCCGCAGTGGCCATCTCACCGTTGAAATTGAAGCCGCCGAGGAAGTTGCGCAGCTCTTGTTCGCGCGTTCTGGGCGATAGTTTTGCCAGATGCCAGAGCGGCGACTGATCGTGGCGCAGCATTTCCAATTGCTGCTGGGCGAAATAACCGATGACCAGACCCTTGCCGGCGACCAGCTTGCCTGACAGCGGCGGAATGTCACCGACCAGGGTCTTGATGAGGGTCGATTTGCCGGCGCCGTTGACACCCAATAGACCGATGCGCTGGCCGGCCTGTAGGTTGAGGTCGATGCCCGACAGGATGACCTTGTCGCCGTAGCCTGCTGCCACCCCTTCCAATACCAGCAGCGGATTCGGCGCCCGGTCCGGTTCGCCGAACTCGAACGAGAACGCGGCGGCGGCGTGGATGGGCGCCAGGTCTTCCATCTTGGCCAGCATCTTCATACGTGACTGAGCCTGCTTGGCCTTGCTCGCCTTGGATTTGAAGCGGTCGATGAAGGATTGCAGGTGGGCGCGCTCGCGCGACTGTTTCTCGAAGGCCGACTGGCCGAGGGCAAGGTAGATCGCGCGTTGCTTCTCGAAGCTGGAGTAGTTGCCGCCGTAGCGTTTCAGTTTTTTGCCATCAATATGCACGATCACGTTGACCACGCCGTCAAGAAAATCGCGGTCGTGCGAGATGACGATCAGGGTGCCGGGGTAGCGTTTCAGCCAGTCCTCCAGCCAGATGATGGCGTCCAGGTCGAGGTGGTTGGTCGGCTCGTCGAGCAGCAGCAGGTCGGACGGGCACATTAGCGCCTGGGCCAGGTTCAGACGCATCCGCCAGCCGCCGGAGAAGCTGGCCAGGGGCTGCCGCATCTGGTTGTTGGTGAACCCCAGACCGGTCAGCAACTGCTCGGCGCGGGCGCGCACGGTGTAGGCATCGGCATCCTGCAAGGCGCCGTGCAGCTCGCCGATCCGTAGACCGTCATGGGCCGCTTCGGCAACGGCCAGCTCGGCCTCCAGGCGGCGTAGGGTGGTATCGCCGTCGATGGCGTAGTCGAGCGCCGAGCGGTCCAGCGCTGGGGTTTCCTGGGCGACGTGGGCAATGCGCCAGGCGGCCGGAAAATCGACATCGCCGGCGTCGGCGTGGAGCTCATTACGCAACAGCGCGAATAGGCTCGATTTACCGGAGCCGTTGGCGCCGATCAGGCCGACCTTCTCACCCGGGTTCAGGGTCAGGTCGGCGGCTTCAATAAGCGGCTTGACGCCTCGGATGAGGGTGAGTTGGCTAAGACGGATCATCCTGGAGGGCTTTTTTTCTTCGGTGGTAAGAGGTCGGTGATGCTGCCCTCAGCCATCTCGGCGGCGAAGCAGATTGTCTCCGAAAGGGTCGGGTGGGCATGGATGGTGAGGGCAATATCCTCCGCCGTGGCGCCCATCTCGATGGCCAGCACTGCCTCGGCGAGCAACTCGCCGGCGTGGCTGCCGACGATGCCGGCGCCGATGACCCGGCCGCTGGCAGGGTCCATGATTAACTTGGTCAGGCCTTCGCTGCGGCCGAGCGACAGGGCGCGGCCACTGGCAATCCAGGGGAAGGCGCCTTTCTCGATGGCGATGCCCTTTTGCTTGGCTTCGGTTTCGGTCATGCCGACCCAGGCGATCTCGGGGTCGGTGTAGGCGACGGCCGGGATGACCTGGGCCTGGAACTCGACCTTATGGCCGGCGATGACCTCGGCGGCGATCTTGCCTTCATGCACCGCCTTGTGGGCCAACATGGGCTGGCCGACGATGTCGCCGATGGCGTAGATGTGCGGGACATTGGTCCGCATCTGTTTGTCCACCGTGATAAAGCCGCGCTCATCCACCGTTACCCCGGCCGCATCGGCGCCGATGGCTTGACCGTTTGGACGGCGGCCGATGGCCACCAGCACCCGGTCGAAGACCTCGATTTCGTTCTGGTCACCGGCTTGCAGGGTGACGTGGATGCCGTCCTTTTTTGCCGCCATGGCGGTAACGCCGGTGTTGAGCATGATCCGCTCGAAGCGCTTTTCCATCCGCTTGGCCAGCGGCCGGACCAGATCGAGGTCGCAGCCGAGAATGAGTTGGCCGCTGCGTTCGACCACGGTGACCTGGCTGCCCAGCGCATCGTACACCGTGCCCATCTCCAGGCCGATGATGCCGCCGCCGATGACCAGCAGACGCGCAGGCACGTCGGCCAGGGCGAGCGCGCCGGTGGAATTCATGACCCGTTCGTCATCGGGCTGGCAGGGCAGTTTGATGGCCTGTGAGCCGGCGGCGATGATGGCGTTATCGAAGCCGATGGTCTTGGTGCTGCCGTCCTCGGTAGTGACCGCCAAGGTGTTCGGGCCGGTAAACCGGGCGACGCCATGCACCACCGTGACCTTGCGCTGCTTGGCCAGTTGGCCTAGACCGCCGGTGAGTTTGCCCACCACGTCCTTGGTCTGCCACTCGCGCAACCGGTCCAAATCGACCTCTGGCTTGCCGAAGGTCACGCCGTGGGCGGCCATTTCTTCGGTCTCGGTAATCAGCTTGGCAGCGTGCAACAGCGCCTTGGACGGGATACAGCCGACGTTGAGGCAGACACCGCCGAGATTGGGATAGCGCTCGACCAGGACGACCTGTAGACCGAGGTCGGCGGCGCGGAAGGCGGCGGTATAGCCGCCGGGCCCGGCGCCGAGGACCAGGACCTGGGCGTGGAGTTCGGAAGGGTGCGGGGTGATGGGTGATGGGCGAGGAGCGCTGGCCACTGCCGGCTGGGCGCTGGCCGCCTTCAACATCAGCAACGGCGTGCCTTCAGATACCTTGTCGCCCACCTTGACCAGCAGCTTTTCCACCACGCCGGCCTGTGGACAGGGGATGTCCATGGCGGCCTTGTCCGACTCCACGGTAATCAGCGCGGCGTCCTTGGCGAGTGTGTCGCCTGGATTGACCAGAATGTCGATGACCGAGACATTCTTGAAACCACCGATGTCCGGGACTTTTATTTCAATAGCTTGGTTCATTTCGATCTCTAAGACTTCTCGGAAATAGCCAATGGTCGACCGGCGGGCACGGCCCGCCCTATGCCGGCAGCCATCACAGTAGCAGCCGGCGCACGTCCGATAACATCAGACGCAGATGGCTGGTGAAGCGCGCGCCATCGGCGCCATCGATGACCCGATGGTCATAGGATAGCGATAGCGGCAGCATCAGGCGCGGCTCGAATGCCTTGCTCTTGGCGTCATACACCGGCTTCATGCTGGCTCGCGACAGGCCCAGGATGGCCACCTCCGGACAGTTGATGATCGGCGTGAAGGCGGTGCCGCCGATGCCGCCCAGGCTGGATATGGTGAAGCAGCCGCCCTGCATGGCATCAATCTTGAGCTTGCGTTCGCGCGCCAGTTCGGATAACTCACCGAGTTCGCGGGCGATGTCCATGACGTCTTTCTTGTTGACGTCGCGGATCACTGGCACCACCAGGCCGTCCGGGGTGTCGCAAGCGAAGCCGATGTGGAAATATTTCTTCAGGATCAGGGTCTCGCCATCTGGCGCCAGCGAGGCATTGAATTGCGGCAAGGCACGCAAGGCGTTGACCACGGCCTTCATCAGAAAGGCCAGCAGGGTCAGCTTGACACCGCGCTTGGCGGCCTCGTCCAGCATCGACTTGCGGAAGGCCTCCAGGTCAGTGATGTCGGCCTCGTCGAACTGGGTGACGTGCGGCGCGGTGACCCAGTTGCGGTGCAGGTTGACCCCGGTCAGCTTCTTGATGCGTGACAACACCTGGCTGTCGATCTCGCCGAACTGGGCGAAGTCGACCTGGGGCGCGGTCGGGATGGCGAGGCCGGAGCTACCGCCCATGTCTTCGCTGCGCGGTCGGGCCAATGCCACCTTGACCCAGTTCTGGACGTCTTCTTTCAGGATGCGGCCGTGCGGGCCGCTGCCCTCGATGCGGCAGAGGTCGGCGCCCAGCTCGCGGGCGAAGCGGCGCACCGACGGGCTGGCGTGGGCCGGTTTGCCAGCGCAGACTTGGACGCTGGCAGCGACCGGGTCGGGGCGGTGTTTAGGCGGGATATGGGTCGGCACTTCCGGGGCCGGGTGCGACGGCGGCGGCACGGTGGCGACGGCCGTCGCAGCCGGCGGGGTGAATGAGGTCACCACCGGGGCCGCCGTAGCCGGGGCGTCGGCGCTGGCGGTATCCATCAGCAGGATAAGCGAGCCTTCCGACACCTTGTCGCCGACCTTCAGCTTGATCTCCTTGACCGTGCCGGCGAACGGCGCCGGGATGTCCATGGCCGCCTTGTCGGATTCCACGGTCATGATCGAGGCGTCGGCGGCCAGGCTGTCGCCGGGCTTGACCATGATCTCGATAACCTCGACTGCCTTGAAGTTGCCGATGTCGGGGACGATGACTTCCTTGATGCTCATGATCTCGTCTCCCTTAAACGTTGACCGGGTTGGCCCGGTCGGCGTCTATGCCGTATTTCTTGATGGCTTCGGCAGCCTTCGCGGCGGCAATCGCGCCGTCGTCGGCCAGGGCCTTGAGCGCGGCCAGCACGACGTAATGACGGTCGATCTCGAAGAAGCGGCGCAAGGCCTCGCGCGAGTCGGAGCGGCCGAAACCGTCGGTGCCCAGGGTCACATAGCGGCGCTGGACGTAGGGCCGGATCTGATCCGGGAAGGCGCGGATGTAGTCGGTCGAGGCGATGATCGGGCCTTCGGTTTTGTCCAGACACTGCTCGACGTAGCTCAACTTCTGTTTTTTGTCCGGGTGCAGCAGGTTCCAGCGGTGGGTTTCCTGGGCCTCGCGGCGCAGCTCGTTAAAGCTGGTGGCGCTCCAGACGTCGGCGGCGACGCCCCAGTCGGCTTCGAGCAGTTCGGCGGCGGCCATGACCTCGCGCAGAATGGCGCCGCTGCCCATGAGTTGCACGTGCGGTTTCTTTGTTTTGCCCTTGGCCTTGCCGCCTTCGCTCAGGCGATAGAGACCCTTGATGATGCCGGCCTCGGCGCCCTGGGGTAGTCCGGGGTGGCTGTAGTTCTCGTTCATCACCGTCAGGTAATAGAACACGTCTTCCTGTTCCTGGAACATCCGGCGCATCCCGTCCTGAATGATGACCGCCAATTCATAATGGAAGGTCGGGTCGTAGGACACGCAGTTGGGGATCAGCGCCGCTTGCAGATGGCTGTGACCGTCCTCGTGCTGCAAACCCTCGCCGTTCAACGTGGTCCGCCCCGCCGTGCCGCCGAGCAGGAAGCCGCGCGCGCGGGAGTCGCCGGCGGCCCAGGCGAGGTCACCGATGCGCTGGAAGCCGAACATCGAGTAATAGATGTAGAACGGGATCATCGGCACGCCGTTGGTGCTGTACGACGTCGCGGCGGCCAGCCAGGACGAGAAGGCGCCAGCCTCGTTGATGCCTTCTTCGAGTATCTGACCGCCCTTATCCTCGCGGTAATACATCACCTGGTCGGAGTCCACCGGCTCATAGAGTTGACCTGCCGAGGAATAGATGCCCACGGTGCGGAATAGCCCCTCCATGCCGAAGGTGCGGGCCTCGTCCGGGATGATCGGGACGATGTGGCGGCCCAGGGTCTTGTCGCGCAACAACGTGGTGAGGATGCGCACGAAGGCCATGGTGGTCGAGATAGAACGCTCGCCGGTGGCCTCCAGCATGGCCTGGAACGCTGACAGCGGCGGGGCCTCCAGAACGGCGGACTGGCGCTGGCGGCTGGGGATGTAACCGCCCAATTTTTCGCGCCGTTCGCGCAGGTATTTCATCTCGGCGCTGTCTTCGGCCGGGCGGTAGAACGGCAGCTTCTCCAGGTCTGCGTCGGAGATGGGAATATCGAAGCGGTCGCGGAAGGCGCGCAGGTCTTCCATGGCCATCTTCTTCTGCTGGTGGGTCGGGTTCTGGGCCTCGCCCGAGGCGCCCATGCCATAGCCCTTGACCGTCTTGGCCAGGATCACGGTGGGCTGGCCAGTGTGTTTGACCGCCGCCGCATAGGCCGCGTAGACCTTGTGCGGGTCGTGGCCGCCGCGATTCAGACGCCAGATGTCGTTGTCGGACATCGCCGCGACCATGTCCTTCAGCTCGGGATACTTGCCGAAGAAGTGCTCGCGCGTGTAGGCGCCGCCCTTGGCCTTGAAATTCTGGTATTCGCCGTCGACGCACTCTTCCATGCGCTTCTGCAACAGACCCTTGCTGTCCATGGCCAGGAGCGGATCCCAGTAGGAACCCCAGATCACCTTGAGCACATTCCAGCCGGCGCCTCGGAAGGCGGCCTCCAGTTCCTGGATGATCTTGCCGTTGCCACGCACCGGGCCGTCCAGGCGCTGCAAATTACAGTTGACCACGAAGATCAGGTTGTCCAGCTTTTCCCGCGAGGCCAGGGTGATGGCGCCCAGGGTCTCCGGCTCGTCGGTCTCGCCGTCGCCCAGGAAGGCCCAGACATGGCGGCCGGCGGTGTCGGCGATGCCCCGGTCATGCAGGTATTTGAGGAAGCGGGCCTGGTAGATCGCGGTGAGCGGGCCGAGGCCCATCGACACGGTGGGGAACTGCCAGAAGTCTGGCATCAGCCAGGGGTGCGGATAGGAGGGAATGCCGTGGCCGCCGGTTTCCTGACGGAAGTTGGCGAACTGCTCCTCGCTGATCCGGCCCTCGATGAAGGCGCGGGCGTAGATGCCGGGCGAGGAGTGGCCCTGGAAATAGACCAGGTCGCCGCCTCGGTCGCCTTCCGGCGCCCGGAAAAAATGGTTGAAGCCGACTTCATACAGGGTGGCGGCCGACTGATAGCTGGCGATGTGGCCGCCCACGCCGGGCGCTTTTTCGTTGGCGCGCATCACGCAAGCGACAGCGTTCCAGCGGATCAGGGTCTTGATCCGGCGCTCCAGGGCGGTATCGCCCGGATGCTTTTCCTGAAGGTGAACCGGGATGGTGTTCACATACGCCGTGGTGGCGTTATAAGGCAGATAGGCGCCGGACCGACGGGCCTTGTCGATCAGCCGTTCGAGCAGGTAGTGAGCGCGCTCGGGGCCTTCTTGTTCGATGACCGCGGCCAGGGCGTCCAGCCACTCGCGGGTTTCCTGCGGGTCGAGATCGGGGGAATGGTGCGACATGTTAGGGTTTCTCCGGATGGTGCGCCGGGTCAACCGCGCTGGCTAGCCGCCGGCGTAGGTTCCCGGTTAGAAGATTATCGGTTTCGTGAAACAATTGAGCCATTAACGGTGGCGAATTATCGAGGCGGGCGAGCCTTAAGTCAATTCAATACAGATTATTCGATTTTTTAATACTAAAGGATGGCTAATGGCTAAACAGTCACATACCGAAGCGCATTTTCCGAAGCTGGTCGAGCAGGCCGACACCCTCATACAACGCCCTCCGCGAACCCGTCATCTGCTGACAGTGCTGCCCGCTGGCAAGGATTGGCATGACGCGCCGGAACATTCCCTGGCCCTGATGGCCTTGCAGCGGCAACGCAAAAAAGCGGATGCGCTCGGCAAACAGCCGCTGACCCTCGAATTACCCGGTGGCTGCCTGACCTCGTGGTTGCGGCTGGACGCCAGGCAGTCGGCCTTCGAGCGTCAGACTTTGTTGCGCAAGGCGCTCAAGCCATTGCTCGACGAGCAGCCGGAGGAGCTCGAAATTGCTGTTTTTGGCGACACTGCCTTTCGCGCCGCGATGGCGCGCGAAGCCGTCTATGTGGCCTGGCTGAACAATGCCGACCTGCCCAACTGGAAGGCTGACCGCACGCCATCGGCGTTGACACGGATCGTGGTCCACGGTGCTAAAAGCCGCGATGGTATGGCCCGCGAACGCGCCCTGGCCGAGGGCAACAGCCTGTGCCGAGAACTCACCATAGCGCCGCCCAACCTGCTCGCTCCGGCCAGCTACCGGGCGCGCATCCGGGCGCTGGCTGAGCAGCACGGCTGGGCAATCGAGGAATACGACATGAAGCGACTGAGGAAACTGAAGGCCGGTGCCTTCGTCGCCGTGGCGAGGGGCAGTGGCCATGAAGACGCGGCGATCGTCAGGCTCACCTACGGTGCGCCGGTGATGGGTGAGGGGAAAGGGGCGAGGAGTAAGGCCAAGGCCATCGCCCTGGTCGGCAAGGGCATCTGCTTTGACACCGGCGGTCATAACCTCAAGCCGGCGCGCTACATGCATAACATGCACGACGACATGAATGGCTCGGCGGTGGCCCTGGGTATCTTGCTCGCTGCCACCCGGCTCAAACTGAAGACCAACCTGGAGGTCTGGCTGGCCATTGCCCAGAACCACCTGAGCCCCGAGGCCTATACCCAGAATGAAATCATTACCGCCCTGAACGGCGTCACCATCGAGATCGTCCACACCGACGCCGAGGGCCGCATGGTCCTGGCCGATACCCTGACCCTGGCGGCGCGGGAGAAGCCGGCCACGATCATCGATTTCGCCACCCTGACCGGCAGCATGGCCGTGGCGCTGGGCGAGCGTATGAGCGGCGCGATCGCCAACCGCGACGACCTGGCGGCTCAGGCCGTCGCGGCCGGGTTGGCGAGCGGCGAGCGGGTGGTTGCCTTCCCTCTGCCCGAGGACTACGACGAGGCGCTGGACTCCCAGGTCGCCGACATCAAGCAATGCACACTGGAAGGCGAGGCCGACCACATCCTGGCCGCCCGCTTTCTAAGCCGCTTCGTGGACGACCGCCCCTGGTTGCATGTGGACCTGTCGAGCAGCCGCTGCAAGGGCGGGCTGGGCGCGGTAGGCTCGGACGTGACCGGATTCGGCGTGGCCCTGGGGCTGGAATTGCTGGATCGGCTGGCGGCTGGCCATTCGGCGCACGGGACGGCTGCCGCTGTGCGATAATTTCAGCAAAGCATCGACTTATTTCATCCAAATTATGTCCGGCAACACCCTCGGCAAGCTGTTCTGCGTCACCTCCTTCGGTGAGTCCCATGGCCCGGCAATCGGCTGCGTGGTCGATGGCTGTCCGCCCGGCATGAGCCTGTCGGCCGAGGACATCCAGCTTGACCTGGATCGGCGCAAGCCGGGCACCTCGCGCCATGTCACTCAGCGCCGGGAGTCCGACACGGTGGAAATCCTATCCGGGGTGTTCGAGGGCCAGACCACCGGCACGCCCATCGCCCTGTTGATCCGCAACGAGGATCAGCGCAGCAAGGATTATGGCAATATCGCCAACACCTTCCGGCCGGGCCACGCCGATTACACCTATTGGCAAAAATATGGCGTCCGCGATTATCGCGGCGGTGGCCGTGCCTCGGCCCGCGAAACGGCGGTGCGAGTGGCGGCCGGCGCTATCGCGAAGAAGTGGCTGTTCGAGAAATTCGGTACGGTGATTCGCGGTTACCTGGCCCAGCTCGGCCCGATCGAGATCGCTTTCAAGTCCTGGGCAAGCGTCGGCGAAAACAGTTTTTTCTCGCCCGACCCGGGTGCCGTGGCCGCTCTGGAAAGCTATATGGACGACCTACGCCAGGCCGGCGATTCGGTCGGCGCACGCATCAATGTGGTTGCGGAAAGGGTGCCGGTCGGGCTGGGTGAGCCGGTCTACGACCGCCTTGATGCCGACATCGCCTATGCCATGATGAGCATCAACGCGGTCAAGGGCGTGGAAATCGGCGACGGTTTTCGCTGCGTCGCCCAAAAGGGTAGCGAACATCGTGACGAGCTGACCCCGGCGGGTTTTCTCTCCAACCATGCCGGCGGCACCCTGGGCGGCATCTCCAGCGGCCAGGACGTGCGGGTGTCGATGGCGGTCAAGCCGACCTCGTCGATTCGCATCCCCGGCCAGTCGATCGATATGGCGGGCCAGCCTACCGAGGTGGTGACCCATGGCCGGCACGACCCCTGCGTCGGCATTCGCGCCACCCCCATCGCCGAGGCCATGCTGGCCATCGTGCTGATGGATCATGCCCTGCGCCAACGCGCCCAGAATGCCGATGTGCGGTGTCCGACGCCTATTATTCCTTCTTCAGCCCATTAGCTAATCCTTAAAGGAGCGAAAAATGATCGAAAGCCACGACCTCTTCAATGAGTTTCCCGAACATACCGAGGCCATCCGCAAGCTGGTGCTGGTCAATGACGACTTCGTCAAGATGATGCGGGATTATGACGAGGTGGATCACAAGGTTCGGCGCATCGAACAGCGGGTCGATGCCGCCTCCCTGCTGTACGAGGAGGAATTGAAGCGTATGCGGGTCAGCCTCAAGGATCGGCTGTACAAGATGATTACTGCGGTTTGATTGCCCGACACTACCCCATCCCGGCCCGGAGCGACCCTCCGGGCCGTTTTGTTTACCCATGGCGAGATCGATGAGCCGAGTCCCCTACTGGCGTCTGTCCGGGTTTTATTTCTTCTACTTCGCCTTCGTCGGCGCCATGGCCCCGTACTGGGGGCTGTACCTGCGTTCGCTGACATTCAATGCCTTCCAGATCGGCGTGCTGATGTCGCTGCTACAGGTTATGCGCATCTTCGCGCCCAACATCTGGGGCCAGGTCGCCGATCGCACCGGTAAGCGGGTGGCCATCGTTCAGATTGCCGCGGCGGTCAGTCTGGTCTCGTTCGTTGGGGTGTTTCTCGGCACCGGGTTCTGGTGGCTGTTCGCGGTGATGAGCGTCATCAGCTTCTTCTGGAGCGCCTCGCTGCCACTGGTTGAAGCGACCACGTTGTCTCACCTGAAAGATCGTAGCGACCGTTATGGTCTGATCCGCCTGTGGGGCTCGGTCGGTTTCATCCTGGTGGTGGTGGGGCTGGGCGCGGCGCTCGATCATTGGCCGATCCGGCTGCTGCTCTGGGTCGTCATGGGTTTGCTGGTCGGCATCGTCCTGTTCGCCCGTTTTATCCCCGAGGCCGAGGCGGCCCAGTTGGAGACCGAGCAGGTCGCGCTCAAGGGCGTGCTGAGGCGGCCCGAGGTGGTAGCGCTGCTGGTTGCGGCGATGCTGATGGCTGCCGCCCATGGTCCGTATTACACCTTCTTCACCATCCACCTGGTCGATGCCGGCTACAGCAAGACCGCAGCCGGTTGGCTATGGGCCCTGGGGGTGATCTGCGAGGTCGGCGTGTTCATGGTCATGCCGAGGGTGCTCAAGCGGGTCCGGCCGGAGACGGTGCTCCTGGCGTCGCTATTCGCGGCGGCGATTCGGTTCCTGCTGATCGGCTGGTTTGTCGATAATTTGCCCTTGCTGTTGCTGGCCCAGTGGCTCCATGCCCTAACCTTCGCTGCCTATCACGCCGCCGCCATCGGCCTAGTGCACCGCCATTTTCGTGGCAAGAATCAGGCGCGCGGCCAGGCGCTCTACAACAGCTTGGCCTTCGGCGTCGGAGGTTCCATCGGCAGCCTGTATTCGGGCGCGGCCTGGCAGACGCTGGGTGGTGCCCAGACCTACACGATTGCTGCGGCCTTTGCCCTGGCCGGGGCGGCAGTGTTTCATTTTTGGGGTCGCGCCGCGCGGCCGGCTGGCGGGTAACGACTGGCCGGGGATGGCCAGGATATGAAATAATTCCACCTCTTTATCAAGTATTGGTCACGCTCAAGCCATCATGCTCCGCACTCTTTATGACAAACTTTGGGACGCCCACGTCGTTCATGTGGAACCCGATGGCATGACCCTGCTCTATATCGACCGGCAACTGGTCCATGAAGTGACCAGCCCGCAGGCCTTCGAGGGCCTCAGGATCAATGGCCGCAAACCTTGGCGGGCCGATACCATCCTGGCGACGCCGGACCACAACGTGCCGACCGTCAATCGTCGGGCCGGGATCGCCGACCCGGTGTCCCGAATTCAGGTCGAGACGCTGGACGCCAATTGCCGCGATTTCGGCTTGACCGAGTTCGCTATGAACGATCCACGTCAGGGCATCGTTCATGTCATCGGTCCGGAACAGGGCTTTACCCAGCCCGGCGTGACCCTGGTGTGCGGCGATTCCCATACCAGTACCCACGGCGCCTTCGCCGCCCTGGCATTCGGTATTGGCACCTCGGAGGTCGAACATGTGATGGCGACCCAGTGCCTGTGGCAGAAGAAATCGAAGGTCATGCTGGTCAAGGTGGACGGCGTCCTGGCCAAGGGCGTGACCGCCAAGGACATCGCCCTGGCGATCATCGGCCGGATCGGCACCGCCGGCGGCACCGGTCATGCCATCGAATTCGGCGGCTCGGCCATCCGCGCCCTGTCCATGGAGGGCCGCATGACCCTGTGCAACATGGCTATCGAGGCTGGCGCGCGGGCCGGTATGGTGGCGGCCGACGACAAAACCATCGACTACATGCGGGACCGGCCCTATGGCCCGAAAGGCGAGCAGTGGCAAGCGGCTGTGGCCTACTGGCGCACCCTGGTGTCCGACCCGGGCGCGCGGTTCGACGCGCTGGTGGAATTGAACGCGGCCGAGATCAGGCCGCAGGTTACCTGGGGCACCTCGCCCGAGATGGTGGCGGCGGTGGACGGGCGGGTGCCTGACCCGACCGAGGCGCCCAATGCGGTGAAAAAGGCCGATTGGGAACGCGCCCTGCGCTATATGGGTCTCAAGGCCCATACCCCGATTTCCGAGATTGCCCTGGACAGGGTGTTCATCGGTTCTTGCACCAATTCCCGGATCGAGGATATATGGGAAGCGGCCGAGGTGGTCAGGGTCCTGGCCGGCGCCGGCCGCAAGGTGGCGGCCAACGTAAAACTGGCCCTGGTGGTGCCGGGCTCCGGTCTGATCAAGGCCCAGGCCGAGGCGGAGGGGTTGGATGTGATCTTCCGCGAGGCGGGTTTCGAATGGCGCGAGCCGGGCTGTTCCATGTGCCTGGCGATGAATGCCGATCGTTTGGAAGCGGGTGAGCGTTGCGCCGCCACCTCCAACCGCAATTTCGAGGGGCGGCAGGGGCAGGGCGGCCGCACCCATCTGGTGAGTCCGGCCATGGCGGCGGCAGCGGCCATGTACGGGCATTTTGTTGATGTACGAGAGGTGATGTTATGACACCGAGGAAATTGATTATCCTGGGGGTGGCCAAATTGCTCCTGATTGCGGTCGCGTTTGGAGTCGTTTATAGCCTGTATGGCTGCAACACGGTTCAGGGTGTGGGCAGAGACATCGAAAAGGCTGGCACTACCATCGAACGGGCGGGCAGCCGGTAATGCGACCGTTTACCCAACATCGGGGCCGGGTGGCGCCGCTCGACCGCGCCAATGTCGATACCGATGCCATCATCCCCAAGCAGTTTCTGAAGTCGATCAAGCGCACCGGCTTTGGCCCCAACGCCTTCGATGAGTGGCGCTATCTCGACCACGGCGAGCCGGGCATGGACAACAGCAAGCGGCCGTTGAACCCGGACTTCGTGCTCAATCTGCCGCGTTATCAAGGCGCCAGCATCCTGTTGGCGCGCGAGAACTTCGGCTGCGGTTCGTCGCGCGAACATGCCCCCTGGGCGTTGGAGGATTATGGCTTCCGGGCCATCATCGCGCCGTCCTACGCCGACATCTTTTACAACAACTGCTTCAAGAACGGCATCCTGCCCATCGTGCTGCCGGCGGCTGTCGTGGACCAGATGTTCCAGGAGACGGCCGCCGCCGAGGGCTATAGCTTGACCGTCGACCTGGCGGCCCAGACCGTGATCACGCCGGGCGGTGAGGGTTTTGCCTTCGAGGTCGATGGCGAGCGTAAACATCGCTTGCTCAACGGTCTCGATGACATCGCCCTGACCCTGCAATACACCGATGAGATCAAGGCCTACGAGGCGCGGCGCGAACAGGTCTCGCCCTGGTTATTCAATTGATACCCAAGAAAGAAACACCATGAAAATCGCAATCCTGCCGGGTGACGGCATCGGTCCGGAGATCGTCGCCCAGGCGGTCAAGGTATTGGACGTCCTCAAGCAAGACGGCCTGAAGATCGAGATGGAATATGGCAACATCGGCGGCGCTGGTTATGACGCCGAGGGTGATCCGTTTCCGGAATCCACCCTGAAACTATCGCAGGCGGCCGACGCGGTGCTGCTGGGCGCGGTCGGTGGCCCGCAGTACGATACCCTGGATCGTCCGTTGCGCCCCGAGCGCGGCCTGTTGCGCATCCGCAAGGAACTCAACCTGTTCGCCAACCTGCGCCCGGCGCTGCTCTATCCAGAACTGGCCTCGGCCTCGACCCTGAAGCCCGAGGTGGTGTCCGGCCTGGACATCATGATCGTGCGCGAATTGACCGGCGGCCTGTACTTCGGCCAGCCGCGTGGCATTGAGGTTCGCAATGGCGAGCGGGTCGGCTTCAACACCATGATCTATTCTGAATCAGAAGTGCGCCGGGTCGCTCAGGTCGCCTTCGGCATCGCCATGAAGCGCGGCAAGCGGCTGTGCTCGGTGGAAAAGGCCAATGTGCTGGAATGTTCCGAATTGTGGAAAGAGGTCGTCGCCGATGTCGCCAAGGGCTATCCCGAGGTGTCGCTGTCCACCTTGTATGTGGACAATGCCGCCATGCAACTGGTGCGCAACCCCAAGCAATTCGACGTCATCGTCACCAGCAACCTGTTCGGCGACATTCTGTCCGACGAGGCGTCGATGCTGTCCGGCTCCATCGGTATGTTGCCCTCGGCCTCGCTGGACGAGAACAACAAGGGCATGTACGAGCCGATCCACGGCTCCGCCCCGGACATCGCCGGCAAGGATTTGGCCAACCCGCTGGCGACCATCCTGTCGGTGGCTATGATGTTCAAGTACACCTTCAACGACGAGGGCACCGCCGAGCGCATCGACAACGCGGTCAAAAAGGCGATCGCCCAGGGTTATCGCACCGGTGACATCTGGACCGAGGGCTGTAAGCGGGTATCCTGCGGCGCGATGGGCGATGCGGTGGTTGCCGCGCTATGATGAATTTCTGAGAGAGAGTAGGCAAATGAAACGTGTGGGTCTGATTGGCTGGCGGGGCATGGTGGGCTCGGTGCTCATGGGTCGGATGAAGGAAGAACGCGACTTCGACTCGATCGATCCGGTGTTCTTCACTACTTCTAATCCAGGCGGCAAGGGTCCGGACATCGGCAAGCCGGTGCCGCCGCTCAAGGATGCCAACAGCATCGACGAACTGAAGGCGATGGACATTATCATCACCTGCCAGGGCGGCGACTACACCAAGGAAATCTACCCCAAGCTGATGGCCAGCGGCTGGCAGGGCTACTGGATCGACGCGGCCTCGACCCTGCGTATGAAGGACGACGCCATCATCATCCTCGATCCGGTTAACAAGGGCGTCATCCAGGACGGCCTCGCCCACGGCATCAAGACCTATGTCGGCGGCAACTGCACGGTCTCGCTGATGCTGATGGCCATCGGCGGCCTGTTCGACGCCGGGCTGGTCGAGTGGGTTTCACCGCAGACCTATCAAGCCGCCTCCGGCGCCGGCGCCCGTAATATGCGCGAGCTGCTGCAACAGATGGGCGCGGTGAACGCCGAGGTGAAGCCGCTGCTGGACGACCCGGCCTCGGCGATTCTGGAGATAGACAAGAAGGTCACTGACTTCCTGCGTTCAGACCGTTATCCCGTGGCCGCCTGGCCAGTGCCGTTGGCCGCTTCGCTGATCCCGTGGATCGACGTGCAACTGGAATCCGGGCAGTCCAAGGAGGAGTGGAAGGCCCAGGTCGAGGCTAACAAGATACTCGGCCGCTCCGATCGGCAGATTCCCATCGATGGCCTGTGCGTGCGGGTCGGTTCGATGCGTTGCCACTCCCAGGCGCTGACCATCAAGCTGAACAAGGACGTGCCGCTGGCTGAAATCCACAGCCTGATTGCCGCCCATAACGACTGGGTGAAGGTAGTGCCGAACGAGCGCCAGATCACCATGGAACAACTGACCCCGGCCGCCGTCACCGGCACCCTGACCGTACCGGTCGGCCGGATGCACAAGCTCACCATGGGGCCGCAATACCTCGGCGCCTTTACCGTGGGCGACCAGTTGTTATGGGGCGCGGCTGAACCATTGCGGCGAATGTTGCGCATCCTGCTGACGGCATGACCGTCATGAAAACGACCACATTCCTTCATGGAATGTCGCGCGGACAGCGGCCCGCTGGAAGAATTCCATTGAAAAATAAGCAGGTTCGATGCTAACGTAATCCCACTTTCAGAAAGATTACCTAACCCTATGAGCAAGCTCGGGAATATCAGGACGATGTGGTGCGCGATGAGCGCGATGCGACAGGACAGGGGAATAATGATGAAAAGAGTATTTAGGATCAGCAGCTTACTGGCAGTCTTATTGCTGATGTCCAGTGAGGTTATGGCGGCCGGTCTGGGTAAGTTGTCGGTGTCCTCGGCGCTCGGGCAGCCGTTGCAGGCTGAAATCGAACTGCTTGCGGTCCAGTCGGAAGACATCGCCACTGTGGAGGCCAAGCTGGCCAGCGCCGATGCCTATCGTCAGGCTCATGTCGATCGCTCGTCGGTACTCTCAGGTCTGAACTTTTCCATCGGAAAACGCGCCAATGGCCAGCCGGTGGTGCGTATCACCTCAGCCGCGCCGATCAACGACCCATTCGTCGACCTGCTGGTTGAGTTGAACTGGAGTTCCGGTCGTATCCTTCGTGAATATACGGTGCTGCTGGATACGGCAACGAACCCTGTGGCCGAGGCCGAACAAGAGGTATTAGCCAAGGTTGCGCCCACGGTAAGCGGGTCGGCGGCCCCGGTGCCTGCGCTGCCCGCGACCGCGACTGAAAAGCAGGGCGCCAAGGGCGCAAGCCAGGAGCGGCGGACCTATGGCCCGGTGAAGTCCGGGGAGACCTTACAAGGCATCGCCGGTAAGTTGCTGCCGGCCAACGTGTCCCTGGACATGATGATGGCCAGCCTTTACCACGCCAATCAAGGCGCGTTCGCCCAGAAGAACATGAATCTGCTCAAGAAAGGGCAGGTCTTGTCTGTGCCGGACCGCGATACGGTGATGCGTCTGTACAGTCCGAACCAGGCTAAACAATTAATCCAGGAGCAGTCCTCAGCCTGGCACTCGATGCAGAATCGCCTGGCCGATCAGGCGATGCGGTCGCCGGCCGCGCAGGTTAAGGAGCAATCTGCCGAATCCGGTAAGGTCGCGCCGGCCCAGACTGCGGAAAAACCACCCGCACCGCCGGTGACCAAGGATGTCTTAAAGCTTTCCAAGGGCCAGCCAGCCAATGCCTCGGCGGACCCGCGCCTTCACGATCTGGAAACAGAGGTCACGGCCAAGAACCGGGAACTGCAAGACGCGCAAGATCGAATCAGGCAATTGGAAAAGACGGTTCAGGACCTGATGCAACTGAAGTCTCAACAAGGTGGCCAAAAGGCCGAACCGGTAGCGGGTCAACCGACTGCGGCGGCGCCGGAGGCCAAACCAATGCCGAGGCCGCATGTTGCGCCGCCTGCTGTACCGGAGGAGCCTGGTTTCCTGAGCGTCTTGCTGGCCAGCCCGCTTTATATTGCCGGTGGCCTGGCGGCGCTGCTATTGGCTGGCTTGTTTTGGTTATTTACGGTGAGCAATCGCCGGCGCAAGGGTCTGTCCAACTTCGAGCAAAGCATTATGACCGGAGGCGATCAGTTCAAGACCTCCATCTTTAAGACGACTTCCGGCGCCAAGACCGAACACGGCGCCGCCACCCAATCCGGCGCGACCACGGATTTCAGCCGTCTAGGTTTGGGTTCGATCGACAGCCATGAAGTGGACCCGATCGCTGAAGCCGAAGTCTATATGGCCTATGGCCGGGACGCACAGGCGGAGGAGATACTCAAGGATGCACTGGCGAAGGAGCCGCGTCGCCACGAGATCGCGCTGAAGTTGCTAGAGATTTATGCGGCCAGGCAGGATAAGGCGAGCTTCGAAACCCAGGCTAGCGAGTTGTATGCCGATCTTGGCGATCCGGCCAACGACATGTGGCAGAAGGCGGCCGAGATGGGCCGTACCATAGACCCGGACAATCCCTTGTATCGTATGTTTGGCGAGGCGCCAAGTCGCTCGATCGAGACCGATCGCGATCAAACCGACGCTACGACCGAACGGTTGGTGGAAGCCCCCGCCGTCGAGCGCCAGCCGGAAATCGCCAGTACCCTAGGGGCGGCGGTTGAATCGGCGTCAGAAGCGCATGAGACTGGACTCGATTCGTCGGCCCAGGTTGAGCCGACGACTAATGTAATGGGCCAGGCTGAACCCTTGGTAAAACTTGCAGCCGACGACATGACGCTGGATTTCGAACCTGAGCCGAGCGCTGATGCGCTCGCTTTCCGGCCCGACCAGAACGAATTCGACCCGGCGGTTGCGGCGTTTCCCTCATTTGGCACGGAAGTCACAGCGGCGGTCAGCGGTACGGCCGAAAATAGTATTCCGGCGGCCACCGAGACTGAATCGCCGGTTGAACACAATGAGGAGTTGAGCGATCTAGACCTGATGCCGGAGTCTCTGGATATAACCACGAGCGTCGCGCCGGTCGTACCTGAGCCCGCTGGCGGACCGCTCAAACAGGATATGGCGGTAAAACTGCCGGACCTGGACTTCTCCGGGCTGGACCTGGAATTGGCCGAGACTCCCGAGTTGCCGACCGAAACGGCCGTTGCCCAGCCGGTGGCCGAGATTGCGGCGCCTGTAGCCGCCGATTCGAATCTGTTCGAAGAGGCTAGTACCAAACTTGACCTGGCCAAGGCCTATCTCGAAATGGGCGATAAGGAAGGCGCTCGCGAGATATTGAGCGAGGTCCTCAAAGATGGCGATAGCCAGCAACAAGAGGCGGCCAGGGCGCTGATGGCCGAGATCGGGTAATTGCATCCGTCGCTAAGGATCGCGCTTTACGTCCTTTCAGCCCTGGCCTTGCCGGGGCTGAGTTTTTTGGGCCTGGCGTTGATCGCCGCGCTATTCCCGGTCTTGTTCCACAGCCATTGGGCTGGCGCCTGGCGCTTGATTCGGCGGACACGCTGGTTATTTCTGCTTCTGGGCGTTGGTTATGCCTATAGCCTGCCTGGCCCAGCGGCCATTTCCCAACTGGCCGATTGGTCGCCCTCCTTGCCGGGGCTCTGGCTAGGGGGAACCCAGATGCTGCGTTTGTTCTTACTGCTGTGGTTGCTCGATGGCCTGGTCATCTCGATGGGCGAGGCCCGTTTGATGACCGGTTTGCATGGTCTGTTTTCACTGGCCAGGGGTGTGGGTTTTCCGGTCGAACGCAGCACGGTTCGACTCGGGCTGACGCTCCAGACTATGGAGGGCAATCTGGGTAGGCGGCGTAGTTTACGCGTGGCGTTGGCCAGCCTGAACGAGCCAGCATCCGGCACTGACCATTTTGCTATCAGGCCTATGCCCTGGCGGGCGCAGGATTCGATTATGTTGCTGGTCGCGCTGGCGGTTCTGGTTGGCATATGGCGCGCATAGTCCTTGGCCTGGAGTATGACGGTCGAGCCTTTCATGGCTGGCAGACCCAGCCGGGCGGCAATACCGTGCAGGACCATCTCGAACGGGCCTTGTCCCAGGTTCATGGCGCGCCCATTGCCACCATTGTGGCCGGGCGGACCGATGCCGGGGTCCATGCCAGCGCTCAGGTGGTCCATTTCGACAGCCTGCACTCGCGCCCTGAATCGGCCTGGGTTCGAGGCGTCAATGCGCTGTTGCCAGCCAGCATCGCGGTGCTCTGGGCGCAGGAAACCGGGCCGGAGTTTCATGCCCGCTTCTGCGCCCGCGAGCGGGCTTACCGCTACCTCCTGCTCAACCACCCGGTGCGGCCAGCGGTTATGGCGGGGCGGGTGGGCTGGGTCCATGCCGAGCTGTATCTGCCGGCCATGGCCGAGGCCGGCCTGGCGCTGCTGGGTAGCCATGACTTTTCGGCGTTCAGGGCCGCCGCGTGCCAGGCCAAATCGCCGGTCAGAGAACTGCGCCAAATTGGTGTCGAGCGGCATGGCCACTATGTGATATTCAATTTTCGCGGCAACGCCTTCCTGCACCATCAGGTTCGCAATATGGTCGGCGCCCTGGTCTGGGTGGGTCTTGGCCGCCGGCCAGTGAGCTGGATCGGTGAATTGCTGGCCTCTCGGGATCGTACCCAGGGTGCGGCCACCTTTGCCCCGGATGGTCTCTATCTGGTCGACGTGCGCTACGATGCGCAATGGAATCTACCTGCCTTCGACCATAGAACGCTGCCTCTGTCATGAGAACACGGATCAAGATTTGCGGCATTACCCGCATCGAGGATGGCCTGGCCGCTGCTGGCGCTGGCGCCGATGCCATCGGCCTGGTCTTTGCCGAGTCAAGTCCGCGCCGGGTCGATATAGACCTAGCGGTTCGGATTGCCCATACCTTGCCGCCCTTTGTCGCTGTCGTTGCCTTGTTTGTGAACCCGACCTCGGCCGAGGTGAATGAAGTTATTCGCCACCTCGGGCCAGACCTGCTGCAATTTCATGGTGAGGAAACGCCGGCCTTTTGCCAGTCATTCGGCCGGCCTTTTCTGAAGGCGGCACGGGTCAGACCAGACCTGGATTTGCTACAATATGCCGCTGATTTTGCCGCTGCGCGGGGGCTTTTGCTCGATGCCTATACACCAGGCGCCCACGGCGGCGCCGGCCGCCGCTTCGACTGGTCGCTGATCCCCGCCGAATTGTCATTGCCGGTGATCCTGGCCGGCGGCTTGGCGCCTGGCAATGTAGCCGCTGCGGTGCGCCGAGTGCGGCCCTGGGCGGTCGATGTCTCCAGCGGCGTCGAGGTCGCCAAGGGCGTCAAGGACGCAGCAAAAATTTTCGCTTTCATCAAGGAAGTTCAGAATGCAGATGTATGACCTGCCCGATGCCCAGGGCCACTTTGGCCCCTACGGCGGCGTGTTTGTCGCCGAGACCCTGGTGGCCGCGCTCGACGAACTCAAGCGTGAGTACGAAGTCGCCCGCCATGATCCGGATTTCCTGGCCGAATACCGCCACGAACTCAAGCACTACGTCGGCCGCCCTAGCCCCATCTATCACGCCCGGCGCTGGTCCGAGGCGCTCGGCGGGGCGCAAATCTACCTCAAGCGCGAAGATCTCAACCATACTGGTGCGCACAAGATCAACAACACCATCGGCCAGGCCCTGCTGGCCCGACGCATGGGCAAGAAACGGGTGATCGCCGAGACCGGCGCCGGCCAGCACGGTGTCGCCTCGGCCACGGTCGCCGCCCGTTATGGCATGGAATGCGTGGTCTACATGGGTTCGGAAGACATCAAGCGGCAGTCGCCCAACGTGTTTCGGATGAAGCTATTGGGCGCCAAGGTGGTGGCGGTCGAATCCGGCTCCAAGACCCTCAAGGACGCGCTCAACGAGGCCATGCGCGACTGGGTCACCAATGTCGAATCCACCTTCTACATCCTCGGCACCGCCGCCGGCCCGCACCCGTACCCGATGCTGGTGCGCGATTTCCAGCGGGTCATCGGCGACGAATGCCTCACGCAGATGCCCGAGATGATCGGCCGCCAGCCGGATGCGGTGATCGCCTGCGTCGGCGGCGGCTCCAACGCCATCGGCATCTTCTACCCCTATATCCCGGTCGATGGCGTGCGCCTGATCGGCGTCGAGGCCGGCGGTCGCGGCATCCGGACCGGTCAGCACGCCGCGCCGCTGTCCGCTGGCACGCCCGGCGTGCTGCACGGTTTCCGTAGTTATTTGATGCAGGACGGCAACGGCCAGGTTATCGAGACCCACTCCATCTCCGCCGGTCTCGACTACCCCGGCGTCGGCCCCGAACACGCCTGGCTGAAGGACAGTGGCCGCGCCGAATACGTCAGCATCGACGACGACGAAGCCTTGGCGGCCTTCCACAACCTGTGCCGCTACGAAGGCATCATCCCGGCCCTCGAATCGAGCCATGCCCTCGCCCACGCCGCCCGGATTGCACCGGCCATGGGCAAGGATAAGGCGCTGCTGGTCAACCTGTCCGGGCGCGGCGACAAGGACATCGACACCGTTGCCCGGCTTTCTGGAATCGAACTCTGATATGTCGCGTATCGCCGCCACCTTTACCGCGCTCAAAGCGCAAAACAAAAAAGCCCTGATTCCCTTCATCACGGCCGGTGACCCGGCGCCCGACCGTACTGTGCCGCTGATGCACGCGCTGGTCGCCGGCGGCGCCGACATCCTGGAATTGGGGGTGCCGTTTTCCGACCCTATGGCCGATGGCCCGACCATCCAGCGGGCTTCTGAGCGGGCGCTGAAACACGGCGTCGGCCTCAAGGATGTGCTGGCTATGAGCGCCGAGTTTCGCCAGACTAATGCCAGCACGCCGGTGGTGCTGATGGGTTATGCCAATCCGATCGAGGCCATGGGCTGGGACGCCTTCTGTGGCGCCGCCGCCCAGGCCGGCGTCGATGGTGTGCTGACGGTGGATTATCCGCCCGAGGAATCGGCCGAATTCGCGGCGAAATGCGCCGCCGCCGGGCTGGATAATATCTACCTACTGGCGCCGACCACGCCGGTCGAGCGCATTGCGACGGTAGCAAAATTGGCGCGTGGCTTCATCTACTATGTCTCACTGAAAGGCGTGACCGGGGCAGCGACCCTGGACCTCGCCGAAGTCGCTGCGCATTTGCCCGCCATCCACGCCGCGACCGGCCTGCCGATAGGCGTTGGTTTTGGCATTCGCGACGCCCAGACGGCACGACAGGTGGCCGAGGTTGCGGACGCGGTGGTGATCGGCAGCCGCATCGTGCAGGAGATCGAAAACTCGACACCCGAGACCATGCTGAATAACGTGAAGAATTTCGTGGCCGGCGTGCGCGCCGCCCTGGATAAATAAGGTCGAGACCATGAGCTGGTTCCAGAAAATCATTCCGCCCAAGATTCAGCGTCGTGTCCAGGCCGCCCGCAAGGTTGTGCCCGAGGGCTTGTGGAGCAAGTGCGCAGCGTGTGAGGAAGTGCTTTATCGTGCCGAGTTGGAAAAACATCTCGATGTCTGTCCGAAGTGCGGCCACCACAACCGGGTTGGCGCCCGTCAGCGGCTGAACTATTTTCTGGATGAGGATGGACGTAAGGAAATCGGCGCCAATGTATTGCCGGTGGATAGCCTGAAGTTCAAGGACAGCCGGCGTTATACCGACCGGCTCACGGAAGCGACCAAGGCAGTAGAGGAGACCGATGCCCTAGTGGCGATGCAGGGCACGGTACTCGGTCAGCCGGTAGTCGCAGTCGCCTTTGAGTTTCGCTTCATGGGTGGTTCCATGGGCTCGGTAGTTGGCGAGCGCTTCACCCGCGCGGTCAAGGCTGCGCTGGCGGGCAAGCGGCCTTTCGTCTGTTTTTCGGCCAGTGGCGGGGCGCGGATGCAGGAAGGACTGCTATCGCTGATGCAGATGGCCAAGACCGCTGCGGCGCTGACCCAGCTTTCCGCGCATCGCCTGCCGTTCATCTCGGTGCTCGCTGATCCGACCATGGGCGGCGTCTCCGCCAGCTTCGCCATGCTGGGCGATGTCATCATCGCCGAACCCAATGCGCTGATCGGCTTTGCCGGCCCACGGGTGATCGATCAGACAGTGCGGGAGAAGTTACCCGAGGGTTTTCAACATGCCGAGTTCTTGCTGGAACATGGCGCCCTGGACCTGATCGTCGATCGCCGCGAGATGCGCACCACGATCGCCAATCTCGCGACCCAGTTGATGCGCCGGCCGGCCGTCGCCTAGATGCGCTTGCCGGATTGGCTGGCCCTGCTGGAAGGCCGCCACCCGAAAGCAATCCAGCTCGGTCTCGAACGGGTTGGCCGGGTGTGGTTGGCCCTTGGCGTTGCAGTCGATTTTCCCATCATCACGGTGGCCGGCACCAACGGCAAGGGTTCGGTCTGCGCCTATCTCGAAGCCATATTGACGGCCGCCGGCTACCGGGTCGGTCTTTATACCTCACCCCATATCCTGCGCTTTAACGAGCGTATCTATCTCGCCAGCCAGGAGGCCGAAGATGTGGCCATCGTGCAGGCCCTGAGCGTGATCGAACAAGCGCGTGGCGACACGCCGCTGACCTATTTTGAACAGACGACGCTGGCCGCCATGTGGTTGTTCTGTCAGGAGAAGATCGATGTCGTAATACTGGAGGTCGGCCTCGGCGGTCGCTTGGATGCGGTGAACTTGTTTGCTGCTGATTGCGCCGTGGTCACGCCGGTGGACCTGGATCACTTGGATTATCTCGGCCCCAACCGGGAGACTATCGGCCATGAAAAGGCCGGGATTTTCCGCGCGAATCGGCCCGCCGTATGCGGTGACCGCAATCCTCCGGACAGTCTGATCGCCCGCGCTCATGACTTGGCCATCCCACTGTTGCTGCTTGGCCGTGATATCGCAGTCGAGCGGCAGCCGAACGATTGGCTCTGCCGGGTCGAGGACACGGTCTATCCAGCCTTGCTCTATCCGGCTATGTTGGGCGCCTATCAGCAGGAAAACGCGGCGACCGCCATCGCCGCCCTCTATTGCCTGCGGCGGAAGTTGCCAGTGCCGGTGACCGCGATCCGGCAGGGCGTGGTTCAGGCCCGTCTACCGGGGCGCTTCCAGATCGTCGGCAGCGCGCCTTTGCGGATACTGGATGTGGCGCATAATCCCCATGCGGCGCGGGCCCTGGCTGGCAATCTGGCGGCGCTGCCGCGTTCTGGGCGGCGGCTGGCGGTGTTTGCAATATTGGCGGACAAAGATGCCGGGGCGGTGATCGACGCCCTGGCCGAGCAGTTCGATCATTGGCACCTGGCTGGACTGTCCGGACCCAGGGGACGGGCGGCGACACAACTGGCGGAGCAGTTCGCAGCCAGGCGACTGCCCATCTCCATCCATACCGATGTGGCCTCGGCCTGGCAAGCGGCCTGCCATGAAGCCAAGGCCGCTGATACAATCGCAGCCTTCGGTTCTTTCCACACTGTCGCCGAGGTCATGGCGCTTATTTCAGGCAAATCAGATGGCTGAGTCGTCTCCTTCTCCCGAACAACTGGCCTTGCGCCGCAGTGCGCGGCGGCGTCTGCTCGGCGCTATCGCCCTGGCCTTGTTGGCAGTCGTCGTCCTGCCTATGGTGTTCGATCCGGAACCCAAACCCATGGGCAGTAACGTGGAGGTTCGCATTCCGGGGCAGAGTACGCCGTTCGAGCCGGCCGCTCCGATGACCGCTCCGCAACCTGCCGAGGCCACGCCCGCGCCCGATGGCGCGACCGTCTTGCCTGAACCGGAGCCGCCGAGCGAGACGGTAAAATCCGCGCCCGACCAACATCTGCCAACCGTGGCCCAAGGCAAGCCTATGGAGAAACCCAAGGCAGTCGACAAACCGATGGCGTCGCGCCAGCCGAAGCCAGTTGAAGTCAAAGCCGAGGCCAAGCCGGCCCGCGCCGATCGAGGCTATCTGCTGCAATTAGGCTCATTCGCCAGCGAGGCAAACGCCAGGCAATCGGTCGCCCAGGCCAAGGCGGCTGGATTTAAGGCGTCGGCAGTCAAGATCGCCGGGCAGTTCAAGGTCCGTGTCGGCCCTATCGCCGATAAGGCGCAGGCGCAGGACTATCAAGCTAAGCTGAAGGCCAAGGGCCTAGCCGCGGTGCTGATCGAATGACTGCGATCGACTGGATCGCCCTCGCAATCGTGCTTGGTTCTCTGGCTACCGGGCTGATGCGCGGCTTTATCCGCGAGGCGTTTTCCCTAGCTGCCTGGGTGGTCGCTTTTTTCGCCGCACAGATGTTTTCGCCGGCCGTTGCCGCATTTATTCCGGGGATCGGCCAGGAGGGTTTACGTCATGCTGCGGCGGTGGTCATTATTTTTGTGCTGGTTCTGATCCTGGCCCAGTTGTTGGCCACCTCGTTGGCCAAACTCACCCATGTCGTCGGCCTGGGCGGGCTAGATCATCTGCTGGGCATGTTCTTTGGTCTGCTTCGCGGCGCCGCATGGCTGATTTTCTTGACCCTGCTGGCCGGGCTCACCGCGTTGCCGCGCTCAAGCGCCTGGCAGGAATCGGCGGTCGGCGGTCCTGCCACGGCTGCGGCCGAACGGGTTATTCCCTGGCTGCCGCATGACTTGGCGGCCCTGATTCGATTTCGATAGGATGAACTGACATGTGCGGAATCGTCGGCATCGTTTCCGGTCAACCGGTCAACCAGCTTCTGTATGACGGTCTGCAACTGTTGCAGCATCGTGGTCAGGATGCCGCCGGCATCGTCACTATGGACGGCTGCAAGTTTCATATGCACAAGGACACGGGCATGGTGCGGGACGTGTTCCGCACCCGCGACATGCGCAACCTGGTCGGTAACGTTGGCATCGGTCATGTCCGCTATCCCACCGCCGGTTCGGCCGCGAGCCCGGCTGAGGCGCAGCCTTTCTACGTCAATTCCCCCTTCGGCATCGTCCTGGGCCACAACGGCAACCTGACCAATACCGAGGCATTACAGCAAGACATGTTCATGGAGGATCTGCGCCACGTGAACACCAGCTCGGATTCCGAGGTCCTGCTCAACGTCCTGGCCCATGAACTCCAGGAGGCGGTGCAAGGCCATCGCTTGACCGTTGACGATGTCTTCAAGGCGGTAGCCGGGGTGCATCGCCGTTGCCAAGGCGCCTATGCCGTGGTGGCCATGATCGCCGGCTTTGGCCTGTTGGCCTTTCGCGATCCACATGGCATACGGCCGTTGGTCTTCGGCGTTCAGGTCGGCGCCGACGGCCAGAGCTGGATGGTGGCCTCGGAGAGCGTCGCGCTGGAGGCGACGGGCTTCAAGGTTCAAGGCGACGTAGCGCCTGGCGAAGCGATCCTGGTCACCCTGGATGGCGAGGTGCATAGCCGCGCCTGTACATCGAAGGTCGAGTTCACGCCCTGCATCTTCGAATATGTCTACTTCGCCCGTCCGGATTCGGTGATGGATGGCGCATCGGTCTACGAGACCCGTTTGCGGATGGGCGAGTATCTGGCCGACAAGATACGGACTCAGTTCAGCCACCTGAAGATCGACGTAGTCATCCCGATTCCGGATACCAGCCGGCCATCGGCCCTGCAACTGGCCAAGAAGCTGGATATTTCCTATCGCGAGGGGTTTATCAAGAACCGTTATATCGGTCGCACCTTCATCATGCCCGGCCAGTCGGTGCGCAAGCAGTCGGTGCGCCAGAAACTCAATGCCATGTCCATGGAGTTCCGGGGCAAGAATGTGCTCTTGGTGGACGATTCCATTGTGCGTGGCACCACGAGTCGGGAAATCATCCTGATGGCGCGCGATTCGGGCGCGCGGGCGGTGTATTTCGCCTCCGCCAGTCCGCCGGTCCGGTTCCCCAACGTTTATGGCATCGACATGCCGACCCGTGCCGAGTTATTGGCCAATGGCCGCACCGATGAGGAGATCGCCCGCGAGATCGGCGCCGATGCGGTGATCTACCAGGACCTCTCCGATCTCATCAAGGCGGTGCAAGAGGTAAACCCGAAACTCACCGCTTTCGATGCCTCTTGTTTCGACGGCAAGTACATCACTGGCGACGTGACCGAGGCCTACCTCGCCCGGCTAGAAGGGATGCGTAATGGCACCGTACCGGTCGCTTCTTCACCATCGACCCGACAAATGGACCTGAACCTGGCCTACGCCGATAGGAGCAATACCCATGACCAATAATCTCGATCTCGATACCCTGGCGGTCCGGGCCGGCACACTGCGGAGCCAATTTCAGGAACACTCCGAAGCGATGTTCCTGACCTCCAGCTTCGTGTTCGGTAGCGCGGCCGAGGCCGCCGCCCGTTTCTCGGGCGCCGAGCCGGGCAACATCTACGCCCGGTTCACCAACCCCTCAGTCACCATGTTTGAGACCCGCCTGGCGGCGCTGGAGGGCGCCGAGCGTTGTGTGGCCTTCGCCTCGGGCATGGCCGCCATCCTGGCAACAGTGATGGGCCTGCTCAAGGCTGGCGAGCATATCGTGGCCTCGCGCTCGATCTTTGGCTCCACGATCCAACTGTTCAACAACATCCTGGGCCGCTTCGGGGTGACGACCAGCTTGGTTTCGCCGACAGAGCCGGAGGCCTGGCGGCGCGCCGCGCAGCCCAACACCAAGCTATTTTTTCTGGAGTCGCCGTCCAATCCGCTGACCGAGGTGAGCGACATCCGGGCGATTGCCGCCATTGCTCGCGAGTCGGGCGCTTGGCTGGCCGTGGACAACTGTTTTTGCACGCCGATCCTGCAACGGCCCCTGGAGATGGGCGCCGATATTGTCATTCACTCCGCCACCAAGTATCTGGACGGCCAGGGCAGGGTGCTGGGCGGGGCCGTGTTGGGTAGCAAGACGTTGATGGAGGGGGTGTATACCTTCCTGCGCACGGCGGGCCCGACCTTGTCCGCCTTCAATGCCTGGGTTCTGCTCAAGGGGATGGAAACACTGCCGATCCGCATGGCGGCCCATTCCCGCAATGCGCTTGAACTGGCGACCTGGCTGGAGGCGCAGCCCAAGGTCAGCCGGGTGCTGTATCCCGGTCTGCCATCGCATCCGCAACATGACCTGGCCATGGCGCAGCAAAGCACAGGCGGCGGCATCGTCGCCTTTGAGACGGTGGGTGGTAAAGAGGCGGCCTGGACGGTGATCGACCAGACCCGGCTGATGTCCATCACCGCGAACCTAGGCGATACCCGCACCACGATCACCCACCCGGCGAGCACCACGCACAGCCGCATGACCCCGGAACAGCGCGCCAATGCCGGCATCGGCGACGGCCTGATCCGGATTGCCGTGGGCCTGGAGTCGGTCGAAGACCTCAAACGCGATCTGGAGCGCGGTCTGGCCCTGATCTAGTCAGCCCGGCCAGTCCAGCAACCGGCAGCCGTCGCCGTCGCACCTGAGATAACCACCGGCCTCATACCAATCCGGCAAGATCCAGCGTTCGCGCTCGTGGCCATCGACCAGATGGCCATGGCGGGCCGGCCGGTGGGTGTGACCATGGATCAGCCGAGGGCAGGCATATTTCCGGAATGTTTCGGCAACGGTTTCCTGATTGACATCCATAGTCACCATGGTCTTGCTGCCCTTGGCGATGCTACTCTGATCGAGCATCTGGCTGGCCATGAGTCGGCGTTCGGCCAGCGGCCGGGCCAGCACGGCCTGCTGCCAGACTGGGTCGCGTACCTGGCGGCGGAATTGCTGATAGGCCAGATCGTCACTACACAGGCTATCGCCATGCATGAGCAGGGTAGGGGCGCCATGGAGGTCGATCAAGGCGGGTTCGGGCAAAAGGCGTGCGCTACTAGCCTGACAGAAGCCCTCGCCAAGCAGAAAATCCCGGTTGCCGTGCATGATGAAGATGGCCAGCCCGGCATCGGCCTGTCGGCGCAGAGCCTGACAGACTGCGCCAGGCAACGGCGAGGGCAGGTCGTCGTCGCCTACCCAGGTTTCGAACAAGTCGCCCAGAATGTAAAGCTGGCTGGCCTGGCCGGCCGGACCAGCAAGAAAGGCAAGAAAACGCTTCAGGGACGCCGGGTCATCCGGCGCAAGGTGCAGATCGGATATGAATAGGCTGGTATCAGCCCTCAACGACTTCCACCCGTTCGATCAGCACGTCTTCCATCGGTACGTCCTGGTAGCCGGCGCGCGAGCCGGTACGCACCTTCTTGATGGCATCCACCACGTCCATGCCGTCGGTCACCTTGCCGAATACGCAGTAGCCATAGCCCTGAGCGCTAGGCTCCCGGTAATCGAGAAAGTCGTTATCGCTGACGTTGATGAAGAACTGGCTGGTGGCTGAATGCGGGTCAGGGGTACGGGCCATGGCGATGCTGTAGGTTTGGTTTTTCAGGCCGTTATGGGCCTCGTTCTGGACTGGCTGGCGGGTGGCCTTCTGTTCCATGGCGGGGGTGAAACCGCCGCCCTGAATCATGAAGCCGTCGATGACTCGGTGGAAGATCGTGCCGTCATAATGGCCGTCGCGGGCGTACTGGAGAAAGTTGGCGACGCTGTCGGGTGCCTTCTCGGCGTCGAGGACCAGGCTGATAACGCCGTGATTGGTGTGCAGTTTGACCATAATTAGTTCGATTCAAGGAGGAGTTAAAGGGGTTAATTCTTGAGCGCGACTACCGGCGCCGATGGCAGGTTCTTTTCCAGGACGATGCGCCACTGGCCGGCTTCCTGCCGGAGGTATATCTTTTTGCGTGTCACGTCGCTGAGTTTATCGCTGCTGTAGTGCTGTGTGAGCGAAATCACTGCGAGGTTGTCGTTGTCAGTGTTGTACAGGAATAGACTCATGTCGTTTAGCCCGACCTTGATCCAGTCTTTCTGGGTGATATTGTGCTGTTTGGCAGCCACCCATTCCTTGCCCAGACTGTTCAGGTAATCGGGGGTGTAATGGCCAAGAAAGCCATGGGCATCGAGTTTCTGCCAGTCGTCCTTCCAGTTGTCCAGCGTCGCCAATAATTCCTGCCGCTTGGCTTGCCAGGCATCCCGATCCAGCCATTCGACATGATCGGTAATGATGATCGGTGTGCCATCCGGTCGGATGTAATGGGCGATTGCCTGCCAGTCCGGATTGGCGACTACGAGACAACCGTCGCTGGTTTTCGGCGGCCGGCTGTAGGTGTAGGGCGGCACGCCGTGCAGCCAGATGCCGTGGCCACCGTTGCCTTGTATCGCGTCCCACTCGTTGGGATAGTTGATCGTGAACGCGCCGGCGCCGTAAAACGGCGTCAATTGTTGCCGGGGCAATGCCGCCTTGATCGTATAGACGCCTAATGGCGAACGCTTGTCGCCTTCGCTGCGCTTGCCAACCCCGTTCTTGCCGACCGATAAGTAATAGTCCTGGAGCAGACGGGGCTCGCTGTCGATATTCTCGAAGATATAGATGCGCGATCGCCCGGCATCGGCCAGTAGGGCGTACCGCTGGCCCGGCGCCAGTTGCAGTATCTGAGCAGGGAGCTTATCCAGGCCTGGCTGGTTGAGATAGCCTTGCAGCCTGACCCGTGCCTCATCCTTGAAGTCATTGATGGCCTGACTTGATGCCGCGCGCACGCCGCCAAAGCCGGGCAGTTCGCGGTTTTTGGCGAGCAAGAGATCGCCCTTTATCAGATAGGCCAGCTTGAAGTCGGGTCGCATGGCGATCAGGCGATTAACGCTGACCAGGGCCGAATCCGGTTTACTGGCGCGGATATCCTCGATCGTCGCGACTAAAAGTTTGTCGGGCGAGGGCGTTTTGCCGGCCGGCACGAGGGCCATTCCGGCGGCCCCAAGCGATCCGGCGAACAGGGCCAGGAACAGGGTGAGGATCGGCAATATCAGGCGCATGGAATGGTAAAAAAATTATTTTTCGGCAACTATTTTCCAGACTTCATCCTGTAATTCCAGGGTTAGCGCCTTGCCGGTATTGACCTTAAGGATATTGGATTCGTAGCGTTCCCTGAAGGTTGCGCTCGCCCGGTTGCCATTACGCTGAATCTTGAAATCGGAAACGGCGACACGAATGTATTCGGGCGCGCTCAGCCGTTGCTTGCGCAAGGCCTCCCAGGCGGGGCGAGTCATACCTTGCGGCGGGGCGAAATTGGCGGCATAGAAGGCCAGATAGGCGGCTACGTCGCGCGAACTCCAGGCCGCTGCCCAATCCTTGATGATCTTTTCCACGGCGGTGTTTGCCTGATCGGTGCCGCTGTCGATTTTTTCGGTCGATGCCGGTTTGGTGGCAACGGCCGGCGTTGCTTCGGTCGCCGGTGTCCTGTCCTTGGCCAGGACCACGGCCGCAGTTTTAACTGGATTATGCTGCTTGCCGGGTTGTTTGTTGGGCTTGGCCTTTTCGAGGCCGGTCGGGGTGAAAAGGTCCTTGACCAAGGCTAGTTTCATTTGTGCCGAGGTATTGGATTTGTCCAACTGGAGCGCCTTGTTGTAAGCCTGGGAGGCCATTTTGGCGTAGATGTCGCCCAGGTTTTCATGGGCCGTGGCATAGGTCGGATTGGTGTGAATGGCCTTTTCTAGACTATTTTTAGCTTGCTCGTATTGCCCTTGGGCGGCATAGAGCACGGCCAGGTTGTTATACGGCTCGGGCAAATCAGGATAATCGTCGGTCAATTCGGTGAAGGTCTTGATGGCCTCCGGGGCGCGGTTCATCTCCGCCAGTATCAAGCCCTTCAAAAATCGGCCCTGTGGGTCTTTGGCGTTTCCGGCCAGATAACCATTGACCTTTTCCAGCGCTTGAGTGTTTTTGCCCTGGTGGAACAGTTGCGAGGCGTCTTGCAGGGGCGCGGCCGCCGCCAGGGCGAGGCCAGGCAGCAGGCTGACGAGTAAGGTGAGTGCGAATCGAATAAGGGGCATTGGTGTATACTTTCCCAGTCATCTTAGGATGATTTGACACGCGGATTCTAACAGTCCGGAAGTATTTTACCAGCCTCCAAATAACCCCACCTTATATCCAATAACCATGAGCGACACCACGCCAATACAGCATTTCATCCGCACCATCATCGACGCCGACCTGGCCAGCGGAAAACAGCACGGAGTCGCTACCCGGTTTCCTCCCGAGCCCAACGGTTATCTACATATTGGCCACGCCAAGTCGATCTGTCTGAATTTTGGCCTGGCCCAGGATTATCAGGGCGTCTGTAACCTGCGTTTCGACGATACCAACCCGGAAAAGGAGGCCGATGAATATGCGCTGGCGATCCAGGAGGACGTGCATTGGCTGGGCTTCCAATGGAGCGGCCCGGTCCGCTGGGCGTCGGACTATTTCCAGCAACTTTATGATTATGCCGAGGAATTGATCCGGCAAGGCAAGGCCTTCGTCTGCGACCTGACGCTCGAGGCGATGCGCGAATATCGCGGCACCCTGACCGAGAAGGGGCGCAACAGTCCGTACCGCGAGCGCACGGTCGATGACAACCTGGACCTGTTCCGGCGCATGAAGGCGGGCGAATTTCCCGATGGCAGCAAGACCCTGCGGGCCAAGATCGATATGGCCAGCCCCAACTTCAACCTGCGCGACCCGGTGATCTACCGGATCAAGCGGGCGCACCACATCCGCACCGGCGATGTCTGGTGCATCTACCCGATGTATGACTACACTCACTGCATCTCCGATGCCCTGGAACGGATCACCCATTCGCTCTGCACCTTGGAGTTCGAAGATCACAGGCCACTCTACGACTGGGTGCTGGACCAGTTGCCGGTACCCAGCCACCCGCAACAGATCGAATTCTCTCGACTGGAACTGCATTACACCGTCACCAGCAAGCGCAAGCTGCTGCAACTGGTCAGTCAAGGCCATGTGGCGGGTTGGGATGACCCCCGGATGCCCACGCTGCACGGGATGCGCCGACGTGGCTACACACCGGAAGGTATACGTGAATTCGCCCGGCGCATCGGCATCTCAAAATCGGAAAACATCGTCGACATGGCGGTACTTGAAAGTGCCATCCGCGATGACCTGGAGGCCAAGGCGCCGCGGGTCATGGCGGTCATCAAGCCGTTGAAAGTGGTGCTGACCAATTACCAGGACGGCGTCACAGGTAGCCGCTCGGCCGGGTTTCATCCGCAACATCCTGAATTTGGTGAGCGCGAGGTGTCGATCAGCCGGGAAATCTGGATTGAGCAGGACGATTTCAGTGAAGACCCGCCGACTGGCTGGCAGCGGCTGAAACCGGGTGGCGAGGCGCGGCTACGTTATTCCTATGTAGTCAAGTGCGACGAGGCGGTGAAGGATGCCGATGGCAAGGTGGTCGAGCTGCGTTGTTCGATCGACCACGACACATTGGGCCAGAACCCAGTCGGGCGCAAGGTTAAAGGGGTTATTCATTGGGTGTCCGCCAGTCATGCCCTGGCGGCGGAAATACGTCTCTATGATCGCCTGTTCACCGATCCTGAACCGGACGGCCACAAGGACCGCGATTTTATTGAGTTTCTCAATCCGAACTCATTGACAGTGGTCCACGGCTGGGTCGAGCCGGCGCTAAAGGATGCTGCCCCGGAGGCACACTACCAATTCGAGCGCAGCGGCTATTTCTGCGCCGACCGTATCGATCAACGGCCGGGCGAGAGACTGGTGTTCAACCGCACGGTAACCTTGAGGGATACCTGGAACAAGGGGCACGGCTGACACCAGGCCGGCGCAGCGAAATCAGAATCAAACCCCCTGCTTGAGGCTGGCGGCGATGAAGTCGTCGAGGTCGCCGTCGAGTACCGCCTGGGTGTTGCCTACTTCGTAGTTGGTGCGCAGGTCCTTGATGCGTGACTGGTCCAGCACATAGGAACGGATCTGGTGGCCCCAGCCGATGTCGGACTTTGAATCTTCCAACTTTTGCTGCTCGGCCTGGCGCTTGCGTAATTCCATCTCATACAGCCGGGCGCGCAGCATGGACCAGGCCTCGTCCCTGTTGCGGTGCTGGGAGCGGTCGTTCTGGCATTGCACCACGACGCCACTCGGGATGTGGGTCAGGCGCACCGCCGAGTCGGTCTTGTTGATGTGCTGGCCGCCGGCCCCCGACGCGCGGTAGGTGTCGGTGCGGACGTCGGCCGGGTTGATGTCGATCTCAATGCTGTCGTCGACCTCCGGGAAGACGAACACGCTGGTGAAACTGGTGTGGCGGCGAGCGTTAGAGTCGAACGGCGATTTGCGCACCAGGCGGTGCACCCCGGTCTCGGTGCGCAGATAGCCGTAGGCGTAGTCGCCGTCGATGCGGATGGTGGCGCTCTTGATGCCGGCCACATCGCCTTCCGACTCTTCCATCAGCTCGGCCTTGAAGCCCTTGCGTTCACAATATTTCAGATACATGCGTTCGAGCATCTGAGCCCAGTCCTGGGCCTCGGTGCCGCCGGCGCCAGCCTGAATTTCCAGGAAGCAGGGACTGGGGTCCATGGGATTGGAAAACATACGGCGGAATTCCAGATCAGCCACTTTGCTCTCGATCACCGTGGCATCGTCGATCAGCGCCTCCAAGGTTTCATCATCGTTCTCGGCCCGGGCCATCTCGAACAGTTCGGTAGCCGATGCCAGATCGGCGTCGAGGGTCTCCAGCGTTAGCACCACATCTTCCAGCGCCTTGCGTTCCTTACCGATCTCCTGGGCCTTCTTGGGGTCGTCCCAAAGGGTCGGATCTTCGGCGATGCGGGCAACTTCGTTTAGACGATCGCGTTTGCCAGGGTAGTCAAAGATACCTCCGTAGTTCCTGGGTCCGGTGGGCCATGTCTTCGAGACTGTTGGCTAGTTGGTTGAGGCGTTCGGCTTCCATGGAATTTCCTGGCCTTGCTAATTTCGAAAGGGCGAGATTATAACCTTAGATGAGCATCCAGCCGATTACCGCGCCAGTCGCTACACTGGCGAAGCCGGGCAAGGTGCTTTTGCTCAGGCTGACGCCGCCGATGACCAGGGTCAGGCCGGTCTTGAACACGATGTTGGCCAGTAGCGCGAGCAGTACGGCGGTGGCCGCCTGATGCTGGGTGAGGGTACCAATACTCAACAGGCGCAGGCTGGACAAGGTAATGGCATCGACATCGGTCAGACCGGAGACCATGGCCACGTCATAAACCCCTTGGCTGCCGACCAGATCGGATAGCCAGGCCGATGCCAGTAGTACGGCGGCATATAGCAGGCCGAAGGTCAGCGCGGCGCGAATCTCAGTCGGGTTCTTGATCTCCAGTTTAGGCGCTTCGGTACGGGTTTCCAGCCGTCGCCAGATCAGCAGATAAAGGGTCGCCACACCAGCCAGGGCGGCGCCGCCCAGGATCGGGGCCATCTCGGGCAGCAGGCCCGGGGCCACGACGGCGACTATGATGCCAAGCCGAATCAGCACCATCCAGTTGGCCAGCAGTATGACCAGGGTGGCCATCCCGACCAGAGCGGGATCGGCCCGACAGTGGCGAGAAAAGGCCAGTGTGGTTGCCGTGCTGGAGGCGATGCCGCCGAACAGGCCGGTCAGTAACGCGCCGTGACGCTGGCCGACGATACGCAGGGCAGCATAGCCGGCCAGCGACAGGCCGGAAATCAGCACCACCATCCACCAGATATGATGCGGATTGAGAACTTCATAAGGACCGAAACTCTGATTTGGCAACACCGGCAGGATGACGAACGACAGTACCGCGAATTGCAGGATAGAGACCAGATCGAGTCGGCTGAGCCGCTGGCTGACACCGCGCAATTCGGTCTTAAAGTAGAGCAGTATTGTGGTAAGGATGCCCAACGTTACGGCCAACTGGGTGTAGTCATACCAGACCAGTGCGCCCAAACCGTAGCAAACCACAACGGCGGCGATAGTGGTGGTGCCCGGGTCTTCCTCGTTGCCGTCCTTGGCATAGGCCGCCACCATCATGCCGCCCATGATGATGAGGCCGGCGCCCAGCAGCCAGGGCGCGCCACTCTTCTCAGATAGCAATGCGCCCAAGGTGCCAGCCATGGCGACCAGCGTGAAGGTGCGCAGCCCCGCTTTGGCCGATGGATTACGTTCCCGTTCCAGACCGATCAAGAGACCAATGGCCAGGCTGGTAAGGAAACGAGCCAGGTATGCAAATTCAGGCGAGTCGAAGGTGTACATAATTTTACGGCGCAGGCATGGAAACTGGCTGAACCTTCCAGATATCCCGGCAATATTCCCGGATAGCGCGGTCGGAGGAGAAACAACCGATCCGGGCGACGTTAAGGATGGACATTCGTGACCAGTTTTCCCGGTCGCGGTATTGTCGATCGATGTCGTTCTGGCATTCCATATAGGCCCGATAATCGGCACAAGCTAGATAGTCATCTCGTTGGCCGAGGGCATCGGTGAAGGGGCGGAACAGGTCCCGGTCGCCATGCGAGAACAGGCCCGAATCGATCAGATCAATCGCCGCCCGTAGTTCCGAGTCCTGGTCGATGAACCGGCCAGGATGGTAGCCGCCGTTGACCAAGGTCTTGACTTCTTGCTCAGTCAGCCCGAACAGGAAGAAGTTCTCCGCGCCGACCGCAGCGCGAATCTCTACGTTGGCGCCGTCCAGGGTGCCGATGGTGAGCGCGCCATTCATGGAAAACTTCATGTTGCCGGTGCCCGAGGCCTCCTTGCCAGCGGTGGAAATCTGCTCTGACAGGTCGGCGGCGGGGTAGATGTGCTGGGCCGTCTTGACGTTGAAATCGGGTACGAACACCACCCTCATATAGCCATTGATCTGGGGGTCACGGTTGACGATGTCGGCCACCGAGTTGATCAGCTTGATAACGAGCTTGGCCATGCGATAGCCCGGCGCGGCCTTGCCGCCGAAGATGAAGGTGCGGGGCGTCATATCCAGGTTGGGATCGTGCTTGAGCTGGTTGTATAGGCTGACGATGCGCAGCAGGTTCAGGTGCTGGCGTTTGTACTCGTGGATGCGCTTAGTCTGGATGTCGAATAGGCTGTCTGGGTTGATATCGATGTCGGTAACGGCCTTGACGTAGTTGGCCAGGTTGACCTTGGCCTCGCGTTTTACCTGGCGCCAGTGCTCGCGGAAAGCGGCATCTTCGGCCAAGGGTTCCAGACGGTGGACCTCGTTCAGGTCGCGCAGCCAGCCATGGTCGATGGTCTCTTCCAGCAAGACCGCCAGCGGCCGATTGGCCAGGGCGATGAAGCGGCGCGGGCTGACGCCGTTGGTCTTGTTGCTGAACTTCTCCGGCCACATTTGATAAAAGTCCCTGAGCACAGTTTCCTTCAATAGTTCGGTGTGCAGCTTAGCCACGCCGTTGATAGCCATGCTGCCGACACAGGCCAGATGCGCCATGCGGATACGGCGCGGCGGCGTTTCATCGATCAGTGATAGGCGGGCTAGACGCGCTTGGTCGTTGAGAAAACGCATCCGCACTTCGTCCAGAAAGCGGGCGTTGATCTCGTAGACGATCTCCAGGTGCCGGGGCAGGAGGCGCTGGAACATGTCCAGAGGCCAGGTCTCCAGCGCCTCCGGCAACAGGGTGTGGTTGGTGTAGGCGAAGCTTTTTTGGCCGATGGCCCAGGCCTCGTCCCAGGACAACAGGTATTCGTCTACCGCGAGGCGCATGAATTCGGCAATGGCCAGCGCCGGATGAGTGTCGTTGATCTGGACCGCAAACTTGTCCGGGAAACTCGCCAAGCTGGTCATATCCCGCAAGACGATGCGGATCATATCCTGCAAGGTACAGGCGACCAGAAAATACTGTTGTCTCAGGCGCAGCGCCTTGCCGGCCTCGGGCTCGTCGTTGGGGTAGAGCACCTTGCTGATGTTCTCGGCCACCACCATGTCGTTGACCGCGCCGTAATAATCGCCGTGGTTGAAGGCCTGAAAATCGAATGATTCGCGCGCCTCGGATTTCCACAGCCTAAGCAGGTTCACGTTCTGCACACCGTGGCCCATGATCGGTGTGTCATAGCTCAGGCCATAGATGGTGCATTCGGCATTCCATTTCACCCGTAGTCGGCCCTGTTCGTCGGTGTATTGCTCGGTATGGCCGCCGAACCGAACCGGGTAGCGGCGTTGACGGTTGGGAATCTCCCAAGGATTGCCGTTGCGCAACCAGGCGTCGGTCACCTCCACCTGCCAGCCGTCTTTGATCTCCTGGTCGAAGATGCCGTACTCATAGCGGATGCCATAGCCGATGGCCGGTATCTCCAGGGTGGCCAGCGAGTCCATGAAGCAGGCCGCCAGGCGACCCAGTCCGCCATTGCCGAGACCGGGTTCCGGCTCGGCCGCCAGGATGGACTTCATATCCAGGCCCAGTTCGGCCAGGGCTTGTTGGACGTTTGCCCAAAGGTCGAGATTGAGTATGTTGTTGCCCAGTTGCGGCCCGATCAGGAATTCCGCCGACAGGTAGGCCACGGTCCTGGCGCTTTGCCGCTTGTAGTTTTGCGCTGTGTCGATGAACCGTTCCAGCAGGCGGTCGCGGATGGTGTAGGCCAGCGCGGTGTAATGGTCCAACGGCGTCGCCTTGGCGAAGGTGCGGCCAGTGACATAGAACAAGTTGTCGGTATAGGCCTCTTTCAGCGCCCCTACCGAACGGCCGGTGCGGATACGTTTGAAATGTTCGGGCGGCAGGTTCATCGGCAACCTTCATAGTCATCTAAGTCATCGTTTTATAGCCGTTAATGCAGTCGAGAGCCGTATTAACCCGGATCTGCCGGGCGCCATTGATCCAACGTGAATTGCAGGCTGGTGGCGCCGTTCCACTCGTTTACATCCAGCCGATACACCGCCTGGATGCGTTCGGGCAGCGGCGTGTCCTGGTTGAACAGCATGGCATCGGCCTCCAGACCGCCGCCGGTCAGTCGCAGTTTCAGGTGCCGCTCGGCCACCAGCCGCTGGCTGGCGACCGTGAAATCGCCATGAAAGGTCGGGTAGGGAAAGCCCTGGCCCCAGACCGCTGCGCGTAGCGCCAGGGCTTGATCCAGCCGGCATTCGGCTGGACTCAACGCGCCATCGGTCTCGATCACCCTAAGCAGTGCATTAGGGTCAAGCAGTTCGCGGCATACGGTTTCGAACGACTCGGTGAAGGCGGTTAGCCGGTCAGCCGGGATGGTCAGCCCGGCCGCTGCCGCGTGGCCGCCGAATTTGACGATGAGGCCGGGCTGGCGCTTGGCCACTAAATCCAGCGCGTCGCGCAAATGCAGTCCCGGAATGGCCCGTCCGGAGCCCCTGAGCAGGCCGTCGCCAGCATCGGCGAAGGCGATGACCGGACGGTGGTGACGGTCCTTCAGGCGCGAGGCCAGAAGGCCGACCACGCCCTGGTGCCAGGTTGGCTCGAACAGGGTCAGACTGTAGCCGTCGGCCACCACGATGGACTCCAGCAAGGCCTGGGCCTGCTCCTGCATGTCCGCTTCGATCTCGCGCCGCTCCCGGTTCAGACGGTCCAACTCGGCGGCCAGGGGCGTCGCGGTCGCCTCGTCGTCGGCCAGCAGACAGGCGATGCCCAGACTCATGTCGGCCAGCCGGCCGGCGGCATTGAGGCGCGGCCCGATCGTGAAGCCGAGGTCCTGGGCGGCGGCCTTGGCCAGGTTGCGACCGGCGGCCTTGAACAGCGCCCGGATGCCGGGGATGGCCTTGCCGGCGCGCATCCGTTTCAGTCCCTGATCGACCAGCAGCCGGTTATTGGCGTCCAGCTTGACCACGTCGGCCACTGTGCCCAGCGCCACCAGGTCCAGCAATTCGGCCAGGTTGGGCTCGGGACGGGTTGCAAACTGGCCGCGCCGGCGTAACTCGGCGCGCAAGGCGATCAGAACATAAAACATCACACCGACCCCGGCCAGCGACTTGCTGGCGAAGCCGCAGCCGGGCTGGTTGGGGTTGACGATGAGGGCATCAGGCAGGGTGTCGGCGGCCAGGTGATGGTCGGTGACCAGGACCTCGATGCCCAGTCGCCTGGCCTCTTCGATGCCGGCGTGGGCGGCAATGCCGTTGTCCACGGTGATGATCAGGTCCGGTTTGCGCTGGGCCGCCAGGCGGACGATCTCGGGACTCAGACCATAGCCGTATTCGAATCGGTTTGGCACGATGTATTCCACCGCCGCGCCCATGGCGGTCAGGCCACGGGCCGCTACCGCGCAGGCCGTGGCACCGTCGGCGTCGTAGTCGGCCACTACCAGCATCTTCTCGCCTCGGCCGATGGCGTCGGCCAGCCGCTCGCCGGCGGCAGCGCAGTTCAGCATGGCATCGAACGGCAGCAACTCGCTCAGGGATTCCCTGACCTGGTCGGCCTGGCTAATACCCCGCGCCGCATATAAACGGGCCAGCAGGGCAGGGTGGCCGGCATTACGCAGGTGCTCGACAATGGCAGGGGACCACGGACGGGTGACAATGTTCAGCATTTCACCATATTAACCGCTGCTGTTTGGTTTGCGTCGCTTGCGGCATTATGATTAACACCATGAGCCACTATCTACCCCTTGCCCGCGTCGCCCGTCTGGTCGGTGTTACCCGTTCAACCCTGCAGCGGATGATCCGCGACGGCGAGATGATGACCTTTGACGGCCAGATTGAGCTGGATGAATTGCTGCGCGTCTTTCCAAATATCAAATGGCAGGCGGACGGCGAATACGAGCGAGTCGAGGAGATCAAGCGCAAGGCCTTCGGCAAGCGGGTCATGGAGCGCGCGCTACCGGACAAGGAGGTATTGGCCGAGCGCCTGTTTGAACTCGGCAAGGAGTTTGCCGGCGCCAAGTCCATGCTGATCTACTACGACCAGATTTTCCGCTGGCTGGAAACCAAGATGGATGCTGTGGCAGAGGACGATCCCGAGGCATTCGATGCCCTGCAATCGCTGAAAATATGGCTGCGCCAGGAACTGGACGCCGTCCCCGAAGAGGCGGAACGCGGCAAGGCGTTGCTCGCCGAGGAGAGTGTTATGCGTGTCATGTCCGCCCGTGTTACGGTTCAACCGAGCGGCCACGAATTCTTCGTCGAAGGTAACGATACCCTGCTCGAAGCCGCGCTACGGGCCGGCATCTCGCTCAACTATGGGTGCAGCAACGGTAACTGCGGCGAATGCAAGGTCCGGCTGGTTTCCGGCAAGGTCAAGAAGGTTCATCCTCATGATTATGTATTCCACGAAAGCGACAAGGCCAACGGCGCCATCTTGATGTGCTCCTACACCGCGATCACCGATCTGGTGATCGAGGCCAGCGTGACCGAGGCCGATGATATTCCTCACCAGTCGATTACCACCAAGGTCCGGTCAGTGGAGCCGCTGGACCACGATCTGACTGCGCTGCATCTGACCACGCCGCGTAGTCAACGACTGCACTTCCTGGCCGGGCAGTCGGTCAAGCTGACCACTGATGACATCGGCGGCGAGTTCTATGTGGCCAGTTGCCCGTGTGAGGACAGACATATCGAACTGCATATTCGTCGTGACAACACGCCGTTTTCTCGCAAGGTATTCAACGATCTGGGCAAGGAAGCGCCAGTCATTCTCGACGGTCCTCATGGTCACTGCGTCATCAAGATGGATTCCCGGCGCCCCGCTGTCTTCGTGGCCTGGGACGATGGCTTCGCGCCGATCAAGAGTCTGATCCAGCACGCCCTGTCGCTGGAGATGGCGGAGGGCATGGAACTGTTCTGGATCTCCGAGCGTTTGCCGCATTACCAGGAAAACCTGTGCCGTTCATGGGCCGATGCCCTGGATAATTTCCACTATCGGCCATTGTTCGCCGCAGCGGGCGAAGAGGCCAATGTAGCCGCTATCCTGGCCGAACATCCGGACTTGAGCCGAGCCGACTTCTATGTCGCCGGCCCGGCCGGTTTTCTTGACCGGCTCAAGGCAGCCGCCATTGCCCGCAATATGTCGCCGCTCGGCTGGCATGGCGAAACCCTGCTTTGATGGCCACGTTCTTTCGCTTGCTTAGCGTATGAGCGCTCGGGTCATCGCGGTAGTCAACCAGAAGGGCGGCGCCGGCAAAAGCACCCTGACCATGCTGCTGGCCGGCGCCTTGGCCGAGAAAGGCCATCGCGTCCTGGTGGCCGATGGTGACTCGCAGAATACTGCCCTGCGCTGGGCCACCGCCGGTGAGGGTTTCCCAGCCGAGGTAGAGGACTTGTCGGGCGAGGAAGGGAAGTTGCACAAGCGTCTGCGAAAACGTCTCGACGACTACGACTACATCGTCATCGATAGTCCACCCGCCGCTGCCGCTCCGGTTACTGCCAGCGCCCTGCGCCTGGCCCATCTGGCCCTGGTGCCGGTGATCCCGTCGCCCCTGGACCTGTGGGCCAGCCTGCGTATCCGCGACGCCATTTATGCTGCCCGCAGTAAAAATCCTATGCTGGAGGCACGCCTGGTGGTCAATCAGGCACAGCCAAACACCGTGCTGGCCCGCGAGGTGTTAGCCATGTTGCCGGAATTTGGCATCCCTATGTTGGCCGCGCAACTAAAACAGCGCACCGCGTATCGCCAATGCGCCGCCTTGGGCGGCACGCTTTCCGGATTAGGCAGTCGGGCGGCTATCGCCAGCCTGGAATTAGCCTCGCTGTGTCGGGAAGTCGAATCCATAATTGGCGCCATGAAGGTCATGGTTTAAAAAAGGTACGTGATGCGTTTGCTGGTAACGGGGGGGGCAGGTTATATCGGCAGTCATACCTGCGTGGAATTGTTGCGCGCCGGTCACGAGCCGGTGCTGGTGGACAATCTCAGCAACAGCAAAATGGAGGCGCTGCGCCGGGTGGAACGCATTAGCGGTCGGCCGCTGACGTTTTATCGGGCCGATATCCGCGACAAGGCCGCTTTGCGCGACATCTTCGCCCATCATGCGATCGATGCCGTAATCCACTTCGCCGGCCTAAAGGCAGTGGGCGAGTCGGTGACCAAGCCGTTGCTGTATTACGATAACAATGTCGCTGGTACGGTCAGCCTGTGCGAGGTCATGGCCGAGGCGGGGGTGAAGCGCATCGTCTTTAGCTCGTCCGCCACCGTCTACGGCGACCCTCGCACGGTGCCAATCCGTGAGGATTTTCCGGTCGGCGCGACTACTAATCCCTATGGCCGCAGCAAGTTCATGATCGAAGAGATACTGCGTGATCTGCATCTCTCCGATCCCGCTTGGCGGATTGGTTTGCTGCGCTATTTCAACCCGGTCGGGGCGCATGAGTCGGGCCTGATCGGTGAGGACCCGAATGGCGTCCCCAATAACCTGATGCCCTACATCGCTCAGGTAGCGGTAGGTGCGCGACCCTATCTCAATGTCTTCGGTGACACCTATGCCACGCCGGACGGCACCGGGGTGCGGGATTACATCCATGTGGTTGACCTGGCGCTGGGCCATATCGCGGCCTTGCGTTATCTCGAAAGCCACGACGGCGTGCTGACGGTCAACCTGGGCACTGGCCACGGCTATAGCGTACTGGATATGGTCAAGGCCTTCGCCGAGGCGAGCGGTCGCGCGGTGCCTTACCAAATCGCCCCGCCACGGGCCGGCGATATCGCCTGCTGCTACGCCGATCCGAGCCGGGCAGCTCAGTTGCTGGACTGGCGGGCGGAACGCGATTTGAATGCCATGTGCGCCGATACCTGGCGCTGGCAAAGCCAGAATCCAAACGGTTTTGAAAACGATTGAGGGTACGACCATGTTGATTCCTGTGATCCTGTCCGGCGGCGCTGGCACCCGTTTGTGGCCGGTCTCCCGCGAGGGCCGGCCCAAGCCTTTTATGCGCATGACCGACGGCGGTAGCCTGCTGGGCAAGACCTATAGCCGAGCCTTGGCCTGCCTGGGTGCGAGTGAGGTGCTGACCATCACCAACCGGGATTACTACTTCCAGAGCAAGGATGTCTGGCAGGCCGAGACCGATGACCGCTTGCCGCTCCGCTTCCTGCTTGAGCCGGCCGCCCGCAATACCGCGCCGGCAATCCTGCTCGGCGCGCTGATGCTGCGCGCCGAGCACGGCGCCGAAGCGGTGATGCTGGTGCTGGCGGCCGATCACCTGATCCAGGATGTGCCGGCCTTCGTCGCCGATGTGGCCGAGGCCGAGTCCCTGGCCAGGACGGGCCATCTGGTGACCTTCGGCATCCCGCCGACGCACCCCGAAACCGGCTTTGGCTACATCGCCGCAGGCACTGCCATTGGCGACGGTCCTGGCTGTCAGGTCGTCGGTTTCATCGAAAAACCGAGCCAGGAACGGGCCGCCGAGATGATCGCCGCCGGCAGTCATTTCTGGAATTCGGGCATGTTCTGTTTTCGGGTGGGCGACCTGATTGAGGCCTTCGCGCACTATGCGCCTGAGATGCTGGCGATCGGCGAGGCCTGTTGGGCCGCTACTCTGCCTGGCTGCTCCGAGGCCTATTGTGCGCTCGACGCAGACACCTTCGCCGGCTTGGACGACATCTCCATCGACTACGCCATCATGGAAAAGGCCGACAACGTCGCCGTGGTGCCGGCCGGCTTCGACTGGACCGATGTTGGTTCCTGGCGGGCCCTAGCCGACCTGGTCGAGGCCGACGCGGCCGGCAATCGTAGCCTGGGCGAGGTGATCCATATCGGCACGCGCAATTGTTATGTCCAGAGCGAAGACCGGCTGGTGGCCACGGTCGGTATCGACGACCTGGTGATCGTCGATACCCCGGACGCGCTCTTGATTAGCCACCGGGACGAGACCCAGAGGGTCAAGGAGGTGGTCAAGCTGCTCAGGGATTCGGGCCATGCCTGCTACAAGCTGCACCGCACCGTGGCTAGACCATGGGGCACCTATTCGGTGCTGGAGGAGGCCGACCGCTACAAGATCAAGCGCATCGAGGTGAAGCCGGGGGCGTCGCTATCGCTACAGATGCACCACCACCGCAGCGAGCATTGGATCGTGGTCAGCGGCACCGCGAGGGTGACCAATGATGAACAGGTCATGCTGGTGCACAGCAACGAGTCCACCTACATCCCGGCCGGCCATGCCCACCGGCTGGAAAACCCCGGCATCCTCAATCTGGTGATGATCGAGGTGCAGAGCGGCGAGTATCTGGGCGAGGACGACATCGTCCGGTTCGAGGACATCTATGGCCGGGGCTGATCGACTGTGGCAATATGAATCGATATCACCCCGAATGAAGGCCGCATCGTGTTGAAAACATTCTCTTTGCCGAAACTGCCCTCCTTGCCCAAGCCGTTGTCCCGCCTGGCCTCGGCGCTGCCATCATTGCCGGTGTCGGCGGCGTTTGTGACGTTATTCAATCTAGCCGCTTGGCGGGGCCTGAAAGAGTTGGACTGGACCGCGCTTAACGGCAAGCGGTTTTGCGTCCAGGTCCGCGACCTGGGGATAAGCAGCTATTTCTCCGTGACCGGACGCGGCCTGCGTCCAGAGATGGCCGATCATGCTGATGTCACCTTTACCGCCACGGCTCAGGATTTCACCCGCCTGGCTCTGCGCCTGGAAGACCCGGATACCTTGTTTTTTAACCGCAGGCTGTCGATCGAGGGCAATACCGATCTGGGTCTGACGGTGAAGAACATGCTCGATGCAGTGGAACTGGATAGCATCCTGGCGGCCATGCCGATGCCCCTGGCGCGGCTGTTGTCGGGTGTGCGTCGGCGCATGGTTGAAGCCGACAGCGCCGCCGGCCAGCCGGCTTGATCTTGCGCAAGTTCTGAATGGCTGGAATAGGCGATGATGCTAGTCCGTCATCGTCATTGGAGTTTCCATGTCCTACCCTGCCTTTTTCGCCGAGGTTCCGCCGTTGCGCCTGTATGACCCCTTGGCCGAGCTGCTTGGCGCGGCCGAGGGCGGCCTACTCGAATATCGCTATGAAGACGCGGTCAAGCTGGCCGGTCATTCCTGCCCGACCGTCGCCGGCGCCTGGCTGATGGCCCGGCTGGCGCTCGGCCGCTTGTACCCGGATGGCCTGCCCCAGCGCGGCGACATCGGTGTTGAATTGCGTGACCGCCAGGATGCTGGGGTGGCCGGCGTCGTTGGCGCGGTGATCGGTCTTTTGACCGGGGCGGCGGGTGAGGGTGGTTTCAAGGGCGTCAATGGCCACCATGCCCGCCGGGGCCTGCTGCATTACGGTGTCGCCATGGCCGCCGAGGCGCGTTTTACCCGCCAGGATAGCGGCGCTAGCGTCGCCGTAGCCTACAACCCGGCGTCGGTGCAGCCCGATCCGGCCATGCCGGCGCTGATGAAAAGGTGTTTCGCTGGCGAAGCGAACGCTGAACAGCGAGTTGCCTTCGGACGACTGTGGCAGGATCGGGTGCGGCGCATACTGCTGGAGCATGGTGACGACCCGGAGGTAGTCCAGATCGTTGCTTGAGCGCCAGTCGGTCTCTCCGGTATAACCGTTTTTTTTCTTTTACGTCGCTTGTCGACCGAGGCGGTAAAGACCTGATGGCCAAAGACAAAACCCTTTATGTTTGCCTCGAATGCGGCGGCCAGACCACGAAATGGCAGGGGCAATGCCCCCATTGCCTGGCCTGGAACACACTGAGCGAGACCGTTGCCGAGGCCAAACCCCGGCGTTTCCAGGCACTGGCGGCGAACGGCGGGGTGCAGCGCTTGTCCGCGGTTCAGGCACGGGACATTCCTCGCATCGCCACCAGTCTGGCCGAATTCGATCGGGTGCTGGGCGGCGGCCTGGTGGAAGGCGGCGTGGCGCTGATCGGCGGCGACCCCGGCATCGGCAAATCGACCTTGTTGTTACAGGCGCTGGCCGCCTTGTCGGCCCAGCACAAGACGCTATATGTCAGCGGCGAGGAATCGGCTGATCA